>Ga0126381_100002861_pt1 | contig 18741 bp, 10 predicted proteins | sample PanSoiMetPlot_28_FD_96465 | JGI IMG/M metagenome (GOLD analysis project Ga0126381, IMG submission 96465) | Tropical forest soil microbial communities from Panama - MetaG Plot_28 | ecosystem: Environmental > Terrestrial > Soil > Tropical forest > Bulk soil | place: Panama | collected 2016-02-17
AATCCTTCTGTCAAGCCTCAATGCTCACTGCCCGGGGATCGAGATCAACCTCTTCTACCCGCCCGCGAACCAGAATCTTCTCGCCTGGATCGAGAAATATCCACATATTCGGATTCAGACTGCCCGCCTGGCGGAGGGGGTCAGGTGGAACGTGAAACCCCAGGCCATCATGCGCCTGCTCGATCAGGGCTTTGATGAAGTCATATGGATTGATTCTGACGTTATCGTCACACGAAATATTGCGCCGATTTTTTCCAGCCTCGAAAGCCAGATCTTCCTGGTCAGTGACGAAGGTCGGGACCGACATGCCCGGAATGCCCTTCGCGCACGGTTGTGGGGTCTCCCCATCGGAAGGGTTTTGCCTTTTGTGTTGAACTCAGGTGTGTTTCGCGCCACGAAAGATCACTACGCTCTAATGGAGCGATGGTGGGAACTGCTCCAGTCAAAGGAATATCAGATGGCCCAGCAGAAAGGCTACACGCAGAGTCCCATTCACATGAAGGGTGACCAGGACGTACTAACCGCGCTTTTAGTCTCAAGCGAGTTCTCTAATATACCGATCCGTCTGCTTCGGAGGGGCAGGAACATTGTCCTATTCGACGGTATATTCGGCTACACAGTCGGGAACAGATTATGGAACCTTTTTCGGGGTGCCTCGCCTCTGATCCATATCACCGGCCTTAAACCATGGTCCGCGAAGTGGCCCTTGGAACGCCCGATCCGCCTGAAGGACTATATCGAACGCGTATATTATGACGTCTCGCCGTATACGCTCTCAGCACTGCGATTCAGGGACGAATTGGAGTGTGATACAGGCTGGATGGAGCCTCACTACCTGCTAAGCCGCATATTACGGGTTTCCGGAATGGGTTGCCAGCCGCTCGTCGGCCTGCCGATCGCGGCGCTTGCTGACCTTGTGCGTGTCGGGAGGTTCGCAAGAACCGCTTTCGTTGATCACTGAACGATTGCGCATTAGGGTTGGTCGGCAGGGTAGAGCTGGAAGAACTCCCCTAGTGCCGCCGACAAGAAGGGTAATCGTAAGCCACGCAACTCGGCGTGCGCAGCGCCAGCCGCCTCCGACACTGCCGCACGCTAGAATAAGATCCAGTCCAAACCGAGGTGACAATTATGAGCCGGTTACGGATTTTGGTCTTAGCGCCGGATTGTAACCCGGATTCCATCACCGGACCGCTTATCAGCTATTCCCAGGCCGAAGCCCTAGGTAAGTCTCATGAGGTGACTCTGGCGATTCGATCTCCTTACGAGGATGTCGTGCGGCGGCGGCAGCCGCCGTTTGCGGTTGAAGTAATCAAACTACCATGGCTCGAACGCATCTACTACTGGACGTTGCGTTACGTATTCAAAGATGATTATCGCAGCCAGGCGTTGACGGCCTTTGGATATCCATTCGCGGTGGCATTTGAGTGGGCTGTCTGGCGGCGCATGCGAGCGCGCATTTCGGCGGGTGAGTTCGATGCCGTACTGCGTCTCATGCCAATTACCGCCGTCTTGCCAAGCCCTCTTGCTTTTCTTCTGCGGAGGGGTCCCATTCCATTTGTGATTGGGCCGGTTAACGGGGGACTCCCGTGGCCAAAGGGCTTTAGCCAGGCCGATAACCAAAAACAATGGATCTCCAGCCTGCGGAACCTCTACCGATTCCTGCCTTTCGCACGGTCCACGTATCGAGATGCGGCGGCCATCCTGGCAGGTTCCTCGCAGACCTGTGCCGAGTTTGTCGAGTTCCGCGACAAGATTTTCTTTCTTCCGGAAAACGGCGTCAGCAATTCGCTTTGGGAGAACGGCGTGCGAAGAGGCGAGCGCAGCGAAAAACTAGAACTGATCTTCATCGGGGGATTGGTGCCCTATAAGGCCTGCGATCTTGCGCTTCGCGCGGCTGCCCCGCTTTTGCAGAGCGAATTGGCTCATTTTACCGTGATTGGGGATGGTCCCGAGCGGTACCGCCTTGAGCAGCTCGCCAGAGACCTCAGAATCGAGAAAACCATCTCGTTTTGCGGCTCTCTCAGCCACCCGGAAACAATGCAGCGGTTACGGCAAGCCGATGTGATGGTGTTTCCGTCGGTTCGCGAGTTCGGGGGAGCTGTGGTCTTTGAGGCTCTTGCCCTCGGTGTTGTGCCTTTGGTTGCAGACTTCGGTGGTCCAGGAGACATTGTTCACGAGGAAATAGGATTTAAAGTTTTGCTGACAAGCGAGAGCGATATGGTTTCGCAGATGCAGAAAATTCTTTTCGTGGTCGCACAGGATAGAGATCGTCTTGAACGATTGCGTGCGAAAGGCACGTCCTATGCACGGGATCGCTTAACCTGGGATGCAAAGGCCCAAACCATTACGCAAATCGTGCGCTGGGCCATGGGGCAAACTTCAAAGCCGGACCTGCCCCCGCCAAAGCTGTTAGCCGCCACGGTTGCTTCCCCGCCAAAGAACGGGATTGTTGGCGAAACCGGGAGTCCCGGTTGAAAAGTGCAGGATCCGTCTACTGAACAGTAGCCTGCAAGGCGGTTGGTGGATTTGGCGAATTCCCACTGGTGCTCGTATTTCCACTAATGAGAGGATGAGGATAAGTGAAGGGCGTGTAATTAAGAGTCCAAGTATTCGTGGCCGTGCAGATATACAACTGCCCCTGTTCGCCGCTCGCCTCCTGATTCCAGCTACCTTGATCTGTGGCCCAGTACCCCACACCCTGAGTACAAGTAGTTGGACGATCCACTAATGTACCATGCCCCATGCCGATCGTTGTTGCGCCATTGAAGGGGGAAGTTGTATTCGACTGGATACCTTGGTTCAAATTCTCTGCGTAGTATTCACGGTTTCGCGTGGTGAACAGGCTGTTTGAAGATACTCCGGTGTTAGCATCAAAATTAGGAGCTTTATTGAAGCGGTTGAGCCATACATACATTGGTGACAAGACTTGGTTCGCGGAAGTCGTGGGAGTCGCACTACCGCTAAACAAAACGCCAGCGCCACGCCCTATTCCCTGGTCAATGCAAGCACTCTTACGTAGGATGTGGATACTGTCCCCTCCATTTGGAGTAGTAAACGCGCCAGGACCGCCGCCGATGTTCAGCACTAGTGTATTGGAACCGCTTGAGAATATCTCCACACCGGTGTTCTGCGTCACATCATGCAGGGAGTAAGCACCACCTGCCAGGGTCCACTGGTTTGTGGTCCAGCCGGGACTGCCGGACACGGTAAGCGTTTTTGCTGAACCGTTCCAAGAAGCTACAGTACCCGAGAAGTAGATCGTACCATCGTTCGAATCCACCACTGAGGAACCGTCGCAGGCTCCCCATCCGCCAGTGCTGCCTTGTACTCTAAAGGTGTTGAACTTGAAAGCAGTGTTATAGCCCCCGCTGACGGTTATCGTATTCCCCCAGATGAGGCCGGTGCCGCTGCGCCCTGCCGCCGTGGTATCGCAATTGCCAGTGCAGTTGTAGATATTTTGGTACAACTCGAAGGCTCTTGTCCCACGATAGCGCCCATTGGATTCCGTTCCGTGCCAAGACATCATCTGGGTGTTATTGTCCATGCTATTGAAGTGATTGAACCGGATGACTACGCGGCCGCCGCCGCGGTCGATAAGGCCAGACTCGTTTTCCGTGGTTCCGATTTCGGTGAAGGCGTTGTTCTCCATGAACAAGAAATTGGCAGAGCCGTAATTCTCGGGAACCGCCCAGGAGTTATCGCCAAATTGACCCACGCCAAACAAGTTGCCGTGGCCAAGTTGAACGAATTGGTTACCGTGAGCGGACGTGCTGCTGATTGAGTTGTGGTCGAGCACGCCAAACATGTTCCCAACAGCCGTAAAGCCTCCACTGTTGTTAAGTGAATTGTTTTGCACGCTTCCCCAACTGGTAGGGAGGGTAAGGTTGTCCACTCGGAGATTCGGGCAGCCTCCCGCTGCGCAAGTGCCATTAACGACAAAGGCTATGCCGGTCGTTCCCCCAGGCTGTATCTCCATGCAGGATATTCTCGAAGTTGAGTTCCCGAACCGAGGACTCATCGTAAAGGCCTTGACGGCGGCATTTATAGTGATGCTCGTAGCGGTGCAGGAAGACGAAGCACCGAAGGTGTCCGGGGTAGAGTTGGGCGTGCCAGAGCCAATGATGGTAATTCCAACGCCGCTAGGTACGGTAATCCCGCTGGCCCAGGTGCATGAACCCGCTGGAACCTGAATCGTGTCGCCATTGACTGCGGTGTGTTTCGGGCCGTTGATGACAGCATTGACATCCGATTGGCTGCAAGATAAAGCGGTGAAAGTGCCCTGCGCCTTTGCAGAGGGTGCAAGAAAGTAAAATAACGCGAGAAAAATAAGGACGAAGTAATAATCGAATCTTTTCATTTTATCTGTCTTCCCCATATTCGGATGCCCTCTCCAAGCATCCATGGTGTGGAGAAACACCTTTAAAGTCTACTGTACTCTTGGGTAGTTTTGGCGCAACGTACCCTATAACCCTTCCCCGACACTTAGGGCAGAAGAATGAGCAGCGCATGCCGAACGCCTCTCTGCAATCTCTGTCTTCGCGACAAGCTGCCAAAACTCTGCCTTCTCATCCAACGGGACCTCCATGGCGAACCTTGGCAAATTGTGGCAGAGGCCTTCCACATCGCCCGCTGCTCTAGCCTCATGGTATGATGTGGCTGATGCCCCTTTGTACTCTAAGCCATTTATTCTAAGGCTGTTATGGATGCAACGGGAGCTCGGCCTTTGTGTAATCCTCGAGCTCTGGCAGGATATTGCGAACTACATCGGAGTCACCATGGCGTTCTAATGGCGGTAGCCTGTAAGTCGGTCTGCCTGAGGGCGTTTGCCCTATTGCTCCCCAAAGCAAGTGGAGTCCCCAACGCGGCGCGAAAGCAGCCTTCTCGATTGATCCAGAAAATGAGACAGTCACTGATCAGCGTCACAACCTTGTGAACTGGGTTCCCTGGGCGACCTTTAGGCGGGAAAATATAAAAGTCGGGAGGCCGGGCCAGACCTTGGATCAAAATCTCCAGGACTATTTTCGCATTCCCCTCGAACTATTCACCGGTATAGACGACACTGCGGGTCCTGTGGGAGGGGATCTCGGCTTCTTTCAGTTCGGACCGAACAATATTTGCTATGGGAAGTGCCATGCGGGTGTCTCGAAAACAGTGGAAGGTTCGGGAAAATTCGACGCCCTAAGGGCTGTGAACCCGAACCATAACGGTGCGTCGCTTCATTTGCCGTTTAGCTTCACCGAGGTAACTCAAAATCTTCGTCTAGAACGGTATCACTCGTCAATGACCTCAGGGAGAGAGGCGCTCGTTTCGAGTGAGCCCGTCCGGAGGTTTTACTCTCTGCTGAGAAAATGTCTGCCGCTTACGGTCCGTCGTCGTTTGCAAAGAGTCTACATGGGGGATTGGAAAAGCCTGCCATTTCCGGCTTGGCCCGTGGACTTCACTGTCGACGAGATTCACGGACTTTACTTGCGGTTGCTGATGGAAGCAACCGGCTTGAAGAGAGTCCCTTTCATTTGGTTTTGGCCACAGGGGGCTTCCAATTGTCTGATTATTACCCACGACGTCGAAACCACCGCGGGTCGTGACTTCACTTCGAAATTGATGGACATGGACGATTCGCAAGGTTTTAAGGCTTCGTTCCAAGTCGTGCCGGAAGGGCGCTACGACGTTCCCGACCAGTACGTCGAGGAAATTCGACGGCGCGGTTTTGAGTTCAACATTCACGATTTAAACCACGATGGATTGCTGTTCTCGAACCGGCAAGAATTCTTGCACCGCGCTGCAAGAATCAACGCTTTCGCCCGTAAATACAGATCTCAGGGTTTTCGCGCTGGATGCCTGTACCGCAATCAGGATTGGTATGACGCCTTTGAATTCTCCTACGACATGTCAGTTCCAAATGTTGCGCGTTTGGACCCTGAGCGAGGTGGGTGTTGCACAGCGATGCCTTATTTTGTCGGAAGGATCGTCGAGCTTCCAGTTACGACTGCGCAGGATTATTCAGTCTTCCATATCTTGCGTGAGTATTCGATAGAGTTATGGAAGCAACAAATGGCCCTTATTCAAGACAAGAACGGACTGATAAGTGTTCTAACGCATCCGGACTACCTGACTGAGTCTCGGGCTCGCAATGTATACATGAAGTTCCTGACTCTTCTTCGAGAGACGGCTGAGCGCGGAGGAGTCTGGTGCGCGCTTCCCGGGGACGTTGACGCGTGGTGGAGAGAAAGAAGTCAGTTGCAACTGGTCGGTGGCGGCAACAAATGGGAGATTGTTGGTCGAGGAAAGGAAAGGGCTCGGTTGGCGTATGCTGTTTTGGATGGCAAGCGACTTGTCTATGAAATTACCGAAGCTTCCTCTTACGAAGATGTATGTAGGGGAAAATGAGCTCTTTGCCGGAGCCTGAGTTGCATGGAGGCCGGAATCTGCCAGAAAGACCCTGAGCTGGCATCGAGGAGCCATTAAGAATGAAGCCGTTGGTCTCAATTCTAATTCCCGCGTTTAACGCGCAGGAATGGATCACCGACACTATACGATCCGCGATATCGCAAACCTGGCCACGCACGGAGATCATTGTTGTTGACGATGGGTCCAAGGACCAAACCGTGGAAATCGCCAAGCAATTCGCCTCGGCGAATGTTTGTGTCGTGGCAAAGAAGAACGAGGGTGCGGCCGCCACGCGCAACCATGCCTTGAAGCTGAGCCAGGGCGATTACATTCAATGGTTGGATGCCGATGATCTCCTGGCACCCGACAAGATCGAGCGACAACTAGCCGGACAAGCCGGTGACAAAACGACACTGCTTTCGTCTCCTTGGGCGCATTTCAATTACCGGGTCCATCGGGCACAGTTTGTGCCTAACTCGTTATGGCACGATCTGTCCCCAGTCGACTGGCTGGTTAGAAAACTCGGAGAAAATCTGCACATGCAGACGGCCACTTGGCTAACGAGTCGGGAACTGGCAGATGCGGCGGGGCCATGGGATACAAGACTGCTCAGTGACGATGACGGCGAATACTTTTGTCGCGTACTCCGAGCATCCATGGGCACCCGCTTCATTCGAGAGGCACGAGTCTACTATCGAGTTACTTCTTCGAATCGGTTGAGTCAAATCGGTATGTCAGACAAGAAGAAAGTTGCAATGCTGCTCTCGATGAAACTGCATATCCAGTATCTGCGGGCCATGGAGGATAGTGAGCGCGTTCGGAAGGCCTGCCTGACCTATTTGCAGAACTGGCAAGGCGCTTTTTTCCCGGAGAGACTTGATCTTGTTGCGGAGTGCCAGGCTTTGGCCGCTGAGCTAAACGGACATATCGATGTGCCGCCTCTCGGCTGGAAATATGCTTGGCTAGAACCCGTGTTCGGCTATGCGGCGGCAAAACGTGCGCAATCCATCCTGCCGCAATGGAAAGCTTCGTTGTTTACGCAATGGGACAAGGCGATGTACGCACTCGAGTCCCGGTCGGCGACAATTGCACAGAGAGACGGCCTCGCTGCCGCCGCTCAAAAAAAATAATCCGAGGGAGCTGCTGTGGGTTCAAACCACCAAGTCGCCAAGGTCAAAGCTATCTGGGACGAGCACCTGAATGTCGCTAAAGAGCTCCCTGCGCTTACCTCCGCAGTTTCAGAGGCTGTCGATTTGATTTGTGCATCGCTAGCTGCAGGCGGCCAATTATTAGTGGGCGGGAATGGCGGCTCAGCGGCAGATGCGCAGCATATTGCAGCGGAACTCACCGGACGGTTCTTTCTTGAGCGGCAGCCATTGCGCGCCATGGCCCTGCACGTCAATACGTCGGCACTCACGGCGATTGGAAATGACTATGGCTACGAACATGTATTTGCCCGCGAATTGAGTGCACATGCTCGGCCGGGCGACGTGTTCCTGGCACTCACTACCAGTGGAAATAGCCAGAATATACTGTGCGCCATTCAAGCGGCCCGCAAGAGCAAGGTCGTGGTGATCGGATTGACGGGAGAATCCGGCGGCAAAATGCGAGCCGCGTGCGACCTCTGTTTGTGCGTGCCCTCCCGGTCCACGCCCCGCATTCAGGAAATGCATATCACCATTGCCCACGCGATCTGCCAGCTTGTGGAAGAGAGATTGGCAGAGGTATGAAATTCGAAACCAGGACGCCAACGGCGGGCACTGCTGCCGCGACAAATGAACAGGCTGTGGACCTCGGAAACAAGCGTATATCCGGATTGACTACGTCTCAGACCGCTTCTGACCGGTCGAAGATGGAGGTTGCCCTGCTGACCGGCGGAGGGGACCGGCCCTATGCATATGGCTTGTCGACCGAGTTGCTAGCGAAGGGGATTGCTTTAGACATTGTCGGCAGCGATGACCTGGATTTCCCTGAACTGCGTGGCCGGCCGGATGCTAAATTTCTCAATCTGCGAGGTTCGCAGAATCCCAATGCCAATTTCGCTAAGAAGTCTTGGCGAGTTTTGGCCTACTATTTCAGATTGATCCGATACACTTTTCGTGCGACGCCTAAAGTGTTTCACATCTTGTGGAACAATAAGTTTGAGACTTTCGATCGAACAGTGTTAATGGCGTATTACCGGCTGCTGCGAAAACGCGTTGTCCTTACGGTTCACAATGTCAATGCACGCAAGCGAGACTCCAGAGACAGCTTTCTCAATCGCGTCACCTTGCGCATTCAATACCGCCTTGCGGACCATTTGTTTGTGCATTCGGACCGCATGAAAACAGACCTGGTACAAGAATTTGGCGTACCGAACGAGCGCATAACAACGATTCCATTCGGCCTCAATAATGCTGTCCCAACTACGGACCTGCCTGCGGATGAAGCCAGACGCCGGCTGGAGATCACGGCTCGTGAAAAGGTAATTCTGTTTTTTGGCAACATAGCCCCATACAAAGGGCTCGAATATCTTGTCACCGCCTTCCAAGAATTCTTGCCAGAGGACCAAGGTTATCGGTTGGTCGTAGCGGGAAGGCCGAAAGGCTTTCCAGAGTACTGGGAAAAAATTCAACAGGGCGTTGACCGTGGCGTTCGGAAGAACCGAATCTTGCTTAGGTGCGAGTACATCCCCGATGAGGAAACCGAAGTCTTTTTCAAAGCGGCAGACGTTCTTGTTTTACCCTACAAATATATTTACCAAAGCGGAGTTTTGTTTCTTGGCTACAGTTTTGGCTTGCCGGTTCTGGCAGCGGACGTGGGGTCTCTGAGGGAAGAGATTGTTGAAGGGAAGACCGGGTATGTATTCAAGCCAGAAGATCCTGCTGATTTGGCAAGAGCGATTGAAACTTACTTTCGCAGCGACCTCTATGCGAACTTAGCAGCAAGGCGGGGAGAAATTCGCGAATATGCCGTTGCCAGGTATTCCTGGAGCATCGTCGGTGAGCGGACCCGGGATATATATGCCGCCTTGCTGGGACTCTCACCATCTGTAGGTTGGTCGCACCCGTAAGTTTCGAACGCATTCGTGATCACAAGTTCTTGCTCTATCTTTTTGTCTTAGGGAGTTATGTAAAGCCCCTCGGGGTTTTTCAAACCAAAATCATGTCCAGTTCCCCTGATACCCAGATCTCAGTTCTCCGAGTCGAACCCACGCCTGAAGCGGCAAGTCCGGCACCCCAGCCCGAGAAACATTCCTATCGCCAAATACTGAAGTCCTCGGCGTTGGTCGGCGGAGCGTCAGCAGCGAATATCGCCATTGGGATCGTGCGCACCAAGGCCATGGCCATCCTCCTTGGTCCTGCGGGTTTTGGACTATTTGGCGTCTACGGTTCTATCGCTACCCTGACGCAGAGCATCGCGAGTATGGGTGTCAACAGCAGTGGCGTCCGCCAAATTGCCCAAGCCACGGCGTCAGACGATGGCGAACGCATCGCGTTAACAGCCACAGTTCTTCGCCGGACGTCAGTTCTCCTGGGGCTGCTAGGAGCGTTGTTCCTTGTGGTATTTTCCCGGCAAATTTCGACCTTGACATTTGGTACCAGTGCGCATTGGGCGGCCATTTCCCTGCTTTCGCTAGTCGTTTTCTTTCAGGTCGTATCCGCGGGCCAGTCAGCCTTAATTCAGGGCCTCCGCCGCATCTATGATCTTGCCAAAATGAACGTTCTTGGCGGACTGTATGGAACTCTCTTCAGCATCCTGCTGGTGTACTTCCTCCGTGACAAGGGTGTGGTTCCTTCCCTCGTCGTGGTCGCGCTGATGACCCTTGCGCTTTCCTGGTGGTACAGCCGGACAGTAAAAATCCAAACGGTGTCGATGACAGCTCACAGGGTGTGGGCCGAGGCAAACGATCTGCTCAAGCTGGGTTTCGCGTTCATGGCCGGCGCTCTCATGACCACCGGAATTGCGTATGCGGTGCGGATCATCTTGCTTCGTATGGTAGGGTTTGAGGCGACCGGGTTCTATCAATCTGCCTGGACCCTGGGCGGCCTCTATGTGGGATTCATTCTACAAGCGATGGGCGCGGACTTTTATCCACGGCTGAGTGCCAGCGCGGGGGACAACACAGCCTGCAATCGGTTAGTGAATGAGCAGGCGTGTATCGGACTACTGCTGGCGGGTCCCGGGCTTCTAGCCACTCTTACATTCACGCCGATGGTCATCACCATCTTCTACAGCGCAAAATTCGGCGCTGCCGTGGGAGTGCTGCGTTGGATTTGTCTGGGAACCACGCTGCAAGTAATTACCTGGCCTATGAGTTTTATCATTGTGGCCAAGGCTTGGCGCGTCACGTATTTTGTTACCGAACTTGCTTGGGCCTTGGCAAGCCTCGGTTTGGCTTGGGTATGCGTTGGTGCTTTCGGATTGAATGGAGCGGGCATCGCATTTTTTGCATCCTATCTATTCTATGGATTCATGCTGTATCCCGTCGTCAATCGCATTAGCGGTTTCCGGTGGTCTACCTCAAATAAGTTGACAGGCCTGTTTTTTCTCTCCCTCATTGCTGTGGTGTTCTGTGGCTTCTATTTGCTACCTTTCTTTTGGGCTTCGCTATTGGGAACGTTGGGCGTCCTGGTGAGTGGAGCGTACTCGATTCATGTGCTTTCCACGCTGGTTTCCAGCGACCAGCTACCGGCTCCAATTCGGCGCTTTTTGGGAAGGATCGGTTTCATCAACAAGAAATGAACGATCGGCTGGATTTTCCCCCGTGCCTCAGCCCGCTCTATTTGGGATCTGCGGCCAGAACTGTTTGAAAGACAAGAGCTTCAATGGCCTCAATTGCTAAGGGTGCATTGGTGGTGAACGAAATGTCTGCTGAAGCGCCGGTTCATACCCCAACGGTCAGCTTCGTTGTTCTTTGTTACAAACTGGCTCATCTGCTCCATGAATGCGTTAACTCGGCCCTTTCGCAGACCTACAAAGATTTCGAAATCCTCATCATGGATGACTGTTCGCCAGACAACACCGGTGAGGTGGCTGGCTCGTTTCAAGATCCGAGAGTCAGATACATCCGAAATGAAAAGAATCTTGGAGTGCTCGGCAATGTGAATGAAGGCGTCCGGCTAAGTCGCGGCAAATATGTGTGGATTATTTCCGCGGATGACTACTTGCGGCGACCCTACATCATGCAGCGGTATGTGGAACTGCTGGAAAGCAATCCACAGGTCGGTTACACATTCTGTTCCGGAGTGTGCGTGCGCAACGGCCAGGAAATGGAGGTTCTGAGCTACTCCAAATATCGCGACCAAGACGAAATCATAAGTGGAAAAAAACTGCTGAGAGACCTGCTTTACCGCAATTTTGTTCTTGCGCCGTCAGTGCTAGTTCGCCGTGAATGCTACGAGAAGATCAGTCTATACCCGCTTTTTGTTGAGTTTGGGGGTGTCAAGATCGACATGGTTTGGGCTGCAGACTGGTATCTGTGGTGCCTGTTTGCTCTGTCGTTCGACGTTGCATACTTTGCCGAGCCAATGGTCGGCTATCGTGAGCATGATCTGAGCATTAGCAGCAGCCTGAGCATGAGTCAGGAGAAGCTTAAACTCTGTGCGGCGGCGGACATCGCTGTAGCTTGGATGATTAGACGGAAAGCGGATGAGTCTGGTTTGAAGGCTCTTTCCAAAGTCTGTCTGCAGGCGGTTGCCAACGAGTACGCTTCGCACGGTGAATCGAAGCGATATCGGAATTCTAATTCATGGATGAGTGTTAGCGATTTTGAAGAGTCCCTATGTCGCAGCACTCAAGACGAGAACGAAAGAAATTGGATTCGCGCGCGCTTTTACGCCGCTAGAGGAGACGGACTCTATTCAAGAGGTAAGATATCGTCTGCTAGGACATTTTATCTCGCCGGTTTGCGGAGGGACCCAACGATGGCCAAGACATACGCCAAGCTGCTGTTCTCCTTCGGAAAGCCGGGCGTGTATCTGCGAAAGTTCACGCGCGCAATCCGCCGTTTAACCCCATGACTCTCCGTCGGAAGAACTCCGTTTCAGAAATCTACCGAGCTTGGGGCTGGAGTCGGATAGCCTTGCCCAAGGGAAATGTATTTCCCATATATTTACGGTGGGTTTCAGGTACTTCGCCTCGGACTTATTGAAAATAAATGACTTAGATTGGTATGACGATTGCTTCCTAATTCGGGAGGTTTGTTGCGGTACTTACAAAGCCTTTCGGCGCCTAGACCTGCAGGGGGAAGCCGATTCAGCTTATGCACAAAACTAGCTGGGTATCAGTCCTCTCTCGACGGATAACAACTTTGCGAACTTTGAAAACCTGTCTCCTGGCTCTGTTCCTCGGTTTCCTTTGCCATACCTCCTGTTTCGCGCAGTCCAGCGTAACGGGGCAGTGGACCACACTCTATACCCAAATGCCGATCAATCCGATCCATATCGCATTGATGCATAACGGCAAAGTGCTGCTGGCTGAGGGTTCGGGAAACAATCAGTACAACCCAAGTTTCATGGGTGGTGTCTGGGACCCAGTTGCCAATACCATCACGACTCAGCCTGTAGATTTCGACATGTTCTGCAACGCAATGATCGTCCTCCCGGACGGCCGCCCTTTCGTCGTCGGCGGCACGATACTCTACAATCCGGGCTTTACAGGTAGTCCGCGAACCGCAGCGTACGATCCAGCGACCGGGAGCTTCACGGACCTTCAATCGATGGCCCACGGACGCTGGTACCCGACCGCCATAACTCTCGGCGATGGCAGGGTAATGGTGTTTTCCGGACTGGATGAGAGTGGGAACACAAATACGCAAGTTGAGATTTACAAGGTAGGTGTTGGTTGGAGCCAGTCCCAGGGATGGACAGCACCGCTCTATCCCCGCCTGCACTTGTTGCCGAACGGAAACGTCTTTTATTCGGGCTGGACAACGAGTTCGGCAATGTTCAACACCTCGACTCTTACCTGGCAGCAAAACCTATTCACAACCGTTAACAGCATCACTCGTACCTACGGTACTTCCGTCCTTTTGCCTTTGACGCCAGCCAATAACTACCGGCCGGTGGTAATGATCATGGGTGGTGGAAACCCCTCGACCGCCACGACCGAGCTTATTGACCTTTCCGTCAACAGCCCGGCATGGGTTTCTGGGCCGCCCATGAGCGAGCCGCGCATTGAAATGGATGCGGTCATTCTTCCCACCGGAAAGATCCTCGCCGTCAACGGGTCGACTACCGACGAAGACTCCACTACGGCAAGTCTAAAGGCCGACTTATACGATCCAGCCACAAACAGCTTCAGCAGCGCGGGCTCGAATGCCTTTCCGAGGCTCTACCATTCGGGCGCCATCCTCCTGCCGGATGCAACGGTTGCCGTATTGGGCGGTAATCCGCAACAAGGTAATTACAACTCCTACATCGAGATCTATACGCCTGCCTATTTGTTCAACAGCGACGGAAGTATGGCGTCGCGGCCGACCATCACGAGCGTCTCGCCAGGTGTGATCGGTTATGACGCAAATTTTCAGGTACAGACGCCACAGGCATCCCAGATTTCCTCGGCCGTCTTGATCCGGCCAGGCGCGGTTACCCATGCTTTCGATATGGACCAGCGCTTGGTGGGCCTGAATTTCACGGTGAATGGCGGAACGCTGAACATAACTTCGCCTCCGAATAGCAATATTGCCCCGCCAGGCTATTACATGCTTTTTCTTCTGAATTCGGCGGGGGTACCTTCTAAGGCCGTGTTTGTGCAGCTTTCTCAGACGCCGACAGATCAACCTCCGAAGGGTTCGATCACGACTCCATCCTCGAACGTAACCATTACGGCAGGCCAGGCGGTAAGTTTTTCAGGAACGGGAACAGATCCCGATGGCACCGTCAACGGGTACTCTTGGGTGTTTCCCGGCGGAAGTCCGACCTCGAGCCAGGCACAGAATCCTGGAAACGTAACGTATTCCAATCCTGGCACCTACACGGCTTCACTGACAGTGACAGATAACGCCGGGCTGACCGATCCAAGTCCTGAAACAGTCAACATTACCGTGGTTGCGCCCTTCACACTCTCGGTCTCACCAGCCGCACAGACGGTTCCAACCGGCGGCAACACAAGCTACACAGTCACGGTCACGCCCAAATCAGGATTCAACGGAACCGTGAGCTTCAACCCCGCTAACATCGGCCTCCCCGCTGGAGCAAGCGCAACCTTTAGTCCTCCCACCGTGACCGGGTCCGGCTCGACCACGATGAACGTAACCACGGGTAGTGCAGCCGCGGGTGTCTATGCCTTAACCATTTCAGGAACGAGCGGGAACTTCACGGGAAGTGCAAGCGCAACGTTCGCCAATGGGGCGGTCGCGACGCCGGTGATCACACCGGTGACCAACACGTACCTTCAGCCCATTTCTGTCACCATTACGGATGCGACGAGCGCGGCCACCATCTACTTCACAACCGATGGAAGCGCGCCCACAGTCACGCCCGCTGAAAAATATACAGGTCCGGTGACACTATCTGCATCCGCAACAGTCAGAGCCATCGCAGCGGCCAACGGATTTGCGAACAGCGCTCAAGCCAATGCAGTCTACAACATTCAAACGGGAGTCTCAGGCTGCCCTTGCACAATCTGGCCAGCCAACACCATCCCGGGTGGGCAGATCGACGTCGGCCAGAGCCAGCCGGTCGAATTGGGCGTGAAATTCATGTCCTTGTTTAATGGCTATATCTCGGGAATCCGCTTCTATAAGGGCGCGAGCAATACCGGCACCCACGTTGGAAATCTTTGGACCAGTACAGGGGCGCTGCTGGCCTCGGCGACCTTTACCGGAGAAACCGCTTCTGGTTGGCAGCAAGTCAATTTTTCGAGTCCGGTGCAGATTACTGCGAACACCCCCTATGTGGCCTCGTATTTCAGTCCAACCGGCGATTTCTCTGTGTCCCGAGGTTACTTTTCGACTGGTGGAGTCAATAATCCGCCGTTACAAGCATTGGTTGACGGTGGGGCCGGCGGAGCCGACGGTGTCTTCGCGTACGGAACTAACAGCCAATTCCCAACGGGAAGCTATCAAAGTTCGAACTACTGGGTAGATGTTGTCTTTGCAACGACGGCGGCGGGAACTCCTGTGGCGATTGCGACCAAATCCTTGCCCGGCGGTGCGCAGGGAGTCGCGTACAGTCAAACGCTGACAGCGGCGGGAGGCGCTTCGCCCTATACCTGGAGCCTGGTACCAGGGTCCAACTTGCCAGCGGGTTTGACGCTCTCGAATAACGGAATCATCTCGGGGACCCCGACCGCCACCGCGACGACAAGCTTCACGGTTCAGGTGGCCGATTCGAGCAGTCCGGTGCAAACGGCGCAAGCCACGCTGAGCATCACCATTGCATCGTCGGCGCCGCCGCCTAGCTGCCCGTGTACGATCTGGCCCAGCACGGCGGCCCCAGCCGGCACGCTAGACACGAATCAGGGTCTGCCGCTTGAGCTCGGAGTGAAGTTCACAGCGAACACAAGCGGTTATGTCACGGGTGTCCGCTTCTTTAAAGGCGTAAACAACACCGGGACGCACCTAGGCCACCTCTGGAGCAACACAGGGACGCTGCTTGCGACTGCAACCTTCACCGGAGAAACTGCCTTTGGTTGGCAACAGGTGAACTTCTCAAGCCCAATAGCGATTAACGCCAACACCGTCTATGTGGCCTCCTACTTCACCCCGACCGGAGACTTTCCTGTGGATCGGAGCTACTTCCTGTCTGCTGGTGTAAACAACCCGCCTCTGCAAGCACTTGTGGATGGTGGCATGGGTGGCTCTGACGGCGTTTATGCGTACGGAAGCACGGGCCAATTCCCGGTCAATTCTTACCAAAGCTCGAACTACTGGGTCGATGTCGTGTTCAACACGACCGCGGCGGGAGCTCCGCTTTCGATTACAACGGCATCTCTCCCCGGTGGAACACAGGGAACCGCTTACAATCAGACGATCACCGCGGGAGGCGGGACAACACCCTACAGCTGGATACTTGCGTCGGGCTCGAGCTTGCCGGCTGGGTTAACACTGTCTACAGGAGGAGTGATTTCCGGCACACCAACCGCGACTGGGACGACGAGTTTCACCGTGAAGGTCACCGATTCGAGTAGCCCAGTGCAGACTGCACAAGCCACGCTGAGCATCACAATTGCGACGTCGGCTCCGCCACCCGGCTGCCCGTGTACGATCTGGCCCAGTACGGCGGCCCCGGCAGGCACAGCCGACACGAATCAGACCCAGCCTGTCGAGCTGGGGGTAAAGTTCACCGCTAATTCGAACGGTTACATCACCGGTGTCCGCTTTTATAAGGGTGTCAATAACACCGGGACGCACCTGGGGCACCTCTGGAGCAACACAGGGACGCTGCTGGCGACCGCGACCTTCACCGGAGAAACAGCCCTTGGTTGGCAACAGGTGAACTTCTCAAGCCCAATAGCGATTAACGCCAACACCGTCTATGTGGCCTCCTACTTCAGTCCCACGGGAGACTTCCCGGTAGACCGAAACTACTTCGCTACAGCTCTCAATAACCCGCCATTGCAAGCGCTGGTGAACGGTGGGGCCGGTGGGACGAATGGAGTATATGCCTACGGCAGCACCAGCCAGTTCCCAACCAGTTCGTACCAGAGCTCGAACTACTGGGTCGACGTCGTGTTTAACACGACTGCAGCAGGCGCTGCGCTTACGATTGCGACCAGTTCGCTCCCGAATGGAACGCAAGGAACGGCCTACAACCAGTCGCTGACCGCCGGCGGGGGAACGTCGCCCTACACTTGGGGCTTGGCGTCGGGCTCGACTTTGCCGGCTGGACTAACTCTGTCAGCGGGCGGAGTGATCTCCGGGACACCGACGGCGATCGGGACTACCACCTTCACTGTGCAGGTGGCCGATTCGAGCAGCCAGGTACAAACGGCACAGGCGACCTTGAGCATAACCATTGCTAGCCCGGCTTCGGGCTGCCCATGTACGATCTGGCCCAGCACGGTCGCACCCAGCGGGACTGTAGACACAAATCAGACCCAACCCGTTGAACTGGGGGTGAAGTTCACTGTGTCACAGAATGGCTTCATCCACGGCGTTCGCTTCTACAAGGGCGTAAACAACACCGGAACCCATGTTGGGAACCTTTGGAGCAGCACGGGAACGCTGTTGGCGAGTGTGACGTTTACTGGAGAGACAGGTTTTGGTTGGCAGGAGGCCAACTTCTCGAGTCCTGTCGCCGTCACAGCCAATGTCGTCTACATAGTGTCCTATTTCAGCCCCACGGGGGATTTTTCGGTCGACCGGAATTACTTTGCGGGAACGGGAGTGAATAACCCACCGTTGCAAGCGCTAGTGAATGGCGGATCGGCTGGAGTAAATGGGGTCTACGCCTACGGCAGCACCAGCCAGTTCCCCACAAGCTCGTATCAGAGCTCGAACTACTGGGTCGACGTGGTGTTTAACACTAACTAACAGCTGAGGTTAATTCAGCCTGACCTGCGAAAGTCGGTAGTACACTCTCGGTATGCATGGGCCATTGAACCTTACGCTTCTTCGAATTGTTTGGTCGAAACAGAAGCGATGACCAAAATTGCCTGATGACCATTTCGCGTAGAAGCTTCTTCCACCAGTGCGCCGTCGGAGCAATCTCGAGCACGAGCATTTCAATGGGGACCGGCGGGGCGCCGTTCAGCGGTGGAATTCTGTCTTCGGAGGAGGGCAAAACTACCTGGCCGATTCGCTTGGACAATAATGAGAATGCCTACGGTCCTTCCCAAAAGACAATGGCAGCAATGAAGGAAAGCCTTCCGCTCGCAAACCGCTACCCTGGTGCGGCTTGCCAGGAACTCGCCGAGTCAATCGCCAACCTGCACAAGACCAACGTGGAAAACGTGATTTTGGGCTGTGGTTCTTCGGAAATTCTACGGATGGTTGCAGCGGCGTCTTTGGGGCCAAGAAAAAAGCTTGTTGTTGCCTCCCCCACGTTTGACTTGATCGCGGAAGAAGCAAAAAGGCTGAATGCGGTAGTGATCACCGTTCCGCTGACCAAGGTATATACGCATAATCTGAATGCAATGCTTGCGAAGATAGATGGACAAACGGGGCTGGTTTATATCTGTAATCCGAATAATCCCACCGGAGGCCTCACACCACGTCGGGAGTTAGAAAACTTTTTGCACAGCCTGCCACCGAAAATACCTGTGGTCATCGACGAGGCCTATTATGACTATGTGGTTGAGGCGGTTAGCGAACCTTCCTTTCTTGATCGCCCTCTCGCCGATGATCGCCTAATCGTAATCCGCACCTTTTCTGCCATGCACGGATTAGCTGGACTGAGGGTCGGCTATGCCATCGCTGGAGTCCAAATG
>Ga0126381_100002862_pt1 | contig 18738 bp, 15 predicted proteins | sample PanSoiMetPlot_28_FD_96465 | JGI IMG/M metagenome (GOLD analysis project Ga0126381, IMG submission 96465) | Tropical forest soil microbial communities from Panama - MetaG Plot_28 | ecosystem: Environmental > Terrestrial > Soil > Tropical forest > Bulk soil | place: Panama | collected 2016-02-17
ATCCCCATAGACGGCAGACCCCCCACCAGCCCCCGCGGGTTCCTTCCTGGGGGGCTTTCCGACGCCGGCCCTCAGTACGGCTGGATAGGTCACCACGGGCCGGCATCCGAAACCCTTCACCAAGCTGGCCGTTGCTCGCTTTGTGGTAGCTAGCACTCTCGGCGCATTAGCCCGTGGAGTGACGGGTGCCCGAGTGCGCTCCTTGATGAGAACATAGCATGAACCTATATGTTCTGCCCCGTCCGCCTCGGAGCCGCGCTGATGCATCAGATCGTTGCCGATCCCCTCTTACCGTCCTGTTCTCACCTGTTTCCTGCGTCAGAAATTTAGCAATATCAATGGTTTGATCCTGATCACTTGATGCCTCGTGCGCGTGACGCATGCGGGCGTTTCGCGAAAGGTAGCGCCGCTTGCCCGTCTTCGGTCTGACGGCCGGCGCGGAGGATCGCGTCGCCGATTTGCGAGGGGGCCTCGCGCGGTACCGTCGCCTAGCGCCGGCCGCGGCAACAGGTAATATCGGAAGATCGCAGCCGGCCGGAGAGGATGATGACCGACGATGCCGCCTGGCCCCTCGCCCAGCACGTTTGCCGCACGGGCTATGCGGATTTGCCCGCGGGCGCCATCGAATCCGCCCGTCGCGATATCCTCGATACTTTTGGCTGCATGCTCGGCGGCAGCGGCTCTCCGGGGATCGATGAACTCTTTGCGGTGCTCGCGCGGTGGGGCGGGAGTGAGGAAAGCCGTGTGCTGTTACGGGGCATCCGCCTGCCGGCGCCACAGGCGGCGCTGCTGAATGCCAGCATGGGTCATGCGCTGGATTTCGACGACACGTTGGACATTGGGGGTTCTATCCACCCCGGCGTTTCGGTGCTGGGGTCGGTCCTCGCGGTGTGCGACAGCCTCGGGGGTGTTAGTGGGCGCGACGTCTTGCTGGCGGTCGCCCTGGGTCTGGACGTATCGTGCCGTATCGCGCTCGCGAGCACGCTCGACCGGGGCTGGCATCGCACCGCGGCCATCGGGGTCTTCGGCGCCGCCGCGGCCTCAGGCAAACTGATCGGCCTGACGCCGGAACAGATGCTGGCCGCCTTCGGCATCGCCTACAGTCACGCCGCCGGCAATCGGCAATGCATCCTGGACGGGGCTCTGACCAAGCGGATGCAGGCGGGCCAGGCGGCAAGCGCCGGTGTTTTCTCAGCCGTTTTGGCGCAGACCGGGTTCACCGGCGCGCGGAACGTTTTCAATGGCCGCTTTGGCTTCCTGGAGCTGTACCAACCTAACGGATACGACGCATCGGTGCTCCTGCGCGGCCTGGGCACGGCCTTCCGCGGCGAGGGGCTGAGTTACAAGCCTTATCCGTGCGGTCGGCCATTGCATGCGGCGATCGACGCCGCGCTGGCGGCACGTGCGCAGCTCGAAATCACGCGACCCGAAGACATCGGATCAGTGACGATCGAGGCAGACCCCGCCGGTCACAACGACCAGTTCGGCCGCGGCTCGACAAAGCGTCGCCCCACTCAGGTGGTGGAGGCTCAGTTCGCCCAACCTTTCCTGATCTCCACCGCCTTGGTGCATGGCAAGCTAGGGATAGCAGAGGTGGACGGTCTCGGAAATGCCTCGGTTCTGGCGCTGTCGGATCGGATTACCGGCGTCGCGCGGGACGGCCGGCCGAAAGGATCGCTCAGCATCACGGTTCACAGGACCGATGGGCGCTCGGTCACCGTCGAAGCCAGCGATCCAATCGGGTCGCCGGAGAAGCCGCTTACTAATGCACAGCTCGAGGCTAAATTCCGCGACTGCGCGCGCAATGCGGCGCAGCCGCTGTCGGAAGCAAGTTTAGAAGGGCTATTGGCGGCAATCGGGCGGTTCGAAACGCTGCCGGATGCGCGGGAGCTGATGACGCCATTCGCCGGGTGATGAAGCGGTGCCGCAGTGGAGCTTTTGGCTGTTTGCCGATCGGCGCACCGTACCAGACGCGGGTGCCCGAGTTCGGTAATAATGCCGGCGAGATCGGGGAGGGGAACGATGGCGATGCTGGAGGTGAAGTCCATCCCAAACCTGTTGGGTACCCCGGTACCTTACGCCTATGCGGTGAAGGCGGACCCGTGGATCTTCCTGACCGGTCATGAGGCGTTCGACTTCGAGAGGGGCATCCCGGAGGAGGTGACGGGCCCATCGGGATTCCCGCTGTTCGGGCGGCCGCGCAATCGGCGCGAGGGCGATTTCATTTTGCAGCGAATGCGGCGCATCCTGCGCGAGTTCGGGTCCGACCTCGGCCACGGCGTGCGCCTCGACCAGTATTACCCGACGCCGGCTGCCGTCGATCCCTATCACCTGGCCCGGCATGCCGAATTCGGCGATTACATTCCCCCGAGCACCTCGGTCGTGATGGAGCGCTGCTTCGCCGCCGAGGCGAATATCTCGACTTCGCTGATTGCGGTGATGCCGGGACACGAAATCCACAAGATCTATCCGCCAGGCGTCGGCTCCGCACCCAGCTCGGGCTTCGTGCCGGCTGTTGTTTGCGACGATTTCGTCTTCGTCGCCGGGCAAATGGCGCACAACGCCGGGCAGGGGCTCGACCCGCGGGCGCATGTTCTCGACCATGCGGCCTGGGCGGGCAGCGAGATCCGCAAGCAGACCGAATTTATCATTCTGGAGAAATTGAAGCCGGCGCTGGAGGCGGCCGGCTCGTCCCTGGATCAGTCGCTGAAGGCGCAAATCTATCTCGCCCGGGTCGACGACTTTCCCGACTTTGTCGATGTCTGGAACCAATACTACGCGAATATCCCGTGCGCGGTGACTTTGGTGCCGACCAAATCCTTCGCGACGGTCGGCGGGATAATCGAGATCAATCTGCTGGCGTTGACCAACACGGCGACCCGGCAGAAGCAGGTGATCGCTGCGGACATTCCCGGCATGGCCGCATGTGGGCCATGCGTCAGGGCGGGCGAATTCCTGCTGCCCTCGGGACTGATGGCGATCGGCCACGACGGAAATGTCGTCGGGAAGACCGTCTCGCCCGGATTTGATGCTCTTTCACACGCCGGATACACGCAAGCGGCCGCAGTCTACAATTACGCCGAGGCGCTGTGCCGGATCGCCGGCACGTCGATCGCCAACGTGCTCCGCGCGCAGTATTTCGTTTCCGACTCGACGGCGTTTCCCGGGATCGCGATGGCCTGGTCGGCTAAGTTTGGCGCGCAACCGCACCCGTTCGTTTGCATCCAAACGCCGCGGGCGATGCCGGCACCCGCCGTACTGCTGATCGCTGATTTCTGGATTTCCGTTCTCTAATATTGTCCCCAATATCTTGTCCCCGCCAATAGCGTCTTGGTGCACGTTAAACGATCCGGCCGGCTCTTGCCGAAGGGGCGGATCGGTAGTGTCTGCGACGGCGGCGCTACCGAGTGGACCCCGGGGGTGGGATGGTGCCGACCCGGCCCGCTCTCGTGCGTGTCACGCTTCGCGGTACCAGTCTTTGAGGTTCCAGAAGGTGTTGTCCCACCCGCTTAGAGTGGCCCGGAGCTTCATAGAAATGGCCGACACCTGAGGGCGGCTCACAACCGGGATGACCACCCCTTCCTCCACGACCATATCGTTCATGGAGATGAAGAGCGCCGCTCGCTTGACCGGATCGAGTTCGCTCTCGGCCGCATGAAAGGCTTGGTCGTACGCCTCGTCGTGCCAGCGGGTGGCATTACTGCGCTGCCATTTGTTTTCCTTAGCCGCAATTTCGGATGACAGGAACTGCCGCATCAAGCCTTCCGGGTCGGGAGGAGCACCGGCACCGGCCGTATACATCTGGATATCTGCATAGAACTTGCGGGCGGTGTCGGGATTTGCCGCGTCGGAGGAAAAATAAACCGATGGCGTTATCGACTTGAGTTCGATGTCTATGCCTGCCTTCTGGCAAGCTTGCTTGACGATGGCCTGGGTTTTTTGGCGCGGCGCGTTGATCGAGGTCTGGAATACGAGCCTCAGCTTCTTGCCGTCCTTCGTGCGGATGCCGTCCGGGCCGCGCTTCCAGCCGGCCTCGTCCAGCCGTTGGTTCGCCTTCTCGATACTGAACCCCCAATTCGTGTTCTTCGAAACAAAGCGCTCCGGACTGTTGACGAAATTTCCCGTCGCCACTCCGGTGCGCCCGTAGATATGCGCCTGAACAGCGGCCCGATCGACAAGCAGACACAGCGCGTGACGGACGGCGGAATCGCTGAACAGCGGATGTTTCGTCTGCGCACTCGAACGCTCACCGTCCACCTCGGTCCAAGGATCGGTGTGGTTGATCGAGATATGCTCGATCGCCATGCTCGGGACAATCTCGACGCGGCCCTTGGCATTGGGGCTGGCCTCGAGTTTGAGAAGCACCTCGTCTTCGACCTGGGTGTTCCACGCAAAGTCGTACTCGCCAGTCTGGACCACGGCTCGCGCCGCCGATACGGCATCGCCGCCACCCTTCAATTCGATCGTGTCGAAATACGGCCGGTTGGGGACATGATAGGCGGGGTTGCGCTCGCCTTTGACCAAATCACCCGGCTCGAAGTCGACGAACCGATAAGGGCCGGTTCCGACCGGCTTCAGGTTTGCCGGCGCCTCGCGCGAATTGGTCCCTTTATAGCGCGCGAACAGATGTTTGGGGATGATCAGCCCGTTTGCGCGACCCGCCCAGAACGGCGTCGGTTTCTTAAAGCGAACGCGGACAGTAGATGTGTCGATCTTTTCGACCTCCACATCCTGATAACTGCCGATCGTCGTGGCTGCCGTTGCCGGGTCGGAGGCGTATTCCCAATTGAACACGACATCGTCGGCGGTGAAAGGCTGGCCGTCGTGCCACTGCACGCCTCTTTTCAGCTTCCAGATTACCGACATACCGTCGGCAGCGACCCCGCCATTCTCGACATCCGGGACCTCGGCAGCGAGCACCGGGACCAGGTTTCCATCAGAATCCCAAGCGGCTAGTGGCTCGTAAAAAATCCCCGCACCTTCCGCGTCCTTGGCGCCCACCGCGAAATGCGGGTTGAGCAAGGTTGGGGCCTGCCAAAACAACGTCCTCAACGCTCCACCGCCGCCCGCTCGGGTCGGCTTGTACTCGACCGCGGCCGGTGATTGCGCCAAGCCGGCATGGGCCAGGATTTGGCTTGCTAGCGGAGCAGTGAGCCCGAGACCGACCATCCTACGCGTGAAAGCGCGACGCGAAACTCGGCCTGCCTTCACTGCGGCGACGAAGGCTCGAATCTCCTGCTCATTCATCAGAACCCACCCGGCTTGTCATTGGCGCTATAATGCCACAGTTCGCCCTTGCCGCTTCGCGATCTGACTTCGGCGGCTGAGCGGTCAGCCGGAATGGCGCGCCATACCCCGACCGTGAGATCAGCCTCCTCGCCCAGTGAGGATGAACTGAAAATCCTCCGTCGAGACCTCGTCGAAGAACGCCTTATGCTCGCTCTGCGGCAGCGGCCACAGGACCGGCGTGCTCTGATCGCCGGTGTACCAGTTCTGGCAGCCGCCGACCCAAACCGTACCGGGAAATGCGGCACCGAGCCGGGCGAGGAATTTCTCTGTCGCAGCGACGGTCGGCGCGACTGCGGCACGACGCGTGCGGGCCTCGGCAATCAGCCGCATGATACAGGCGATTTCCTGGTCGAGGCCCAGCGGCACCGGCACGTTGTTCACCGGGGCGAAGGGCCCATAGAGCATGAACAGGTTGGGAAACCCCGGCAGCGCAATGCCGCCATAGGAGTAGATTTTGTCCTTCCACGCCTCGGCGATGGTCGTGCCGTTGAGGCCGGTCACTGTCATCGGGCGCATATAGCCATGGGCATCGAAACCGGTGGCGTAGACCAGCACGTCCAGCCCCACCTGCGTCCCATCGGTCATGACCACGCCGTCCGGCACGATGCGGGCGATCTCTCCTTTGACGATGTGTGCGTTCGGGAGCTGCACCGCCTCGTAATAATTCCGGTCGGATTTTGGGATACGCGTGCAGCCGAGGTTGTAGTCGGGCGTGAGCTTGCGCTTCAGCTCGGGCTCCCTGATGCAGTCGAGATAAGACACGAACTCACGTTCCATCGCCTCGCGCTGAGGCCCGGGCTCAAGTCGCCAGCGGTCACTTTGGTTGATGAATTGCCACAGCCGCCGTTGCTCGCGCCGATAGGCGAAAGGCAGCCGCAGCTTCAGCCGCTCGTACCAGGTCGAATACGGGTTCTCGCGGATATGGACCCATTGCGCGCGGCGGATGAATTGGGTGACGTCGCAGCCGGCCCAGGCCAGCGCCTCGGTGATTTGCACACCGCTGGCGCCGCTGCCGATGACGCCCCAGCGCTTGCCGGCATAAGGGACGGCGTGGCTCCATTGCGACGAGTGAAAAGAGGGGCCGGCGAAACTCTCGCGCCCGGGGATATCCGGGAACAGCGGTTGGTGCAGGAAGCCGGTGGCGCAGACGAAGACGTCGGCAGCATCCGTCTCGCCGCCGGCGGTATTGATGTGCCAGCGGCCGTCGGTGAACCGCGCGGCGACAATCTCCTGGTTGAAGCGGATGAATTTGGTCAGGCCGCGATCGCGCGCGACCTTCTTGATGTAGGCCCAGATCTCGGTGGCCGGTGCGTATTTGCGCGACCAGCCGTAGTTGGGCTGAAACGGAAACTCGTATTGGCGCGAGAGGACATCGACGAAGAGCCCGGGAAAGGTGTTGTCCCGCCAGGTCCCGCCGACCTCGCCGGCCTTTTCATAGACGGCGAAATCGATACGGGCTCGCTTCAGCGTCTCGGCCATGAACAGCCCTGACACGCCCGCGCCGGCGACGACAACCCGAAATTCTCGATTAGCCATCACGCCTCACAATAGCGAGCACATGCACTTCCTCGAACTTTATGCGGCGCTCCGTAAGCTCGGCAACGCACGTGGCGCGTCTCTGAAGCCGACTCGTGATCTGTCCGGTTTTGGAACCCGTGAAAGTGGCGAGAGATAAACCGGAGCTCCGAGATCCAGACGAAATACGATTTGAGGCATTGTTCACGGCCCGGTGAATTATTATCACGCCGAGAACAGCCGACGAATATGACCTTGGACCCCCGAGATTCCTGGCTGATGGCTCAGCCGATGGATTTGGTCTTCACCAACCCGCTCGACCCTTTCGCCACCGCCGGGACCGCGCGGATCGTCAACGGGATCACCGGAGATGGCGAGACCACCTGGTTCGGGGGTTGCTCACCTGGGAACGTTGCCACGAGGCCGAGGATCATGTGAATTTTAGGCCATTTTTGATCGCGTCGGCCGACAAGCCTGCATCGCCCTCAGATCTGGACGTTATTATATCCGTATCTGCTGAGCTGCTGCTCGGCCTCCTGGTAAGTTGTGATATTGTCGGCGCGGTATCCCGCGCGCGAAGAAGTTTGGCCCGCATACGGCCGCTACCTACCGCGAGCCTTCAACCGCGCGTCCTTGAACGGTTGTACGCCGAACGCTCGTCCGACGGGGCCGCCGAGCGGCTCAGACCGCCTTTTGTCCGCCCATCGCCTGCTTGATCAGCCCAACGATGACCATCAGGATGCCGCCGCCGACCCCTCCGGAAGCGATCTGGCCGATGATCGAGCCGATATCGAGGCCACCCGCTCCGGGAGCGGCAGCTTCCGCCCCGCCGCCGAGTAGCGCGCCGATGATTTGCGCCCCCACGCCGCCGCCGACAACGCCGGCAATCGTGTTGCCGACAGCTCCCAAATCATACTGCTTCAGCGCCGAGCCGGCGATGTTGCCGCCAACACCGCCTGCGATCAGTTGAATGATCAGACCGACGATTCCACCCCACATGTCAAGCTCCCTTCGTATCGCGCTCTTGCTCTCCCGACGGGAGCGCTGAACGCGCACCCAATCTTAGGTTAACAGAATTTTCGACAGCACGCAAATCTATCGCAAATTGCGGATTGCTCACTCGGGAAGGTATTTCGAGCGCAAACCTGCGATCGGGCCAAGAACTAAGCAGCTTCGCGGCTAGTTGGCCTTGGAAGCGTGTGGAGCGCGCTGCTCGGCACCTTCGATGAATCGGCAGCGCTTCGGTAATTGCTTTAGTTGCGCGGTGGGTTCTAATACGTGCTGTCACGAGGGAGGGAATCACGATGAGGCTTAGAGCTTATTTCGTCGCGGTGTGGTTGAGTGTACTGATCGCCGTGCCGGTAGTTGCGCAGACGACACCGCCGTCCAAGTCGCCTTCTCCCACTGCGACCGGGACTGCAACTTCGCCGCCGGCAAGCAACGAATCTCAGGAGCGCGGTGGGCTAGTCGATATCAACGCGGCTTCCGCCGAAGAGCTCGATCGGCTGCCGGGGGTCGGGCCGACCCGTGCCAAGGCGATCATTTCCCATCGGCCGTACAACGGAAAGGACGACCTGGTTCACCGGAAGATCATCTCGCAAAACGTCTACGACGGGATCAAGGACAAGATTATCGCTCGGCAAGGCAGCGCGCGGGCGCCCGCAAATTCTGCTGGCTCGCCATCGGCCGCTACCAAGAGCAAATGACACCGCCTTCTGGGGTCAGCATTAATGATAGCGCCCCTAAAATGCCCGTTGCGCGTTGCATAATTCCGGCCGGGCCATCGGGACGGCACATTGCCGTCAACCGCCCCGGTAGGAGATGCGCCAGATCGTGCCGTTGCCGTCCTCGCTGACGAGGAGCGCGCCGTCCCGGGCGACCGCGACGCCAACCGGACGGCCCCAGACATTTCTGTCGCTGATCACGAACCCGGTCACGAAATCCTCATATTCACCGGTGGGCTGGCCCTTCCGCAGTAGAACACGAACCACTTTGTAGCCGGTTCGCTTGGTGCGGTTCCACGAGCCGTGGAACGCCGCGAAGATGTCGCCGCGGTACTCGGCGGGAAATTGCGCGGTGTCATAGAAGGTCATTTCCATCGGCGCCGAATGCGGCTGCACCAATACATCCGATACCAGCACCCGGCTGCGCAGAGCAGGCTGCTCACCCGCATGGCGGGGATCTTCATTGGCACCGATGTAGAACCATGGCCAGCCATAGAAGGCCCCGTCACGCACTCGGGTCAGATAATCGGGCGGCAGATCGTCGCCGAGGCCGTCGCGCTCGTTGACCGAGCACCAGAGTTCACCAGTGCCGCGCTGCATTGCCATGCCGACGCAGTTGCGCAGACCGGTCGCAAAAAACCGCTTGTCCTTTCCTTCCGGCGTGAACGAGAGGACGACGGCCCGGCCCTCGTCCGACTGCCACGGCGCGTTGATCCAACGGTCGGCGGCATTGCTGTGCGAGCCGACCGAGACGAACATTTGGCCGCCGTCGCCCGAGAAGACGACGTCGCGCGTCCAATGACCGCCGCGCGGCAAATCGGTTACGATCGCTTCGGCGGCGCCGGCGGGCCGCAGATCCCCGGGCCTATACGGAAAGCGGACCACGCTGTCCGTATTCGCTACATAGACGTAGCGCGGGTCGGGCCCCGGCGGCCAAAAGGCAATACCGAAGGGCTGATAGAGGTTCTCGGTAAAGGTTCGGATTTCCGGCGTTTTGGCGCCATCCGCGACGCGCAGGACGCGGATCCGGCCGGGACCGCTCTCGGCGACGAAAATGTCCCCATTCGGCGCTGTCCGCAGCGTGCGCGGGTTGTCGAGGCCGCTGGCGAACAGTTCGACGACGAAGCCTGGTGGAGCTTTCGGCCAGGCATCGGCGGGGCGCGCGACCACGCTAGGGTGATGGTTGGCGCTGGCGGTCTGGTAAGGCGGTGGCATGTCCGCGGGCGTGATCTTGCGCCGCACTCCCGGCCCGTCGGCGCGCCAGTCTCCATAGGCTGCGGCGCCCGTCAGGATGGCTGGGGATTGGCCAAAAGCGACGACCGTTGCGGCGCACACGAATGCCGCCGCGATGATGCCTTTTGATTTTGGTAATATCCCCATACAGCTTCCTCGAAGAGCGGCGGGTTCCGATGGCGGCGTACCAGTACATCTATGTGATGAAGGGCCTGAGCAAGAATTATCCCGGTGGCCGCGAGGTGCTGAAGGACATTTGGCTATCGTTTCTGCCGGGGGCCAAGATCGGGGTGCTGGGCCCGAACGGCGCCGGGAAGTCGACCTTGCTGCGCATCATGGCGGGCGACGAGCGCGACTTCGCAGGCGAGGCCTGGGCGGCAGAGGGCGCGCGGGTCGGCTATCTGCCTCAGGAGCCGGCGCTCGACCCGGCCAAGGACGTGTTCGCCAATGTGATGGAAGGGCTCGCCGAGACCAAGGCGCTGCTCGACCGCTTCGAGGCGGTCGGTGCCCGCCTTGCCGAAGACCTCTCAGACGCCGAGATCGATGCGCTGGTCACCGCGCAGGGCGAATTGCAGGAAAAGATCGACCACGCCGGCGCCTGGGACCTCGACCGCACCGTCGAGATCGCGATGGACGCATTGCGCTGCCCACCCGGCGACGCCGAGGTCGCAACTCTGTCGGGCGGCGAAAGGCGGCGGGTGGCGTTGTGCCGGCTTTTGCTTCAGAGGCCCGAGCTGCTGCTGCTCGACGAGCCGACCAACCATCTCGACGCCGAGTCGGTCGCCTGGCTGCAGCGTTTCCTCGAAGACTACCCCGGGACCGTCGTGACCGTGACGCACGACCGCTATTTTCTCGACGAGGTGGCGGGGTGGATTCTCGAGCTCGACCGCGGCCGCGGCATCCCGTACGAGGGCAATTATTCGGGCTGGCTCGACCAGAAGCAGCGGCGGCTCGAGCAGGAGGGAAGACAGGAGGCGGCGCGCCGCCGCACCCTCGAACGGGAGCTCGAATGGGTCAGGCAGAGTCCGCGGGCCCGTCAGGCGAAAAGCAAGGCGCGGCTTTCAGCCTATGACGCGCTCGTCGCGCAGAGCCGCGAGAAGGCCCCCGAGACCGCGCAGATCGTCTTACCGCCCGGGCCACGGCTCGGCGACCTGGTCATCGAGGCGCAACACGTCTCCAAGGCTTTTGGCGAGCGGCTATTGATCGAGGCGCTCGATTTCCGCCTGCCGCCGGGCGGCATTGTCGGCGTGATCGGCCCGAACGGGGCTGGCAAGACAACCCTCTTCCGCATGATTACCGGGCAAGAAGCGCCGGACAGCGGCACTTTCCGGATCGGCGACACCGTCAAGCTCGGCTATGTCGACCAATCCCGCGACATGCTCGTCGCGGACAAGACGGTCTGGCAGGAGATCTCGGATGGACAGGACGAGATCGACCTCGCGCGCCGCAAGATGGCGAGCCGGGCTTATTGTGCGCTGTTCAATTTCCGCGGACCGGATCAGCAGAAGAAGGTGGGTCAGCTTTCGGGCGGCGAGCGCAACCGGGTCCACATCGCTAAGATGCTGAAATCGGGCGCGAATGTGCTGCTGCTCGACGAGCCGACCAACGATCTCGATGTCGATACCTTGCGTGCGCTGGAAGAAGGGTTGCTCGAGTTCCCGGGCTGCGCCGTCTTCGTCACCCACGACCGCTGGTTTCTCGATCGCGTCGCGACACACATCCTCGCCTTCGAGGGCGACAGCCAGGTGGCTTGGTTCGAGGGCAACTACGCCGATTACGAGGCCGATCGCCGGCGGCGTCTCGGCGCTGAGGCCGACCAGCCGCACCGCATCCGCTACAAGCCGCTGACGCGGAACTGACCGTGCAGTGCGCCGCAGCCTTCAGCCCGCCTGGTGAAGGATAAAATCGGTGATCAACTCCAGGGCCCGCACCGAAGCCGGTGAAGCGGGATCGCGCGGGATGAAGGCATGCGGCTGGCCCTCGAATTTGTGGAAAGCGATCGAACCGCCTGTTTTGGTGTAAGCGGCGGCGAAATTGGCAGCCATGTCGGGGGTCAGATTGTCGTCTGCGGTGCCTTGCATGATCAGAGCGGGCGGTTTCTCGACCGGCTCGCCGCGTTCGAGGATGAGTTGCGGATTGCCTTCCGCCATGGCCTCCTCGGACGGCCAGAATTGGTGATGGGCTTCGACCAGCCGCGCGTTACCGCGGTCGACGACCGCGCGGTAGCGGGCGAGGGGATCGGCCACCGGCCAGCATGCGACGGCAAAAGCAAGGCTCGCATTGCTCCCAGGCAGCGGATCCACGGTATAGCGCCGATCATGAGGGCGCAGCGCGCTGAGCAACAGGAGGTGGCCGCCCGAGGACGTTCCGAGACCGCCTACCAACTCCTGGCGGGTGGCGAACCGCTCGGCATTCGCCTTCAGGAAACGGATGGCAAAATTCACATCGGCGACGGTTTCGGGGTAGCGCGCCGTCGGCGGCATGCGGAATTCGATCGACAATACGACGATGCCACGGCCGGCAAGGTGCTCCGCGATCGAAACATTGTTGAACCGGTCGCCCGAGGTCCAGGCTCCGCCGTGCACTTCCAGCACCGCCGGGAATGGGCCGCGGCCCTGCGGCCGGTAGAACCGGGCGAGCAGCGGAGTGCCTGCGGGGCGGTGGTATTCGAGGTCTTCGGTATGGATCGCCATGTTTGCGCTCGGGGTTGGTCGGGTGTCGACGAGCCTACCGGTCACCGGCGATCGAGCGCAAGGCCGCCAGATAGTCGCGCACCCGCGCGGCGTTGACGCCAAAATCGCCGCGCCCAAGTCGCGCCGACGAGCGCACGTCGACGCGGCTGCCGGCGCCTGAGGCGGTGATTCGGATAACGATGTCGTCGGTAAATCCGAACCATCGGCTCCGGTCGCTTGCTTCGATCCGCCCCGCTGCTGCATCGGCGGCCACTATCGTCCAGCCCATTCCTTGCGCAGCAACGAGCGCGCGATCGAAGGCGCCCGGCGGCGGCAAAGTCAGCACCAATGGGGCGATGTCGTGGTACGCCTGCTTTTGCTGGTCGGCGAATTTGGAGCCCGGATAGGTGACGGAATTGCCGCCCTCGGCGGTGCGCGCCGGGACGACCGCGACAAAGGCCGGCGGGTTTTCAGTATCGGTCGTGATGTCGTTGATCGGCGGAAGGGTGTGACGCATCGCGTCATAATGCCAGGGCACATAGGCAACGAGCCCACCCGCAGCAAAGGCCAGCACGGCAACCGCGATGCCCCGCCACTCGATACGCGAGCGGCCGAGCAAGAGAGCCAGAGCCGAAACGATCACGGCAGCAATGCCGAAATAGGCTGCCCAGGGCAGCATGCTCAACAGCGCGAAGCGATAGTGCCACCAGCCGGCCCGCCAGCCTAGTGGCGCGAAGCCCAACAGCAGGACGGAAATTGCAGCCAGCGCCGCGGCCAACAGTGGCGTGTGACGCAACAGCGAGCGCCTGGTTCTTCTCGAGGCGGTGGCGATCGACATGGTTCTGCTCCCATGCCATACTTGATCCCACATCGTGTGCCGATATCTCGGCATGTCCAGTAAATTTCCCGGCATTTCGCAGGCGCGAGACAAAGCGTCATTCTACAGTAACCGTTAGATGCAGAGGGACCCGATGGCAGCCGACGATCGCGGGCGCTCGCTCCGCCGGTTCGAGGATCTCCGGTTTCTGACCGGCCGCGGCCAGTACACCGACGATTTTAATCTGCCCGCGCAGCTCCATGCTCATGTGCTGCGATCGCCGCATGCGCACGCGGCGATCGAGCAGATCAATACGACCGCGGCATGGAGCGCCGCCGGCGTTTGCGCCGTGTTCACCGAAGCCGATCTGCGCGCCGACGGCCTCGGCGCGCTACCTTGCGTTGCCCAGGTCAGCACGGTCGACCCGCTGATCGTGCCGCCGCGCTACGCGCTGGCGCGCGGCCGGGTCCGCCATGTCGGCGATCCGGTGGCGCTGGTTGTCGCCGAAAGCTGTGACCAGGCGCGTGACGCCGCCGAGCGGATCGCTGTCGAGTACCGGCCGCTCAACGCCGTCGTCGACGCCGCGGCGGCGCTGCTGCCCGATGCACCGGCGATCTGGGACGAGCTCCGGGAAACCTTTCCTTTAGGTTTCGGAAAGGGGACCCGGAAGCAACCGAAGCGGCGTTTGCCGCCGCGGCCCACATCGTCGGGATCGAGCTCGTCAACAACCGTTTAGTGCCGGCGCCGATCGAGCCGCGGGCCGCGATCGGCAGCTATGACAGGATCACCGGTATTTTCGATCTGGTGCTGACCGGACAAGGCGTCCACAGCATCCGCAATCAGCTCGCTGAGGCGGTGTTCAAGCTGCCGCCGGACCGCATTCAGCTGACCGCGCCCGATGTCGGCGGCGGGTTCGGCATGAAGAATTTCCTCTATCCGGAGTGGGTGCTGGTCTTGTGGGCCGCGCGTCAGCTGGGACGGCCGGTCAAATGGACCGCCGAGCGGGGCGAGGAATTCGTCAGCGGCACGCAGGGTCGGGACAACCTCACGAAGGCCCGTCTGGCGCTCGACGAGAGCGGCCGGTTTCTGGCGCTGGACGTGTCCACCGTCGCCAATCTGGGCGCCTATCTGTCATCGAACGGGCCGGGCAGTTCGACGAATTCCCCGGCGACGGCGATGGGCGGCGTCTATGCGATCCCGGCGGTTTTCATGGAGGTGAGCGGCGTATTCACCAACACAGTTCCAATCGACGCCTATCGCGGCTCCGGCAAGCCCGAGGCCAATTACCTGATCGAGCGACTAGTGGATATTGCCGCACACCGGGTTGGCAGCGACCCAGCGAGCTTGCGCCGGCGCAATATGATCAGCGGGTTTCCCTATAGCAGCCCGCTCGGCATGACGATCGATTGCGGGCGCTTTACCGCCAATCTCGATGAAGCGCTGGCGCGAGCCCGCGACGCCGCCTTCATGGCAAGGCGGGCCGATGCCGCGGCGCGCGGCCGGTCGCGCGGGCTCGGGATCGGCTGTTTTCTGGAGACGGCACGCGGCACACCGAACGAGGCCGCCGAAATCCGCTTCGACCCCGATGGCCGAGTTTCGCTGATCCTCGGTACGCAATCTAACGGCCAAGGGCATGAGACGAGCTACCCGCAGATTGCCGCTTCGTTGTTCGGGCTATCGGCCGACAAGTTTCGCCTCGTCCAGGCCGATACGCGGGCAGTGCAGCGGGGCACCGGGCATGGCGGCGCGCGCTCGATGCATCAGGGCGGTTCAGCATTGCTCAAAGCGACGCAAATGGTCGTCGAGAAGGGACGAAAGGTCGCGGCTCATCTGCTGCAGGCCGATATCGCCGAGGTCGTCTTCGCCGAGGGCCGTTACACCGTGCCGGGGACGGAGCGCACGATCGACCTGTTCGCCGTCGCTCGTGCGGCGGTCGACCCTGCCAATCTTCCCGAGAGCATCGCCCCCGGTCTCGACAGCTCAGTCTACAACATGTTGGATGCGTTTACGTTTCCGAACGGCTGCCACATTGCCGAGGTCGAAGTCGATCCCGAGACGGGGGCCGTCACCCTTGAACGCTATACCGTCGCCGACGATTACGGACGACTGATCAACCCGCTATTGACCACGGGGCAGATCCAGGGCGGGGTGGCCCAGGGGATCGGGCAGGCCCTTCTCGAGCACACCATCTACGATCCGGCCTCGGGCCAGCTGCTGAGCGGCTCGCTAATCGATTACGCCTTGCCCAGGGCCGATGACCTGCCGCCATTCGACATCACGCTCGCCGAGCTGCCGACTTCCGCCAACCCGCTCGGCGTCAAGGGCTCCGGCCAGGCCGGCTGCATCGCGGCGCCGCAGACGATCATCAATGCCATTGTCGACGCGCTCGCCCCGCTCGGCGTCGATCATATCGACATGCCGGCCACCACCGAGCGGGTCTGGCGCGCGATCCGCGCCGCGAGCGGATGATCCGTCATCATCCCGCCAGACCGAATTCAGCGGGTCGGGCGTGATCAAGCTTTCGGGAAACAATGTCTCACCTACTCCATGAACCACCCGTGGCTGACGACCAGTGACTGGCCGGTCAGCGCATTGGTCTTGAAGCCGGCGAAGAAAAGGACCGCTTCGGCGACATCCTCGGTGGTGGTGAACTGGCCATCCACGGTGTCTTTCAGCATCACATTCTTGATCACCTCGTCCTCTGTGATGCCTAGTTCCTTGGCCTGCTGCGGAATTAGCTTGTCGACCAGCGGCGTCCGCACAAAGCCTGGACAAACGACATTGGCGCGCACGTTGTACTGCGCACCTTCCTTGGCCACGAGGCGGCACAACCCGACCAGTCCGTGCTTGGCAGCGACGTAGGGTGCTCTCAAAACCGAAGCCACTTTAGAGTGCACCGAGCCCATGTAAATGATGCTGCCGGATCTAGCAGCGTACATGTGGCTGAGGCAGGCTTTTGTGGTCAGAAATGCCCCGTCGAGGTGCACGGCCAACAGCCGCTTCCAGTCGGAGAACGGCAAATCCACGATAGGCTTGACGATCTGGATGCCGGCATTACTGACAAGCACGTCGATCCGCCCATATTTCGCCATTGTCTCGGCGACGCCATTTTCGACTGCCGCTTCGTCGGTCACGTCCATGCCGACCGCCAAGGCGTCGGACCCTTTCTCCCTGACTGCGCGCGCGGTTGTGTTCGCCGCACCGAGATCGAGATCGGCGATGACCGGCGTACCGCCCTCTGCCGCGAAGCGTAGCGCAATTTCATTACCGATGCCGCTCGCGGCACCGGTAATGATCGCGACTTTTCCGTCGAAACGGGACATCTGAGGCTCCTTTTCGAATGTCTTTCGGGTCATCGAACACCACTTCGCCGAACTGGAAATGGCACTCGTGCGAGCGGCCCCACATTCCGGCAAACTTTCATGGATTTACGTGGCGTTGGCGCGATCAAATACCGGCCACCACCAGCTCCCTCAGACGGGCAAGGCAGGCGGCGCGGTCGGCGGTGAAGTTGCCCGCCTCCCACCACGCGCGCACCGCATCAAGCAGGCGGCCGACCCGAGGGCCGGGGGGAATTCCGAGGGCGGCAACATCCCGCCCCGCCAGAGGAAATGCGGGGAGCGTTTCGTCGCGGGCGAGGGCGAGCAGTTCCGAGAGGCGATCCCGATTCATCGCTTGCTCCGCCGCCAGTAAGAGGGCGATGTCGCGGTAGCGCTCGGCGCCGAGCCGGTAGAGCGCCTGCCGCTGTGCGGGGATATCTCCCTGCGGATCGATTGCCCATGGCGGCGCAAGACCGCGGAGCCGATCACGCCACGCATTTGAGAAATGCAGGCGTTCGGCGAGCGCGCCCGCCACCGCAGCGTCGACATCGATTAGCGCGGCCAGACGGCGCAGCGGATCAGGCTCAGGCTCGATCGTGACGAGTCGCCGCAGCCGGTCGAGCCGCCTCGCCTCCGGCAGGATTATCGATAGGATCCCGTCTTCCTGCATCATCTGCAACGCCGCGACGGGGCGGACACTCTCGAACAGCCTGACGAGTTCCTGAGCCACCCGCTCGGCAGAGAGCCGAGTGAGTCGATTGGCCATCGCGCGGCAAGCGGCACGCGCCTGCGGATCGCCGATGCCGGTCCCGAAGCGCGCCTCGAACCGGTAATAGCGCAGGATCCGCAGCACGTCTTCGGCGATGCGGGTGGCTGGAGCGCCGACAAATCGCACCCGGCCTGCCCGCAAATCGGTGACGCCGCCGACCGGGTCGTGGGTCGTGCCGTCGGGATCGAGATATATCGCATTGATCGTGAAATCGCGCCGCGCCGCGTCGGCATCCCAACTGGCGTCGAAGGTGACGTGGGCATGGCGGCCATAAGTCTCGAGGTCGCGCCGCAGCGTAGTGATTTCGAAGTGCCGCGGCGGTGTGCCGGCGATCGCGGTTACGGTGCCATGAGCAAGACCAGTCGGCACGACCTTGATACCGCGCTTCTGCAACAGCTCGATCACCCGCTCCGGCGGTGCCGGCGTGGCGATGTCGATATCTCCAATCGGAATCCCGAGCAGCGCATCGCGGACCGAGCCGCCGACGAACCTGGCTGCTGCCCCGCCGGCGGACAGCGCGTCGAGAACGCTAATGGTCGCTGGCTCGATCATCCAGGGTTGTGGCTCGATCCGGATCGAATCCGCGCTGCCGTTCATCGGGGCATCCTGGGCTCCACGTGTCCCGGTATGATGCGGCCGCCCTCCCAGCGCGGCGGAATGTACACCCCCTCTTGCGGGGCACCGAAATGGACCGTCACGACAAAGAGCACGATTGCCAACAATAGGGCGCCGGCGCCGGCGAGCCAGATCCAAGGGACTGTAGTCCATCGCACCGCATTCCGGCCGCCGTCCTCCGTTCCGAAAGTGCTGATCCACAGTAGATAGAGCGCGGTAGGCAGAAGAAGCGGCAATACGATCGTGAGGAAGACCCGGAGCATGGCCTCCTCAACTGGCGAGCACCTCGGCCAAGTTTACCAACATCGCGGCCGTCGCGCCCCAAATGTTCCGCCCCTCGTAAGGCAGCACGAAGAATACGCGCGTGCGATGCTCGAAGTTTCGCGTCATGCGCCGGTGATTATTCGGGTCCAGAACGAACGAGAGCGGCACCTCGAACACCTCGGAGACCTCGAACGGGTCGAGGGCGACCGGAAACGGGACTTTGACGATGCCCACTACTGGAGTGATCTCGAAGCCCGTCCCCGTCAAATAAGTATCGAGCCGGCCGATCACCGTGACATGATCTCGCTTCAGCCCGACCTCCTCCTCGGTCTCACGCAGCGCTGCTTCAGTTGCGTCTTCGTCGCTCTCTTCGATGCGCCCGCCGGGGAATGAGATCTGTCCGGCGTGTGCAGTCAAATGCAGCGTGCGCTGCGTCAGCAACACTGACATGCCCTCCGGTCGGTCGATGAGCGGCACGAGTACGGCCGCCGGGCGCAGAGCGGTGCTCGGCGGCGTCATC
>Ga0126381_100002863_pt1 | contig 18737 bp, 20 predicted proteins | sample PanSoiMetPlot_28_FD_96465 | JGI IMG/M metagenome (GOLD analysis project Ga0126381, IMG submission 96465) | Tropical forest soil microbial communities from Panama - MetaG Plot_28 | ecosystem: Environmental > Terrestrial > Soil > Tropical forest > Bulk soil | place: Panama | collected 2016-02-17
CGGCCGGATAAATGCCGAGCTCTGCAATCGACCGCTCGAGCACCAGCGTCGCATCGAGATGGGCGAACGTCGTCGCCGGCGCTGGATCGGTGAGGTCGTCCGCGGGCACGTAGACCGCCTGGAACGACGTAATCGACCCCTTCTTCGTCGACGTGATCCGCTCCTGCAGCATGCCCATCTCTGCCGCGAGCGTCGGTTGATAGCCGACGGCGCTCGCCATTCGACCAAGCAACGCCGACACCTCCGATCCTGCCTGCGAGAAGCGGAAGATGTTGTCGATGAACAGCAAGACGTCCTGGTTCCGCTCGTCGCGGAAGTATTCGGTGATCGCGAGGCCGGCGAGGGCCACACGCAAACGCGCGCCTGGCGGTTCGTTCATCTGTCCGTAGACGAGCGCGATCTTCGACTTGCTCAAATCCTTCTCGTTGATGACCCCGGCGGCCGCCATCTCGTGATACAGGTCGTTGCCTTCGCGCGTCCGCTCGCCGACGCCGGCGAACACCGACACGCCGCCGTGCAGCTTCGCGATGTTGTTGATCAGTTCGGTGATGACGACCGTCTTGCCGACGCCGGCGCCGCCGAATGCGCCGATCTTGCCGCCCTTGAGGAACGGGCAGATCAGATCGATCACCTTGATGCCGGTGGCGAGGACTTCCGGCGACGTCGCCTGATCCGCCAGCGCGGGCGGCTGACGATGAATCGGATACGTCTGCGTGGCGTCGACCGGCCCGCGCTCGTCCACTGGCGCGCCGGTGACGTTGAAGACGCGCCCCATCACCGCGTCGCCAACCGGCATCGCGATCGGACCGCCGCTGTCTGTGACGGTGTAGCCGCGTTTCAGGCCCTCGGTTCCCGACATCGATATCGTTCGCACCCGCTGATCGCCGAGATGCTGTTGCACCTCCAGCGTCAGCGTCACCGGCTCGTTCGCGACGCGGAAGTCGACCGCCAGCGCGTTGTAGATTGCCGGCAGCGCTTCAGGGAACTCGACGTCGACGATCGGTCCGTTGATCTGCACGATGGTGCCGGTATTCATAGGGTGCCTTCCGCGGCTAGTCGGCCTGGCCGCCGGCAATTTCCAGCAGTTCTTCGGTGATGTGTCCCTGTCTCAGTTTGTTGGCCGTGAGCGTCAGATCGCGAATCATCTGCGTCGCGTTGTCGGTAGCGCCCTTCATCGACACCATCCGGGCGCTCTGCTCGCTGGCCTTCGCGTTGAGCAGCACGAGGTGAACGAAGACATTCAAGTAGTGACCGAGCAGGAACTCGACGATGTCGTGCGCGTTCGGCTCGAAGAGAAACTGTGTCGGGACGGCGGCGGCCTTCGCTGACGCGGCGTCGGGAAGTTCCAGGGTGGTGATGTCGCACACAGGCAGAAAGTTCAGCGTTACCGGCTGCTGCACGAGCGTGTTCACGAACCGCGACGCGATGATGTCGACCGCGTCGACATCGCCCTTGAGAAAGAGATCGCGCGCCAGCGCGGCGATGGCGCGCGACTCCTCGAATCTGGGTGTGTCGCCGTACGGAAACTCGGCCACAAGCTGCCGCCGCGTGCGGGCGACGAACTGCGCTGCCTTGCGTCCCGCTGCGATGAAGACTGTGGTGTGCGGATCCGTACGGCCCGCGAGCCGGAACAGATTGCTGTTCAGTGCCCCGCATAATCCGCGATCGGACCCGACCAGGACGATCGCGCGCGTGCGAACCGGACGAACCTCGAGCAGCGGATGCGTGAAGTCGGGCGCATGCGTCGTCGCCACGCGCTGGATTCGATAGAGCAGCCGCACGAACGGGCGGACGTCGATCGCCGCCTGCTGCGCTTTGCGCATCTTCGACGCGGCAACCATCTGCATGGCACGCGTGATTTGCGCGGTGCTGGTGATCGAGCGGATGCGGCGGCGAATATCGCGGCTGCTGGCCATGGATCAGGCCCAGCCTTTTTTGAACTGTTCGAGCGCGGACTTCAGGCCGGCGGACGCGGCGTCGTTCAGCGCCTTCTCGCGAACGATGGTCGCCAGCAGCTCCGCCTTCGACGCCGTCAGGAACTCGGTCAGCCGCGTCTGGAACTCCTTCACGCGCGGCACCGGCACATCGTCCAGGAACCCGTTCTGCACCGCCCACAACACCGCCACCTGGACTTCGACGGGAATCGGATTGTATTGCGGCTGATTGAACAGCTCGATGATGCGTTTCCCGCGATCGATCTTGGCCTGTGTCGCCGTGTCGAGCTCGGATCCGAATTGTGAAAACGCCGCCAGTTCGCGGAACTGTGCGAGATCGGTCTTCAGGCGTCCGGCGACCTGCTTCATCGCCTTCAGCTGCGCGGCCGACCCGACGCGCGACACCGAAATGCCGACCGAGATGGCTGGCCGCGTCCCCTGGTAGAAGAGATCCGTTTCGAGAAAGATCTGCCCGTCGGTGATCGAGATGACGTTCGTCGGAATGTACGCGGACACGTCGCCCGCCTGCGTTTCGATGATCGGGAGTGCGGTCAGCGATCCGTTGCCGTATTGCTCACCCACTCGTGCCGCACGCTCGAGCAGGCGGCTATGGAGATAGAAGACGTCGCCGGGATACGCCTCGCGGCCAGACGGACGCTTCAGGACGAGCGACACTTGACGGTAGGCCACTGCGTGCTTGGACAAATCGTCGTAGACGATCAGCGCGTCCATACCGTGGTCCATGAACCACTCCCCGATCGCCGCGCCCGCAAACGGCGCCAGGTACTGACTCGTCGCCGAATCCGCAGCCGGCGCCGCGAGGATGATCGTGTACGGCAGCGCGCCGTGCGCATCGAGCGTCGCGACGAGCTGCGCGATCGTCGACTGCTTCTGACCGATCGCGACGTAGATGCAATACAGCGGACGATAGTTCTTGTCGCCGGCTGCTTCGGCGGCCACGTTCAGCCGCGCCTGGCTGATGATGGTGTCGACGCAGATCGTCGTCTTGCCGGTAGACCGATCGCCGATGATCAGCTCGCGCTGACCGCGGCCGATCGGAATCATCGCGTCGATCGCCATGATGCCGGTTTGCACCGGTTGGCTGATCGGCTTCCGGTGCATGATGCCGGGCGCGATCTTCTCGACCGGATACGCGGTGTCGCTGGCGATCGGTCCTTTGCCATCCAGCGGTTCGCCGAGCGTGTTGACGATCCGCCCGAGCAGGCCTTTGCCGACCGGGACTTGCAACAGCTTGCCGGTGCTCCGGACCTCCCCGCCTTCCTCGAGCTTCGTGTCGTCGCCGAGGATGATGACGCCGACGTCGGTTTCGTCAAGGCTCAGCGCCAAGCCAGTGACGCCATGACCGAGATCGAGCATCTCGTTCAGCATCACGTCGCTCAAGCCCTCGACCCGGGCGACGCCGTCGCCGAGTTCGCGGATGACGCCGACGTTCTGCCGCACGGCGCCCGCTTTCGCGCCGGCGATGCGTTCTTCGATTTCCTGGATCAGCGTGGTCATAATGAAAACCTTGATGCGAGCGCGGCCAGCTCCGCTCGAACGGTGCCGTCGTACACGTCGTCGCCGATCTCCACGCGCATTCCGCCGATGAGCGACGGATCGACGAGGAAGGTCGTCGCGACCGGAACGCCGCGACGGCGCGCAAGGTCGCGTTCGACTTGAGCCCGCAGCGTGGCGTCGAGCGGCGCTGCGCTCGATACCGTGGCGGTTCGACTCGTGGCGTCGGCGCGCACGCGTCTGACGAAAGGCTTTAACACCGCGTTCGCGGCGCTTCGACTCGAGGCTGCGAGCGCCTCGACGACGGCGCGGGCGCGGTCCTCTTCCAGACGTCCGTTCACCAGGCATAGGCGCCACAGCGTGTCTGCGTCGCGTCGCGCCTGCCGCTTCGTTTTCATCCCGCCTCGTTTATGTCGCAGCCAGGTATCGAGCCGTTTCTTCCGCCAGCCGCTGATGGTCGTCAGGCGTGAGGACACGTCCCGCGACGGCGGCCGTTGTCTGCACGACGAGCCGGCCGACTTCGCCTCGCGCTTCCGACAACAGGCGTACGCGCTCGAGCTCGGCCGTGTCGCGCGCCTGCCTCAGGATCTGTTCGCCTGATGCGATCGCGCGCTGAGTCTCCTGGTCTTTGATCCGTTGGCCGACCGCGCGCGCGTCGGAGACGATGCGGGCCGCTTCGTCACGGGCAGCCGCCAGCGTCTGCTGGCGCTCGGATTCGATTTCGGCCAGCCGCGCGTTGATCTTTTCGGTATTCGCAAGGCCTTGCATAATCTGCTCGCGGCGCGCCGCGAGCATCGCGAGCACCGGCCTGTACGCGAAGCGGTACAACACCAGGCAGACGATGCCGAAGCTGATCACCTGCGCCGCGAGATGCGGTGCGTCGACGCCGAACGTCGTCGCGATCGATTCGACCTGGTCCATGGCGCCTCGCTATTTCACGAGGAACAACGCGTAGAAGACAATCGCTTCCGCGAACGCAATCGCCAGGATCGATTGCACGAGCACCGGTGTCGCGGCACCCGGATTTCGGCCGACCGCGTCGGAGGCCGCCGATCCGATCCAGCCAACGGCCAGCGACGCCCCGAGTGCCGCCAACGCAACGTGAAGATTGCCGGTCATGAGTCGTTTTGCCCCTTTCAGTCGTGCGCCGCCGCCGGTTTTTCGTGATGCTGGCACATCAGCAGCGTGAACACTGCCGTGAGCAGCATGAAGACGAGCGCCTGCACGACGCCCACAAGCAGTTCGAGGAAATAGAACGGGATCTGCACCAGCCAGCCGATGCGCGGCATCCGCGCCATCGTCTCGAGCATCGTCTCGCCGGCGAAGATGTTGCCGTAGAGACGAAAGCTGAGCGAGACGGGACGAAACAGGATCGAGATGATCTCGAGGCAGCCAGCCGCAAAGAACACGACGATCAGGAGCACGCGCAGCGCGCCGGCGGATTCGCCTTTCGGCGCGAAGAGCTCCTTGAGAAATCCGATCGGACCGAGCGCTTGCAATCCCCACACAATCCACATCGCGAAGAAGACGAGCGCCATCGCCAGCGTCATGTTCACGTCGGCGTTGGCCCCGCGCAGCAGCGGCTCGGTGATGACGAACCCGTTGGGCGTCTGATGACCCCAGCCGATCGAGCCGACGCCCGGAATCAGGCCAAACCAGTTCGACGCGAGAATGAAAATGAAGATCGTCCCGAAGAACCAGAAGGTGCGATCGACGAGCGACCGGCCGAGGATGCCTTCTAGGAATCCATACAACTTCTCCACGAGCCACTCGAGAAAGTTCTGCCGCCCAGACGGGACCTGTCGCATCTCGCGCGTCGCGCGTCGCGCGAACACAATGAGCGCCAGCGCCACGACCCAGCTGACGAGCATCGAGTTCGTGATCGGGAAACCAAACGGGCGCGCGATTTCAACTGCCTGCTGGGACAGTCCATGCGCCGCTTCGGTGGCGTCAGCAAACATCGCCGCCGAACGCTTTGCATCACCTCTGCCACGTCAGAGCCACCCAAAATACGCAGTCTCGCCGGAACGTAGCTACGATACAGCGGCGTTACTACGACAGGTCGGAGGCTGCGAAGGCGTTGTACGTGTGTCGAGGGAGTAAATCAGCGATCGCGTGGCCGGGCACGATCGATGCCCTCTCACAAGATGACCAGGACATAAAGATGATCGAAGGTCTGCTTCCAGTCGACAAGAAGCATCTCGCCTCGGACGTCGTCGCAGGGCTCACGCTTGCCGCCCTCGGCATTCCAGAGGTGATGGGCTATACGAAAATCATCGGAACGCCGGTGGTCACCGGCCTGTACACCCTGCTCTTACCGGTTTTCGCGCGGTCTTCGTCGGACTGCCATTGACGACAACCATCCGCGGTCTCATCGAAGTCAAACGCAGCGCACCTCCGGAGTTCTCGGCGTCGAGCAAGGAATCATCCTTGCGGTCGTTCTCTCGCTGCTGCAGCACGTGCGCCGCAGCTACCGCCCGCTGACCGGCGTGCTCGTCCGCAACGATACCGAGCGCTGGCTGCTGGACGATCCGCTTCCGGGCAAGATGGCCGAACCTGGCCTGGTGATGTTCTGGTTTGGTTCGGATCTTTTTTATGCGAACGCGGGCTTCTTCACGGAACAGGTACGCAGACTCGTCAAGGAATCACCAACGCCGGTGCGCTGGCTCGTGATCGACGCCAGGGCGGTCACCGGGGTGGACTTCTCTGCCGGTCAGGCTCTGAAGGAACTGCATCAGGACCTCGCGAAGGCTGGCGTCACCCTCGCGTTCATCGTCGTCCAGGTGCGGCCGAACGGCGATCTCGAGCGGATGGGTATTCTCGATGCGGTCGGCACTGACCGCATTTTCGACAATCGGCACGCGTGCCTCGAAGCCTATCGCCTGAAGTCGGCATCTGACGTCACATCGTTGTCGCGCGCGGATGTTACATAGCGCGCGATGCCATTGACACGCCGGTCGTTCCTGACGACCGTCGGCGCGACCGCGGCGCTTCCCCGCTGCCTTCGAATCTCCGCGATCGAATCTCCACTGAGGATCTATCCACGCATCGAGCCGCTGCTGCGCGCCCGCGCGGACGAGCACACGCACCAGTTGAGCAACGGCCTCGAGCTGCACAGCGCTGACGGCGCCTTCGCGCTCGGTCTCGATCGTGTCGACGTCTCGCGTCCACGTGCGGACCGTCTGCGCATCACGCCGGATGGTCTTCTGACGTTTGCGATCGACGTGCCTCGCACCTCCTGGGTGTCAGCGGAACTGACGCTCGAGCCTGATGCGGATCTGCGACCAGGTCTTCGCGCCACCCTGCTCTGCGACACTACCGTCATCGCCGCGCCGATGAGCGTCGCGCCGGAGTGGAGCGTTCGCGAGATTACCGATCCCGCTCCACGAGTCGCCGGCTCTTCTCCGTCGCGGATCGTATCGTTGCAGCCCTGGCTTGCGCGTCGAGGCAGACGGTACCTCACCATCGCGGGCCCGCACTTCCGGCCCGGTGGCACGTTCGTCTCGCTCACGTTGCGCGTGCTCGATCGGCCTGTCGAGGAACCGCTGTACCAGTTCACGTTCATCAGCGACACGCACGTCCGTCGCGACGGGCGCGAAGAGTGGATGAACCAGAAGATGGGAGAAGCGTCGGCGCCCGAGCTCGCGCGGACGCTGACATCGCTCGCCAACGAAGGAATGTCGTTCGTAATTCACGGGGGCGATCTCACCGAGAACGCCACGCGAGATCAATTTCTCTTGATCCGCGACGTTTTCGCCGCGCAGCCGCTGCCGGTGTACGCCTGCCTCGGCAACCACGATCGCTACCTGCCCGCCTCGCGCATCGACGCGCTCGAACTGCTCGCCTCACACTTTCCTGACGGCGCACTCGACTACGCCTTCATACTTCCGCCGCTGCGCTTCGTCGTCATGGACGTCGCCATCGAAGACGATGCAGTTCGCGACCGGAAACTGGAGTGGTTGCGTCGAACGCTGGCCGAGGACATCCAGACTCCGACGATCTTCGTCTGGCACTATCCGGCGTTCAATCGCGGCGCGGTCTCGTCGTGCGGCTATCGTCTGCAGGATTGGAGCGAACTCGGACGCGGAACCGTCTTCGAGCTCATCCGGCATGCGCCCAACGTCGTCGCAGCCATCAACGGGCACGATCACTGGGACGAAGTGAACACCGTGGACGGACTCGTTCTCGTGCAGAACGCTGCGTTCGTCGAGTGGCCGAATTCGTACCGCGTGTATCGCGTCTATCGCGACCGGCTCGAATGGGAAGTACGGCAGGTCGCGAATCGCGGTTTCGTACGAGAATCGTTTCTGCCGTCGAAGGCGATGTCGTGGATGATCGCGACGCAGCCAGGCGATCTCAGCGGCGTCATCTCGCTGTCACATCGCCGCGTATCGTAAGCCGACGACCTCGCGCGCATTACGCGGCCCATCTTCCGAAGGAATTCACGCGACCGTGTAAGAACTCCAGCTCTCCGGTGTCAGACACCGCAGATCCCTGGTGTCAGACACCGCGTGTACCTGAGGAAATTCTGCTGGTCCCGATCTTGCGAATTGCCCGCGCGAACTCCCCTGCATCAGGAGAAAACTGGACATGAACAACAGAATTCGAGGTTGGTGTGCGGCAAGTACGATTTCGTTAGGTACCGTCGCCGCATTACAGATCGGTGCCGGCATCGCGCTTGCGCAGTCTGGAGGATCGGGCGGCGGCTCGTTCTCCGCCGCGTACTTGATTCCAACGATCGCCTGTGCCGCCTCTTCTCCCGATGGCACGCTGGCGAATTGTGGAACGAGCGGCGGCGGCCCGCAGGTCTTGTTCGGCAACATCAAGACGCCGAGCGCGTCGAGCAAGAACGTCCTCGTGATGGCCACGCTCGAGAGCAGCATTCTCACGAGCACGTCGGTCGCGTCGAAAGGCGGCAGCAACAGCACCTCGAGCGCATCGGGCGCGGTCGTCGTGAAGCCGCACGTGTACACGTGCCCGAGCAATGACTGCACCGGCGCGAGCGGAGCGCTTGTCGACATCACCACACAGGGCGGATCCGTCACGCCCGATACGGTCACGTTCAATCAGCGGCTGCAAACGCTGTCGGCGTCCCTCGCCGGCTTGAACTGCACCGCGGGCACCGGCGGCGTCGTGACGTGCCTCGATCCCGAGACCATCAGCCTGCTGCTCAGCACGATGTCGGCGAACGGATTCAACTTCCTGGTGCAGACGCCCGGCCAGGGTGTGTATCAGGTGCAGCTCGAGATCGGCCTCACGGCGACCGCCTCGTCGAACAGCATCGCGCCCGGTGCCCAGGCACAAGTCGGTGTCGGCGCAGGATCGCTCGTCACCATGATCGTCCAGGCGCAGACGCCGTTCGACTCGATCACACTTTGCCCCGGCGGACCGGTCAGCGGCGGCGGACCGGCGAACTGCGGTCCCAAATAGACGCGACGAATTAGATTCGCTGAAGCCGACCGATTGCCCCGCGCGACGTACAGCGCAGAGGCCGCAGAGATCGCAGAGCCAGAGTTTGCTCGCGTGCTCTGCGCTCTCTGCGCTGTTTGTCGACAGTCAGTACCCGCGCTCCGAAGTACGCTCGGCGATCGCCGCGGTGGACGAGACGAGTTCCCGGTGAACGAGTTCCTCAACCGCCTGCGCACCTGGTGTCTCCCAACAACGTTGCCCACCGGCGCACCCCGGATAGCCAATTTCACGATACAGACCTTCGACGCCAGCATCGTCCACGACCTCAGCCCGCTCGAGGATCTCGACCGCATGCTGGAATTCGTGCGCCAGATGCTGCGCCACTACGATCTGCCCTTCGCGCGGTTCGATGCGAATTTGCAGGTAGCGTGAACCGACCGTGGGCAGCACGCGCGTGCACGCGACTACCCCGTCTCGGCGGCACACGCCCTCATCAACGTACACGACCGCGTTCGAGGCCTCGATCGTCTTGACGAGACCGCGGAACGTCGGGGAACGCCGGATCGCGAATCGCATGACCTCCGCGATTCGGTCATTCTTGAACCGAATTCGAGGATAGTCCTCGGCCCGCTTGTCGATGGTCTGAGCGAGGCCCCCTTCGGCCATCGCACACACGAGCGCACATAGCGCGCCGAGCCGGCGCAGGTTGCGCAGTGCGGCCCGCCGTCGCCCGGCCGCCCGAGGATTCGTGGTCCGATGGTCGCCTTGCATGGCATCGCTCCACCCAGGTAGACGGACGCCATGGCGGACTTCCAAAAACGAATTGGTGAGTTGGTGAGTTGGTGAATTGGAACGGCGGACGCGACGCTGGCCGACCGCCCGGCTAAAACCTCGCGCTCGGGCTCACCGGGCCCGACGACCTGTTGATGTTGCCGCGGCGCGAATCCGTTCGGAGGCGGCCGACGATGTCCTCGCAGCGCGATCCGGCCGCCGGCCCACCGCCGCCAAGGCTTTGGCGGGTCCGCCGTAGCTTCAGCGGAGGCGGAAGCCGAATTCGGCGACGCGGGAACGTCAACAGCAGCCATGTCCGGTTGCGGACCGTCCGACACGACTTGCCAACACTGATTCTCGCAGTGGGTGAATTGGTGAGTTGGTGAATTGGAGTGGCGGCCGGCGGCGTCGGCGAGTCGTGGCGGCGGGCCGTCGGACCCCACAAGAAGTTGGTGACTTGGTGACTTGAAGATTTGGTGACTTCGAGCGCCTGCTGGTGCGAACGCGTCTCGCGCAGCGCGCCCAGAGGCCGGCCGATCTCGGCGCGCCGAAGCTGGACGCGTTCGCGCCGTTTCCGCGTGAGCAGGAGATCCTTCGAGCGACACGATCCGTAACGGTCGGGCTGCGCTACAGGCGAACGTTTACGGGCGGCCAGACTGTTCGACGGTGCGCTTGATCGAGTTGAGCGCGTCTTCGAGGGCCGACCGCGTTTTGCTGACAACGACTTTCCGCAGCATCGAGCCCTTGAAACCGGTCAGGCCGTCTTGCTCCGATCCTTTGAGGGTGAGCAGATAGAATCCGCTCGGACTCGCGCCGTCGTCGACGCACACGGACAGGTCGAGTGCCGTGTGAAAGTAGTGGGATGCGTACAGCTGTTTGATCGCGACCGCTCCGAAATCCTTTCCCTGCGTTCGACCGTTGTAGATGACGGCGTGGTTGACGCGAAGCGTCGGCTTCAGGCCGAACGACACCTTCTCCCAGTAGAAAAAGCTGTCCGAGTTGGCGAGCTCCGCGTTTGGATACTCGAGCAGGTACCGACGCAGCTCCGGAAGCGCGTTCGGCAACACCGACGCGCGGCTGACCATCGTCTTGAACTGATCGGCGACGCGAGCGGGATGCTCCTTGTCGCGATATTCGCTCAGCGCCCCGTTGCCGCCCTGCCGATACGTGCGCACCAGTTGCAGCACCAGCGGACGGGCGAGCGCGTTCACCTGGTCGGCGGTATCGGACCGCGACCAGTTCACCTTGTCGCGGAACGTCTGCATCGGCGCCACCGGCAATTGCACGTCGCACGATCCCTCGCGACAGTTCTTCAGCGCCTTCACATCGTCGGGATCGAGCGTCAGCTCGCTGAGATTCGCGACCGTCGTCTCATCTCGTAGTTCGCCGACACCCAGATATCCAGAAGTGCCTTTCAGACGTCCGACGTCGCGCGCGGCCTGAAGATACGCCTTCGGCGATCCATCGATGTGTACCGCGCCAAAGACGAACACCTCCGACGCTTCGCCCCACGAGAGCACCTTGGCGACGGCACGGCCCGCATCGACGGTTGCAATCTGATCGGATGTCAAACCGACCGCGGTGAAAACCGCCGTCGGCTGCGTGCGGTGGACTTGAGGATCAGTCCCGCTTGATACCAGGCTGAGTGCGAGCAGCAGTTGATATTTCTGCATGGCAAATACGTAGCATGCTCGTCAAGGATCAACTGCTCATGAGTTTACTCCCCCAACAGCCTTGTTGCTCCGCTACACTTCCCTGCCCGAGGGACGGACAGTGGCGAACACCAAGGTCGATGTCGCGATCGTCGGCGCGGGAATCCTGGGACTGGCGCACGCGTACGTCGCTGCCCGATCGGGTCGCACAGTCGCCCTCTTCGAACGCAGTCCGAAGGCGATCGGCGCGTCGATCCGCAACTTCGGCATGATCTGGCCAATCGGGCTTCCTGCAGGCGTTCTGCGTGAGATCGCGCTTCGGAGCCGCACGATCTGGCTCGAGGCTCTGCGTGAAGCGCGCCTGCCGTTTCGGCCCGACGGGTCGCTGCACGTCGCCTATCGAGCAGATGAAGCGGCAGTCGGACAGGAGTTCGCGCGCACCGCCGCGGCGCAGGGTTATTCGTGCGTGTGGATTCCGGCTGAGGAAGCACTTCGCCGCAGTCGTGCTCTCCGACCGGATGGCATGCTTGGCGCGCTCTGGAGCGAGACCGAGATGTCTGTCGATCCGCGGCAGATCATCGCTGGTCTCCCGGAGTTCCTCGCCACACAGTATGGAGTCCGCTTTTTCTACAACACGGCCGTGCGGGAGATCGAAAGCAGGCTCGTCCGAACCGCCGAGCGCGAATGCGAGGCCGATACCGTCATCGTCGCAAGCGGCGACGACTTTCAAACATTGTTTCCAGAATGTTTCGCGGAGAGCGGCGTCACGCGGTGCAAGCTTCAGATGATGCGCACGCGGCCCCAACCGGATGGATGGGAACTTGGTCCCTCGCTCGCCTTCGGCTTGACGTTCACGCACTATCCGACCTTTCGAGGCTGCCCGAGTCTGCCCGCGTTGCAGAGCCGAATCACACGCGAACTGCCGGCGTTGGAACGATGGGGCATCCACGTGATGGTGTCGCAGACCAGCACCGGCCAACTCACCATCGGCGACAGCCACGAGTATGGACTCGCGGTCGACATTTTTGACAAGCCGTTCGTCCACACGCTGATTCTCGATTACGCCAGCGACTATCTCAGGGTCCCGACTCTCGAGATCGCTGAACAGTGGCACGGGGTGTATGCCAGGCATCCCGATCGACCGTTCCTCCATCTCACTCCTGTGGCGAGTGTTCACGTGGTGACCGTGACCAACGGCCTCGGCATGACACTCTCCTTCGGACTCGCAGAACAGATCCTGCGAGAGTCAGGCGTGATCTCGTGAACCGCTTGAATCGCACGCTGCCGCCACAGGCCGCGGATGCCAAGACGCTCAAGGCGCTGGTCCTGGACTGGGCCGGCACCACGGTGGACTTCGGAAGCCTCGCACCGGCACGCACGCTCGAAACTGTGTTCGCTCGCGTGAACATTCAGCTCACCGACGCGGAGATTCGACAGCACATGGGCCTGCCGAAGCGCGAGCACGTTCGAGAGATTCTCGCGACGCCGCGCGTCCGGGATGCATGGCAAGCACTGCGAGGGCTCGGGCCAACGGAGTCCGACGTCGAGGAGGTGTACCAGCAATTCGTACCGCTGCAGATGTCGTGCCTCGCGGAGTACTCGCGTCTCATTCCCGGCGTCCTCGACAGCGTGCAACGCTTTCGCGATCGCGGTCTGAAGATCGGGACGACGACGGGATATACGAGAGCGATGCTGGATCTGCTGCTGGACATGGGCGCGAGGGCGGGCTTTCGTCCTGATTGCAGCCTGTCGCCGGAAGACGTCGGAGAAGGCCGGCCCGCGCCGTTGATGCTCTACGAAAACGCGGTCCGACTCCGAGTCTATCCGATGGCGTCCATCGCAAAAATCGGGGACACGCCGGCGGACATCGCCGAGGGGTTGAACGCCGGCACGTGGTCCATCGGCGTCGCGGGCACCGGCAATCACATCGGCATGTCCCATGACGAGTTCCAGGCGCTTCCCGCACGCGAGCGCGGATTGCGTCTGACGCGCGCACGCCGCGAGCTGGAGCGCGCCGGCGCGCATTATGTCGTCGATTCCGTGGCGGAACTCGATCCGGTCCTTGACGACATCGCCGCTCGCCTCACGAAGAGCCCGGCGAGACGAGGCAAGTAGACACCGGGAACTCCCGTCACGACACGACATCTCGTGGCCGAATTCCAACGGTTCGTGGTCTGGCCGTCCCCATGCCTCAAGCGGCTTCACTTTTCGTCCTTGGGGCTGCGTACAACTCTTGCTCTCGCCAATCTGGTAACCAGCAATGGCTCAGCGACTGCTCATTGCCTTCGGCTTGATGGCCCTCTGCGTGACGGTTCACGCAGGGGGCATGACGACGGCCCTTCGCTATATCCGGCCGCGAATCGATTCACACGAAAGTTTTTGGCGAAGCACGAAGTTGTTCATCGTCATCGCGATGTGGGTGGTCACGCTGCATCTGGTCGAGATTTCGTTGTGGGCGGTCGCGTTCGTCTGGAATCACGCTCTGCCCGATTTGCCGTCAGCCCTGTATTTCAGCGGGGTCACCTATACGACGACCGGGTATGGCGATGTCATATTGCCGAAAGAGTGGCGCCTCAACGGCGGTGTTGAGGCCCTGACCGGAATCCTGATGAGCGGATGGTCGACCGGATTCTTCTTCGCTGTGGTCAACCGCCTGCATGTTTTCGAACGTGACGCGTGACGGCATCCCCGACAGATCGGAGCTAAACGACGTGCGAACCACCCTCACCTTCGGCGCGCTCGTCGCACTGCTCCTCAGTGCTGCGCCTCGCGCGCAAACGTCGTCGGCCTTCTTCGTGGAACTGCCAGAGAACGCGCTGCCGTACAGCGTCGACGGCAGCGGCTGGGTGTCGGTTGGACTCTCATATCAGCGCACTGACGGCATGTACTGGATGCCCACCACTGGCATGGTCGAACTCGGCGGCGTCACAGCTCTCGAGGTGAGCCGCGACGGCCGGCGGATCGTCGGCAATGCGTTCGACGCGAAGGCGCGCTTGAACGCGGCCGTCTGGCAGGGCGGTTCAGTATGGCAGCCGCTCGGCGGGCTCTCGCCGAACGCACAACCGTGCGATGCGACCCTCAGTTCCACCTTCGGCGCCAACGCGGACGCTACTGTCGTCGTCGGCCTCGGGTGGGATGGCTGTCGATTCGCGCGAGCGTTCCGGTGGACGGCGCAAACCGGGATGGTCAGTCTCGGCAGCCTCACCGGTGCGTCGACACGCGCCAATGGCGTCTCCGCCGACGGCCGCGTGATTGTCGGCTGGGAGCAGCCCGAGGGTCCGCGCTACGGCGCGAAGTGGGTCGACGGCATCGAGCAGATGATCAAAGCGCAGAGCGGCGGGCCTGTCGGCGAAGCGTTTGCTGCGAACCGCGACGGATCGATCATCGTCGGCTCGAACTGCGACTTCAAGAAGCAACCGGTAATCGTGCCGACCGGATTCGTCTGGGCAGCGCAGAACGGCGTGCAGTGTCTGCCGGTTCCTCTTCCCTCTTGGCTGGCACCGCTGCCTTATCAAGTAATCGTGCAGGGTACGAGCGACGATGGCCGCGTGATGGTGGGGAGCTACACGTTCGGCCTGGATGCCGAGGCGCTGATCTGGCTCGACGGTCAGATGTACTTCCTGCGCGACTACCTGCGGAACAACGGCGTGCCGACGGCGTTCGCCCGCTGGGTTAACAGCGGATTCGCGACCGCTGTCACGCCGGACGGCCGGACGATCGTCGGGTACGGCGCGGGCCCGAACACGTTTCAGGGCTACATGGTCATCCTTCCGGATCGAGGTAAGCCATGAAAGCATTCGTGCTGGTCGCGTGCGTGCTCGTGCCCGCGTCGGCGTACGCACAACATTTCGAGATCGCGCCGTTGACGCTCTTCGCGCACTCGAGCGCCGTGACGATCGAACCACGAGCCGCGAACGTGGACGACCTGAAGATCGACGGCGGATTCGTGTGGGGCGCGGCCGGCGGGTTCGTGTTTCCGAACGGCCTTGGCCTCGAGTTGCATCTGCGGCGACAGCATACCGGCCTGTTGCTGACCTCGGCGGGCCGGATGGAGACGCTGTTCTACATGACCGCGTACGACGTCGACGCCGACATCACCTATCAGTTCGCCCACTCCGAGACGCTCGAACCGTTCGTCAGCGGCGGCTTCGGTTCGACGTTCTTTTCCACCGACAGCATCTCGCGCCAATCGTTTCCCGCGTGGAACATCGGCGTCGGACTGAAATGGTACGCGATACGGCACGTCGGCGTACGGATCGACGGCCGGTATCGCGCGACGTTCACGGACACCGGATCGTCGGACTACTGTGTGCCGTTCTCGTTCTGTCAGCGAACGCTATCGAACTTCCAGATCGGCGCCGGCGCGCAGTGGCGCTTCTGACACACGCTGGGGGCTCATGGTTCGACGAGCTCACCATGAGCGGATCTGCATGACCCGCTCGTCCTGAGCCTGTCGAAGGACGAGCTCACTATGAGCGGATCTGCATGACCTCGCTCGTCCTGAGCCTGTCGAAGGACGAGCTCACCATGAGCGGATCTGCATGACCCGCTCGTCCTGAGCCTGTCGAAGGACGAGCTCACTATGAGCGGATCTGCATGACCCGCTCGTCCTGAGCCTGTCGAAGGACGAGCTCACCATGAGCGGGATCTGACCTTACCTCGCTCGTCCTGAGCCCATCGAAGGACCAGCGCCCTTCACGATCGTTACATGAGCGGATTTCGCATCATCCGCTCGTCCTGAGCCGGTCGAAGGACGAGCGCTCTTTACGATCGATACTCCTGCGGCGTCTGGCCGGTCCAGCGTCTGAAGGATCGATGGAACGCCGTCGGCTCTGAGTACTGCAAAAAGAACGCGACGTCGGCGATGCTCAGGCTGCGATCCTGCAGCAGCGCGCGCGCGAGGTCTGCGCGCACCTCGTCGAGCACCGCGCGGAACGACGTCCCCTCTTCGGCGAGCCGGCGCGTCAGCGTGCGGCGGCTCATCGCCAGCGTCTTCGCCACCGACTCGGCCGTCAGCTTCGTCTGACCGAGATCGTCGGTCAGCATGCGGCGCACTCGAGCGCTCATCGAGGTCGCCGCCGGCTGCGCGCTGTCGGCCAGCGCCTTGTCGAGGCGCCGACGCACAATTGCCGACAGTGCCGCGTCCGCCCCACGCAACGGCAGCGCCGCATCGGCTGCGCTCAAGACCATCGAGTTCGATCCCGCCGCGAATCGGACCGGTCCTCGAAAGAACCGCCGATGCTCGGACCAATCCTCCGGCTGGGCATGCCCGAACGAGACCTGCAACGGCACGATCTCGATACCAGTGCAATCGCGAGCGAGTTTGAGTGCGATCGCCAACGCGAACTCCACGCGGCCTGGATGAAGAGCAGATCGGCCGACGTCGCGGACGATGAGGAGCAATCGCCCGTCGTTCGCCTCGAGGCGCGCCGCGGCGCGATCGCTCAGCACCGAGCCATAGTGCGCAAGCCGCTCGAAGCCTGACACCAGCGCCGGACTGGATCGAAACGCGTACTCTACGAGATCCAGCGCACCGCGCGGCAGCGACTCCGCGACGTGGACGCCGAGCGCAGTATCTGCGGTCAGCGTCGACGCGAGACGCCATGCCTCCTCGGCCGCCGTTTCCGGTACACGCACATCGGGATCGTCGAGCGTTTCGAGCCCGGGCAGTTTCCGGATCGGCGACGCCTCGACGTTCTGACTTTCGACGCAGGCGATCAGGTGCGGAAACACCCACGGCTGCACCGACGGACCGCTCTTGTGATGGACGCGCAACTACCTGACTCCTCGTTACTTAAGGACTCGGCCCCGCGAATCACTCCATTGGCCTGTCTCGTTATCTGGCGCTTCGCGCCCGCGTGTTGCAATCTCCTCATGTTAAGCCTGACCTCGCAATTCAGTTCCTGCGATCAAGCCGCCGGCGTCGCCCTCTTTCTCGCTATCGGATTCCTCGTCTCCTGGATCGGCGCCGCGGCGTGGACGGCCCGGCGGAACGTGCGCCAGCGACAGGCCTGGCTGCGTTCCTACGTGCGCCGGATCGACGAAGCCGTCATCGTGACCGACGGTCGCGGCGCCATCACCGCCATGAACGGCATGGCCGAATCGATGACCGGCTGGACCGAAACTGACGCGCTTGGCCTGCCGGTCGGCGCCGTCTTTCGCCTCGTCGACGTGCAGACACACCGGCCGGTCGTAAACCCGGTGATCAAGGCGTTGTATAAGGGGATCATCGTCGGACCGTCGAACGACACCTTGCTGATTCGCAAGGACGGAGCGGAACGGCCCGTGAGTGACACCGCCGCCCCGATTCGCGACAGTAACGGCCGATCGCGAGGGTGCGCGCTGGCGTTCAGACCGCTGACCGTGCAGACCTGCTGACCTCTGCAACGTCACGTGGCCCCGCTGCATCTAATCGACCGCGCCATGTCTGACACCGCTCAACTTCCTGATGAAGACCTCGTCGCCCGCATCCGCGCGGGCGACATGTCCCTGTTCGAAGAGATCATGCGGCGGTACAACCAACGGGTCTACCGCGTCGTTCGCGCGATCCTGAGGGACGAGCACGAGGCCGAGGACGCGATGCAGCAGGCCTATATCCAGGCCTATCAGCACCTCGACCAATTCGCCGGCCGGTCGCAATTCTCCACCTGGCTGACGAGGATCGCGATCCACGAAGCGCTCGCCCGGCGCCGCAGGCAACGACGAGCGACCGAAACCATCGGAGACGACGAAGCCGTGATGTCACTGGCCGATACGGACACTCCCGACCCTGAACGACTGGCATACGCGGGCGAGCTTCGGACCATCCTCGAGCGCTCCATCGACGCGCTCCCCGAGGCGTACCGTCTCGTCTTCATGTGCCGGGAGGTGGAGGGGCTGTCGACGGCGGAAACGGCGGACGCGCTGGAACTGGGCGAAGAGGCCGTCAAGACACGGCTGCATCGCGCACGCGCGACGCTGCGGCGCGAGCTGTACGAACGCGCCGGCGCGGCGACACCAGAGGCGTTCGGCTTCCATCGATCGCGCTGCGATGCCGTGGTCCGCGCTGTGCTCGAACAGCTCGCGAAGTCGTCTACAGCGCCTTGATTTCGATGTCGCCCTCGCGCTCGCGGACCTCGAAGATCGTCTGCGGCTCCGTCGCCGGGCCGTTGATCACGTGACCGTCTTCGAGTGCGAACTCCGATCCGTGCCAAGGGCAGACGACTGATCCGTCCCTCAACGTCCCTTCCGACAACGGACCGCCCATGTGCGAGCACGAGTGCGCCATCGCACACACCTGCTGGTGCTGCCGCACGAGCAGCACGTCGGTATTCGCGTCGCGCACATGACGCATCGCGCCTTCCGGCACCTTGCGTGACGTCGCGATCGGCGTGAACCTGTCCGGCTGATCGGTCACGGCATGCGTGACGCCGATCCGCTGACCGTAGACGAGATCGCCGCCGAGATACGCCGCACA
>Ga0126381_100002864_pt1 | contig 18733 bp, 19 predicted proteins | sample PanSoiMetPlot_28_FD_96465 | JGI IMG/M metagenome (GOLD analysis project Ga0126381, IMG submission 96465) | Tropical forest soil microbial communities from Panama - MetaG Plot_28 | ecosystem: Environmental > Terrestrial > Soil > Tropical forest > Bulk soil | place: Panama | collected 2016-02-17
GGTTGAGGTCACCGCCGGCATCACCGAGGCGTCGATGACCCGCAGGCCTTCGAGCCCGTGCACCTTGAGCTCGTCGTCGACGACCGCCATCGCGTGGCCCCCCATCATGCAGGTGCAGCTGGCGTAATAGCAGGTGCTGCCATTGCGCCGCGCGTAGTCGAGCAATTCGTCGTCGCTCTGCACCTGCATGCCGGGCAGGCTCTCGTCGCGGACGAACGGCTTTAGCGCCGGCGCCGCAAAGATCCGCCGCGCCATTCGCAAACCGCCGACGATGGCGCGCCGGTCGCTTTCCTCCGAGAGGTATCGCGGATTGATCGCCGGCGCATCGCCCGGCCGGTTCGACTTGGCCTCGACATAACCGCGCGACAGGGGCCGCATCTGCCACGCGCCGGCGCTGAGCCCCGGTGTCTCCTCGAGTTCGCCGATCTGGCCACCATTGAAGCTGCCGGGAGCGAACGTGACCTGCATGTCGGGGGTTGCCGATTCCTCCAACACCTTGGCGGAGGCGGCGACGATCGACGGGCTGTAGGTCAGCATGCCCTTGCCGGTAAATAGCCAGCGCATGACCTCGCCGGCCAAGGGCAGGCCGCGCGAGCGCTCGTTGGCGGTCCGAGCGCCGACAACCGGGTAGGCGACACGCGCGACATGTTCTTGCCGACGACGCGCGATAGGTGAGGCGACGGCACTGCGGCGGAAAACCCTCGCCCTTGACCAGAGGTATTCTGGTGTCGAGGGAAGTGTGATCCGCCTCACAATCGATATTGTGAATGATGATCCATACTACCCGCCATCGATACGATACGCTGATGGCCTTAACGGAAGCCATCACCGAGGGTGCCCGATGTCGATCGATACCGCTTCCCCGACCGGCAATCTCGAGACCGCACGCAAGGCCATCGAGGATACCGCGGCGGTCGGCGCCGGCCTGTGGCTCTCCTACCTCTTTGTCCTCTTTTATCTCGCGGTTGCGGCCGGCGCCGTCACTCATGCCGATCTCTTGTTGCAGAAGGCGGTCAAATTGCCGTTTCTCAACATCGAGCTGCCGCTGCTCGCCTTCTTTTTTCTGGCCTCGCTCCTGTTTCTGTTGACCCACGCCTATACGCTCGTCCATCTCAAGCTTCTGGCGAACCGGGTCGCGCAGTTCAACGACGAGCTGAGGGCGAACCCGGAGGACCCCGCCCTCTGGCGCCGTCGGCTGCCCAGCAACATCTTCGTCCAATTTCTCGGTGCTCCGGAGCAAGATCGCCACGGCCCTCTCGGGCTCCTCCTCGCGGCGATCCTCTGGGTAACCCTCGTCATCGCGCCGATCGCACTCTTTCTCTTGTTGCAGATCCAGTTCCTACCCTACCACAGCCGATGGATCACCTGGACGAGCCGGATCGCCCTCGCTCTCGATCTCGTCCTCCTCTGGTGGCTCTGGCGCGACATCCTCAGGAGCCGGGCTCCGCGCGCCGACGCGCGGCCCTGGAAACGAGTGGCCAAGCTGACAGCCGCCGCCGTTCTGACCCCGACGGTTATTCTCTTCGCCTGCGGCGTCGCGAGCTTCCCTGGGGAGTGGCAGCAGGCGCTTGCCCCGGGAGTATCGCCATTCGCCTCACTTCGCGCACCGCTCTTCGAAGGCGATGTTAGTCCCATCACCGGCCGACGAGCGAGCCCGTTTTCCAGCACAATCGCTCTGCCGTTGTTCAACATCTACGAGGCTCTTAACATCGACGATCCGAGAAAAGTCGAGTGGAAAAAATACCTGGTAGACTTGAACCAGCGCGATCTGAGGGGTGCGGTGCTCTATTCCGCAGTTCTTCCAAAGACCCGCCTTGACTATGCACAGCTTGGGGAAGCGTTACTGACGAATGCGCAGCTTCAGGGATCGTCGCTCCGTTTTGCACATCTTTATGGGGCGAGGCTGGACTCTGCGCAGCTTCAGGAAGCCGACCTCTCGCTTTCGATGCTTCAAGGCGCTTCGCTGGAACACGCGCAGCTTCAGGGCGCCTCGCTTTTCGACGCGTTTCTTGAGGGCGCGTCGCTTTTCGACGCGCAGCTTCAAGGCGCTGTGCTCAACGACGCGTGGCTTCACGGCGCCTCGCTTGAACACGCCGGGCTTCAGGGAGCCTCGCTCGATGGGGCGAATCTTCAGGACGCCTCGCTCGACTACGCCGGGCTTCAGGGAGCCTCGCTTGATCAGGCGCAGCTTCACGGCGCCTCGCTTGATCACGCGCGGCTGCATGGCGCTTGGCTTGAAGGCGCCTCCATGTGGGGCGCGCGGCTGGACTGGGACGCTGCTCGATCAAAAGATCTCTTCGCCCCCCGCGGCTCTTTGGATTGGCAGGGACCACCTGCCCAGCAGGACTGGACGGATGCCCGTTACGCCTTCCTCCGCGAGATGATCAAGCATGGGATCCAGAACGTCGACAGGCGCAATGCGGCTCTCGAACGCGTCGCCCGCCTCGATTGTGCACGGAAAAGGTCCTGCGATCCCCAGCCGCCCACGGCGGTCAACCAGTGGAAGACGATGATTGATGCCGCGAGCGTCGATCAAACCGCGTACATCAGGGCTCTTGCAAAAATCCTCGGCGACCTCGCCTGCAGCAGCGAGCTTGCAGTCCTTCACGGACTATTGAAGCCCGCACGGCCAGACCTTCTTCCGACGCTGCCACATATGGCGCCAGCTTTGTCCGGAACGAGCCGCTTCGCCGCAACACGCACCGAAGCACCCGCGCTGGCAACGCGTATCACGAGCGCGCAATGCGGCGTCTCGAGGATGCTGTCAGACGCCGACAAGCGCGCCATTGCCGAGGCGGTCACTTCAGCAACGTCGCCCTGATCGGCGGGTTCCGGCCTCTCCTCGGCCAGCCGCCGATCCTCGCTATGCCGCCAGTCTTTGCCGCGCGGCCCCATTATGAACGCCGCGCCCTTCTCGGCGATCATGATGGTCGGGGCGTTGGTGTTGGTCGAGGTGACGGCCGGCATCACCGAGGCGTCGATGACCCGCAGCCCGTCGAGGCCGTGCACCCGCAATTCGTCGTCTACGACCGCCATCGCGTGGCTCCCCATCATGCAGGTGCAGCTGGCGTGATAGCAGGTGCCGCCGTTGCGCCGCGCGTAGTCGAGCAACTCGTCGTCGCTCTGCACCTGCATGCCGGGTAGGGTTTCTTCGCGGACGAACGGCTTTAGCGCCGGTGCGGCGAAAATCCGCCGGGCCATTCGCAAGCCGCCGATGATGGCGCGCCGGTCGGGTTCCTCCGAGAGGTATCGCGGGTTGATTGCCGGCATGTCGCCGGGGCGGTTCGACTTGGCCTCGACATAGCCGCGCGACAGCGGCCGCATCTGCCAGGCGCCGGCACTGAGGCCCGGCGTATCCTCGAGCTCGCCGATCTGGCCGCCCTTGAAGCTGCCCGGTGCGAACGTGACTTGCATGTCGGGGGTCGCCGATTCCTCCAATACCTTGGCCGAGGCGGCGACGATCGACGGGCTGTAGGTCAGCATGCCTTTGCCGGTGAAGAGCCAGCGCATGACCTCGCCGGCGAGTGGCAGGCCGCGCGAGCGCTCGTTGGCGGTCTGCGCGCCGACCACCGGGTAGGAGACGCGCGCGACATAATGGTCCTGCATGTTCTTGCCGACGCCGCGCAATTCGTGCACGACCGGCACGCCGATGCGCCCGAGATGCTCGGGGTCGCCAACCCCTGACAATTGCAGGATGTGCGGCGAGCCGACCGCACCCGCCGACAGGATCACCTCGCGCGCCGCCTCGGCCCGCTCGATGTTATGTCCCCCTGGCCCGCCGCGCGAGAACTCGACGCCGGTCGCGCGCTTGCCGTCGAACAGCACGCGATGCACCAGCGCCTTGGTGACGAGCTGCAGGTTCGGGCGCTTCAATGCCGGGTGCAGATAGGTGCGCGCGGCGCTGGCGCGGCGGCGCCCGCCGCGGGTCTGCTGGCACCAGCCGATACAGTCCTTATGACCGGGCGGCAGGTCATTGACGTCTTCGCGGTATTCGAGGCCGATTTGCTTGCCGGCCTCGAGCACGGTTTCACAGATCGCCGGCCGGTCGGTCTTCGACGTGAAGAGCGGCCCCTCCTTGCCGCGCGCCGCGCTGCCGTCGCCCTCCCAGCGCTCGGCCTTGCGGAAATAGGGCAGGCAATCCTCCCACGACCAGCCGCGATTGCCGAGCTGAGCCCAGTGGTCGTAATCCTCGGGTTGGCCGCGGATGTAGATGAGGCCATTGATCGAGGAGGACCCGCCGATCACCCGGCCGCGCGTGTAGACGATCGCGCGGCCGTTGGTGCCCGGGTCAGGCTCGGCCCGGTACTTCCACGTCAAGGTGTCGTGGTCGAGCATTTTGAAGAACCCGGCCGGGATGTGAATCAGCGGGTTCCAGTCGCGCCCGCCCGCCTCGATCAGCAATACTTTCGTTTGGGGATCCTCGGTCAGCCGGTTGGCCAGCACGCAGCCTGCCGAGCCCGCCCCGATGATGATGTAGTCCGCCTGCATGTTCCGCGCTCCCTCCCGGCCTTATTCACGCGCGTAGTCTAGCTACGCGACTGGCAGGGGAGCAACGGGCGGCTTTGCTCAAGCTCGCATGCGCGAGATGTCGCGAAGAACACTCGCCTCCAGCTCCTTCTCGTCGAGGCGGTGTTTCACGAGGTCGCCGATACTCACGATGCCCTTCAGCTCGCCGTTCTCGATGACCGGCAGGTGACGGATCCGCGCCGTCGTCATTGTCGCGAGCACCGCATCCACGCGGTCGGAGGAGCGGCAGGTGAGCATCGGCCTCGACATCAGTTGCTGGACTTCAAAGCCGAGCACGGCGGGGCCGTCCCGGGCCACCGCGTTGATGAAGTCCCGCTCCGAGAATATGCCGACCGGCTTCATCCACCGGTCCTCCACGACCAAGGCGCCGATGCGATGCTCGGCCAGTTTGCGGACAGCAAGTTCGACGCTGTCCCCAGGATGTATCCTCTCAACGTGATGGCCCTTGGTCCGCAAAACGTCGGAAATGAACATGGCTGCCCTCCTCTCGCGAGCAATCCCTCCCTCTTCCCTCTATAGATGGGCCTCGGCAATGCGTCGGCGAAGGATGCACCGCTGGGCGCGGGGTGATAGATACGTGGGCGTATCGATGACCAAACCAGGCGAGGAGGAACTCCCATGCCGTTCTATGACAAAGGCGACGTCCGCATCCATTACGAGGAGGCCGGCTCCGGCTTCCCGCTGATGGTCATTCCCGGCGGCGGGCTGAACTCGACGGTCGCGGGCCTCGCCAACCACCCGTTCGACCCGATGGAGGAGTTCAAGGGCGAATACCGCGTCATCGCCGCGGATTTGCGCAACGCCAATGGCGGCCAATCCTTGGGGCCTCTCGAGACCGACCGGCCGTGGGACGCCTACACCGACGACCACATCGGCCTGATGGATCACCTCGGCATCCGCGAGTTCATGGTACTGGGCTTCTGCATCGGCGGCCCGTTCATCTGGAACCTGTTGAAGCAGGCGCCGGGACGTGTCGTCGCCGCGGTGCTGGCGCAGCCGAGCGGCTTTCGGCCGACGATGCCCGACCTATTCTACCAGAATAACATCAAGGGTTGGGCGCCAGTGCTCGTCGAACGCCGCTCCGACGTCACGATGCAGCAGGCCGCTGCCTTCCTCGAAAAGATGTATCGCGCCAACGCCGATTTCGTGTTTACCGTGACCCGCGATTTCGTGAGAAGCTGCCACACTCCGCTTCTGGTGTTGCCCGACGATGTGCCGGCCCACCCTTATGCGGTGGCGTTGGAGAGCGCACATCTCGCGCCCAATGCGCAGGTCAGCATCTATCCGTGGAAAGCGAACCCGAGCAGATCCAGCTCGCGCTGCGCCATGTGCGCGCGTTCCTCAAGGCAAATCGGCCGGCGAGTGCGGCGCAACAACCGATGGCAGCCGCCGCCCAATAGACCGGCGTCAAGACTTGTCGAAATATCGCTTCTCTCGTTCCGCCCGCCTATATCCGCCCGTAGGTCGAGTGCCTGCGCCGGCTCGCCCACATCGAGGTGTAAGGCGGATCGGGTCATGCGGGTTCGTGGCCGACCAGGGAAATGTTCTCGCGCCGCGCCGCCTGGGCCAGCGTCACGTCGAGGGTGGCAAGCGGCGCGGCGTGGCGCTCCGCCAGCTCGAGATAAGAGGCGTCATAGACGGTGAGGCCGTGACGGCGCGCCAAGGTCAACACCGCCATTTCCTCGGGCGCGCGGTCGACGACGATCGGCAGACGGGCCAGAGTGCGCAAAAACAGCGCGGTATCGGCTTCGCGCAGCCGGCCGCGGCGCTCATTGACAATCAGCACATTGCGTATCTCGAACCACCACAGGCTGGGGACGCAGCCTTCATCATTGCGGATCAGCGTCAAAGCCGCGGCTGCCACCGGGTGATCCTCGTCGGCGAACACCCAGGCGGCGGCGACCGAAGCGTCGAGCACAAATCTCATTCAGCGGCGGTGTCCTTCGTGGCGTGCGGTCAGCAGCTCTGTAACGGTGATCTTGCCGACCCGCTTACGCAGCGCGCCCAGGCCCGCGATCGCCTCGTCTATCTCGGCCTGCCGGCGCTGCGCCTCGGGTACGAGGCGGGCGATCGCCCGCCCGTGACGGGTGATGACGACAGTTTCGCCGCGCTCGACCTCGTCGAGGATCTGCGGCAGGTGCGTCTTTGCCTCGGAGGCTTGGATTTCTCGCATATCTGGAGGCGGTTCGGTTGGTCGTTCCGACCGGTCGAATATAGGAAAGAAGACCAGAGCGTCAAGCCGGATGCCGGCCGAAAACCGGATCACAAAGAGAGCCGGTGAGCCTGGCTGGGCTCGCCGGCTCAAATGCGGTGCTAACCTACCCGTACGAACTTGTCGACGCTGCGGTTCTGGGTCAATCCGGCGTAAATGTCGCCGCTCGAATCGACGCCGACGCCGTGGACATGGCGGCTCCCCATGCGGGCGAGCACTGCGCCGTTCGCGTCGCGGACGCAGACATAGGCGGGGTTGCCCGCGTCTTCCTGCTCGGCGATGTAGAAATTCCCATCCTTGCCGCGGGTGATGTCGTTGGGGCCGCCCATGCCGGTCCACTGACCGAGGAATTGGCCCTCGGGCGTGAAGATCTGGATGCGCTTGTTCGAGCGGTCCGCGACGTAGAGCTTGCCGTCAGGGTCGAACGCGACGCTGTGCGGCAGGTGGAACTGGCCCGCGCCATGGCCCGGCTCCCCCCAGGATTTGACGAGCCTTCCATCGCGTGTGAAGCGGTGGACGCGGGCGTTGCGATAGCCGTCGGTCACGTAGATGTCGCCATTGGGATGGGCGATCATTTCGGTCGGGTGATTGAACGGCCCTGCCGCACGCTCCGCTAGCCAGTTGGTCACGTTGCCGGTGTCGGAATGAACGCCGCGCTGGCCGAGCTCCAAAAGGGGTTTGCCGTCCAGCGTGAACGATTTCGCGACCGAGTCGGAGCGGTCGGTGGTGTAGACGGTGTTGCCGACGATCTTGAGCCCGTGCGGGTCGGTGACCTCGCCCGAACCCCAGGCGCCCAGGTATTTGCCATCGCGATCGAACACCACGACCGGCGGGTCCTTGCGCTGGAAGACATAGATGCGGTCGTGATCATCGGCCGCCACCCGGCTGACCAGCCCGAACGATTGTCCGTCGGGCAATTTCAAGAAATCGCGGATTAGCTCGTAGATGTATTTGCCTGTGCCAAGTTGTGCCATCGCCGTCTTCCTCCCGAGAAATGAGGACGCACGTCCCCTCCGCCGCTTACCGCGACACAATACCCGTGCTCGCGCATGTAAGAAACCGGGCTCGGCCGCGCGGAACGCGATTGGATCGTATGGCGTTGACTATTTCGATGGCGGCGGTCTGCCGCCGTTTGCTTGCTTCGCGGAGATAGCGATGCCAACGAAGTTCAAGATTTTCGCCGCCGCAGCTGCTCTGGCAGCGGGCACGTCGAGTGCGGCGATGGCACAATACGCCTGTGCCCCGGGCTACACATATATGAACGGCGTCTGCCAACCGGTGTCGGCGCCGGGATATGGGAACCCTGTATCCGGCGCGGTTTCTGGAGAGGCGCAGGGGGCAGCGCAAGGTTATGGCAGCGGCGGCCCCGTAGGTGCCGTCGTCGGCGGAGCGCTTGGCACAGCTGCCGGCGCGGTTCAGGGCACCGCCAACATGTTTACGCCGCCACCAGTAAGGTGCAACGCCGGGTACACCTATTATAACGGGGCGTGCTACCCGGCCCGCTAGACGGCCGGGTTCCTCAATACGGGTCACGTACAAAAATAAAGGTCGTGCAGGTGACGATCGGGGCGCTGGCGCCGACGAACGACACGTTGGCGTTCTTGACCTGACGTGACCCAGCGCGGCCGGAGGCCTGTAGCGCGCCTTCGATGATGTGCCAGAGGCCGTGGATGCGCCCCGTGCCGAGGCTGCCCCCAAAGCTGTTGAGCGGCAACTCGCCATCGAGCTCGATGCGCCCGTCCTGGATGAAATCGAGCGCTTCGCCCGCCTTGCAGAAGCCGTAGGATTCAAGACCGTAGATGACCGAGGCCGAGAAGCCGTCATAGATCTGCGCGACGTCGACATCCTGCGGGCCGAAGCCGGAGCGCTCCCAGGTCAGTTTCGCGGAACTGCGGCCGCCTTCCATGTAATCGGCAAGGCTGCCGATGCGGCCCGCGACCTCGAATTTGAGGCGCTGACCATAGCCGGCGAGATAGGCCGGCCTCGGCTTCAGATCCCGTGCCCGCTCGGCTGTCGTCAATACGATCGCGACCGCCCCCTGCACCGGGATGTCGCAATCGAAGAGGCAAAACGGATACGCCACCATGCGCGAATTCAAATAGTCCTCGCGCGTCAGCGGCGTGCCGTAGAAATAGGCGTGCGGGTTGTGCTGCGTGTGGCGGCGCTGGGTCACGGCGAGGGTCGCCATCTTTTCGCGGCTCTGGTTGTGGCGCTCGAGCCAGCGCGTGTAGGCGACCGCCATACCCTGCCCCGGACCGCCGAAACCGTAGGGTGCGGTGAACTGCGCGGCACCCTGCGCATAGGCGCCGGGCAGGTTCTGGTAGGTGCCGCGCGGGTTGTGCATCGCCCGCCACACCACCGCGTATTTGCATACCCCCGCGAGCAATGCATTGACCGCCTGCTGCACCGCGCCGCCGATGTTTGTCGTGCCGACCTGGATGTGCCAGCTGAGATTGGGCAATTTTAGCATTGCCATCATGCAGTTGACGGACACGATCGAGATCCCGTCGACCTCGGCGTGGCCGGTCGCCGGCAGCTCCGGATAGGTCGCCAGACCGTCGATGTCGGACATCTCGAGCCCCGAATCCGCAACCGCTTTCTTCACGGCGGTCAACGCGTGGGCGGCGAGCGGCATCTCGGCCGAGCGCGTGACCTTCGAAAAACCCACCCCGCTGACGGCCACCTTGCACCGGTTCTCCCACATGCGGTCTCTTCCCTTCAGCAATGCTCCCTCTCCGCCCCTGGGGGCGGAGAGGGTCGGGGTGAGGTGGGGGATTCCAGAGCGCTTGCGAGGCCCACCTCACCCTCCCATCGCTTCGCGATAGGCCCCTCCCTCTCCCCCCTGAAGGGCGGAGAGGGGCTTTTACGTTTGGGCTTCATGGGCTCTCGATCCTAGATCGGGGTGGACACGAGGCGGAACTGCGGCAGGGTGATGTCGTCGTTCAGCTTCTCGAAGACGACCTCGACGCGCCGCCCGACCTTCGCCTCGGTGTATTGGGCTTCCAGCAAATTGCCGGCCATCAGCGCGCCCGGCGCGTCGTCGAGCTCGACAATGATGCTGGCATAGGGCACGGCGGAAGCGAAGCGCTTGTCGCCGGTGTGGTACATGATGGTGTAGGCGTAGATCGTACCGGCGCCGCGCACGGGCTCGAATTTGAGATCCGTCGAGACGCATTGGGTACAGGTCGCATAGGGCGGATGCTGGAAATGGCCGCAGCTCTGGCAGCGCTGCAATTCCAAAACGCCGCGCTTGGCCGCATCCCAGAACGGTTTCGTCCACTCGTTCGGCACCGGGATCGGCCGCGTCACCTTGCTCCAGTCGCTCATCGGCGGGATTATCCTCTTCTTCGCTTTCATTGCGAGCGGAGCAATCTAGGGCCGTTTGCTCCTCGTCACCGAGATTGCTTCGCCGCGCCGTTCTTCGCAATGACAACAAATGTGCAAGGGATACATTTGAAAGGAGAAGCTCTTGGTGAAGCAAGCGGGGATCGCGCCAAGCTCATTATCTACCGGGCCCGGTGAAATGATGGGCAATGCCGGACCGGGCATGCTGGCGGGCCTCAGGGTCATCGAGATCGCCGAGGAGCGCGCCGAATATGTGGGGCTATTGCTGGCCGGGCTCGGCGCCGATGTGATCAAGATCGAGCCGCCCGAAGGCAATGCCACAAGGCGGATCAGGCCGTTTCTCGACGACCGGCCGGGTCTCGAACGCTCGCTGTTCTTCTGGAATTACAACCGCAACAAGAAATCGGTGGTGCTCGACCTGCGCGGGCCAGGCGGTCGCGAGGACCTGCTGCGCCTGCTCGGCGGCGCCGACATCCTGCTCGATGCCAGCTGCGGCGCGCTGAACGAAGCCCTCGGCCTCGACCGCGCCGCGCTCAACACAAGGTTCCCGGCGCTGGTGACTGCCCGGATGACGCCGTTCGGCGATGACGGGCCGTGGGCCGAGTTCAAGGGCTCCGACCTCATTCATCTCGCGCTCGGCGGCGTCATGATGAATTGCGGCTACGATCCCGACCCGAACCTCGAATACGACACGCCGCCGATCGCGCCGCAGATCTGGCATGCGTACCACATCGCCGGCGAGCAATTGGCGACGGGGATTATTGCCGCGTTGATCCACCGCGAACGGGCCGGCGAGGGCCAGGACGTCGCGGTGGCGATCCACGAGGCGGTGTCGAAGAACCCCGAACAGGACATCATGTATTGGGTCATGCGGCGGGTGCCGCTGTGGCGGCTCACGAACCGTCACGCTGCCGAATTTCCGAACCATAGCCCGGGCATTTGTCACACCAAGGACGGGCGCTGGTTCATCACGCACGGCATGGGCGCGCGCGACCTGAAGAACCTCGTGCCGCTGCTGACGAAATACAGTGCGCAGGCCGATCTGCAGCCGCCCCCGCCCGATGCCGACTTGAGAGCGCGTCAGGTGCCCGGCACGGCAGGCAGCGACGAAACACGCGCCCACATGCTGGACGTCGTGCAGCGCTTCGTGCGCGCATGGACCTACAAGGACATGCCGTGGCGCGAGGCGCAGGATGCCGGCCTCCTCTGGGCGCCGCTGCGCAAACCGCACGAGAATGCGCTCGACGAGCATTTGCTCGCCCGCAAGACCTTCGCCGATGTCCAGCACCCGGAGCTTGGCCGCAGCTTCCGCTACCCGACCAGCAAATGGCTCAGCAACAAAACGAGCTGGCAGGTCGGCCGCCGTGCGCCTTTGTTGGGCGAGGACACCGCGGCGGTGCTCGGCGAGCCGGTTCGGAGGCCGAGCATGCCGGCGCAGCCGCGCCGGGTCGAGAACCCGCGCCTCTCGGCACTGCACAACAAGCCCTTTCCGCTGCAGGGGATAAAAATCCTCGACTTCGCGTGGTTTCTCGCCTCGGCCGGCGGAACGCGGTTTCTTGCGGCGTTGGGCGCGGAGAGCTTCAAGGTCGAATGGAAGGACAACCCGGACACGCGGCTGGCGGCGATGGCACCAGTCGGCGGCCGCGCCGCGCGCGATGCGGCGACCGGGCCGCTCCCCGGCGTGCGCGATCCGGACATGGGCGGCCAGTTCAACAACAAGAATGCCGGCAAGCGCGGCATCTCGTTGAATATCAGGCACCCGAAAGGACTAGAGATCGCCAAGGACATGGTGCGCATCTGCGATGTCGTGGCGGAGGGTTTCTCGCCGGGCGTCCTGCAGCGCTTGGGGCTCGGCTATGACGTCATGAAGTCGATCCGGCCCGACATCATCTACATCCAGCAGTCGGGCATGGGCGCGCACGGCACCTACGGGCGGATGCGCACGGTCGGCCCGGTCGCGGCGGCGTTTGGCGGCCAGGGCGAGATGTCGGGTCTGCCGGAGCCGGCGATGCCGGTCGGCTGGGGCTACTCGTATCTCGACTGGATGGGCGCCTACGGCTATGCGCTGGCCTTGCTCGGTGCGATCTATCACCGCGAGCGTACCGGCGAGGGCCAGTGGATCGACGCCTCGCAATGCGAGAGCGGCATTTTCCTGACTGGCGCGGCGATCCTCGACTGGTCGGCCAATCAGCGCGAGTTCCGGCGCTACGGCAACCGTTCGCCATACAAACCCGCGGCGCCGCACGGCGCCTATCGCTGCGAGGGCAAGGACCGCTGGATCGCCATTGCCTGCTTCGCCGATGACGAGTGGCGCGCGTTGGCGCGGGTCGCCGGGCACCGCGATTGGCTTGGCGACCGCCGCTTTGACACTTTGGAGCAACGGCTGATCCACCAGGATGCGCTTGACGCCGCCGTGGAAGCGTGGACATCGACGCAAGACCGCTGGGAATGCATGATGATATTGCAGCGCGCCGGGGTGCCGGCCGGGGTGTGCCAGAACGCCGAGGATCGCGTCGACAGCGACCCGCAGCTCAAACACCTCAAATGGCTGACCCAAGTCACCGGCACGAAGATCGGCACCTGGCCGATCTACGAATTGCCGATGAAGTTGAGTCGGACCCCGGCCTATATCGGCGGCCCGACCAATCGCGGCGCGCCCTGCTACGGCGAGGACAATATGTGGGTGCTAACCGAATTGCTCGGCCGCACCCCGAGCGAGGTCGAGCAGCTCGCCGAGGAGGGCGTCATCTGATGAACAACAATATCGGCGCATAAGAGCGCGGTGATCGCCTCAAGAACTGACGAAGTGATTCCGCACCCGAATAGAAACGCGGTCGAAGTCGGAGGCTATGCGAACGTTCGGAAAATGACGGGTGGCTTCGTTCAGGATCTCCTCCGGCTGGTAGCGTCCCGAAATATGGGTGAGCAGCAATTCATGGACGCCAGCTTCGCACGCCAGTCGGGCCGCGGCAGCAGCGGTCAGGTGCCCACGCGCGCGGGCGAGCGCCGCGTCGCGCTCGAGGAATGTCGCCTCGATAACCAGCGCGTCGGCGCCGCGCACCGGCTCCACGAGACTGGCGATCTCTTCGGTGTCCCCTACGACGGCTAGTGCGGCGCCCGGAACGGGGGCGCCGCGGACCATCTCGGGCAGAATCCGGCGGCCGTCCGCCGGGGTCACCGCGCGGCCCCGCGCGAGCATCGCGCGCTCCTTTCCCTCCGGCACCCCGAGCGCACTGAGGCGCTCGGGAAGGAGGGGGCGTCGCGGCGCGTCTTGGAACCGGTATCCGAGGCTATCGGTCCCGCGGTGCACGACCGGGAACGCCTCGAGGCGCCAATCCCCCTGGTCAAGAACAGGCCCGGGCGAGGCGGCGCGTAACCGGTAAGATCCCTCGCGCTCCGGTCCGATCGTGTCGAGGAGGTAGCGCCGGATGAACGCAATCGTTTCGGCGCTGCCGATGAACTCGACCGTCCGGTCCACCCGATAGAGAACAAATGTCGCAAGGAGGCCCGCCACGCCCAGCACGTGATCGAGGTGGGCATGCGTCAACAGGATGTGCGTCACGCCACGGAACCCGATCCCGGCGCGCATCAGCTGGCGTTGGGTACCCTCTCCGCAATCGATCAGAAACCTGCTCGCACCCTTGGCGACGAGCAGCGCCGGCAGGCCCCGTTCCACGGACGGCACCGCTGCGGCGGTGCCGAGAAAGACGAGATCGAACACGAAGATCTACCGGTTTCTGGTCAATTCGCACTCCAACGCTGATATTGTTCGCGCCAGGGAGCCAAACCCTCATAAGGAGCCGAACGATGCAACTGGGTGCGTTGCTGCCATTGAGTGATATCGGCGGTGATCCAGCCGTTGTCCGGGAGTATGCACAGACGGCCGAAGAAATGGGCTACGATTTTGTCGAGGCGCCCGACCATGTGCTCGGCGCCAGTGAAGCCAGCGCGCCGGAGCCTGGCCGCACCGGGGCCGGTCTGTACCACGACCCGTTCGTGCTGTTCGGTTATCTCGCTGGCTGCACCCAAAAGCTCGGCTTTTCGACCGGCGTCCTGATCTTGCCGCAGCGCCAGACTGTGCTCGTCGCCAAGCAGGCGGCCTGTCTCGACGTGCTGTGTGGCGGCCGCTTCCGGCTCGGCATCGGGGTCGGCTGGAACGAGGTCGAGTTTCTGGGGCTGGGCGAGAATTTCCACAATCGCGGCCGGCGCTCCGAGGAGCAGGTCGAGCTCATGCAGAAGCTGTGGGCCTCCCCGCATGTGAGCTTCGAGGGCAGGTGGCACACGATCGAGGACGCCGGGATCAACCCGAGGCCGCCCGCGGGCAAGGTGCCGGTGTGGTTCGGCGGGCATCACGAACGGACTTTGCCGCGCATCGCCAAATGGGGCGACGGCTGGATGCCGAACGCCTATCCGCCCGACCAGAGCGCCCTCGATATCTTCGGCCAACTACGCCGATTGACCGAGGAAGCTGACCGCGACTCCGCTCAGGTCGGGATCGAGGTGTGGGTCTCGATGGGCACCGGCACGGAAGCGGATTGGGCGAAGGAAGCGCGGTTCTGGAAACAGGCCGGCGCCTCGCATCTGTGCCTGACGACAACCTTCAACCGTCGCCATCACCAGCGCATCCCCGGCCATAAGATGTCCGACCATCTGGCGGCACTGCGCCGCTACCACTCGGCGGTCGCCGACCAGCTCTAGGGTGAGCGCTTACTCGGCCGCAGCCTGAGCCCTCGGGCTCGCCTCCGGCAGCATGCCGATCGCGCGCTTGTAGAGGTCGAGCAGGCTCTCCTGCTCGTCGTGCTCATCCTTGTCCATTTTGCGGATCTTGATCAGCTGGCGCATGATCTTCGGCTCGAAGCCGGTACCTTTGGCCTCGGCGTAGACTTCTTTGATGTCCTCGCCGAGCGCCCGTTTTTCGTCCTCGAGCCGCTCGATCCGCTCGATCAGTGATTTGAGCTGGTCGCCCGCGACGCCGCCGAAATCGGCCATGTTCCCCCTCATCCCCGTTGTGATGCCGCCCCCCGGCGGCGGCGCCGACGATAGCGGCGCCCTAATCGGGGATCAATGCTTCTGAGCGGTGGCGAAGGCGGCCTTTTGCTCGGCGCTGGCTTCCTTCTGGTATTTCGCCCGCCATTCATCATAAGGCATGCCATAGACGATCTCCCGGGATTCGGGATCGGACAGCCCGACGCCGCGGTCCTCGGCTTCGGCGCGATACCATTTCGACAGGCAGTTGCGGCAGACCCCCGCCAGATTCATCAGATCGATGTTCTGCACGTCCGTCCGCTCGCGCAGGTGTGCGACGAGCCGGCGGAAGGTTGCGGCCTCGAGCTCGGTGCGGGTTTTGTCGTCCATCGCGATCTCCTCGGTATTGCCGGGCTTTATTTAGCCACGCGACCGGCCCGATTGAAGCATCACGCAGACTGCGCCGCGGCGCGGCGGCGGATCTCGTCCATTGTCAGGTCTTCCTTGTGGGTCGCGATGAACCAGCGGTAGCCGAACGGGTCCTCGATCCCGCCGACGCGGTCGCCGTAAAACTGGTCAGCTATCGGCCGAATGAGCTTTGCGCCGGCCGCTACCGCGCGCTCGACCGCCTCGTCGACATCCTCCATATAAAGATGCATCGAGACCGGCGAGCCGCCGATCGTCTTCGGGCTCAATGCCTGAATTTCCGGGTGTTCATCGGCGAGCATGATCCGGGAGTCGCCGATACTGATCTCGGCATGATGGATCCTCCCGCTGGGATCATCCATGCGCATCACTTCTTGGGCGCCGAATGCCACCTGATAAAACGCAATCGCGTCGCTGGCAGCATTCAGGATCAGATAAGGCGTTATCGTGTGATAGCCCTCGGGGATTGGTTTCACCATCTCTGCCTCCTTCGGTGTCCCTACACCAGGTAAACAAGCGAAGTCGGAACAATCGCCATAGAGGACGGCTTATCCTTCGCTGAGGCCTTCCTGCGGATCGCCGCCGAGGCTGCGGACCAGGACTTTAAGCTCGTCGGTCGCGGCGGCGAGCCGTTCCCTCTCGGTGCCGCGCAACACCAATGTGACGCCGAAATCGCCGCGCCGAAAATAGGGGTAGGAGCCGATTTCGATATCCTGGTAGCGCTCCTGCAAGTCGGCCAAATCCTTTGCCAGGGTGCCCTCGGCGAGATGGCAGCTGATGCTGCGGCTCAGCACCTTGTCGCCGCCGACAAGGCGATACTTCAGCTGCTCGAATATCCCCTGCATGATGCTAGGCACGCCGGGCAGCACAAAGACGTTGCCGATCTGGAACCCGGGTGCGCGCGAGATCGGGTTGGGCAACAGCGCAGCGCCCGCCGGAACCATTGCCATGCGCAGCCGTGCTTCGTTCAGATGACCGGGCGGGTAATGGCTTTCGAGCAGCCGTCTGGCTTCGGGGTGCACGATCAGCGGTAAGCCGAACGCATCGGCAACGCACTGCGCCGTGATGTCGTCATGGGTCGGACCGATCCCGCCGGTCGTAAAGACATAATCGAACCCTTGCCGTACCTCGTTGACCGTAGAGACAATGACGTCGTGGTCGTCCGGGATGACGCGCGCCTCGCGCAGCCGGATGCCGGCCTCGTTAAGTCCTTGGGCGAGGAAAGCCAGATTGGCGTCCTGGGTGCGGCCCGACAGGATCTCGTTGCCGATGATCAAAACGCAGGCGGTGACGATCTTGGACCCCGTGTCGCTGCTCGGCATTATCTCCTCGGTCTCTCTGCGGCCGAAGCCCTTGATAGGCAATTGCCTGCGCCGACACAATCACCGGCACCGGCAAGGATTGCCGCAAGCCGACTTCATGCCCACCTGCGAATAGCGGCGCTGGGAGACTTCCGCGCTTATTGCCCGACCCTTATTATCGGATTATCACGGGCATCGCGCCTTCCGTGGGATACGACACGAACGACAGTGGCATGCAGCAGGATGTGATGATGGGGCTCGCGCCTTCCGAGGGGCGCGAGCGCGGGATCAAGATCCACGGCCCGGAAGCCTTCGAAGGCATGCGGCGGGCGGGAATGCTGGCCGCGGAGACGCTCGACTTCATCACGCCCCATGTCCGGCCTGGGATCACCACCGGCGAACTCGACCGGCTCTGCCACGGCTTCATCGTCGATCACGACGCGATCCCGGCGCCGCTCAATTATCGCGGCTTCCCGAAATCGATCTGCACCTCGATCAACCACGTCGTCTGCCACGGGATCCCTGGAGACCGGCGGCTGATGGAGGGCGACATCCTCAACATCGACGTCACTGTCATCGTCGACGGCTGGCACGGCGATACGAGCCGGATGTTCTTTATCGGGGATCGCATCCCGCTGAAAGCAAAGCGGCTGGTCGACGTCACCTATGAGGCGATGATGCGCGGCATCGCCGTGATCCGGCCCGGCATCCGCATCGGCGCGATCGGCGATGCGATCCAGCGCTATGCCGAGAGCCACCGTTATTCGGTGGTCCGCGACTTCTGCGGGCATGGCGTCGGGCTGATCTTTCACGACGCCCCGTCGATCCTGCACTACGGTAAGCCCGAAGATGGGCCGGCGCTGCGCGAAGGAATGTTTTTCACGGTCGAGCCGATGATCAATGCCGGCCGGTACGAGGTCAAAATTCTCAGCGACGGCTGGACCGCTGTCACCAAGGACCGCTCGCTGTCGGCGCAGTTCGAGCATACGGTCGGGGTGACAGCGACGGGGTACGAGATCTTTACGATATCGCCGGCTGGGCTGCACCGCCCCCCCTACCCCGCCGCCGCGATGGCGAAATGAGGAGAGCCAAACCATGATCGACGAATTGTTGCCGCAGGCGGAACGGATTGCCGCTCGGCTGAGAGCGCGCGGCGAGACGATCAGTGTCGCCGAATCCTCGACGGCGGGGCTGATCTCGGCGGCATTGCTGGCGATCGCCGGCGCCTCGGCCTATTTCATGGGCGGGGCGGTCGTCTATACCCGGCAGTCGCGGGCCGCCCTCCTTGAGGTCACCGAGCAGGAACTGACCGGCATCACCCCATCCACCGAGGCCTACGCGTTGCTGTTCGCTCGCAAGATCCGCGGCAAACTCGCCACGACCTGGTCGGTCGGCGAAACCGGCACCGCCGGGCCGACCGGCAGCCGCTACGGCCATGCCGCCGGCCATTCCTGCATTGCCGTCATCGGCCCGAATGGCGAGCGCTCCATCACTGTGGAAACCGGCAACAGCGACAGGATCGACAATATGCGGGCGTTCTCTATCGCCGCTCTGGACCTTTTGGAGAAAGGCCTCGGCTGACCGCCCGAGGGCTCATGCGGCCTCGGCAAGCTGGCGTGGGCGATAGATTGCGATGTGGCCGATACGGGCTGTCGGGGTTTGTTGCCCGGCGAACACCAATACGTCGATTTCGACAAAGCGGTGGCCTTTCCGCTCGTAATTGGCACTGACGACCGCGCGGGCCGACAACTCATCGCCGACATGCGCGGCGGCGAAGTGCTGCACGGTGCTTCCGACATGCATCCATGGCCCCAATACGACATTGTGGCGTAATGCCCAGTTGCCGATGTGGAGGATGGTGCCGGGATGGACGAGGTTCTCACGGGCGTAGAGAGGATCGGTCTCGCGCACGGTGCGCAGATATTCTACGGCGTACTCGTTGGTCACGCGGAACGGA
>Ga0126381_100002865_pt1 | contig 18732 bp, 15 predicted proteins | sample PanSoiMetPlot_28_FD_96465 | JGI IMG/M metagenome (GOLD analysis project Ga0126381, IMG submission 96465) | Tropical forest soil microbial communities from Panama - MetaG Plot_28 | ecosystem: Environmental > Terrestrial > Soil > Tropical forest > Bulk soil | place: Panama | collected 2016-02-17
GAGTGCCGGGTTCGTTGGCATCGTGGTCCCGCTGTACCTCGCCGAGTGCCTTTCAGCTTCATCGCGCGGCAAGGGCACAGGCGTCTTCCAGTGGCTGCTGACCTTCGGCATTGTTGTCGCAGCCCTGGTCGGAATCTACTTCAGCTATCGCGTCGATGCCGTCGCAAAGGCCAATCCTGCAGCCCTATTTAGCTTCAAGGATCATGCGTGGCGGAGCATCTTCTGGGTTTCGTTGCCGCCTGGCATTCTCTTCGTGATTGGCAGCTTCATGGTGACCGAGTCGCCGCGCTGGCTCTACAAGCGGAAGCGACCGGAGAAAGCAATCGCCGCGCTCCTGCGCTCGCGTTCTGCCGAACAGGCAACCATTGAGTTGCAGGAGATGGCAAATGCAGCGCAGCCTGCAACTCCAACCAGAGCGAAGGTCCGCGACACAGTGTTGCGCCGTAAGTACGTCATTCCGTTCCTCCTCGCGTGCGTCATCCTGGCCTGCAATACAGCCACCGGCATCAACTCCATCATCGGCTACAACACCGGCATCCTGCTGCAGAGCGGCCTCTCCGACATCCAGGCGCATTGGGGATACGTGCTCTTCACGGTACTGAATTTCTGCTTTACCGCTGTCGGCATGACGCTTGTCGACCGCAAGGGCCGCAAGTTCCTGCTGGTTCTTGGCACCAGCGGCATCATCCTCTCCATGACCGCCGTAGGAATCATGTTTCTGCGCACGGAAAAGCAGAACGTTGACTGCCGCGACCAGGTGCAGGCGCTGGTCGGTCCCGATCAGGAGTTGACCCTGCAGTTCAGCAAGGCCGAGGCTCAGCGGCTTCTCGCGGCACAACCCGGCCAGGGAAATGTGATCAATCCCGATCGGGCTTCTTTCGCGATCATCTATTCCTACGGCGACTTCACCGGCACAACGAGCTACGCTCGTTCCGACGACTTGGGAGCGGCGCCACTGCGAATCACGCGTGACGGAGCGGTGCCCGCCAACAAGGTCCAGGCGCTGTTCAATAATCCGTTCGCGGATTTCGAGGCTGCGAAATCAGCGCCACTGAAGATCGAAAAGGCAGTGCTCGGGCCGGTGCCCAACGAGAGACATGGCTGGCTCGTGGCGCTCGGTATCTATCTCTTCATCGCCTTTTATGCGACCGGCCCGGGTGTCTGCGTCTGGCTGGCGCTCTCAGAATTGATGCCCACGCGCATTCGCTCCAACGGCATGAGCATCGCTCTGGTCATCAACCAGCTTGTGTCGACGATGCTGGCCGCAATCTTCCTGCCCTTCGTGAGCAAGCATGGATACTCGTCGATGTTCTTTCTCTTCGCGTGCTTCACAGTCGTCTACTTCCTCACCGCCGCATTCCTGCTGCCGGAGACGAAGGGCAAAACACTCGAGGAGATCGAAGCGCACTTCGAAAAGCAAGGCGCGCGTTAGAACTGGTCCTGTAACCCATGACACTGAGCGCGCGAAGTGGAAGGGAAGTGGAGGAACCCGCAATTGCCTTTCTGCCGTGCCTTCCGTTCCTTGGTTTCCCTGGGCGGAATCAGTGTCAGAGCACGACACTTCGTGCGCAAACGCCACAAAATCATGAACCATGCGCTAGATCCGTCCACAACCGTTTATTCGGGAGGACGAGGTTCCGTGACCGCAAAGAAAGGCGCACGGCAACGACCACAAAAGGAGGCATGCAAGAAACGCCACGTTCTAAGGCTTATCGCTGAAGTTGGCATGGCCGCCCTGCTCTTCAAGCAGGTACAGCGATAGGCGCACTGCGCACAAGAGCCTGACCGCGGCCTGAGGCGACCTAGATCGCAACGGACAGGGCGACTCGATTCTCATAACTACGAGTGTGTACCTCTAGACTTAAAGTTCGTTACTCCCTATTCCCTACTCCCTGTCTCAATCACCGCCTTCGACAGGTTTCGCGGCCGATCCACATCCACTCCGTGCTCCAGCGCGATGGCATAGGCGAACAGTTGCAGGGGAATAACCTCAGGAATCGGAAGCAGGTGCTCGCTCACCGGCTCGACAAAGACCGAATCAGTCACCAGCGACGGCACATCGCGATCTCCGGCATTTGCAATTGCAATCACCCGGGCCCCCTGCTTCTTCATGTCCGCGAACAGTTGCAGCGTCTTCTCATAGCGAAGAACCGAATCATCGACGTTGCGATCGACTGTCGCCAGCGCAACCAGTGGCACCCGCTCGCTTACCAACGCATTCGGCCCATGCTTCAACTCGCCTGTCGGATAGCCTTCGGCCTGTACATACGAAGACTCCTTCATCTTCAGCGCGCCTTCGCGCGCGATCGCGTAGTGAACGCCGCGGCCCAGGTAGAGGAAGCTCGCTGCGTCGCTGTATTTGGTGGCCAGCGCAGTGATTGACGTGCGCCATCCATCCAGTTGACGCTCGATAAGCGCAGGCAGTGCGCAAAGCTCGACAAGGCGCTGCTTCAACTGCGCAGCGTCGAATGTAGCGAGCCTGCTGCCCTCATACAGCGCCAACAGGTACAGTGCAGTCAGCTGCCCTGTAAAGCTCTTCGTCGCAGGGATTGCAAGCTCCGGCCCTGCTGCCAGCGGCATTGCGGCATCGGCCTCGCGCAGCATGGTGCTCCCAGCCACGTTGGCAATGGCGAGCGTCTGCTGCCCGCCATCCTTGGCAAATCGCAGCGCGGCCAGCGTGTCTGATGTCTCGCCCGACTGCGAGATCACAAGCACTGACGGCTGGCGCGGATTTACTGCCGGCCGGCAGCTGTATTCGCTCGAGTACTCCACGTCCACGGCCAGGCCGCACAAGTCCTCGAAGATGATTTCAGCAGCCAGCCCCGCGTGGCGGCTTGATCCGCTGGCAGCGATCAGCACTTCTCCGCGCGAATTCAGCCAGCCTTCAATCGGCGCAAACGCTTCCATTCTCAGACTCTCGCCATCGAGGTAGAGATCGAGTGTGCGCTGGATTGCTGCGGGCTGTTCAAAGATTTCGCGGAGCATTGCATGAGGAAATTCGTTCACGAGGCCGGGACCTTTCTTCTATCGGAGCGCAGGAAGCGCATGATTGAATTTTAAGGCTTGCGTATCGCCATTGAACTTAACCGGATCAGAGCTTGCGAAGCCGCGCGCACGCCTCGTCGAGATCGTCGTCTTTCTTGGCGAAGCAGAATCGCAACAGGTCTTCGCCTCGACCCGCGCGGAAGAACGCGGATCCCGCAACCGACGCCACCCCCGTAGCTGCCAGAAGGTGTCGCGCCTTCTGAGCTGCTGTTTCGCCGGGCAGTCGCGTCGCTCGCGCCAGGACGTAGTAGGCTCCGGCGGGCACGCCCGGTTCCATCCCTGCGTCGCGCAGAGCCCCTACAATCCGCTCGCGCTTCGACTGGTAGTCTGCGGCCAGCTGCGAGTAGAACCGCGGTGGCAACTGCTCCAGCCCCGCGGCCGCACCATGTTGGAGCGCGGAGGGAGCACAGACGTACGTCAGATCGTGGAAGTACCCCATCGCACCCATCCACTTCGCATCCGCCGTGACATACCCGAGCCTCCACCCGGTTACGCTGAATGTCTTGCTGAACCCCGACATCACGATCGTGCGCTCGCGCATGCCATCGAGCGTCGCCAGGCAGATGTGCTTCGCTCCGTCGTAGACGAAGTACTCGTATATCTCATCAGTGAAGACGAACAGATCGTGCGCGCGAGCTACGTCGGCAATCGCTTCGAGTTCTTCGCGTGTGAAGACCTTGCCGCTGGGGTTGGCCGGCGTATTCACGATCAAGGCTCGTGTACGTGGCGTGACTGCTGTATGCAGTTCCTCAGTATCGAGAGCCCAATCCGGTTCCGCCAGCGGCACAAGCACCGGCTTGACGCGCATCGACTTTAGAGTGCTCACGTGATAGCCGTAGAACGGCTCAAAAACCAAGACCTCATCACCCGGGTTGAGCAGGGCCATGCAGGCAGCGTGCAATCCCGCTGTCGCTCCGCAAGCAACCATCACCTCGGTCTCCGGATCGTAGCTCAGGCTGTAATCCCGCATCTGCTTGTCGGCGATCGCCTTGCGCAGCCGTTCGATTCCATCGAGGCGCGTGTAGATGTTGTGTCCGGCGCGGATAGCGTCAATTGCACCATTCTCAACCGGAGCGGGGGCTGGCGTGTCGCAGACGCCCTGGGCAAGGTTGATGCCGCCGATGCGATCGCACTCCGTGCTCATGGCCCGGATCTCCGACTGCATCGCTCCGGGCGCAAGCTCGCTCAGTGCGAGGCGGGACGTTGTATGCGGATGAGGCGCAAGAGTTTTACTCACAGGGAAGGGCTCCGACCTCCACAGCCATTCTACAGTCGAGTGCCGTTCGACACACCCGAGCAACAGCCCAGGGAATAGAATCGTGGACTGAAGTGAGGCCGCGTGCACGAACTCTCCATCGTTTCCAGCATTGTCGATTCTGTCACTGAGTCCCTCGCAGCCTATCCCGGCGCACGTGTCAAAGAGGTCCGGCTGCGCGTCGGAGTGCTGGCGTCAGTCGTGGAAGATTCGCTCCAGTTCTGCTATGGGATCGCGACGGAGGACACGCGGCTGGCCGGTTCAGCTTTGATCGTGAAGAATCTACCGATCGTCGCCTTCTGCTCGAAATGCAATGCGGAGGTCGAACTACCCGGCGTGCAGAGTTTTCGGTGTCCGCTCTGCGACGAGCCGGTTTCGGGTCTGCGCCAGGGACGCGAGTTAGAAATTGAGTCGATCGAGATCGAAGAAGTTTGAGGAACAGGTATGACCACGCGCATTGTCGAACTGCGGCAGGGAATTCTGAAGAAGAACGATGAGCTGGCGCGCGCCCTGCGCGGCCGATTTGAGTCGGCAGGTGTCCTGGTGCTCAACCTCGTCTCCAGCCCCGGCACCGGCAAGACCACCTTTCTTGAGCGCACGCTACGCGAACTTCGCACTTCCGGGGCAAGGGCTGCCGCGCTGGTCGGTGATCTGGAAACCGACAACGACGCACGCCGCCTGGCTGCCAGCGGCGCCCCCGTCCGCCAGATCAACACACACGGAATCTGCCATCTCGAGGCCGAGATGATCGGCAAGCATCTCGACGGCTGGGAGCTCGCCGATCTGGAGTATCTCTTTATCGAGAACGTCGGCAACCTCGTCTGCCCCTCGAGTTATGACTTAGGCGAAAAGATTCGCGTGGCGCTCCTGAGCGTTACAGAAGGGGAAGACAAGCCGCTCAAGTACCCCACGCTTTTCAACTCCGCCGATGCCGCCGTCATCACCAAGATCGATATTGCTGAGGCTTGCGGATTCGACCGCGACACCGCGCTCAGGAACATCAAAGAGATCCGCCCTGGCATCCGCGTCTTCGAGACATCGGCAAAAACCGGCGCGGGCATGGCAGAATGGCTTGCATACCTGGCTGGTTCACGATCTTCGCGATAGCCAAATGTCACGAGGTGGATGATGCGAAAGTTCACAGCCTCTGCCAAGGCGACCTTATCAGCCGACGTCGACGCCTACCTCGCCAAAGTGCCCGAACCGGCGCGAGCCACCCTTGAGAAAGTGCGCGCCACGATCCGCTCCGTGGTTCCGGCGGAGACGACCGAGGGCCTCAGCTACGGGATGCCGGCATTTCGATTCAAGGGCGCACTCGTTGCCTATGCTGCGTTCAAAGACCATTGCAGCTTCTTCCCGTGCCAGGCCTCGCTCATCGACCAGATGAAGGACGAGTTGAAGAATTACCGTACATCCAAGGGAACGCTGCAGTTCCCGCTGGACAAACCGCTTCCCGCCGCGCTCGTGAAGAAGATGGTAAAGGCGCGAATTGCCGAAAACGAACGCAGGGCGGATATAGTCCGGCCCTGATCCCAGTGATTTAAATCACATCTGGGTGTATCCTGACCGCGGTATAAGAGGGTTGCTATGTGCCTGGCAATCCCTGGAAAAGTCGAACAGATCACCACCGAGGGTGATGTCCGCATGGGCCGCGTGAACTTCGGCGGGGTGGTCAAGAACGTCTGCCTCGATTACGTCCCCGAAGTCTCCGTCGGCGACTACACCATTGTCCACGTTGGGTTTGCCATCTCCAAGATCGACGAGGAGAGCGCCCAGGAGACCCTCGAGCTATTTCGCAAAATGGGCACACTCCAGGAAGAGCTTGCCAGCGAAGAAGAGGCGTTTGCCCGGGCTGCCGGTGCGCCGCAATCTTCCTGTCCTGACGGGAGCTGTGAGCTCGCCGGCAAGGACTTGAGTACCGGGCCCGCTGCCAAAAACAATCGACCGGATGTCAAATAGCTCACTGGGCCGTAAATGAAATATCTAACTGAGTTCCGTAACGGCGAAATCGCACAGCGCATGGCACGCGAAATCCACCAGATCACCGCGCGGCCGTGGAAGATCATGGAGGTCTGCGGCGGACAGACACACTCCATCATTCGCAACGGGATCGACCAGATGCTTCCGCCCGGAATCGAGATGATTCACGGGCCCGGCTGCCCCGTCTGCGTTACGCCGCTGGTCCTCATCGACAAGGCGCTGGCGATCGCGGCGCAGCCCGGCGTCATCTTCTGCTCGTTTGGCGACATGCTGCGTGTTCCAGGAACCGACGGCGATCTTTTTCAGATCAAGGGCCAGGGCGGCGATGTGCGCGTCCTCTATTCGCCTCTCGACGCGGTCGATCTGGCGGTCAAGAATCCAGATAAGCAGGTGGTCTTCTTTGGGGTAGGGTTTGAGACCACCGCCCCGGCTAACGCCATGAGCGTTCACCTGGCGAAGCGGCGGGGGCTGAAGAACTTTTCGCTCCTCGTTTCTCACGTGCTGGTGCCGCCCGCGATCGAAGCCATCATGAGTTCGCCCGAAAACGAGGTCCAGGCGTTTCTCGCTGCCGGGCATGTGTGCAGCGTGATGGGCTACTGGGAGTACCCACCCCTCGCTGACAGATTCAACATCCCGATCGTGGTCACTGGTTTCGAGCCGCTCGATCTTCTCGATGGCATTCGCCGGGCAGTGATCCAGCTCGAAAACGAACAGCATCACGTCGAGAACGCCTACGAGCGAATTGTGACCTACGCCGGAAACCTTGAAGCTCAGAGGCTTCTCGCCGAGGTTTTCGAAGTGACCGACCGGGCCTGGCGTGGAATCGGTGTAATCCCGAACAGCGGCTGGCGCCTGAACGCGAAGTATCGCGAGTTTGATGCCGAGGAGCGTTTCCACATCGCGGAGATTCATACCGCCGAGTCGCCTTTGTGCCATGCCGGAGATGTACTGCGTGGAGCCATCAAGCCGGCGCAATGTCCGGCATTCGGCAAGGAATGCACACCGCGGCATCCGCTCGGCGCCACTATGGTATCCAGTGAAGGAGCCTGCGCAGCGTACTTCAACTACGGGCGGTTTATTTCTCCGGAAAAACTCGCTGGAGCGGGAGCTGATAGCGCTTAGCAATTCGCTTTTAGCCTTTAGCTATTAGCTTCGGAGTTATCTCAAAAATGACTGATAGAACGCAGTTGACCGAGCCTTCGAACAGCGTGCCCGACTTCGCAAACTGGTCCTGCCCCCTGCCGCTGGCCGATTATCCGACCATCGTGATGGGGCACGGTGGTGGCGGCAAGCTTGGCAACGAGCTCGTCGAGCACCTGTTTCTTCCTGCTTTTCGCAATCCGGCTCTCGAGAATCTCGGCGATGCCGCGCTCTTCAATCTGGGCTCCGGGCAAATCGCGATGAGCACGGACTCGTTCGTCGTACAGCCACTCTTCTTTCCCGGTGGATCGATCGGAGCGCTTGCCGTGAACGGGACGGTCAACGATCTTGCCGTCTCCGGCGCCGAGCCGAAGTTCCTCAGTGCAAGCTTCATCCTCGAAGAAGGCTTTCCTCTGGCGCAGCTGGCCGCGATCGCACGCGCCATGGCCGATGCTGCCACGACTGCCGGGATTCACATCGTCACAGGAGATACGAAGGTAGTTGAACGCGGGCACGGCGACGGCTGTTACATCAATACTGCTGGCGTAGGCCTGCTGCGTCCCGGGATCAGCGTGGGTCCACAGCGTGCGCAGGTTGGCGACGTCGTGCTTGTCTCGGGCACCATCGGCGACCACGGTATGGCGATCATGAGCGTGCGCGAGGGGCTCGAATTCGAAAGCCAGATCCGTTCCGATTGCGCGGCGCTGAACTGCATGATCGGCGCTGTCCTGGACGCGGTTGGGTCGGGGGTACATGCTATGCGCGATCCCACGCGCGGCGGCCTCGCATCGACTCTCAACGAAATCGCGACGGCTTCGAACGTCGGCATCGAGATCGACGAACCAAATCTGCCGGTGCGGAGCGAGGTGCAGTCGGCCTGCGAACTGCTGGGACTTGATCCTGTGTACGTTGCCAACGAGGGCAAGGCGGTGTTCTTTGTGGCGCCCGAGGCCGCCGGTCGCGCTTTGGAGGCGCTGAGGGCGCATCCGCTTGGTCGCGAAGCCGCGCGCGTCGGCCGGGTGACCGCGCAGCACGCGAAGATGCTGGTGGCGCGCACCGCCATGGGCGCCAATCGCGTGATTGCCACTCAGATTGGCGAACAACTGCCGAGAATCTGTTGAGACCTAACTCGCCCTGACACACCAGGACGTCGCTGAGCACACTGATGGTGAATCGGATCTGAGGAACATCGTCGCAAGCACCCGCCAGAAGCACCGGGCGCTGTCTTCAACGGCGCCGCATTCCAATTCCGATGAGGGTGCCGGTCAGGATCCCGGCCGCAAATACAATTCCCATCGCCTCAAAGGGGTTTCGCTTGACGGCGTGTTTGGCGTCATGGAGGGCGTGCTGACAGGCGTGACGCCCCTGCTTGTACGCGCGGAGTGCAGAATCGACACCGTCTTCCACGGCATCGGACACCACAGACTTCATGCGATAGACATCGTGAAGAACATCATCGAGCGTGGCAGCTTTTTCCAAGATTCCCGACGGCATAAATCTTTGTCCTCCCAATCCGGAGTGGCACGACAGGCCTATCCGACTTCAATGAAGGTGGCTCTCTCTTGCGACGTCCCCGCTTCGGGACATATCAACTGTGGACCCGCTGTCTCGTTCGCGGCAGTCAGGACGACAACTGCCCATATTGCTATGTGATGCGATCTCTGCCTGTTTCATTGCCGGGGAGCCCATATTTTTGGCTGAGATTCTTGCGCACGGAAAGTAACTGCGAATACCGGACTTGATTGGTCGGGTTTGCCTAAGCATTTTTCCTGCAAATGCGCTGTGGATAACCGCAAATTCCGGGAGGGGGGTGGGGGGTAATCCCCAGGGTTCGGACCGGGGACATGGCGGACGTAGAACGTCCTTATGCCCTCGAAAGCGAGCAGTGTGATGGAAGAGAAGCTGCGCTTTGTCTTCGAGTACGAGCGCGACGAGCAGTCGATGACGGAGCTGTGCCGCCAGTTCGGCATCGCGCGCGAGACCGGCCATGTATGGCTGAGACGGTATCGACGCTATGGGTTGACAGGTCTGGCGGAGTTGAGCGAGCGATTTTTGCTCAAAACGGTGAAATTGGGTGCAAAGCGGCAAAGGAAATTTCCTTCACTTGGTGGAACGCGCCTCGAATCCAGCGACGACCTTGCCGGAACTGTCGTATAGCTCCATCTTTTGTCTGTTGATTTTCCAGCTCCGCACCTGCGCCAATGCATTCAGAAATGCCTCTTCGGTTTCCATGCCCTTTGGGCAGGCCATCATCGTTCGGGCCACCTCATTGAATTTCAGCCTGTCGCCGTTCAGTTGGTAGCTCCCCGTTAACCGGTTGCATCCTCCGGATCCAGCCACGCGCCGGGCCTTTGAATCGAGGATCAGGTAGGGTTCCTGTTGTTGTGAGGCTCCGGCGATCTTCGCTTCTCCCAGGCCGACGAGCTTCCAATTCGTATCTTCCAGCGCAACCTTACGGCTATCGTGCCCATGGGGCTCTATGGGCGCAAATGCCGTCAAGCGTTTCAAGTCGTAGTCGAATTTCGAATTGATTTCGTGGCCCTCGGAGTCCAGTTTGCGCAGGGTGTCCGCATTGCTAAGAGCAAACCGTTCTCGTGCGCCCCGTTCGCCGAGCAGGACGAGAGTCTTTCCATCGCGGGCAATTTGCCAGCTCCCATGATCGACGAACTCCGTCTTGCGCTCCTGGTAGGTCATGCGTGAAGCAAACGTATGATCCGGGAACAGGTTCACCTGATAACGGATGCCAGGGCAATCGGCGCATGGGAGATTGCCAACGAAGCTAGCCGGCAATCCTGAGATTGCAGGTCCTGTAGCGCCGGCGCCAGGATCGGCCGAAGAAGATTGCAACGCCGGTTGTGCCGGAACAGTCGCGGAAAACCCCAAAAGAATGGCCACGTGCAAAGAAGTGACGAAACGCATTCTCATGGAGAGGCTCGCGCTTTGATTTTTCTATCTCTGGGAATCACGAACAACTGTCAGGATTGACAGGGGCGTGTTCGGCAAGAATCGAGCCCGGTCGCGAAAAGGAGCTACGAATTCAGTTCACAACGGCTCTCATGATCCTGAGCATCGGGCGTCCGTCGATCTTTTCCAGGGGGAAGTAGACCAGGTGTGTCTTCGGATCGACGGATACGGAATGGGCATGCGGCATGTTGAATCGCCCCATAAAGCGGAGAGTCCGCTCTGCCTCCTGAAAGATGCAAACGGTCCCTGATTCGGCTGAAACATAAAGGCGGCCCAGCCCGGGATCGAAGGAGAGAACGTCGGGATCGTCGCCCACCTGGTGGACGGAGAGGAGCTTCATTGCATTCAGATCGAACACTGCAAGGGAGTGATTCTCTTCACCAGCAATGAAGGCGAGCCGATTCGCCTGGTCGAGTGCGATGCCATGAGGGTTCTCGATCCCTGGCAATTTGTACCTGCCAACGATTTTCATCGCGGCAGGGTCGATCGCGACCAATTCATTTACACCGTGCACGGCAACCAGGATGCGGCCTGATCCGGAGTCGTACACAGTGTTTCCGGCCCCTCCGCCGAGCGGAATCGAGGTGATCAGCTTGTTCGTCTGAGCATCAACCACCGCGTCCACGCCTCCGTGCTCGTCCGAAACAAACACTCTCCTGGTCGACGGCGAATATGCGAGCCCATCCGGATAATTGATGGGACCTGCACTGCCGACGATCTTCAACGAACTGATGTCAACGGCAACCATCTGGTGGTCGCCGGTAGCTGACGCAAAAACCCGCCCGATCTCTGGAGCCGCGATGACTCCATGGACGCGCTTGAAACCATCGAGGTTGGCGACAAGCTGCCGTTTCTCGGTATCAAACACTACGAGTTGATCCGCATTCATATGCGCGATGTACAAGCGGTGGTGTTCTGCATCCATGCTCTCGTAGTCGAATCGAACCGCAGCACCAGGAAGCGGGATGTCCGTGACCTGCATCAATGCGCTCTTCCCCGGTTTGTCGCTGGAGATACTCTGCGCTCCAGGAAAAGCTGTCGAGCAGGACCCGCACAGAGCCAAACCTAGGATGAGCGGCCATTGCTTGAGGTATGTCGTTCTCATACTACGAACCTGCCTATTCTGCATTCCTTAGAACTTAAGCTCGAGATTGATTTGCATCCGTCGCGGCGGTTGCGCTTCCACCGGACGGCCGAAGAAGGGCGATCCGGCGACGCCGACGTATGTCGAGTAGTTCGAATGATTCAGCACATTGAACGAGTTCACCGCCAGCGAGACAAGAGGTCCCTTGTTACGTTCCTTGGTCAACGGGAAGTCATGCGCCACGTTCAGGTCGAGCCCCACGTACGAGGGCCCATGCATGCTGTTCCGGGGAACTCCCGCCGGGCGATCGAGTGCCAGGCCGTCATGATTGTCATCGTTGCCGGTGGTCACGTTGACCGGCTTGCCGGAGTAGACAGAAAGCGCCGTGCCGAAGCTGAACCAGTTCCTGGCCTGGAGCGAAGCCAGCATGTCGAACTTGTGCCGCTGGTCGTTGTTCGAGCGCGACCAGTCGGCGTTGGGGGCGTAGCTGTTCGCCGGAAAGAACGTGATGTCGGCTGAGTTGTTACAGGTTTTTCCCAGGTTGTAACGGGCCTGTCCGGTGAGGAATTTCGCAGGCCGGCCGCGGAAGCCGACCTCGAGCGCGTTGCTCTTCAGGTATCCCTCCGATTCGATCTGCCTGTACTGTCCCAGGTTCGGGTTGGGACGCGCGGCATATGCCGGAGGTGGTGGTGCATTCAGGTCGCGCGAGCGAAAGCGGTCGATTCCGCGCATTCCTACATAGTTAGCGAAGACAGAGGCCGCAGGGTTGAGCTGCCGTTCGAAGCCGATGCCGTATTGCACCGAGTAAGGAATCCGTTGCCGCGGATCGAGCGTAACCACGCTCGTGGGAACTGCCGCCAATTGCGGCGCGGTGACTGGGTAGCTCGCCGACTCAACAAGGAACCGCTTGAGCGTTACGCCGTTAAAGTGAAGAAGGTCTGAAATCGGGGAAGGCCCGGTCCGGTCGAAGAAGAAACCTGCACCTCCGCGAACGATTGTTTTGCCCTTCGCCCTGGGCGCCCACGCGAAGCCGAGGCGCGGAGCGAAGTTCCACGGAATGTCGTGGAAGTAGTTCTGCCAGTAGTAACGCACGCCTACTGACAGCGAGAGGTTTTGCACCGGACGAATGTTGTCCTCGAGAATCCCGGCAAATGTCATTTCAAGAAAATCAACGTGTCCTTCGCCACTTTGCACGAGATACGAGAACGGCTGAGCTGCCTGGTAGGAAGTCAGGTCCGCAAATGAGTAGGTTCCGAGCTGATTGGTCCAGTCGTCGAACCCGCGGCGGCTGATGTCGGGAATATCGACGCCGAACTTGATCTCGTGCTTCCCCGACGTGTAGGTCACGATGTCCGTGCCGTCGAAGTGGTACTCGGTACGGCGCATGTCGGCCTGCGCCCCGCCGCCGGTGAAGGCTCCGGAAACGGCGATCTGCGGGGCCTGGTTGATGCTGTGTACCTGCCGGTCGAAGTGGCCCACAAGAAAATGAAGCTGGTTCACGAGCTTTGGAGACGCAACATACACGTGGCCGACGTTGATCTCGTGCTCGAAGAAGAGCGTGTTGGTGCCCGCTTCGGGCAACACTGTTCCGCCGACACCGTTATTCCGAGTGGTCGCGTGTTCGTACGAGTACCCTATCCAGAACTGGTCGCCCTGCGCATAGTCATGAAAGACGCGCCCGGAGAGAAAGTAATGATTCGTTGGATAAGGGACGTTCTCGTTGATCGCACCATTTGGCCCTTCTGCCACCACGAATGACTGCTGATCGTCTTTGTCTGCATCGAGGGAGGCAAGAAACGTCGTCTTCTTGCTGTGGCAGAGCGGCCCCGTAACCGAGCCCTCGAGATAAATGCGCTCCTCGGGAGGCTTGGTCGCTGCAAAGGCGTTTGTCGCATCGAAGATCGAGTTGCGGTACAGAAATGTGGCCGAGCCGTGCAGTTGCGGTGTGCCACTCTTGGTCGTGATCTCGATGCGCGCGCGTCCCGGCCTTGAATATAGGGCCGTGTAAGGATTCTGATTGATCTTCACGCTCTGAATAGCCGACGCGGTCACTCCCGGCCCGTTGGCCTCGACACCGTTCACCACTAGCGTAGTCCCATTTGTCCCTGTCGAATCCGAATCGAGAAAACGGGACATGGTCGCGATGTAATCCTGATCGAAGAGCGGAATGCGATCGAGGGCATTGGTATCCATTACGTTTCCGCTCTGGTTCTGCCCGATCTCGGTACTGATCTGCGGGGAAGTATCGCTGCCGGCAACCAACACGTCTTCGTTCACCGCAGCGACCGGCAAGATAATTGATAGCGGCGCATGGGCTCCTGTTCCAGCCCGCGTCCTCAGGCTCGAGGTTCGAAAGCCTTCTTTGCTGACCTCGACGGAATACGAACCCGATGGGATGTTGATGAAGGCAAAGTTGCCCCGCTCGTCAGTCGTTCCCTGTGCAACTACTCCGCCTGAAGAAGACCGTATGACCACAGCTGCGCCGGAAATAAACGCTCCGCTCTGATCCTCGACAGTGCCTCTAATGACCGTGTTTTTGATTGCAGATGCTGATTCTCCGGTCTGGGCTGCCGCAATGCACGACAGGAAAAACACTACCGCCAACCAACTGCAAAGTCTCACTGCTTCCCCCTGAAAAGCGAGCCAACTCAAGGAAAAGAAAGCACACCTATGTCTTCACATATTCTCACTGGTGAGCGCTTAACCGGAGCTTAAGATCGCGAATTCATGTGCTGCTCAGCGGGATCGAGGCAGGTCGCTGTTTCTAGTTGGGTGGCAAGTCGTCAGATGCGAATCGCCGGCCTCCCGCCTTCAAGCGAGCATCTGAAATGATCGCTGAATCCGCTCCGGAATTGCGGCGGGATTTGCTTCGGGATCAAAGCCGATCTCAAGAACCGCGGCCGGCTCTAATGGCAGATCCTTCAACGCAGCGATTGTTGCCGGCCATTCGATTGTTCCATCGCCAGGCCAGAGGTGCTCATCTTTCAATCCATGATTGTCGTGAACGTGAACCTGGGCGATGCGAGGTCCAAGTACGCCGATGGCTTCGGCTACCCCGGAGGACATGTGTGCATGCCCGAGATCGAGGCACACGCCAATCTGATCAAGGTGGGAGATGTCCAGAAGCGTCATCAGGTGTTCGGGAGAGCTCGCATCGCTGGTCAGGTTCTCGACCAGCACGCGCACTCCGAGTGGTTTGGCAAACGCTCCTAGGTGTTCGAGCGCGGTTGTCGCATACTCCATCGTGCGCGGAGACCAGGTGTCGAACCTCTCCCCAATATGCACGACGAGCCTCTTAAAGGAGATGTATTCTGCCGCCTCGAGTGCCCGCTTGATCTCGTCCATGGCGTCGATACGGCGCGATTTCTCAGGATCGACCACGTTCACAGGCGGCGCTCCTGCCCGGCCCATTTCACGGTCGGGAAAAAGCGGCGCATGCATTGAAGATGGTTGGAGCGAATTCGAGGCAAACCATCCTGCAAGTTCCGAGACGTGTTCGCGGCTGGTGTAGTCAAAGTGCTGCCGGGCCGCAAAGATCTCTACACCCTTTGCGCCGGAACGCTCTGCGGTTTCCAGCAGTCCTGGATGAAGCCGCTGTTTCAGAAAAAGATAAGTCGAAAGAACTGGCAGCATGGGACGATGGCCTCTCGGCGCCGGCTGAGGTACCGACGCACGCTCTCATTGTCGCATCTCTGCAACAACTTACCGATTTTATGCACATGCGGCGGTGCAAGAAGGGTAATCGCTTTCTTCGGAAGCCGGGCAGATCACAAAAGAGAAATCTGGACATGAGACTGCATTTTGCCTATGCTACCCACACTTGTAGCACCCGGCCACCTGTATACCGGTCGCTCTGGATTCTTCGTGCGACCTATGCCTGAAAGTCGCGCCCCAGGTGCAGCCGGGCAGGACGTCGCCAATTTGGCGAAGGTGAGAGGCGGCGTGCATGGTCCTGCATTTTCCGAGTTCCGAAACGCTGGGACGATGGCCATGGTTCGTGCGGTTTGCGCTCGGATGTTTTCTTGCCATGGGCGCCGTGACCGCGACAACGGCGATCACGCAGCTGCGACACCTTTCGCTGATTCTTGTGTTTCCGACGGTGATTCTTGGCGCATGGTTTCTCGGAATGTCGGGAGCCGTCGGTTGCGCTCTCATGGATGTGGTTCTCGTCAACTGGCTTTTCGCCCGATCTGAGCTTTCCTTTTACGAAGGGAACGCCACGCAGCTTGTCAAACTGGCGACGTTCTTTCTGATTTCGTTGCTTCTGAGCTGGTCCATGCTGCGGCTCTCCCAGTCGCGAGCCACAATCGCAAATCAAGAACTCGAACGAAAACTGCAGCTCGCCGAATCGGACCGGCGCTTAGCCGAAGAGCGCGCGCACGCCAACGAGCAACTGGCTTACCGCGATGAGCTGCTGCAGATTGCGCTGAAGGCCAGCGGCATGGGCCTCTGGGTGTGGGATCTGGAGAAAAACGTCGTCCACAGATCTGACGAGCTCTACAGGATGGCCGGCCGTGATCCTGAGATGTACGGGCCGGAATCCGAAGAATGGCTGCAGTTGATCCATGCGGATGACCTTCCTACTGTGAAACGTGCGATTGCAAAGGCGCGTGCAGATGGCACGGACTTTCACATGCAATACCGCGTTTGCTGGCCCGACGGGTCAATTCACTGGCTGGAGTCACACGGCAGATGCCAGCGCGATGAACAAGGCAAAGCGATACGCATCTTCGGAGTGCAGGCAGATATTACACAGCGAAAGCAGTCCGAGGAGGCGATGCTGCGCACGGAGAAGCTGGCTGTTGCCGGCAGGCTTGCAGCGTCCGTGGCGCACGAGATCAACAATCCGCTCGAGGCGGTTGCCAATCTCCTTTACCTGATTTCGATCAGCGACTCCCTGGAACAATCGCGGATTCGGGCCTCGTCAGCGCTTGATGAATTGATGCGAATTTCACTTGTGGCGCAGTCGACATTGAAGTTCCACAAGCAAACCGGAATGCCCAAAGCCACGCTGCTCTCAGAGATTCTGAACATGGTTCTTTCCACCTTCCGAGGCCGGCTGCGGGCGATGGAGATCACCGTTGATCTGAAAGCGGGGCACGAATATCCGATCGCCTGCATGCCCAGCGAGACCCAGCAGATCTTTGCAAACCTCGTCGCGAATTCGATTGAAGCTATGCAACGGAACGGGTGCATCACGATTCGCATTCACCCATCGCTCGATTGGCGTAACCGCCTCTCGACCGGGATGCGCGTGACAATTCGCGACAACGGCACCGGAATTGAGCGGGCGATGCTGAGGCACATCTTCGAACCCTTCTTCACAACCAAGGCTGAGACGGGCACCGGTCTGGGATTGTGGGTGGTGCAGCAACTGGTAGAACGGCACAATGGCAGCGTCCGAGTCTGGAGCTCACGACGGCCAGGTGCGAGCGGCACGGCGTTTTCCGTATTCCTGCCGTTTGGAGAGGCTCAGGAGAAACACATCCCGAGCGGGGGCGAGACGGAAGGCAATCCCAAAGGCCCCCAGAGTGCCTACCCCGATTCCTATTCGCCCGGGCTATTCCTCAAACGCAATAAGGCTTGAATCGAACTAAAATCGGTTGCATCACCCGACATCAGTCGTGTCGCAGAGTGCCACGGCAAACAGCTGGGCTTTAGCCCCTGCGGGAGACAACTTCTAATATCCTGCCGCCTTGCCGTAGTGGCTGCGATGATCCTGTCCGCCCTGCAATTCTCCGGTCCTGGGATCGACTGCAATGCACTCGCCGTTCGACCAGTGGCCATTCCTCACACTCAAGTCGTACCCCATCTTTGCAAGATCCGCCCTTAACTGCGGGTTGAATCCCGGCTCGAGAAAAAGCTTGTCGGGAAGGTACTGGTGGTGGAAGCGGGGTGCATCCACCGCTTCCTGGATATTCAGACCGCCTTCGGCGACCGAAAGAAAGATATTCGCGACGGTCGTGATAATCCGCGCGCCACCGGGCGATCCCAGTACGTATCGCAGCTTGCCGTCTTCAAGCACAATCGTCGGTGTCATCGAACTCAGCGGGCGCTTCCCGGGAGCGATGGCATTGGCGGGCCCTTGAATCAGACCGAACATATTCGGTACGCCCATCTTCGCTGCGAAGTCGTCCATCTCGTCGTTGAGCAGGAAACCCAGCGGTCCGACCGTCACGTGCGATCCGAAACTATCGTTCAGCGTTGTAGTGACCGACACGGCATTGCCATCGACGTCGACGACCGAGTAGTGCGTTGTATCGGGCGACTCCTTGCGCCGGCCTGCCGTTTTCGGTGCAGGCGGCAGGAAGCCTTCAGGCCGCTTGAGAGACGCGCTGGGACTGGCCTGAGATGGCAAAATGCTCTTGCGCCACGCCTCCGCGTACTTCTTCGACGTGAGCTCGGCCACGGGAATCTGGTTGTAATCCGGATCGCCCAGGTAGTCGGCACGGTCCATGTATGCGCGCCGATATGCCTCGGTAATCAAGTGCATGGATGCTGCGGTGCGGTCCCCGAGGCTCGCGAGATCGTAGCCCTCGAGAATGTTCAGCGCGCTCAAAAGCACAACGCCGCCAGACGACGGAGGCGGCGCGCTGATCACCGTGTAGTTGTGGAATGTCCCGACAACTGGCGCGCGCTCCACTACATCGTAATGTGCCAGGTCTTCGAGAGTTAGGAGGGCCCCGCCCTTCTTCAGATCGTCCACGAGCTCACGCGCCAACTTGCCGTGATAAAAATCGTCCGGATCGGCGGCAATGCGCTCCAGTGTTCGCGCCAAGTCAGGCTGCTGGAAGGTCTCGCCGCCCTGGTAGTAGCTTCCATTGCGCTGAAACAACAGCCGCGAAGCAGGGAATTTGGCCAGGTCGGGATCGGTCAGCTCATGTGTCTCCTCCGGAGTCAGCGCAAATCCCTCGCGTGCGAGTTTGATGGCAGGCGCGATCACGCGCTTCAGTCCCAGCTTTCCGTATTTCTTCTCGGCGTAAACAAGCCCGGCCACAGAGCCCGGAGTCGCTATCGAGCGGTAGCCGATGACGCTCGCATCGGGAATCACGTCTCCGTTCTTGTCCTGGTACATCGTCTCCGTTGCGGCGAGAGGAGCCTTCTCGCGAAAATCGATGAACGTGGATTTGCCGTCGTGCGTGCGCAGCAGCATGAATCCGCCGCCCCCAAGATTGCCCGCAATGGGATGCACGACAGCCAGCGCGAACCCAGTGGCCACGGCAGCATCGACGGCATTGCCTCCTTCGCGCAGGATCGCGACGCC
>Ga0126381_100002866_pt1 | contig 18730 bp, 16 predicted proteins | sample PanSoiMetPlot_28_FD_96465 | JGI IMG/M metagenome (GOLD analysis project Ga0126381, IMG submission 96465) | Tropical forest soil microbial communities from Panama - MetaG Plot_28 | ecosystem: Environmental > Terrestrial > Soil > Tropical forest > Bulk soil | place: Panama | collected 2016-02-17
AGTCGTCGCAACCGCCTGTGGCGTAGATCGTCTGGCTGTTTGGTGCCCAGACTAGGCCAACGTGCGAATTGAGTTGCTGGATGACTTGCTTTAGGGCAGGTCTGGTCTTGTTTGCACCCGCAATATCGTAGAGAAATAGGAATTGCGTGGAAGCGGTTGTATCGACTACGCCAATATTGGGATTGGTTGAAGGCTCACCGACGTTCGGGTAGTACAGCGAGTTCATTCCGGCTGTCAGGATGGCAAGGGTTTTCCCATTCGGGCTAACCACCGCCTTTACCGCCTGACCGGCGACGAAGTTCGCATAATCGGCGAGACCGGGATTCAATACCTGCTGAACGGCGTGATCCAAAGCCGTTGGTGTTATATACAGGCCCGGCGGAGTCGGCGACTTCTTAGCGTGATCATCGTCGTGCCGGTTCTGAGCGAGGATAGGAACGGCGGCCAAGGCAAGCAAGGCTACGGCCAGCCACAGCCAGCGCCGCTTAAAGTTCTTTGTCGAAGAGTGTCCGTTCATTGTTTCTCCTTCGGTGGGGCAGAGTGGTTATATATCGCGCGGCGTTTAGGTTATGGAGGGGAGGTTTCTCGGTGATTAGGGAACTGTGAAATGTTTGTTGAATCCAGAAGAATTCTGTGTAAAAGCTGTCCCGCGTGTTCGACCGTTCGATTCGGAGAGGGAAACACGAGAAGCTTTTTGCTGTTCTGGGCATGGGTGTCCCGGAAGATGCATTGATCTATTACTTATCACCGCTCTTGCCTTCCTTCTGCCGAACGAAGAATCCGCATTTCTAGCGATCAATATTTCTGAACGAATCGAAGGTTGATTGTGCGATGGGCCTGCCGTGTTAGGGCCCAGCATTATCTCTTCTCATCTTCCGCAGGACTGCCTCCGCTTCTTCCTTGCAATATTCGCAATCTGGATCAGAACAATGCGGCGAGCCAAGTTCGAGTGGTGGTTCTTCCGAAGACTCTCCGAGGAATGGATTGATTGGCCATGCTGCCATGCTGTCGCCTCTGACGCGAATCAGTGTGAGCAGTGTACCTGGATGCCGGAACATGAGGCATGGCTACCAAGCGCCAATATGCCAGCTGGTTGCCTGGAAATGAGGAAGGCGAGGCAAACCTTATTTCGCCCCAATGCTGTAACTAGATTTCTCGCCTTGCCAAAAAGCATCCGGCCGCGGTCAGGACAAGGACGCTCCACAGGAGTGTCGCGAACGACAGAACTGCGACTGCATGCCCCGTGCTGCCGAATGTTCTGACCAGGCTTGCGCCACCAGCGCCGAAAATCGTTGCACCCCCGAGGATCAGGAGTCCGGAGACGCGTGCCAGATCCACGGGATTTCCGAAAAGCGAAAGCAGAATCACCGAATGGGCGATGTGCGGGTTGACCAGCAACGCAAGCCCGAGCGCCATGAGGTCATAAAACAACACGAAGACAAACCACATCGCCAACGCGATTCCCAGGGCACGCGCGCGTCCTTCGGAGATGACCGAGGCGAATGCTCCCAGGCAAAGGAAGGTGAGCAAAAGCAAGAGCGTGAGCCCAATGAACCCGAGATATTTGCTCATTCCTTCGAAGCCAGTGTACACAGCAATTACGAAACCCGAGATTCCGAAACCGAACACAACCGCAGTCGCCAAGGAACCGAACAGGCCGAGTATCTTGCCGAGCAAGATCTCGGTGCGACGGACTGGCTGAGAAAACAGCATTTCTGCCGCACCCTTCTCCAGGCTGAAACTGAGCGTGCTGGCGGTCAGCGCGAACATTGGAATGAGGTAGAGCACGAGGTTCAACAGGCTGGCCGTGGTGCGGGTGAATCCTTCAAAACCAACAACTACAGATGTCACCATCCCGAAGTAGGAGATGGCCAGCGTCAGCACGGCGAAAACCGCAGCAAAAATCTGTACCCACTTCGAGCGAAGGCTAACCCGCAGTTCCTGCCTGGCTATTACAGCAACGCATTCTGTATCCATAACCTCCTCATTTACCGGCTGCACGCTCCGTCGGGTCCGCACTTGTTTCACTCAGGTTCTTCGCCCACAGCTCGGCGAAGCCAAGTGGATTGTCTCTTTGGCCCGCAGCGTATGCGACGCCCTGTGCGTCTCGAAACGCAACGATCCCGCTGGCCATAGGACTGGAGATACTGGATCGAAGTCTGACGAAGTGCGCGTCGGTGGCCGCAATCCAATGGTTACCGCTGGCATAATCCATCACAAAATATTTCGCGCTCGACTGCTGCAGTCCGTGAGCATGCGCGAACCGCAACATGCACACGACGTCATCAAACTTATAAATCTCCCCGTTGCTGTCAACCAGTTCACCAGCGTAACGACGCTCCGAGATGACCATCCGGCAGGAGGCGCAAGCATCATCGCCCTCGAGCGGCACCGGCCCGAGCGGCTTGGACTCACAAGCCGCCAACAGCAGCCCGATCAGGATGGTCAGCATTGCTTTCACGTTTGTACCTCAAGTAAAGGCTCTCAAGCGACAGTTCCTCCGTTGAGAATCTCCGGATCTGTACTCCTCCGGCTTCAATGGCGCGCAAGATGCGCCAACGATCGTCAACGGGCGCCGTGACCACCAGCTCCGAACCAGTAATCTCAGCCGAAATTGCACCTGAGCAAAGGGCTATCTCGCAGACGTGTTCGCGGGCCTCGGCCAAGGTAACTCGCAGAAGCGCATGCTGCGCAATCCAATCGCGAGAATACCGGATCGGCTCACAGGCGGCTAGACGACCGCGAACCAGAATGGCTACCCGATCAGCTAGCGCCTCCACCTCGGCGAGCGCGTGCGACGACACAATGATGGTTTTTCCACGGGAACGGGCCTGGCCAAGGAATTCGCAGAAGTGTTGCACGGCATCAGCATCTAGGCTGGCAGTGGGCTCATCGAGGACAAGGACTTGTGTGTCCGGCATGAGTGCTACCGCAATTCCAAGCCGCTGAAGCATTCCCGACGAATACTGGCCGACTGGGCGGTTTCCAAAGCCGTTCAGGTTAGAGATTGTGAGTGCCCGCTTGGTGAAATCCGGAGAGAGTTTTCGCAGCCGAGCATAAAAGTTGATCACCTCGCGACCGGTCAGATTCTCAGAAAAGTTGACCTTTTGCGGGAGGTAGCTAAGCCAATCTCGTTTCTGTTCTGTAATCGACTTGCCGTTCACGAGGATTTTCCCGCCTGTCGGGGCGATCAGCCCGGCAATGCACTTCATGATCGTAGACTTGCCGCTGCCGTTGGGACCGATAAGCGCCAAAATCTCACCCGGCGGGGCGTCAAATGAAACATCCTTGACGGCCGTAAATGTGCCGAATTGTTTCGTCAACCCGCGCAGCTGAATCATCGCGGCCTCTCGGATCGGAACACCCTTAAGGTGCAGACAAGCAGGAACGCGGGCACAATCAAAGCAATAGTCCGATGTTGCGGCTTTCCGTTGATGGCCGGAGGGGCCCACGTCCTCGCAACAGGTTTCACCAGCGGAAGCCGATCTGTCTCCTGCTCTCTTTGGAACACCGGGAAGCCGCGTTCAGCCAATTCCAACGATTGTGCGGCTGGGCTAAAGAGATAAAGCCGCAGCATGGGCATGCCGCCTTCCAGGTGCTCAAAGATGTTTAGAATTTTGTACGGCGTGTCCCCGACGCCGTTGCCGTCTAGATCAAAGCCGTCGTAGTCGCTCCAATAATTGCCTGCCGTGGCTCCATTCCAGCGATTGTCAGTGTGGCTACCGATCACCTCCAGCGGGCTGAGGTTATCGACGATGTTGTTTCGTTCAAACAGATTTCCTGTGGAACTGGAGAACACCCGGAACGCGAGATCGTTGCCAGAGAGCGTGTTGCCGCGAAAGACGCTGTGTTCGAGCGCTTCCGTGAAGATGCCGACCGCATTATCGGCAATCAGATTTTCTTCGGCGATCGAGTCGTCATCGGACTGAAAAAGCACTCCATACGATGCGAACCCGCGATTGTGGGCAAAGACATTGTGCCGAAAGTGGATGCGCCTAGAGTACATGATCGCGGCACCCGCCACATTGTTGTAAAACAGATTTCCTTCGAACTCGTTGTCGTCGGAATACATGTAATGCAATCCATAGCGCAAATCATGGACGCGATTGCCGTGAATTACGCTGCGATTTGCATTCTGCAGGTACATGCCATCACGAGTTTCGAATATCGTGTTGCCTTCCAGCGTGTTACCGGTAGAATTCCAAATGTGAATCCCACTGCCGCGGTCGCCGATATCTGGTAGAGGCCTACCGCGAATGCTGTTTCCGCCGATGTAGTTGTGATCGGATTGCAGAAGATAAATGCCAAACAGCACGTCCCGCAGTTCGTTGCGCTCAATCCGATTGTTGTTGGACCTGAGAAGAATGCCGGCGTCCTCGTGGACCAGCATTCCTCCGCTATGTTCAATTATCAATCCGCGGACGGTGCAGCGGTTGGTAGTTACCGTAACCACGCTTCCTTGACCTAAGCCGCGAATTACTGGCTTGCCAATTCCCGCCAGCTCCACCGAGCGATCGAGAACTACATTTTCGTTATAGATCCCGGCGTGTACTTCGACGACATCTCCGTCGCGCGCCACCTTGACTGCCTGTGAGATGGAAATCGTAGAAACGCCTGAAGACACGACCAGTGTGCGTGCGTATGCCGAGGCTGCGAACAAGAAGCATGCAACGACAACAAAAGGCGCTATCGCTAGCGGTTTTCCGGTTGCTGCTGGCCGAGTTTGAATCGGATCCCGCATGCCACGCTCCGTGTTACGAAGGGCCGAACGCCCGTTTTTGCCGTGCGGACAGCAAAATGGCAAGAGCCAGGAGAATTGCGAATCCAACCATGGCGTACGTGCCAATGCCGGGATAATTGAAAACCGTAAAATTAGCCATCTGTTGCGATCCAAACATCGGCGGCGTGAACGGCTTTACTTTAACTGCGGCCGTAGGATCAAGATTGTGGCCGTAGGTGTAGAGACGGTCGTAGAAATGCCATAACGCGAACAGTCCAAACCAGCCAAAGAGCACCAGCGTATCCACCAGCGCCGACATCTTGCCGACCACCACCGATCGCAGGTTCAGAATGACAAAGAATCCCAGCATCAACGGAATCCACTGGAATTCGGTGAAGTCGGCTTCCTGCAGCGGATGCATGCCGATGTAATGATTGAGAGAGTTGATCTCTCGCAGGTCGTCTCTAGCTGCGCTCTGACCACCTTTCAACGTTCCGGCATGGATATACAAGTTCAGCCCATCCGGAAATTGGTTGGAATACAAAGTCATGGTGTAAAGAGGAAAGAAAAAAGCGGGCAGCAGGAGCACGGTCGCCGCCAATATTGAGATCCTGCTGCCTAATCCCAAGGGGCGATCGAAGAACCGCGCCTCCTTTACCAGGAAACTCTCGACCGCGGGTCCGACCGCCGTTAGAACTGCTGTTTGTCCAGACATGATTCACCTCATCACGAACTTGGCTAGCTATTCCAAGCCCAGTTTGGCCATTTGTGTCCGCCGCGTATGTGGCAAGTGAGACATTCCCGCGCTCACGGCCCCGCCCTTCGGTTTCACCAACAAGTAGCCCTGCATCTCCTGATGGAGGGCAGAGCAGAAGTTCGTGCAGTAGTAGGCGAAAACGCCGGGCTTGTTGGCCACGAACTCAATCGTCTTCGTCTCACCCGGGTCAATCACGATCTGGAGGTTGTATTCCTCCAGTCCAAAACCGTGCAGTTCATCCGTCGTCTGCTCGATGTTAGTGAGATAGATGGTGACGTGATCGCCCTGATTCACGTCAAAGCTGGTGGGCGTGAAACTGCTGCGCACGGCGGTCATGTGCACGACAACGTTGTTGCCGTTGCGCTCGACCTTTGCGTCTTTCACATCCCAGATGGCATTAGGATTCTTGTTTTCCCCCTGCGGATATACTTCAATCGGCTTGAGGCGATCGGCGCGGATCATCTGCGCATAGTGAGGCTCCGGCTCGGTGAAGGCATCAGAGAGCAGCTTCATCTTCTCGCCGGTGATATCAATGAGCTGCGAACTCTCCGGTTGCGAGGGCCCGACGCTGATGTGTCGACCGTGCGACAGCTTATTGAGGGCGAGGACATATTTGCCTTCGGGATGGACGGTGTCGCCACCGGGTACTGACAGATGGCCGATGTTATAGGATACGGGCACTTTGTCCAGCACTTCCCATGTTCCCAGCTTCCATTTCACGACTGCGCTTTCGACAAACAGGCTCGTATACGCGTAGCCTTTGTCGTCAAACTGCGTGTGCAGCGGACCGAGGCCCACGTTCACTTCCGCTTCCTTAACAGCGTCGTAGTTCACCACAGGAATGCCGTCTTCCTCGCCGGTGAAATTTTTGGCCTGAATGGCCTGTTGCAGTTTGTCGAAGTTGAAGACGGTTGTGATTCCCATCAGCTTACCGCTGCATACGAAGTACTTGCCATCCGGGGTCACGTCGACTCCATGCGGGCTTTTTGAGCACGGTACGAGATAAACAACACCGGGAGCATCGCGAGGGTCAATCATCTTGGCCCCATCAAGGGTTTTGAATTTACCTGCCTTAATTGCCCCGTCGGCCGCTTTCCAATTCACGGCCGCAATATAGTCGCGGTCTTTTTGTGTGGAAGTGACCTCAAGTTTTCCGATTGCGCGTTCGGTGTTGTACGAGGTCCAAAATGCCCAGCCCTCGCTTACCAGCTTGCCGGCAGAACCCAGGTCGAAGTCGAACGGCGGCATCAGGATCTGCCAGCCCAGGCTCAGGTGGCCGGTTTTCGAATCTACGGCAACCCCGCTGACCACGCCGTGATATTGTGTCGCGTACTGGTCAATAGGTTTGTAGGTGCTTTTCGGCAGCGGGATCGAGAACCGCGAGGCGGACAACACATATTCGGTGTTCGGCGTAACGAAGGATGAACCGTGGTTCCCGGAAATGTTTGGGATCGGACCAAGAATCTCTTTGGTCTTGAAGTCGCGCAAATCAACTCGCGCCACGCGATTGTTTGCGTTGTCGTTCACAAAGAGCCACCGCCCATCATAATCGCCGGCAGTTTCGCTCATGCTCGGATGGTGAACGTCGCCCCAAGTGTATCCGCCGAGCATGGCCTTGGTTTCCTTATCAAATCCGTATCCGTTGCCGGGATAGGGACTAAATACCGGAATCGTCGCAATGTGGCGCAACGAAGGGACTCCGGCGACATAAATGTTTCCCGACTGTCCGCCCGAGTAAAACAGGTAATATTCGTCCAGGTCTCCGGGAGCAACATAAGTCGCCAATGCGGATTGCTCGATGTCTCCGCGTTGAACCTTCGGCTTGCGAGCGCAACCGGATGAGAGCAGCAGCGCAGCTAAAAGCCCCACTAGCAATGCTCGTAAGAAAACGCGTTTCATAAAATCAACTCTCCTTATTAAGAGTTCACTTCTTCCCCTGTTTAGCCTTGGCTTCCTGTTCCATGAATTTCTGGTTTGCAACTTTCAATTTCGCGATGGCTTCGCGCCGTTCGTCCTCAGTCAAATGGATTTGAGTGGACAAGACGACCGCCATCGTGCCCGTCGGGCTCATTAGGAAATCATCGAGCGGCCGCCCGAACCGGGAAGGGACGTCGGTTACGGCTTTTGCCAAATCTGGGCCGATCTTCGTCGCGGATTCAATGCCTAGCGTGCTCACGTCATGGCAAATGAAGCAGGTATGCTTCACGAAGAACGCTCCCTCACCAGCAAGCATCTGCTGCTCCTTGACTTGCTCCTCGGGGCTGGAGAAGTCGCCGATTTTAGGCCCGACAACAAACTGCGCCGAAACCGGATTTTTCTTCCAACTCATGACGAGCAGGCTGAGCGCCTGCGCCTGACGAGTACTGAATCCAAAGTTCGGCATGATCGAGCCCGGCGACATCGCCTTCGGCTCTTTCAGATGCGCTACATGCCAGGCGAACTCGGATTCCACGCCTGAAAGCCGCGAATAGTCGTGCTGTTCGGTGGACTTATCGCCCTCATAGGTGAGATCGGGGCCGATCACTCCCCCGCGGCCGTTGATCGTGTGGCACGCACGGCAGCCCTTCTGCTGAACCAGGGCCTTGGCTTCGTTAATGTAGTCGGCGCCCGCGGTTTCGCGATCGTAGCGATGGCAGGTGTTGCAGTTCATCTGCATCGGTCCGCGCCAGTCGCTCACGGAATAGGTTTTGCTCACATCCTTGCCCAGCAGCGGCTGTTCCCAATCTTTCAGATCGGTGGCGTGTGCCGATTCCATGTCGGTTCCGAACCCCTGCCCTCCGTGACAACTGGTGCAGCCGTAAACCTCAATTGGGTGCTTCTTGAGTACATCCGCGGGATGAGTGCGAAAGGGTTCGGGAGCGCTTTCAAATCCTTTCCATTCCTCTGCCTGATGGCAGGTGGTACAACGGTCCACTCGATTCAGCTCACGCGCCCACACCTGCTGTAGGCCGCTCGGCACCTGCTCCGCTCGGGCCTCGCCAAAACGCTTGGCGACGATCTCGCGGAACTCCTGCTGATAACCCTTCCACTCAGGCTGGAAATAGTCGGCGTAAACGACTGCCGTGATCAACAGAATTCCGGCGCCGCAAGCGAAGATGCCGATGATCTCGCGATTCGTTTTATTCATCTGACTCCTCGCTCCTCCTCAGAACCGTGTCGGCGTTTCCGGCCACGTCTGCCACGGCCAGTAAAGGTGCCACGACGGCCCGCGCATGAAGGTGCCTACAAACGTCAGCAAGATGACAACGAACACAATTGCCAGGAACATCATGTTTTGTTGGTGCCGTTCTTTTGCGAACCAGACTCCCGTAGCGTTCGCGCTGGTGCGGTCCAAATACGGCCAGGCTGCGAGTACAGCAACAAGCAGACCTGGAACTAGAACTCCGCCCACGAATGCGCCGCTAATCGTGTAGCTGCCCATGTGAATGGTTGTGTCCGCCACGAGTTCCTGCAGCCACAGGAAATACCAGGGCGCTTTCGCGGGATTCGGGGTTACGAGAGGATTCGCCGCTGCTTCCAGGGGAGCGCGGACCACATACGCGAGCAGCGAAGTCAAGAAAAGCGTTGCCAGTGTGACGAGCAACAATCTGCGCGTCAAGTTCGGCGACGACTCGACCAGATGCTCGTCCTCATCGATATAAGAGGTCTGCACGTGGACGTTGTGCCCGGAAGTAATTCCCAGCAGGGAGTATGTCTTCGCCCGTATCGTGGCCGATGTCTTTTGTTTTTGGTCACGTGCAAGTTTGTCAACGCAAGCTAGCCCGCCATCTTTCCTGACTCGCCACATGTGCCACGAGAACAACAGCAGCACCACGCCAGGCAGGACGAAACAATGCAACACATAGAAGCGAAGCAGCGTGTTCTGATCAATCTCGTTCCCACCCAGAAGAGCGAACCGAATCTGCTCTCCGATCCACGGCACGGCCCGGGCGATGTTTGTGCCCACAGTAATCGCCCAATAGGCCAACTGGTCCCAGGGCAACAGGTAGCCGGTAAAGGAGAGCAGGAGCGTGAGCAGCAACAAAATGACCCCAATGATCCAGTTCACGGGGCGATTCTGCTGTGCGCCTAAACCGTTCTTGTAAGCAGCGGTCAAAAAGGCCCTCATCATATGTAAGAAGACCGCAACCACCATGAGGTGCGCGCAGATGCGGTGCAGGGCTCGCGTGAACCTGCCGAACGAGGCAACAAATTCAATGTCCTTCAACGATGGATACGCGCGCTCCACGGACGGCACGTAGAGGAACATCAGGACGAAGCCAGTAACACAGAGAATGAAAAATAGAACTGCAGTAATCGTTCCCAGCCAGAACGAGTAACGGAAGCTGAGACTTTCGCGCGAGACCTTGGCAGGAAACCAGTGCAGCAGCAGGTTCCGTACCACCGAATCGCTCGATTCGCGCAGGCTCTTCGGGTTCCACGTCCACGTCAGCGTTTCCCAGTGCTCTTTGAGTTTCATCGGTCTTCTCTTTTCCTGCGCTACGCGTTCAAGCGAAAGTCGTGTTTCACCGCCTCGGACGTGTTCACCAGAATCTGGCCGTCATCGGGCGAAAGCTCGAGGCGATACCAATCAAGCGGGCGCGGTGCCGGACCGTCATAATTAGTGCCGTCGCCGTAATACTTCGAGCCGTGGCATGGGCAATGGAACTCCTGCGCGATCTCAACTAACTTGCCTGCAACCTGTACCGCCCGCGGTTGATTCAGGTTCACGGGTTTCACAGTGCATCCGAGATGCGTACAGATGGCAGAAATTGCGTACAGACCGTGCTGATCGCGGCCAATGAACAAGCGGTGGTCCTGCAGATAAGTGATCCCATGCGCAAAGCTGTCGGGCGTGCCGATCTTGAATGAGCGCGGAGCTTCGTAAAGAACATTCGGCATCAGCGCACGGAGGAATGCGAAGAGTTGCCCCGCCAGACCAGTGAGCAGCGCGCCGAGCCCCAGCCGGCCGAGGAAACTGCGTCGACTGGACGAGTTCTCGACCACCGGCGCGCCCTTGGGCTCAATTTCCGGCTGTGACAGCTTCGTGTTCTTCATAGAAAAAGACCTCCATGGTCATCGCATCAGTGGGACAGCGAATGGCGCAGAGTCCACAACGAATGCAATCGCTCTCGTCCTTGATCATGGCTGACTGCAATTGCGTTGCGCCGTCCAACCCATAGTGATCTCGAACGAGCGCAAGCGAAGTGTTTTCTAATCCGAGATCTTCAACCGGAACCAGTTTCAAGCACTGATTCGGGCAAACATCCACGCAGCGGTTGCACAGAATGCATTTTTCGGCGTCATAGATGGTCTGAATGTGACATGACAAACAGCGCTCTGCCTGAGTCCTTGCTTCCTCCGCCGAGTAATTCAGTTCCACTTGGGAAATGCCTGTCCGCCGGTCCAGCGGCAAGGTCCGTGGCGCCTCCCGCGGAAGCTTCTCGTAGGCTTCGGGCATGCGATAGTCGCGCGTTGGCAGTTTGCGAAAAAAGATCTGGGTATGGGAAATGGCTGATTTGCCGCGCAGATAGTTGTCGATGGACCGGGCGGCATGTTTTCCATTGGCGACCGCCTCGATCAGATTCCGAGGCCCGAATGCGGCGTCACCGCCGGCGAAGATTCCAGGCGATGACGTTGCGAGCGTATCGGCATCAATCTCGACGGTTCCTTGCGGCGTCAGCGCCACGCCATTTTCCGGCTTCAGGAACGAGAAATCGGCGCGTTGTCCGATCGCCAGGATCGCCAGCTCAGCCGCGATCGTTTCGTGAATCTGCGGATCATAAACGGGAGCAAATCGGCCGTTGTCGTCGTAAGTGCGCGTGACTCCGATCAGTTCAATTGCTTTGACCCGGCCGCCTTCGCCTATGAACCGCCTCATGCCACGTTGCGGCTGAAATAAGATCCCTTCCCGCTGTGCCTCCTCGAATTCTTCTTGCCCTTGCTGCGAGCGCAATACCGGCATTTCGGCGAAGGACTCCAAGCTCACAATGCGAACCTCCTCGACACCCGCACGGCGCGCTGCTCGTGCGGCATCAAGCGCGGTATGCAGTGTGCTTTCGGTATCTGCTACCGGAGAATCACCGCGAGTTCGCAGCGCGGCGCGTGCAGCATCAAAGGCAACGAAACCGCCGCCGATGACAACGACTCGGCGCCCCATGGTGATCTTGTAGCCGCGGTTCACGTTGAGCAGGAAATCAACAGCCTTTACAATTCCATCGAGATTGGAGCCTTCCACCTGAACATCGCGCCCTTGCTGCGTCCCCACAGCGAGGAATACCGCTTCGAAGCCTTGTTGCCGCAGTTCATTGATCCCGAATTCACGAGTCAGAGGTGTGGTGAGTTTTATTTCGACGCCCAAGTCGATGATGGTGTGAATCTCGCGCTGCAGCAGATCGCGATTGAGACGAAACTCGGGGATCCCGAGTACCATCATTCCGCCGATCGTGTTTGAGGCCTCGAAAACCGTCGGCTTGTACCCCATCACCGCGAGATCGTGGGCGCACGACAAGCCCGCGGGCCCCGCACCGATCACAGCAACTTTTTTCCCTCGGTCCGCTTGCTTGCGGCTCTCGGTCAGCATCGGCAGGTGCCACGAAACTTTATTTCCGGGCTCAGATGCAATTGCAGATGCGTCTTTCGCCAATGGCTTTGGCGCCTCAGGCCCGTAAAGCTCGCAAATAAAGCCCTTCAGGGCACGAATGGACACGGGCTTATCGACGAGACCACGGCGGCAGCGGTCTTCACACGGCGCCGCACAAACTCGTCCGCAAACGGAAGCAAAGGGATTTGGAGATGATGCGGTGAGATATGCCTGCTCAAACTGGCCCTGGGCAATCAACTGGACATAACGGCCAGCATCGGTATGGACGGGGCATGCGGCCTGGCAAGGTATGAGTCCCTTAAAGAAGTCGGCATCGGGAATCCGCACGCGATATTTGGCGTCATCAGCCATATCTGTGTTCCTGGCGCGAACCCCAATCCATCATCGAGTAACTGGAATGCATACTGTGCGATTGGCACACCGATGGACTGTGATCGAGATCACAATTGTCGGTGATGTGTTTCACGCCCATACGGGTCATTAAAAACCTGCGAGCGTCACCGAGCGATGACTTTTGTCACGCTGCGGATCAACCATGATTTGCACGCGTCTACCAGAGGCGTGACCACAATCACAGATACGCGGTGGCAAGTATTACGCATTTCTTCCTGAGTATGGTGGGCTAAATGAAAAGTTACGCTCTCACAACCAGTCCAAGAAAAGCTGCAGGCAACTGCCAGGGACTCTGGCATGTGGAATCAGGAGATTTCACCTACATCGAGCTCCGAGTTGATGAGATCAAGTATGACTCGGAGGAGTCATGAACCGCGGCTTTGTGGTTACGAGAGGCTGAAGTCCACGGACGGCGCAAACCGGTCCGCCGCGTTTTGCTCCAGAACTTTCGAGGTAGTTGCAGAAAGCCGGCCAGCTCAGCTGTGGCCTTGTTTTGCGAAATTCGACCGAGTTCTCTGAAGGCATTGGTAAACGCGTTCGAGGCTCCACAGAATGCGCGCCTGAAACTCCTCATAGATGGGTATGAAGTACAGATCTTGGCAAGCGGGACCGCGAGTAATTTTCGACTCGGAACTCTAACCGAGGTGAATCTTTCTTAACAGGTCGGAATAGCGCGGATCCTTGCGGAGGGACTTTAATAAGGGGTCGATTTTTAAGCTGCGCATGCCGCTGTCACGCTGCTGATAGGCGCGATTCAGCCACTGCAATGCCAGGTCGGAGTCGCCACGATAGGCGTAAATCTCGGCAATCTGATAGGCCATGCTTTGCTGATACTGGTTGATAAGTTGAGTCAGTGCGGCACTGGAATCCTGTTCGCGACCTAACGCGTGGTAGACCAGTGCCTCACCGGTTAGGCTCCAATAAGGTCCAGGCTCTTGCTTCATTTCCGCCAGCGACTCCTCGAGACGCCCTTGCGCAAGCAAAACCTCGCCTTGGGTGAAGTGATCGTATGTTTTTTGTGGGTTCAGTTCCAGGGCTTTTTGCGCAGAGGCGAGAGCTTTTTCATATTGTCCGGCAGAATAAAGCAAGAACGCCAAGTAAGAATGAGAACTGGCAAACAGTGGATCCAGTGTGATGGCCTGTTCGTGAAGTCCTATCGCTTCCTTCAGCCGACCTTGGGAATGAGCTAAGAAGGATCGAAAACGCAAAATCGAGGCGCTTCCGGGTTGCAACTCCGCTGCTTTTTTCAAGGAGAGCTCTGCACCTTCCCAGTTCCAGTCGCGATTGATTTGTACCCACGCCAGCGCCAAGTAGCCAGAAGCCCCATTGGAGTCGAGTTCGATCGCGCGCTCCGCATCCTCCCGCGCTCGGCGGAACGCTGTTTCGGGTTCAATGAGTCCGACATCTCCCATCGTATCCAGGACGTAGGAACGCAGCGCCCAGGCAGACGCGTAATTGGCGTCGAGCTTGATTGCCATCTCCGCGTACGTCAGCGCGTTGTCCAGGTCAGCCTTGTCTCGTCCTCGGGTCGTGAAGTATTGTGCCCGAAGGTAAGCCTCATACGCTTGGGCATTGGTAACTTGTTCCCTAGCGGCAGGGTTTGCGTTCGACAACTTTATCTGCAGGGCCGCGGTCGCAGCACGAGCAATCTCGTCTTGTACGGCGAAGATGTCATTGATCTTACGGTCGTAAGTCTCGGACCATAGTTGAAACCCATCTTTGGTCTTGACGAGTTCCGCGCGGATGCGAACCCGGTCGCCCTCGCGACTGACGCTCCCATCCAAGACGGTAGCCACCCCAAGCGTTCTTCCGACCGTGCGCAAGTCCTCATTCTTGTCCTTGAACTGAAACGAGGAGGATCGCCCAACCACCTTCAAGTCCGGCACCCGCGCTAGATGGTTGATCAGATCTTCGGTCAAACCATAGATGAAGTACTGCTGGTCTTGACCTGGGCTCAAGTCCGCAAAGGGGAGCACTGCGATGGAAGAGAGGCCTGGCGCCGAGACTCCTGCCTCTCTTTGTCCACGCCAGATAAAGGTGCCTAAAATTGCCACGATCAACAGCACCAGTGCCACGGAGATGGGAAGCGTGAACAAGCGTCGATTGACAGAAGCAGGAGCGGGCTTCTCGCCAATTCCCGCGAAGCCGTTTCCAACTTTAGGACTAATTTCTCTATCTTCGGAACCCGTCGCAGGTGTGGCATGCTCTGGGTCTCCGGACCAGTGGCCGTTCCCGTTCTGATCGGAGAGGTTTTGCACTTCGGCGACGAAGCGGTAGCCACGTCCCGGGACCGTGGTGATGAAGCGACACTCTTGTGCGGTCTCACCCAGGGCTTTGCGGAGCGTGGAAATGTTTACCGCAAGGTTGATTTCCTCCACGAACGTGTCGGGCCAGACCTGCTTGAGGAGTTCATCCTTCGTGACCATCCGTCCCTGATTCCGCACGAGACAGACGAGGGTGTCGAACGCTTTCGGAGTTAGTGAAACCGGGACCCCGCCGCAGGAGAGGATGCGTTCGACCGGATCCAGAACGTAGCGGTCGAAGCGGTAGATCTCCTTGTCCACCAGCGGCATACGACTTTAAACGCCCTTTAAAAAAATTCCAAACAGGGTCCAAAGACACGCGGGGCCGTATTGCTTTAGATGAAATACAGGTGGCGCAGATTCAGAAGAAAGGTGAAGGTGCCGAGGAGGGGAGTGTGTTTCAACAAACACCAGGACGCGCCCGCAGTCCCTACCCTCCATGTCTTTAATAACGCCGACAAGCAAGCAAAGAGTCCGCAATCCGAATTATCGGCCCTCTAGGGCGCCGGAGCCTTGAATGCTGGTGGTCGTCGCCGAGGCCGGGTTCGAGGAGGACGTCAAGGGTGTCGATGGCCGCGATTTCCTCTCGCCCTCTCCCATGATGTGGGCGGTCTGGGGACTTCCCGAGCTCAGAGTGTCCGGAAGTTCGGAAACGTAAAGTCTGGAGTTCAAAGGTTAGACCAATCTGGTCCGGAGGTGATATGTACGACGCAATTGTGATTGGGGCTCGATGTGCAGGCGCCGCTACCGCGATGCTACTGGGTCGTCGTGGTCATCGAGTGCTGCTGGTCGATCGTGCCACTTTTCCGAGGGATGTGCATCAGGGGCACTTTATACATAGACACGGACCGAGAAGGCTCGCCGACTGGGGTCTTCTGGAGAAGATCGTAGCCACGAACTGTCCACCCCTGCTTACACACCTCACGGATTTTGGCGACTTCCCTTTAATGGCAAGGGATCTTCAGCTGGAAAATGTAGCCTGGGGTTACGGACCGCGGCGCCGCTATCTGGACAAAGTCCTGGTGGAGGCGGCGATCGAGGCCGGTGCCGAGTTTCGGCCGAACTACCTCGTCGAAAATCTCCTGGGGGACAGCGAACGAGTAGAAGGCATTCGTGGCCGCCAGAGGCATCAATCTTCGAGCAGCAAGGAAAAAGCGCATATCACAATTGGCGCAGACGGGAAGAATTCGGCTCTCGCCCGGGCCGTCGGTGCTCCCTATTACGAGGAGACTTCCCCGCTCACCTGTTGGTATTTCTCCTACTGGAGTGGCGTACCTACCGAAGGCTTTGAGATGTATCTGCGGGGCAAGCGGGTCATATTCGGTTTCTCGACCAATGATAATTTGTTCGCGATCTTTATCGGCTGGCCGATCGAAGAATTCCGCTCAGTGAAGGCCGATATCGAGGGCCAATTCATGCGAGTGGTGCACTTGGTGCCTGGATTCGCCGAGCGAGTACGCTGCGGACGTCGCGAAGAACGCTTCTATGGGAGCGCGGATGTGGGGAGCTTCTTGCGCCGTCCATTCGGGCCCGGCTGGGCACTGGTGGGGGATGCCGGCTGCCACAAAGATCCCTTTATGGCGCTAGGAATTTGCGATGCCTTTCGGGATGCAGATTTTCTGGTCGCGGCGGTTCACGAAGGCCTGGCGGGCGAGAACTCTTTGGATGAGGCGCTGATCAGATACGAGCTCCGAAGAAACCAAGCCACCATGGCCGATTATCGCGAAAACATAGACCGGGCCAAATTTGTTCCTATGCCTGCCGAGGCACTGCAACTCCGGGCGGCGCTGCGCGGCAATCAGGATGAGACCAGGCGGTTCATTATGGCGAGCGAAGGAATGATCCCGCCGAAAGAGTTTTTCAACCCCGAGAACCTGGAGCGGATTCTGGTCAACGCCCAAGCCGGGTCAGGTTCCCCGGAACGCTCAAGTTTTCTACCTGAGCTTAATCAGTTTCGTGAGACCGCCGACAATGTTTGAGCAGGAACTCAACAGATTGTTGCCCGATGCGCCGCTTCATCCTGAATTGCTTGGCCAAGCGGAATATCAACTGCGCCTCGCGAAGGAAAGAACCGGGTGATAGCGCTTTTCGTAGGGATATGCAGTCTAAGATTCCAGGCGGCTCGCTGGCTCAAATTTACGAGTTGAATGTTCCGACTATGCAATGTAGTGCAATTTCTTCTCATGATCAGCAGGAAAGTGCTGCATTGCCGGTGGCGGTCCCGCTGGATTTGGCGCTGGGCTATTTGCTCGCTCGGCCGGGAATCGAGGTCCTGGTCTTGAAAAAGCATGCCGATTTCCTGTCCCAGGCAGACCGCTCGAGACCCTGAAGATTGTGGATCCCGAAAAGTCCCATGGCCCGTGCGTCTGCTGGAATTCACGTCGTTCTGCGGCGGGTGCGCACTCGATTTACAAGCCTCGGAATTCGGCCGCAGCACGTGCCAACACCAGATGTGCGGAAAAGCAACTCTGCCGATGAAGGCTTCCCGGCTGTCTTAGAGACTGAAGGTGAAATAGTCCCCGATCACTTAGCGGCGGTCGCTTGTTCTCGAACTCAAGATCGCGGCACCACATTCACACGCACGGATTCGCCTCTCGAGAAAGCTTCGCTCCATCGGGTTGCGGGCTAAATCGAGTGCCTTCCTAAATTCTGTCAACGCCAGGTCGTACTTTCCGCCGCGAGATTGGAATTCGCCGAGCGCAGCAAAATAGAACGGATACCTTGCTAAACGATCCTGGCCCGCAATCGCCAGGATTTCCTCGAGGCCGCGCGCCGGGCCCTCGTGTTGGCCGATCGCGATCGCGCGATTCAAGGCGATGACCGGAGACGGACGAATGGTCATCAACATCTGGTAGAGCGAAACGATGTGTTCCCAATTGGTGTTCTCGGTGCTATCGGCCGTCGCATGAACCCATGCGATTGCTGCCTCGATATGATATTCGGTGAGGTCGGGGCCGGTCGCAGACAGATCGAGAAGTCTTTGGCCTTCAGCGATCAGTTTAGAGTCCCACTGAGATCGGTCCTGGTCGTAGAGCGAACTCAAATTGCCGGCTGAATCGGTGCGGGCCGGAAGGCGTGCCGCATCAAAATGCATCAGGGCGGCAAGCGCGTAGGTGGGAGGCGTTGCTCCCAGGGAATGTTCCAGCAACAGCCCGGTTAAGCGCATCGCCTCGCGGCAAAGGTCGCTCCTGACTGCCCTCTCCGGCGAAGAACCGTGGTAGCCCTCGTTGAACAACAGGTACAGCGCACGTTGAACGGCGGGAAGGCGATTAGAAAACTCAACCGTCGCAGAGACGTCAAAGAGCTTCTTCGATGTGGCAAGTACCTTCTTTGCCCGTGATATCCGCTTTTCGATTGCCGAGTGCGTGCTTACAAACGCGCCCGCGACTTCATCGATGCTGAATCCACAGAGAATATTGAGCATGAGCGCGACCTGGGCTTCCTCCGTCAATCGTGGATGGCAGCAGGAAAACATCATCCGCAGTAAATCGTCCTTGATCGCGTGCGCAGCGAAGAGTTCTTCCACCCCGGGGGCCAGGGTCCATTCGCTCTGGATAAGCCGGCTCAACTCCGGCTCAAAGGTGCGCGCCGTGCGCTCGCGCCGAAGGGCGTCGATGGCCCGATTCTTAGCCGTGGCCATGAGCCAGGCGGACGGATTTTCGGGTATCCCACGGAGTTTCCACACCTCGAAGGCACTGCAGAAGGCTTCCTGCACCACGTCTTCTGCCAGCGCAAAGTTATGGGTCCCGAAAATCCGCGTGAGGGTGGCGACCATCCGCCCCGCTTCGTGCCGGAATAGGTGCTCGCTCGGTTCCATTCACATGCTCATCTTCATAACCGGACGCACTTCGACTGCACCGTCACGCTCTAAAATGGGGCAGCCCTTAGAAAGTTCCACCGCTTGATCTAGATCGCGTGCCTCTATCAAAGTGTAACCGCCAACGATGTCCTTGGCTTCCGCAAACGGACCGTCG
>Ga0126381_100002867_pt1 | contig 18730 bp, 11 predicted proteins | sample PanSoiMetPlot_28_FD_96465 | JGI IMG/M metagenome (GOLD analysis project Ga0126381, IMG submission 96465) | Tropical forest soil microbial communities from Panama - MetaG Plot_28 | ecosystem: Environmental > Terrestrial > Soil > Tropical forest > Bulk soil | place: Panama | collected 2016-02-17
CTGCACCCGTACCGCGGACTGACGTTCGATGGCACACGCGTGAACGTGCGCGTGTCCGACCTCATTCGCTCCGCCGGACGGCGCACGCCTGATGACACCGTGGCCCAGCGCCACTTTCGCTTCGCCTTCATCCTTGTCGCACCGACGGGCGTGCAGCCATCCGCCGCAGACGTGCAGCAGATCGACACCTATCGCCAGCAGTTCGCGCCGTTTTACCAGCAGGCTTCCGGCGGCAACGGGTCGGCGGACACCACTCTCGCACACGGCCTCGAGCTTTCGGTTTTTCCCGCGGCGGGCGTTGTGGACGGCACTTCCCCGAGCGCCGCTGTGACGGTCGCCACAGCACCCGCTTCGAACCTCACCGTCACGCTCTCCGCTCCCAACGGCTATGCGGGCGTGCCCGCCTCCGTCACGATTCCCGCCAGCGCTCTGACGGCTTCATTTTCGATCACCGGCCTCAAACCGGGCGTCGAGGATCTCCAGGCCACGCCCTTCGGCTCGTCTTATGCAACGGCCTACGCCCGCATACAAGTTGCCGACGCCGCCCTGCTAAAGCTTACCGCCGTCTCGGGAACGAACCAGGTGGCTCCGTCCCCCGGACCTCTGCCTCAACCGGTCGTGGTCCAGCTTACGGACGCCAACAACCTGGCCTACGCCGGGGCTCGCATCGTGGCGGCGGCTTCCTCCGGCGGCTCGGTGACTCCCGCTGCCGCCGTGACCGACTCGCGCGGCCTCGCTTCCTTCCAATGGACTCCAGGTTCCGCCCCTGCAAATCAGTTGCATCTCTCCGCCGAGGCTTTCCCGGCTGTTTCGCTTACTGCCCAGGCCGGCAGCACCGTGCCAGCGATCGCCGCGGTGGTGAACAGCGCCTCGTTCCAATCCGGCTTCGCTCCTGGTGCGCTCCAGACCATCGCTGGTGTGAATCTGGCCGGCGGGCAGACCGCGATCGCGCCCTACCCATGGCCCGCTTCGCTGGGAGGCGTCAGCGTCCAACTCGATGGCTTCACCGTGCCGCTGCTCTATGTGAGCGACACGCAAATCAACTTCTACGCTCCCGCGACGATCTCCACCGGTCCACACCTCCTGACCGTCACCTCGCCCACGGGCGCCCAGGCCTCGGCCCCTGTCAATGCCGGAACCTACCAGCCGGGCCTGTTCGCCGTCACCGGCCCCGACGCCAACGGTTTCCTTTCGATCTGGTGTACCGGCCTCGGCCCAACCACTCCGTCCGGGTCGCTCCAGGGGACCAGCCGCCTCCCGACGGTCTTTATTGGCGCCACACCCGTCACCCCGTCGTTTAGCGGCCTCGCACCCGGCTATGTCGGCCTCTACCAGGTGAATGCGCAAGTGCCAACCGCGCTCGCGCCCGGCACCTACGCCATCCTCATTGCCATCGACCTCGCCCATAGCAATACACTGAACCTTACGGTACCCTGATGTTGTCCTGGCTCTTTTCCGACCCTCTTCCCACCGGCACGCCGGCGCCCGACTTCTCGCTGCCCGATGACTCCGGGCGCACCGTCACGCTGTCGGCACTGCGGGGCCAGTCGGTCGTACTCGTCTTCTATCCGGGCGACGACACCCCGGGCTGCACCCAACAACTCTGCGAATTCCGCGACTCCTGGGACAGTGCCAAATCCCACAACGTAGCCGTGTTCGGCGTTAACCCGCAGAGCGCCCGCAGCCATACCAAATTCCGCGACAAGTTCCGATTCCCGTTCCCGATCCTGGTGGACCGGGGCCAGAAGGTCGCAGGTTTGTATCACGCCAGCGGCATTATCGTGAAGCGCACGGTTTATTTGCTGGGACCGGACGGCGTCATTCGCTTCTCCCGTCGCGGCAAACCCTCACCCGCAGAGGTTCTGGCGCTGGCATGAGCTACCCAGCTGCCGACGGCGGCCTCGGGCCGCGAAGCGGGCTGAAGCCCGTCCCGCCAAGACCACCAACCCGATGATCCTCCCCCGCCTCTACCCCATTCTCGACACGGCCGCGCTGGCTGCCCACAACCTCACTCTCCCGGCGGCCGCTGCCGCATGCCTCGATGCCGGCGTGGCCATTCTGCAGATCCGCCACAAGACGCACTGGAGCCGCGAAATCTATGAAGCGGCGCAGGAGGTCGCTCGCCTCTGCCGCGAAGCCGGCGCCGACCTCATCGTCAACGATCGCGCCGATTTCGCCCTCCTCCTCAACGCCGGCCTGCACGTCGGCCAGGACGACCTGCCACCGCGCGAATGCCGCAAGATTCTCGGCTCCGACGCCCTTCTCGGCTTCTCCAGCCACAATGCCGCACAGCTCGCCATGGCCGGCGCCGAACCTGTCAGCTACGTTGCGCTCGGACCCGTTTTCCCCACGGCGTCGAAACATAACCCCGACCCGGTGGTGGGCCTCGACGAGGTGCGCCGCATTCGCACCCTCACCGAGAAGCCTTTGGTCGCCATCGGTGGCATCACCCTGGCAAACGCCCTTGATATTCTGCGCGCCGGAGCAGATTCCGTCGCCGTCATCAGCGGACTGCTCGAGGAGCGGTGTAACCCCAGGTGCTTGCGCCAGAGGGTGTTAGAATGGCAGAATCTTTTGAAAGCCGCGTAGCTCTGTTGTCCGGACAAAATACAGCAAAAGGAAACGTATGAGCCTGTTTGCAACCAAACCGCTGGACCTGTTGGTTAAGGAAGCCGAGGAAACGGGCGAGCACAGTTTACGCCGCACGCTCGGACCCTTTCAGCTGACGGCCCTCGGCGTAGGCGCCATCATCGGTGCGGGAATTTTCGTGCTTACCGGGCTGGGCGCACACTACGCGGGCCCCGGGCTGATGTTGTCTTTCGTCTTGTCGGGCTTGGGCTGCGCCTTCGCTGGATTGTGCTATGCGGAGTTTGCCGCGATGATTCCGCTCGCGGGGAGCGCTTACACATATGCCTACGCGACCCTGGGCGAGCTATTCGCATGGATCATTGGCTGGGACTTGACCCTCGAGTACGCCATGGGGGCCAGCACCGTTTCTTCCGGATGGTCCAACCATTTTATAGAGCTGCTGGATATTCTCCACATCAAGATGCCGCTCTGGCTGGCATACGACCACTGGACCGCACTCCGAACCGCCGAGGATACGATCGCCCGCCAGATGGCGCATGCCGCCAATCCCGATCTTGTCCCCGGAACGCCGGCCTATGTCAATAAGGTGACCGAAATCCTGAGCGCGCACTCCAGCGCCCTGGTCGAGCAGGCCAAAGCGCTACTGAACGCTCCTCATATTTTTGGAATCGACTTCGGCTTTAACTTGCCGGCGTTCGTCATTGCGCTGCTCATCACTGCAATTCTGGTGATCGGGATCAAGGAGAGTGCCCGGTTCAACGCCACCATCGTGGTGATTAAGGTGTCCGTGGTGCTGTTCGTAATCGCGGTGGGGATCCGCTATGTGAACACAGTGAACTGGGGACACGACTGGAGCACCTTCGCGCCGTATGGTTTCTCGGGAATCGGCGCGGGAGCAGCCTATATCTTCTTCGCCTACATCGGATTCGATGCTGTCTCCACCACCGCCCAGGAAGCCAAGAACCCGCAAAGAGACTTACCGATCGGCATCATCGCCTCCCTTTTCGTCTGTACGATCCTCTATATCGCCGTGGCAGCCGTGCTCAGCGGAATGGTACCGTGGCGCGATATCAACATGGAGGCGCCGATCGCGCGGGCGTTTCTCGATCGGGGGCTGGCCACGGCTTCGCACGTCATCACCATCGGCGCGTTGGCCGGCCTGACCAGCGTTATGTTGGTCATGCTGCTGGGCCAAACTCGCGTTCTTTACTCCATGGCCAATGACGGTCTCCTCCCCAAGCGGTTCTTCGCCGCCATTCACCCGAAGTTTCGTACGCCGTGGAAGAACACCATCCTTGTTGGTTTGCTGGCAGCCATCGTCGGAAGCGTCACCCCGATCGACGATATCGGCAAGATGGTCAACATCGGGACTCTACTGGCCTTTGTGATCGTATGCATTGCGGTCATGGTTCTGCGCAGCACCAACCCCGGCCAGGCCCGCCCGTTCCGAACGCCGTGGGTTCCCGTGGTTCCCGTGCTGGGCATCATTTTTAACGGCTACATGATGTACAAGCTCGGTTGGATTAACTGGGCGCGACTGTTCGGCTGGTTAATCATCGGTCTGGTCGTGTACTTCAACTACGGCAGGCACCATAGCCGCCTGCGCGAGCACAAGCCCGCCGCGAAACCATAAGGTTGACCCTCAGCACCGCTCTTCTAACAGAGCGCGCCCAGCCGCGGTGATCCGCACCACCGTGTGCCCGTTCACCTGCTCCAGGGTGATCAGACCGCGATCGTTCGCCTCTTCCCAAACCGGGAGCCGCGGGCAGGATGTCCGCCATGCGTCCATCGTTTCGGCATAGGTCCTTTCGCGGAATACGACCCACTCGACGAGGTCCCGAATCAAGCTTTCGACTACGTCGGCCAAATCCTATTCCTCCCGCAGCATCGCGGCCGGATCGATCCGTACAGCGCGCATCACCGCAGGCAGCGTTGCTGCCAGCGCCGCCGACAGAATCGCCAGCGCCGGTACCGCCAAAATCGCAAAATCCGTCGCTTTCACATGGTAGAACAGCGACTCCACGTAGCGCACCAGCGCCACCCCCAGCCCCAGGCCGGCTGCCCCGCCGGCGAACACCATCGTCAGCGCTTCTCTGCTCACGCGCCGCGCGATGTCGCCGGGCCGCGCGCCGATCGCCATCCGGATGCCGATCTCGCGCCGGCGCTCGACCACCGAATACTGCAGCACGCCATACAGCCCCACGCCCGCCAGCAGCCACGCGACACCCGCGAAAAACGTCCCCAACAAGGCCAGCAACCGCTCCCGCAACGTGTCGGCTTCATTCAGCTCCACCTGGCTGAGCACGTCCCGCACCCGAAACCCGGGCCGCGCCAGCCCCACTTCCCGGCGCAGTGCCGACGCCAGTGCGAGCGGATTCGCCGCTTCCGTACGCACGACAAAAGTGCCTCGAGACATCGGCACGAACGCACCCTTGGAGCCGACCGACCGGAATGGAATATACGCCGTCGGCCGGATCGGCACGCGCATTCTGTCGCGCGATCGGGCATCGCGGATCAGCCCGACCACCTGGAAATGCGATCGTGCGCCCGCCGCCTCGACACGGTCGAACCATCTTCCCACCGGATCCTCTCCACCGAAATATTGCTTCGCGAACGATTGGTTGACGATCGCCACCGTCGGGTTGACATCGTCCGCGCGAAATTCCCTCCCGCGGAGCAACGGGATCCGCATCACGTCCGCCCAACCCGGCGAGATGGTCACAAAATCCGACACGATGTCTCCCGGCGGTGCGCCATTAATGGAGATACTGCCCACCGCGCTTTCGCCGCTCATCAGCGGCCACCCGATCAGCGCCACCTTCTCCACCCCAGGCAATTCGCGCAAACGCTCCGCCACCTGCTCCCATAGTACCGGCGCTTGCGGGGAACTGGTCACAGCCTCCACATTCGCGATTCGTTCGGCCGAAAACCCAGTCGGCTGGTTCGACAGCCGCTCGAACGTCGCCACGAACAGACCCCCCGCCAAATTCACCATGAAGCAGAATGCCACCTGCACCGCAATCAGCAACCGCATCAGCCGTCCGCGCGCATGTGGATCCTCGCCGCCTCGCAGCGCGCTCACCGGCTTCACGGCCGAGGCACGCAGCGCCGGTGTCAGGCCGAACAGAAACATCACAGCGCAGGCCAGCGCCAGTGCAAATCCCAACACGCGCCAGTCGGCTCGAAGGACCAGGCGCGTCGCGTACATCCGCGGATTGATCCTCTCAACGATGAACGGCGCCGCCCACCAGGCGAAGATTCCGCCGAGCGCCGTCGCCAGCGCCGCCAGCCAGGCGCTCTCGAGCATCGCCAACTGCGCCAACCGCCATCGTCCCGCACCGATTGAAACCCGCAGCGCCATCTCGCGCGCCCGAGACGCTGCCTGTGCGGTCATCAGGTTGGCCACATTGGCGCACGCGATCACCAGCACCAGCGCCACCAGCATGCCCATCACCGCCAGCGCTTCGCGGTATTGCCGCTGCAGGTTCGAGCGTCCCGCGGCCGCCGGTTCGAGCGACAGCTGCTCCTGGAAGAGGCGGTCCCGGTCGCGCTGCGATTGCGCGGGAAAGCCCTTTAGCCGTTCCTCTTGGATCGTGTGAAACACGGCCCGCAGCGTTTCCTCGACTCGTCCCGGCGAGGCCCCCGGCTTCAATTGCACTAACGTCCGCAGCCAGAAACTGTTGAGGCTGGCCAGCGTCCGCGGATTCTTCATGGTCATCGGAACGAAGACATCCGTCGCCCACCCCGTCTCGGTCCCGGTGAAGCGCTGCTCCGCTACTCCTACAATCTGGTAAACATCATTTCCCAGCCGGAAGGTCCGGCCCAGCGCGCTGGGATTACGCCCGAAGCGCCGGCTCCAATAGTCGTAGGAGAGTACTGCGTAAGGATGCGCGCCGGGGACCTCGTCGTCTTCCGTGGTCAGCAACCGGCCCGCCGCCGGCCGCAGCCCGAACGTCGCGAACATCCAGCCGGAGACATATTGCAGATTGGCCTGCTCCATCTCCTGATCCGACCCGTACGTCAAATCCGCCGCGCCGGTGTACATGGAGATTGCCACCGAATCGCCCTCGCCCCGCACCGCCTCCCGCATCCTGCGGAACATCGGGTATGAGCAGCTGTCGTAATGAGTGATCGCCCCCTCCGTACCCGAGGGCGATGCGAAGGTGACCGAGAAGAGCCGGTCCGCACCCGCCACGGGTAAAGGACGCAGCAGCAGCGCGTCAATCAGCCGGAACGCGGCTGTCGAGGACCCGATGGCCAGTGCCAGCGACAACACCGCCGCCGCCGAAGTCGCTTTCCTCTTCCGGATCTGCCGCCATCCGAAAATCGCGTCCGCCCGCACCGAATCGAGCCACGGCAGCAGGCGCGCATCGCGGCTTTCTTCCCGCAGCTTCAGCATCCCCCCGAACGCCGCCCGTACCTCCCGGGCATCCCGGCCCGCCTCGATGGCTTCTCGTACATGCGACTGCAGTTCTTCCGCAATCTCGCGCTCCACCCGCTCGCCGCGAAAGACGTTGATGATGCGTGTCCAGAATGACATACCTAGCTTGCTTGATATATAGACGTCTAGGTACACCGGGGGTTAGGTCGGTTGTCGTCACAAAACCGTGGTTATCATCGTCTATACGGCAAGGGAATCTATGCACTCTCGGATTGCGTCCATCGGTGCCCTGGGTTGGTTGGCTGTCACCGCGCCGGCACAGTCGCTGGAACCGAACAAGACATTGACCTTCGAAGTCGCCTCGATTAAGCCCGCCATTTCCGGCCTGAACGGCGTTCGCGGCGGCTGCCATGGCATCGATTCGGTTTACACGCCCGGCGGGCAGGCTCAGGCGCCGCCGCTCGGCCGCTGCGTAATTTCCGACGGCCGCCTCAGCCACATGGTCGGGATCGCCTGGGATATCACCATGAACATGCTCAAAACCGGCCCCGACTGGATCCAGCGCGGCGACGATCGGTTCAACCTGCAGGCCAAAGCCGAAAATCCCTCCCAGACCACCGAAAAACAGCTTCTCCAGATGCTGCAAAACCTGCTCATCGAACGGTTCCAAATGAAATTCCATTGGCAACAGGTGGAACTGCCCGGCTTCGGCCTTACCGTCGCCAAGGGGGGATCGAAGATCGAGGAATCGAAAAGCGCCGACACCAACATCTCTTTCGGCCCCGCTGGCAAAGGCGGCGGCAAACCGGGCGGAGGCGCCGGCGTCGTCAAAGCCACCCGCTATTCCATGCACGACTTCGTCCAGTTGCTCTCCGCCTTCGGAGAGCACGGCCCCGGCGTAGACCGCACCGGCCTGACCGGCCTTTATGACTTCACCTTGACCTGGGACAACGACATCGGCCCCACTCTGGAAACCGCGTTACGCGAGCAGATGGGGCTGCGCCTGCAGTCCGAGAAGGTGCAAACCGCTTATTTCGTCATCGACTCCGCTCACCGCCCATCCGAAAACTGACTCGGCTATCCTGGAATTTCATGTTGTCCACACCGGTCGGCACCGTCTGCGTGTATTGCGCGTCGAGCGAACGCTCGCCAGCGGTTTACCTCGATGCCGCGGCGCGCCTTGGCCGCCACCTCGCAGCCGCCGGGCTCGGAATCGTCTACGGCGGAGGCGTCCTAGGATCGATGGGCCGCATGGCAGAGGCTGCGCTGGATTCGGGCGGCCGCGTGACCGGGGTGATCCCGAAATTCATGCAGGAATTGGAATGGGCGAACCGCCGCTTGACCGACCTGCGCGTGGTGGAAGACATGCACGAACGGAAACGGCTGATGCTCGAGCTTTCCGATGCCGTCGTCGCGCTGCCGGGAGGCTGCGGGACGCTGGAGGAGCTGTTCGAAGCCATCACCTGGAAGCGCCTCGGACTATTCTTCGGGCCAGTTGTGCTGGTGAATGTAAACCGGTTTTTCGACCCGTGCTTGGAACTGCTTGCCACTTGCGTCAGCCAGGGATTCATGAATCCGCGCCACGCTGCGATGTGGTCGGTAGCGGACGAACCGGAGGGGGTCGCGGCGGCGCTAGAGTCGGCGCCTCAGTGGCCGCGCACGGCACGCGAGTTCGCCGCCGTACGCTAATGGGCTATGGAGAGCAGACCGCTCCCCTTCGGTCGAGCAGCCGGTTGCGGCTCCGTTATGAACGTGCGCACTCATAACCGAGCTGGTACCGACCCAAGAGCGGTCTTCCCTACTCGTACCGCAACGCTTCGCCCGGATCCACCGTAGCCGCGCGCCGTGCGGGAGCGCAACAGGCCAGCCCGGCCACCAGCAACAGCACCACCGCCAACGCACCGAGCGTGAGGGGGTCGCGCGAACTCTCGGTCAGCCACGTGCGCGCTAGTTGATCGAGAATCAGGCTGAGCGCCAAGCCGGCCGCCAGTCCGCCGCCGACACTCGCCGCAGTCGCTGCGAGCACCAGCCGCACCACGTCCCAGGCTTTCGCTCCCAACGCCATCCTGATGCCGAATTCATTGGTGCGTGTCGCCACGCCGTAGGATACGACGCTATACAGACCCGCCGCGGCCAACACCAGCGCCAGCCCGGAGAAGATGGCGAACAGTCGCGCCATCAACCGCTGCTGCGCATACTCGCGCATGTCGCTGATCCAGGTCTCCAGATCGCGGACCCGCATCACCTGCTGGTCTTTATCAATCTTCACCAGCTCCGCCCGCAGGGCATGGAGCATGGAAAGCGGCTCCACGCGCGTCCGCACCAGAATCTGCGTGAACATCTGCATCCGCAGCGTGTACGGCACATATATCGCGGGCTTGATGGGATTGCGCATACCGTCGTTGCGCGCATCGGCCACCACGCCGACGATCTGGAGCCATCCCTCGCTTCCCGCCGCGGCGAGCCGATATGGCGGCTCATCCTTCAGTCCCGGAACGCGGACCTGCCGCCCGATAGGATCGCCGCCCGGCCAGAGCTGCCGTGCCATGGTCTGGTTGATCAGCGCCAGGGGAGCCCCGCGCATGGTCTCCGCCCGGTCCCATATGCGCCCCCGGGACAGCGGAATGCGCAGCACCGAAAAATATTCCGGGCCGACGAAGTTCACCCTTACATCCGGCTTCTCGTTCGCGCTGGCCCCCATGATCTCGATCCTGGCGTCCGAGCCGTTGGCCGGCGGCGTCGCATTCGTCGATATGCCCGCCCCAACAACCTGGGGCATGGCGGCGATGCGCTCCCGAATCTGCTCGAAATACTCCGACCGGTCTTTCCACGTCCCGTGGGTGCCGTCGTGGACCGGGATCGGCAGCGACATCGCACGGTGCGGGTCGTATCCCAGGTCCATGTTGATCATCTTCAGGAATCCCTTCGCTGCCGCAGCAGCAGCCGTCAGCATCACCAGCGTCAGCGCCACCTGCGCCCCCACCATCGCGCTGTGGGTGCGTTTGCCGCGCAGACTGCCCATCACCCTACGGGTGCTGCTCTGAACCACCCGCCCCGTATCCGTCCGCGAGAGCTCGAGTGCCGGCGCGATGCCGAACACAATGGTTGTGGCGAATGCCAGGCCCGCACTGAACAACAGCACCGGCACGTTCATCGCAATCACCGACTCCGCCGGGAACGCGCTGGCGGGCAACCACGCAATGATCAGCGCCAGGCTCCTCCACGCCATCACGATCCCCAGCAGCGTTCCGGTCACGCCGATCACCAGCGATTCGGTGAACAACTGGCGCACGATCCGCGCGCGGCCGGCTCCGAGGGCAGCCCGGATGGCCAACTCATGCTGCCGCTGCGTCCCGCGCGCCAACAGCAGAATCGATACGTTGCCGCAGCCGATCAACAGTAGTGACGCCACCGCGCCCAACAGCAGATAGAGCGTCGGGCCGAGCGGCTTGGCATACAGCTCGACGATGCTTCGCAGGTTCACGCGAAACGTCTCCGGAAACCGCGTTGGATTTTCCTTCGCGAACTGCTCGAGCAATGGTTGCAACTCGGCGTTCGCGCGCTCCACGGAAACGCCCGGCCGCAGCTTCACGGTTGCTCCCAGGCCGAAATGGGGGTCGAGCGTGAACTTCTGGGGCACATAAATTTCGGCTTCGCGCCAGCGGAATCGCGGCGGCATAACCCCCACCACCCGGTACGGCTTGCGGATCAGGTGAATGGTACGTCCCACCACGTCGGGATCGCCACCGTAATACCGCTGCCAGAACTTGTAGGTGAGCACTACCACCCGCTCCGGCTCCTGCCCCTCCGGCGCGTCGGCGGGAACCAGCCAACGGCCCAACAGCGCTTGCGAACCAAAATGATTCGGCGCATTGGGAGTGAGGTAGGAGGCGACGACGTCCTCGGGTATGTCACCATCAGTGGTTGTAAGATTCCACCCGTCCTCGAGGACTACACTTTCTACCGCGTTAAGCTGGCGCACGCGCACGGCCTCGGGTCCGGTGAGCCCGTAATAGCGGAGCACGCCGGTCTTGTCTTTGACCGCGATCTGCATGATCCGCTCCGCGCCGGGATAGGGAAACGGATTGATCAGCACAGCGTAGATGACGCTGAACACCGCGCTGGTGGCGCCCACGCCCAGAGCCAGGGATAGTACGGCCGTCGCTGTAAATCCCGGACGCCGCACGAGTTCACGCGCCGCATATTTAAGATCGGATAGCACCGAATGCATCATCTGCGGTTTAGACTCCCTCCCGCGCCGCGAGTTAGCCGGCAGATCTGCAACGAATACCGGCGTTCGCCGGAAAGGTTACACGGGCCGGGATCATGAACCGGCCTAACTCCCGCGACCCCACCAAGCGGTCACGTGCCCGGGGCCATCGATATTTTCCCCGTTTGCGGCGCGCTCGCCCGCCGCATTATAGTAGCTTCCCATGGACCGGGAGCAGCTGTTTGGGGAAGTCGCCGACCTCGCGGAACCGGACCGCCGCAAGTTCTACGACGATCACAATGTGCCCCAGCAGCTTCGCGCGGAGCTGGAATCCCTTCTATTGTTCGACCGCGCCGGTCCTGACACGCAGCTCGGCTGCGTCGCTTCGGTCGCCGCACAAGCCCTGCGCGAGATCGCCGGATCTCTCGAAGGCCTCCGTTGCGGCCCCTATGTTCTGGCGCGCCCGCTCGGACGCGGTGGAATGGGCACGGTCTTCCTCGCGTATCGTGACGACGGCGAGGTAGGTCAGACCGTAGCCGTCAAACTCCTCAACGTCGCCGCGCCGGACTCCGGCTTCATCCGCCACTTCCTCCAGGAGCGCCAGATCCTCGCCTCCCTCAATCATCCTGGCATCACCCGCCTGCTCGACGCCGGTCACACCGCTGACGGACGCCCCTATCTCGCCATGGAATATGTGGACGGCGTCCCCATCGACGTTTACTGCCGCGATCTGGCTTCGCGGCGAACGGTTGAACTCGTCCTGAAAGTTTGCGAAGCCCTTTCCTACGCCCATCGCAACCTGATCGTCCACCGCGACCTCAAGCCTTCCAATATTCTCGTCGAATCCGCCGGCCATCCCAAACTGCTGGATTTCGGCATCGCCCGAATCCTCGATCCGCAAGCCGGCGGCTCCCTGACGAAGGATCGTTTCCTGACGCCCGACTTCGCCAGTCCGGAGCAGTTGCGCGGCGAGGTAACGAGCACGGCCACCGACATCTATTCCATGGCGGCGGTCCTCCACTTCCTGCTCACGAGCCGGGGACCACAACCCGCGGGCCGCGGAACCGCAGTACCCGGCCGCCTCAATTCCAACCTTCCCTGCGACCTCGCTTTCATCCTCGGCAAAGCGCTCCGTGCCGAACCGGAGGATCGCTACCCCAGCATTACCGCCTTCGCCGACGACCTCCGCGCCTTCCTCGAGCTCCGCCCCGTCCGCGCCCGTTCCGGGAACGCCTGGTATTGCGCCCGCCGGTTCGTCCGGCGCCACTGGGTTCCCGTGTCGGCGCTCGCCCTGGCGCTGGCGGCTCTTTCCGCTGGAATGTACACCGCCGAGCGCGAGCGCGCGCTCGCGCAGCGCCGCTTTGCCGACCTGCGCCAGCTCGCCAATCAGATGCTGCATTTGGATTCCGAGGTTCAGGGATTGCCCGGATCGACGCGCGCCCGCCAGCACATCGTCTCCGCCGGGATGCAATATCTCGACCGCCTCGCCTCGCAAGCCGCGGGCGACCCATCGCTCGGCCTCGAAGTCGCTGCCGGCTATCTGCAGTTGGGCCAGGTACAGGGTGTTCCTACGCTGGCGAATCTCGGCGACTTTGCCGGTTCCGGGGTGAGCCTCGGCAAGGCGGATAAGGCGGTGGACAGCGTCCTCCAAACCTCTCCGCGCAATCTCGACGCTTTCCTGCTCCGCGCCGAAATCTCCATGGATCGCATGATCCTGGCCGAATCCCAGCACCGCGACGACGAGGCAGAAAAATGGAGTCGCGCCTCCGTTGCGACCCTCGATCGGATCCGCCAGACGCTGCGGCCTTCCGTTCCACAGATCCGCCAAATGGGCACGTTTTACCTGAATGCGGGACAGTCGTTCATGAACCGCCATGAATTCGACGACGCCATCCGCAATGCCCGCCAAGGCGTGGCACTGGCCCGTTCCGTGGCCAATGCTCGCAGCCTCGCGCTCGGCCTGAGCCTGCTGGCCAATATTCTGCGGCAGTCGGGCGATCTGGATGGCGCGCTCTCCGCCGCCACAGAATCCCGCACTGCCGCCGAAATGGCAACCTTCCGCGACTCCACCGACCGCGCTTTGTGCCTCTATACCATCCTCTGGCGCCAGGGCGAGATTCTCGGGTCCGACGAAGGGGTCAGCCTTGGCCTCACGGCCGATGCCATTGAGCCATTCCGCCGTTCCTACGAACTCATGGAGCAGCAGGCCTCCGAAGATCCCGCCGACGCCACCAGCCGCGACCGTCTCGCGAACGCTGCCTGGCAGCTCGGCGACCTGCTGCGCCACCGCGACCCGAGCGGGGCATTAGCCGTGTTCGATCGCGCTATCGCGCGCCAGCGCGAACTCGCGAACAACGCGCACGTCCGCCGGACGGAAGCACGGCTGCTGGCGCGATCGTCCTACGCGCTGCGCGATCTCGGCCGCGATGTCGAAGCGCGCAAGCGAACCGCTCGCGCCCTCGAACTGCTCGCCGCCACGCACGATTATCCAGCACCATCCGTGCAGCCGGGCAGCATCGCCGAAGCCGCCGCGCGTGCGCTCGCCGATCAGCAGGCCGCCGCCGGAGAGCCCGACCAGGCGATCGTCACTTACCGCGATCTGCTCGATCGTGAGTTAGCCTCGTCGCCACACCCCGACCGCGACCTGCCCCAGGCCGCCAGCATTTCCCGCCTGTACCAATCGCTGGAGCGCCTGTATGCCGCATCAGGGAATCTCGCCCAGGCGGCCCGTCTGAACGGCCTCCGGCGCGAGCTGTGGCTCACCTGGAATCGCAAGCTGCCCACGAACATTTATATTCAGCGCCAACTGGATTCCGCCTCCGCGCCTCGGAGCTGAATCATTCTCGCCCGCGGCTTCTCGTAGCCGGTGTTCCGTGATCTCCTGGCTCCCCCTGGGAGGATTGCTACGGGAACGAGACACTCCACTACATCGCCGACGGCTGCATCTTGCGCCGCAGCCAAGCCTTCGCATACCGCAGCTCATGCCGGATCGCGTGAACCGAACGCCCCGTCGCCTCCGCCGCTTCTTCTGCTGTCATGCCGCCGAAATAATGCTGTTCGATCGCCTGCGCGGCTCCGGGATGCTCCCGCGCCAGCGATTCGATTGCAGCGTCCAGGTCCAGCAACTGTTCCGGATCCGAGGGAATCCCTGCGACGGCATTTTCCACCGCATCCTGGCGTTCTTCATGGAGCCCGGCTCTTTTCCCGGCAGCGCGCCCGCGCGCATAGTCCACCAGCACCTGCCGCATGATGCGCGAGGCCACTGCCAGGAAGTGCGACCGGTCCGCGAATTCGAGCCGTGGAGAATCGAACAGCCGTAAACAGGCCTCGCTCACCAGTGCCGTGGGTTGCAGGGTGTGGCCCGGCCGTTCCCTTCCCAGGCGGTTGCGCGCGATCCGGTGGAGCTCCCCATAAACCAGCGTGATCAGCTCCTCCGCTGCGACCGCATCACCTTCTCGCATGCGGCGGAGCAATTCCACCGTGGGCCGGCTCATCCCGGCATTATGGCATGGCAGCAGGACAAGCCCCTTCCGGAACCCGCCGGTTTTAATCGGCCATCAATCCCACGTGATGCCATCCGGCGCCCCGCGCCAGGTCGATGGCCTCCGCCACACGGCCGAATTCGACGCTCCTTCCGCCGCGGACGAAAAGCCCGTGAGGCCTGCGGTTCCTGCACAAATCCTCCAATCGCGACCGCAACCGATCCAAGCTGAGGGGCTCGTAGTTGAGTGCCGTTGTCCCATCGTCGCGAACGGTCACCACAATATCGGAGGAGGGTTCCGCTGGTTGCCCCGCCGCCGCGGGCTGCGGAATGGCCGCGGGCAGCCCGCGCGTTTTCACCGGCGTGATCATCATGAAAATGATGATCAGCACCAGCAGCACGTCGATCATGGGTGTCATGTTAATTTCTGCCTTCGCCCTGCCATGGCCGCCGATTGACATTGCCATCATTCAGTCCTCAGCCGCTTAGACAAACCATCGAAACGGAAAGTTCCGGGGCTGTAGACGAAAGCCGGATGGCCATGGAAACCAGCTACGGCAGCTGCCGCCGGAACACGGCTCGTTTCCGGAACCGGATTGCGGACGACTGTGAAACGATAATGGTTCGCTGCGCCGGCGGTCGCGACGTTTGCGCTGCTCCAGGCCGGAGAGCTCACCGCTCTTATGGAGACTGCTGATGTGCCCGGTCCCCGCGGCACGCACGCCGCCTGCTAACCGCGCCGCGACGCACCAACGATAGTTAAGAGCTGGGGAAGACTCTGGTGCCGGGTTTACAACCAGGAGCGGCCCTCGAGCTCCGCCGCTCCAGGCTCACGGCTCACCGGCTCCGATCCCGGTTCTACGAGCAGCCGCTGGTACCGCCGCAATTTCCGCACTTGTAGCAGCTTCCGTTGCGCGTCATAATCGAGCCGCATTCGGCGCACAAAGGGGCATCGGAGACTACCGGCGAAAATGGAAGATCCTGCTGCGGATCGGGCTCCGTCGGACGCAGGTTGGTGGTCTCACCCGCTTCCGTCACCGCGTACTCCGAGCCCAGGAACTTCGCTCCCAGCCAGCGGAAAATGTAGTCCATGATCGACTTCGCGTACGGAATTTGCTGGTTCCCCGTCCAACCGCTCGGCTCGAACCGCACGTGCGCGAACTTGTCCACCAGGAACTTCAGCGGCACGCCGTACTGCAGGTTGAAGCTCACCGCCGTGGCAAAGGCATCCATCAGGCCCGAAATCGTCGAGCCCTCTTTCGCCATCGTGATGAAAATCTCGCCCGGCTCGCCGGTTTCGTACATCCCCACGGTGATGTACCCTTCGTGCCCGCCGATCGAGAACTTGTGCGTGATGGACTGGCGCTCGTCCGGCAGCTTGCGCCGCACCGGCCGGTACACCACCTTCTCTACGGGAGCCGCTGGGGCCGCCCCCGCCGCCTTCTTCTCGCCCTTGCCGGAGCCCGAGCTCAGCGGCTGCACGCGCTTCGAGTTATCGCGGTAAATCGCCACCGCCTTTAGCCCCAGCTTCCAGGACTCGGTATAGGCGGTCATGATCTCTTCCACTGTCGATTCCTCGGGCATGTTGATGGTCTTCGAAATCGCGCCCGAAATGAACGGCTGCACAGCCGCCATCATGCGGACGTGCCCCATGTAGTGAATCGACCGTGTTCCGTTCTGCGGCCGGAAGCTGCAGTCGAACACCGCCAGGTGCTCCGGCTTCAGATGGGGCGCGCCTTCAATCGTCCCGGTGGAATCGATGTGGCTGACAATCTTCTCCACCTGCTCGGCCGAATAGCCCAGCTTAATCAGCGCCTGCGGCACGGTGTTGTTGACGATCTTGATCACGCCGCCGCCCACCAGCTTCTTGTACTTGATCAGCGCCAGGTCGGGCTCGACGCCCGTGGTGTCGCAATCCATCATGAAGCCGATGGTGCCCGTCGGCGCGATCACCGTCACCTGCGCGTTGCGGTAGCCGTGCCGCCGCCCGGATTCGTATGCGTCGTCCCAGCACTGCCGCGCGCCTTCATAGAGTGCGGCTGAAACGTTCTGCCGCCGAATGAAATTCACGGAGTCGCGGTGCATGCGAATCACGTCCAGAAACGGCTGCTCGTTCTCCGGATAACCCGAGAAGGGTCCCGTCGATTCCGCGACGCGCGAGCTGGTGAGGTACGCCTGCCCGCACATCACGGCCGTGATGGCGCCCGCCAGGTCGCGGCCCTGGTCGCTGTCGTAGGGCACGCCCATCGACATCAACAGCGCGCCGAGGTTCGCAAACCCGAGGCCCAGCGGCCGGAAACGATGCGAGTTCTCGCCGATCCTCTGCGTCGGGTAGCTGGCATTGTCCACAATGATTTCCTGCGCCAGGATCATCGTGTCCACCGCGTGCCGGAACGCTGCCACGTCAAACTGCCCATCCGGTCCGACAAACTTCATCAGGTTCAGCGACGAAAGGTTGCAAGCCGAATCGTCGAGGAACATGTATTCCGAGCACGGATTGGAAGCGTTGATGCGCGCCGTGATCTTGCACGGATGCCAGCGGTTCACCGTCGTGTCGAATTGCATGCCCGGGTCGCCGCACTGATGCGTGGCTTCGGCGATCTGCTTCAGCAGATCCGTCGCCTTGTAGCGGTCCTTCGGCTGGTCCGTCCCGACGCCCTTGGTCCACCACTCGGCGTCCTGCTCCACCGCCTGCATGAACTCGTCGGTCACGCGCACCGAATTGTTGGCGTTCTGGAAAAAGATGGAGCTATAGGCGTCGCCGTCGAGCGAGGAATCGTAACCCGCGTCCACCAGCGTATGTGCCTTCTTCTCTTCCTTGGCTTTGCACCAGATGAAATCCTGAATGTCCGGATGGTCGGCGTTCAGGATCACCATCTTCGCCGCGCGCCGCGTCTTGCCGCCTGATTTGATCACGCCCGCGAAGGCATCGAAGCCCTTCATAAAGGAGAGCGGCCCGCTGGCGCGCCCCCCGCCCGAAAGCACTGCATCTTCTTCGCGAAGCGGCGAAAGGTTCGACCCCGTGCCCGACCCCCACTTGAAAAGCATGCCTTCTGTCTTGGCGAGATCGAGGATCGACTCCAGCGAGTCCTTCACCGAGACGATGAAGCAGGCCGAGCACTGCGGCCGCATCACGCCGCTTTCCAGCTTCGTAACCGCGTCCGCCTTCTCGTCATAGACCCAACCGTAGCCGCGGGTCTCTCTGACGCCCACGTTGAACCAAACAGGCGAGTTGAAGCACGCCTTCTGCGAGAGCATCAGGTGCGCCAGCTCGTCGCGAAAGTTCTCTCCGTCCGCCGGCGTATGGAAATAGCCGTCCTTCAGGCCCCAGCCCGTGATGGTATTGACCACCCGGCTCACCAGTTCGGCCACGCTGGTTTCCCGCTCCGGAGACGCCAGTTTGCCGTAGAAGTACTTGCTGGCCACGATGTTGGTGGCGGTCTGCGACCAGTCGACCGGCACTTCCACGTCGCGTTGCTCGAATATTACAGAACCTTTGTCGTTACCGATCGAAGCCGTGCGGGTCTCCCATTGAACCTCGTCATACGGGGTTTTCCCTGGCTCCTGGCGGGCCGTGAAATAGCGAGGGAAGGCAATCCCTGCTTTGGTTTTAGAAGCAATATGGGTGTCCAACTCTTTCATTTTCGCACTCAGCGCGACGGAAATCTGGCCCATCGTCATCTACCTCCGGGAGCCCAGCTTGGGGGCGGCATTCGTAATCTTGCCCCAATATATAGTGTTCCGTCAAGAAGTTTATCTATAAGCGGGGTGTTACAGTTACAGATACGTTGTGTGCGAAAGCACACCAGTCGCGAGTGAGCTGTGCGCTACGAGCGTTGAGCCGCGAGCCGGTTTTCGAGAAATGGGATTGCCCAGGTTGTCTGCGCAGGTGGCTTAGAGATTCGGGCTCGGCGGTTTTTCTCGGAGCTCGTGGCTCGTAGCCACTGTTCTCAGGCCGCTCCCGCCGCCACTGCCGGACGGACGGACGTCCGTTCCGGCCGGTCGAATTGCCGCCGCGCGGCCGCAACCACTCGTTCTACTTCGTCCTCGTGGAGAGGCCGGGCCAGCA
>Ga0126381_100002868_pt1 | contig 18729 bp, 22 predicted proteins | sample PanSoiMetPlot_28_FD_96465 | JGI IMG/M metagenome (GOLD analysis project Ga0126381, IMG submission 96465) | Tropical forest soil microbial communities from Panama - MetaG Plot_28 | ecosystem: Environmental > Terrestrial > Soil > Tropical forest > Bulk soil | place: Panama | collected 2016-02-17
AGTGAAATGGGGATTTTTCGCCAATTGAAGATGCCGAGTAGCGAAGATTCGCGGCCTTACGAAAGCGTACGGTCTGCAGGTGGTCTGGGTTCGCGTTCTTACTGCACCGTGACCTTAAAAGCCGTCACGTGGCTTAGGCTGCCCGAGGTTGCGGTTACAGTTGCCGTGTACGTACCCGCCGGGGTGCCCTGCGTAGTGTGAGAAGGCGAGCCACTGCCTCCGCAGGCTACGCATGACAGCAAGGCCAGCATCAGCACCGGCACAAGCAGGACCGGAGCGCGTTTACGATTCTGCAACGCTAGCCCGCTGAAACCGACCAACATCATCGTACATAGCAATGCCCACCCAAAGGTCCGTGGTCCGGTTGGAAGTCCGATCGGCGAGAGCATTGCCGTGGTTGAAGGTGCGGTCGTTCCTACTTTCACCGTGACAGACTGTGCGGTGGTGCCGCTGAGCTGCTCCGACGAACTCGACAAACTACAAGTGGGGCCCAGAGTCGCCGCCGGTGTGATGGCGCAACTGAGGTTCACTGTTCCACTGAACGTTCCCGACCCTGCAAGGCCCAGGCTGAAGCTGGCGGTCTGCCCTGCACTAACAGTCTGCGACGCAGGCGAGCCGGGACTTAAGCTGAACTCAGGCGCCGTGGCGTTAAGCATCACACCAAATCCGCCAACGGAGGGGAAGAGTATGTCTGGCCGTCCATCACCATTCATATCAGCGATCAAAACCGATGAAAAAAACCCGCTTGCCGGAACGTTGATGAGCGGACGAAAAGTCCCGTCGCCGTTCCCTAGGAGGATTCCGCTTTGTTGCGGAGAGCTTAGAACGAACAGATCCGGGTAGCCGTCGCCATTAAAGTCCGCGACCGCGAGCACAGAGGTGAGGGGCATCGCGGGCAGCAGGCTAAACGTGCCGTTCACACCACCCGCAGCCACCTGAAACGAGTTTGTGCAAGTGGAGCACGGCTGGGAGATGCTGCCTATCAAATCAGGTTTGCCGTCGCTGTTAAAATCGGCCGTAAACTGAGTGTAAATGTTGGCTAACGTGGGTGGCGTGAGAATCGGCTGGAAAGTACCATCGCCGTTGCCGAACAAAACTTGCGTACTTGGAACCTGGGGGGGAGCCGTTCCGGCGAGGCCCACCGCAATATCAAGGTTCCCATCACCATTGAAGTCAGCGGTCATCAGGGAGGTGAGTTCAAATTCGGTACGTTGCACGCCGGGAATAAAAACAGGTCCGGAAAAGGTGCCGTCCCCGTTTCCCGAAAACAAAGCAAGCTCTGGGCCTCCGGGGCCAACCACGACATCCATCTTCTGGTTGTGCCTGAAGTCGGCAGCAATGATTGAATTTTGGTCCTCGCCGGTGTAGACACCACCGAAATAGTAAACCGCCGATTGAAAAGTACCATCGCCATTTCCCAACAGCACGCTATAGCTCCAACTGCGTGTATTGAAATCCCAGGCAGTGACGAATAAGTCGAGATTGCTATCCCCATTGAAATCGGCACTTACGATGAGGGTCGCATTCCCTCCTTGAATCGGATAGGAGTGAGCCGACTGTAGCACCCCATTTCCATTATTCCGGAGAATGCTTATGCTCCCGCCAGCGATCCCGGCAATACCCAATGAGCTGTTCTTGTCGAACTTCCCGGCGATAGACTGATATGGAACGCCACCCGTCCCAGCCTGAATCCCTTGGAAGGTTCCATCGCCACCGCCGAGCAGCACGGCATTACCCGAAGCCACGTCGAGTTTACCGTCCCCGTTTAAATCCGCAATTGCAACGCCGAAAGAGAATACATCCGAAACTTGGAAACCAAGCGCGTAGTTGAACGAAGGAGAAAAACTTCCATCACCGTTCCCCAGATATATCAAAGCCTCTGTTATTGGAGGAACAGCAGCGAGGTCATCCTGTTGTAAAACGAGATCAACTTTGTGATCACCATTCACGTCTGCAACGGCAAGGAAATCGCAAGACGGAAACGCGGATACGGGCGCTTGGAACGTCCCGTCGCCCTTCCCGAGCAGAACGTACCCGGTGTTAAGCGCAAGGTCCAGCTTTCCGTCTGCATTGAAATCACCAGTGACCGAGTATGTGGCAGCTGCGCCAGTTGAAGTCACCGGCGCCAGAAATGTTCCATCGCCCTTGCCAGGAAAAACGATCTCCTGGCTTGCTGCCCCGTTCGTCACGGCGATGTCTACTACGTGGTCGCCGTTGAAATCATCGACCGAAAGGGCAGTCTCAGTAGTCTGGGTCGCCCCGATGTTATAGGAAACCGGCGATGCAAAAGTGCCATCCCCGTGGCTCAAGTAAACGAGGGCCATGCTATTGAAAATTCCGACTACATCCGCTTTCCCGTCTCCATTCAGATCGACCGCGACAATATTTGTCAGGGTGTAATTGGTGGGAGCGCTACTGATTGCTGCCTGAAACGTGCCATCGCCGTTTCCCAGCAGCACAAGCAATGTGCCGGTTCCTTGCTGAAGGACGTCCGGCCTGCCATCTCCGTTGAAATCCGATACTGCTAATGCCCCGCCCGACACCGCAGTGCCCAGCTTGAACGTTCCATCACCATTGCCCAGATTCATCGTGCCATCGGCAGTCAGAATGTCAGGTTTCCCGTCGCCATTAAAGTCGGCGACAAACGTGTTGGCTCCAGCTCCGGCATAGGTGGGTGGTTGAAAAAATGAAACTTGCGCCTGCGTTGAAGCTTGCAGAGTCAGGAGAGAAGTGGACATCACGACAGCGATTAATGCTTCGCGTTTCATCGCATCACCCCTAACAATTCAGGATCGGATGAAGTCCCGAAGACCTTTTCGGCTCTGTCGCCGCTGTATTAATTTTGGAAAGCGCCTAAAGCGAGGCGAAGACGAGGGAAGGATGGGAAGTTTCGCTCGCTGGGATGCAGATTTTATGCTGATTCGGTGACACAAAGCAAGTAAGAATCTTAGCTTTAGTGCTCTGCGAGAACGGCCAAATAAATCGCCGTGGGAGCTTTTGCCAGCGGTCCATTACGGTTGTTGTTTTAAACAGGCCATTTCACTCAAGTTCCCGGCTAGGTGAAGACGATGAGCGAAATCGGATCTTACGCCAGTATTAGATCAATCCAGCATGGCCTACGAATGCGCCGAAGATCACCATTGAGAAAGCGACTATGAAAGCTCCGAGGTGCGGTTCTGGACTTCCAAACGCTTTTGTCTCGGCTCTCCTAAACATGATGGTTCCATACAGACGCGACAAGCCCCAGCATAAATAGAATGCACCAATCAATATCGCACCCGCGTAGCCTACGGGTTTCATGTTCTTGTTTTGATCGTACGAGTAAATACCGATGCCACGTTTCTCTGTCGGCGTGCGATGACGCTTTCGCATGTGATCAATTCTAGCCTCTGTGTCGCGTTCTACCCAAGGTTGCAACCGTCTCGACCAAACTCAGTTGTCGAAAAACAGGGCCATAGCGCTCAAGACCCCTAGTCGGTGTATCACCCTTGCACGCCTATGACGGTCTGCCGTAGTTCAGATGCTACGGCATGGGAGGCCGTCGTCATGGGCAAACCGAGAAGCAAGCCGAATTACCGTCGCCGAGTACTCCGCCTGCCAGACCTAGATCATTGCAAAACGGCAGTTCTCAATAGTCTGGGATCGCCAGCGTCTCGCCGGGTCTACGAGTACGCTATCGACCAGTTTATTGCCTGGTACTGCTCGGAACCTCGGCTGGCTTTTAACCGCATCGTAGTCGTGCGCTATCGCCTGTACCTGGAATCGCGACATCTGGCCGCCAATACGATCAATCAGCAGCTTGCAGCCGTGCGTCGATTGGCTCACGAAGCGGCCGATGCCGGATTACTGAGTCCTGAGTTGGCTGCTGGGATCAGCCGCGTCAAAGGAGTCAAGCAACTCGGGTTCCGATCCGGCAATTGGTTGAGCACAGAGCAAGCGCGATTACGCAATGCTGGCGATGCTGTGCGGTTGTGGTTTTCGCAAATCGGAACTCGTTGGCACTTCTGAGGATGGTTGGGTGTACCGCAACTTATATATTGAACGCCCTCTCATGAGTGCGCTTCTCGAGAGTCTCGAAGGGCGCGTCCAGGAGGACTTCACATTCAGATCGCCCTTGGTCAATGACACCGTCTTGGCAAGAGGACTTGCGCGGGTCTTTGCGAGAGTAGCGGAGCCGAGTTCGTTGCTAGAGAACGAGTCATTGCTGATGTCCGTCGTTGCGCGCTTGGCCACGGATCATCTCGTGCCAGGTGGATACCTACTTCGCGATGCGGGCCGAGAGCACGCGGCGGTCCGGCGGGTAAAGGATTGGCTGGAAGCGCATTCGGAGCAGAACGTCTCCCTTCGGGTTTTGGCAGATGTTGCTGGCCTCAGTCCTTATTATCTCGTTCGAGTGTTTCACAAACAAATTGGAATTCCACCGCACAAGTATCAAACCATTGTGCGTGTGCATCGCGCTCGCAAGCTCCTGGCCTCCAGCGGCGCAGCGCTTGCGGAGGTTGCTTTTTGCACAGGTTTCTGCGACCAGAGTCATTTGAATCGATGCTTCAAGCGAATGTTTGGGACCACGCCCGGAGATTACGCCACTTCAGGTCTGCACGGTTGACCAGCATGTCTTGAACTAGTGCTCGGGGCCCTTAACCAACGGGCAATATCATCCAAGACCGAACACACCAGACTCGCTAATCTCGCCATCGTGTGGCCGCGGGAAGTGCCAACGGTGCGACCGATCAGGGCTCGACACGGAGTGTGAATCGATGTCCACACGAACATTCGACGAAACCGCAAATGACGAAACCGCAAATTTGGACTGGGAACTGGACAGGTTTCGGGAAAACCTGTGGAAGGCATCGGAGCTTGTGATCCGCCTGTATGGCGGCCTGGACGGAGCCCGCGTTACGCCTGCCAAAAGTCGCACAGACATCGCCTCGCTGTTCGACGAACCACTGCCACAGAACCCGCAGCCAATCGACGCGATCCTGCGGGAGCTTGAGAACAACATTTATGCGAATTCCACTCTGTACCTGACCCCACGTTTCCTTGGATACATCAACTCAGGCGGGAACCAGGCCTCGATCATCGCCGAACTGCTCGCATCGGCCGTCAACCAGATCTGCGCGCTGTGGCATTTTTCTCCGGCAGCATCGGAGGTCGAGCGCCGCGTGATTCGCTGGATCGCGGAGTTTATCGGGTACAACCCTGAAGCGGGCGGATGTCTCTTGAGCGGCGGTTCGGCCGGCAATCTTGTGGGCCTTGCACTAGCCCGAAATCAAAAGGCTCAGTTTGATGCGACCGCTTGGAATGCGAGGAGGCCCTCCCCTCACGGTATATGTCTCAGAAGAGGGACATGCGTCCATTGACAAAGCCATGGTGCTGCTAGGCATGGGACGTAACCAGTTGCGGAGGATCGCTGTACGCAATGACTTCACAATCGACATGAATGCGCTGGCAAACCAAGTCACCGAAGACCGTAAGAATGGGGAGCGTCCGATCTGCGTCGTGGGAAATGCTGGCACAACCAACACCGGATCCGTGGATCCTCTGAATGCGCTGGCGGAGTTTTGCCGAGAGCAGGATCTGTGGTTTCACGTGGATGCTGCTTACGGAGGACCTGCAGCGTGAACGAACTCCGCCGGAAAACTTTTTCGTGGTTTAGGCCGAGGCGATTCGGTGGTGGTAAATCCTCACAAATGGATGTATGTACCAGCAGAGGCGGGGTGTATTTTGGTCAGGCAGCCGCGAGTGCTCCGTCACACCTTTCAGGTTGTGGCGAGCTACCTACGAGAGGAGAGCGATGCCAGTCCTGAACAGCCGATCGATTTTAAAGATTACGGTCCGCAGCTCCATAGAAGCTTCAGGGCCCTGAAGGTGTGGATGACGTTTAAGGCATACGGAGCGAAGAAACTCCGCGCAGCCATTGAAAGCAATATTGAAGTGATGCGGTACCTAGCAGACCAGATCGACAAGTCGCAGGACTTTGCCCGAGTCGCCCCCGTTCCCTTATCGGTGGTGTGCTTCCAGTATCGCACCTCAGACACTTCAGTGCATGGCGATCAGAAATATCTCGACGACTTGAACAGCCGGCTCTTGGACGCGTTGGAGAAGGACGGGCGCGTGTTTCTCTCTGGCACGAAAGTCAACGGCAAGAAAGTACTTCGGGCGTGTAGCGTCAATCACCGGTTACGGCGGGAAGATGTAGACCTTCTTCTGAAGGTCATCCCGGAAGTCGCCCGCTCGTTAGTCGGTTGAAATCTACACCGTTCGAGCGGGATCTTCGGTGCGACTGGTTCTTAAGGCCCATCAGTGATCCACTTGTGTCGCGGGCAATTAGGAACTTAGAGAATCACGTTAGAAATTGAGAACGGGGCCCATAGTCAACACAGATACCACGGAAACTGATCAAGGATCGCGGTACAAAAACGCACAAGTTCCCATGGTTTCTTTGCGCTCCTTGCGCCATTGAAGCGCCGTGGAATTAAACTGCGGCTGTTACTAAATACGATTGCTCTGTCACGAATTGTGCTTTTCTAATGAGCTGAACGAGGACGTCAGAAGCTGCGCAAGAGAAAATCTCTCGCGCTCCCCAGCACTTTCTCTCGTATCGCGGGATCCGGCAGCATGCGAGCAATTTCAATTGCCCCCATCATCGTTGAAAAGATCGCAAAGAACGCCCGTTCTTTGTCCATGGTTCGCCGGCCTGGCATGAACGGCACCATTCGGCTTTTATAGTTCACCAACTGGGTAACGATCTGAGGCTTCATCCGCTTATCCATCCGCGCTAATTCGGGCGCAAGTGCCGCCAAGGGACAGCCGCGCTCGGGGTGTTCGCACATCTCGGGGCGCAGGTAGGTTTTCACGATTGCTTTCCATGCCTCCCCAGTGGACGACTGTTCGGCGGCCCGAACCAGGGTGTCGGTAAATTCCCGGAAAGCTTCGCTCAGTGATTCCACGAGCAGGTCGTCCTTGCTCCTGAAATGCTTGTAAAAGCCTCCGTGCGTCAGACCTGTGTCCCGCATAACAGCCGATACCGCCGCTCCGCTTAAACCTTCAGCGCGAACGCGCTCGGAAGCGTCTTTCACAATCTTCTGATGGATCTTGGCTTTATGCCTCGGCTGGTAACGCATGATTATAGGATGCTGCGAATCATCCCAAGGTGCAACAACAAGAATCCGCTCTGATTAGGGCAAGAAAAATCCGAATCCATAGGATTATGCACATCATCCTATACGCAAGTAGCGAAGCAATGGAGGTCTTATGAAGTACGCTCGTTTGCGCATCGGGTTTTTGCTGTGCGTTCTGCTCCTGATTGTTGCGGCCTTTGTCGGTCTTCGCAGCAATGACAAGCGTTCTGGCAAGCTGCACAGCCCGGAACTCGAATATCTGAAGGCCGTAAACAGCGTCGCTCCGCCAAAGGACCCGGACCTGATGTTCATCCTGATGGCTGAGTTTGCGAATTCGAATCTGCAGGATGAGGGTACGGAATTTTTCAGCGCGCGTCTCCGGGACTTCGAGCCAAAGTTGACGCCAGTTCAGAAGTCTTTGTACCTGGGAATTATTGGCTTGCTGCGTGCTCAAAATACGTCCAGGTTGCCGCTTCTGAAGCGCTACGGATATGTAAAAGACACGATTGCCACTCTGGATCAGGCGAAGCAACTCTCCGGAGAGAAGGTTTTCGTCGTGAACTGGATCGCCGGCATCGTGCATACCGAGCTTCCCGGCTTCTTTCATCAGCGTAAGTCGGCGCAGGAGGAACTCGCCTGGTGTGTGGAGCACGCAGACGAAGCGCCTCATTCGGCGTGGTTGCGCGAAGTCTATTATCATCTCGGCAAACTCGCGCTGATTGATGGCGACACGGCAAAAGCTCAGGAGTATCTGCGGCGCAGCGGCTATCGTGATTTCGATCAGCCGATTACACTCGCAACACCCTTTTCAGAAAACAAAGTCTCAGGTCATGCGTTTGCACCGCGACGCATTGCCGAGGTCGTGCCAAGTCGTGTCTACGCGCTGAGCGGTTTCGAATTCACGGAATACTACTTCGTGGTTTCCCGGGACCGCCGTCAACTCATCAGCATTGACACAGGCACGCGCCCCGACTTCGCGAAAGGTGCATACGAAGCGCTCGAGGCCTATGCGCCAGGACTGCCGCCGTTAACAAACGTTCTAATTACTCACGCACTGGGACCATGTCGGCGGCCATTCCTATTTCCGCAGCCTAAGCTCGCACCCCAAGTTTTACGGGCGCGGTAACTATCAGGAAGAGTTTGAGAAGGAATTCAGCGGACCGGACGTCTTCGGCAAGCAGTTCTTCGGAGCGCGCTTCCGTCCCGAGGATGTTCTGAGGTACAAACCTGACATTGCGATCGACAGCCGGACAGACCTCGAAATCGGCGGAACGAAATTCGAGCTGATCCCAGTGCGAGGCGGTGAAACGCATGATGCCATGTTGATTTACCTTCCTGATGAAAAAGTGATGTTCATGGCGGATGTCATCATGCCGTACCTGGGCGCGCCGTTTGCTGAGGAAGGAGATTTACAGGGATTACTCGATACGATTGATGTGATCGTGAGCAGGGATCCGCAGCACTTGTTGCATGGGCACGAGCCGCTTACGCGGCAGTTCAGCTCACCGCTTATTCTCAGCCACTTGAAAACGGATTTAGCATGGCTGCGAGACCAAGTGATCACGGCTATTCGCCGCGGTGACGACCGGGCCGCCATTCATGAGGCAAACCTCATCCCGCCGGATCTGCTCGCCAACCAACCCGATGCCTATGAACCCTACTACATTCTGCGAGAGCACGTTATCGACAGACTCTACGATCAACACGTGGGCTACTGGGAGGCGAACCTTCAGGGACTGTCCCATCCCAGCCGGGCAGATCGTGCGGACCTTCTCGTCGAGTATTTAGGCCTCTCCGAATCGCAAATTGTCAAAGCAGCCGACCGTCTTGCGGCAGACGGCAAATATGCAATGGCGACACAGCTGATCGAAACTGCTGAGCCAAAGTTCCCCAACAGCGAAGCTCTCAAACGTGCTAAGCGGTTCGCCTATCTGAAGCTGATGGAAAAGAATCAGAACACGGATCCGTTCAAATTCATCATCTATTCGGCGAAGGCCGGCGAACAGACCCCACAAATTAACCCGAAGAACGTTAAAGAAATGCGAGGTGCAGCACGATGATCCCCTCTACTCAAGCGTGGTTCGCAGGTGGTGAACGGGTCGGCTACGACCCCAAAGCCCGTGTCCTGGTTGCAACAGAAGACGCGCCCCTAAGGATTTTTATGCGCCAGGAAGGAATTCCTGCGCAGGCCGTCTCCTTCCTGCCCGGATTTCCCGACGGCTCATTCGGGTGGGCGAAAGTTCAGCCGCATTTGCCAAACGCTGCCGAGATGCCGAAACTCTTCCTCGACTACGTCGGCATGGGCGATAGCGACAAGCCCAAGGACTACGCCTATTCCACGGCGGAGCGCGCCGACCTCGTCGAAGCGATCTGGCGCGATCTGTCTGTCCAGTCCACAACGCTGGTCGCTTTCGACTTTTCCTCGCTGGTCGTTCTGGAGCACTTGCGACGTCGGCTTGAGCGCTTCAAGCGGGGCGAACCCGCGGGCGGGCCTGACATTCGCGGAGTCTTTATCTTCAATGGCGGGCTCTTCACGGACGGGCATTCACATCCGTGGTACACCACGCCAATGTTGCGCCGCCTGCCGAAAAGTGCCCGCCGGAACATGGGCCGCCCCTTCGCGCTGTTCAAGAGGATGCCAGGAGTAAGGAAAATGTGGTCCAAAGGCTATCACGTAACCCACACCGAAATCATCGAGCTCCACAGCGCTATGGACCGTCACGATGGCCTTTTCTACCTCGCTGCGGGAGCGGGCTTCGTGGCCGATCATAAAATGCAAGGCGATCAGCTTGACTTCGGTCACCTGTTCAAGGAGTTTCGCGGTCAGTTCCCGTTCTTGGTGGGCGGCAGCGACGAAGATGTCTTTGAACACCGGCAGGTCGATCTCGCACAGGAACGATTGGGCAACCTCGGCCTCCAGACTGAGAGGTTGCCAGGAGGTCATCTCACTACGAATGAACAGCCGGAAGCCCTGGCGGCTTTGATCGCGATGTTCGAGCGAGGACTTGCAAGAAAACCAGCGCGAGCAGGAGCCGCACCGGGCACGGAATAATACATAGGCTCGATGTCGCGGCCGCGGGGACTTCATCGTGGTACAGACGCTTGATAGTATCCAGCCCGCCCAAAACCAAAGAGAACGGGTTGAACGGCGACTTTCTTACGATCTGAAAATCCGGCATCTCCCATGAGGGTGAGAATTCGGCTCTCGGTGTTATCACGCAAACGTTCGCCCGAATGAAACAACTTGAACCATCCGTGGCCCGATGGAGAGGCTTCGAAGTCCAACAGGTAGAAACTACCTCCGGGCTTCAGAACCCGCCGCACTTCACGCAACGTCTTCTTCCGATTGCTTTCTTCGAGGTGGTGGAACATGAACGAAGAGAAGACCAGATCGAAGCTCATTTCAGCATATTCGAGCGAGTCGGCGAAACCTTGATCGAAACGAACGGACACCTTCGCCTGCTCCGCCTTGCGTCTCGCCCGAGCTAACGCTTTCGGGTCCGGATCGAGCCCTGTGACCTCAATACCGGGGTAACGCTGTTTCAGGATCGTGGCGAAAGTGCCAGTTCCGCAACCGATATCAAGTACACGATCTCCGGGGCCGAGCGGTGCCAGGTCAAATAACATTTGCCGGGCCCTGTCCGCTCCCAATATCTTCGCGATCAGGTCGTATAAGGGCAGGAACAAGTCTCGTCCAGCAGCAGGGAGATACGCTCTTTGAGATTCGCTCATGCCAACCATCGTAGTCATTGGTTCCTCCTTTTCCATCAGGAACAGTAATTCGTTAACGTACAAGTGTTCGATTTAATATGTACGGGCCAGGTCGCATTCTTGTGCGAACAGGCATGGTGTAGCTGTTCTTTTCGGAACGATGTGCTTGTTTTTGTTCGGTTTCAGTTTGGGAGGCAGGTAGTGAAGAGAGACCGCCGAGTTCGACGTACGCAGAAAATGCTTCATCGCGCCCTGATGTCGTTGGTTCTGGAAAAGAAATACGATTCCATCACAATTCAGGAAATCCTTGATCGGGCGGACATTGGCAGATCGACCTTTTATGCTCATTTCAAGAGCAGAGACGAACTCCTTATTTCGGGTATTCACGACATACGCGACACACTAGAGTCGGCGATCCAGAGCGAACGGTCACGGTCAAAACCTCATGAGGCCGTCATCGGTTTTAGCTTGGCGATGTTTCAACATGCCAGTGAATACCGCGAGGTTTATCACGCGCTGTTGGACACACACGGATGGCCGATCTTTCGACAACGCCTGGAAGAGATGTTCGATGAGATCATACGGCGAGAATGCAAAGCCGAAATTCAGAGGCTTAAGACAGCGGATTCAGATGTTCCTGTCGACCTGTTCGTACATTACCTGACTGCAGGATTTTTCTCGGTCTTGACGTGGTGGATAGGCCGAAGGAGCCGACCGACGCCGTTACAAATCAATGAAATCTTCCGTTCTTTGGTGCTCCCCACCATTAATCGAGTTCTTGCATAACCGATCGCAGTTCGCAGAGATGGCGTAGACGACAACGCCCGTCTCTACTCGAGCCTGCAGTAAAAGCACAGGAACTGCTGGACTGTCCCAAATGGTGTCTCGTGCAATTCCTTTTGAGTTCCTCAGCACACGGAAGTGAACGCCAAACTCCTTGTGCAACGACTCGGCGTCATACCTTACAACGTCAAGACCACTGCATTTTGTGGTCCTTCAGGTCCGAAGGTGCTAACGTTCGGTGACCCTTGTGCCGTACGGCACGCGCTACTGGCGAACGTAGGCGACCCGGTCCGCCTCCGCTGTCAAAAAAACGGAAGACAGACCGACGGCCAGATCGAAGTCCGCAAACCACCGGCGAAAGTTGACACTTTGGGTTTTGGTTAGAGGAAAAGTTGCCGACGAACCGGACACAATGCACTCCCTGTCTATCCTTGCTCGATGCTTGATCTCCGGAAGCATAGGATGAGAATCACAGCGCCGATCAGGATTAGCATCATACGATGATACAGATCGTTGCTTGCGGTGCGAGGGCCGGCACCGACAGCCAATGCGGCGATGCCCAACAACACGCCGCCGAAGGCAATCAAGTTGGTGATCAAGGCTATCCGCCAGCGCCTTGCCGAATTCCGAAAAAGCGCGATTGCACCCCACAATAAGCAAAGCCCACAGATGGATTCCACTATCGCGGCGGGAATGATGAGCGGTTCACGGAATCGTCCGACAGTGATGCCTGCGTGCTGCACGCCGCCAAAGAAGAAGATCCCCGCATTCGCGATCATCAGCAATCCAGCTACAGTTTTCATGCTGGCACCTCACTGGTGCGCGCTGGTTCAGCAACAGCGCTCGGCAGCATGAACCCGGTGGCAATCAGCCAGATGAAGCCCGGAAATCTTACGAGCGGAATGAGAAAGAGTGCCTTCGGGAAGACTAGGTTGAACCAGCTTAGCTCGCCAGCAAGCGCTAGCAACAGTCCGAACACGATGAGCCACTTTGGTAATAGCTTTCGAAATGCGGCGGGGATGCACACTCCCGCCATCAGCAAGCCCATCGGCATCGAGAAGCCTGGCCCGCCCGACGCATATGAAAGATAGTTGAGAGCCGGAGTAATCGTCAGGTCTTGCGTCACGCCGGGATGGATCATGGCCCATGTAGCGAAGCCGGCGGCCATGCTGTTGAAGACGGTAAGGAAGCCTCCAAAAAGCGCAATGTTCGGGCCCGCAGCATTGATGCCTAGGAAGCGCAAGCGGCTCACGATAGTTGCGGCAAAGATACCTAGAGGAATCAGTGCGCCGATTTGCAGGAACACGCAGATCAGCACATTGGTGGAATGTGTGTGAAAGTACGAAACGATTACGTCAGGCGGTTCCCATGGTCCGGGCCAATATGGCGGCTTGACGCCGAACGGAAGGCCGAAGGCGCTGACGGCAGTAAGTCCAGCATTGAAGAGGACGGTGTAGGCAAGAGCCAGCATCCCGAGATGCGGTCCGGCGTGGTTGCGAAGATCGGTAGCGATTGTGCTTGGTTGAGAGTTCACGAATTCCAGCCTTCGTTGAGGGTTGATATTCACAATGGTTCACACCGCGAATAATTATACATATGAATTATTCTCGCATGCAATAATCGTCCAATGAAGAAATCGAGGGCGCCAAGAAATTCAGAGTCGTCTCTTCGCAGCCCTTCATCCGCGGCATTCCTCATTGCACAAGTCGGTGCACATGCCTCCTCACAATTCGCCGAGCGGCTACGAAAGGTAAAGCTCGCTCCTCAGCATGCCGGTATCCTACGAATCCTCAGCGCGAAGGCCGGCATTACGCAACAGGCGCTTGCCAGGACTCTGGGAATCGTTGCGAGCCGGCTGGTTGTATTGGTTGACGAAATGGAACAACGAGGATTAATCGAGCGACGTCAGAATCCTGAGGATCGGCGCAGCCACGCGTTGTACGTCACCGAGAACGGTCAATCCACGCTTGAGGCTGTCGGTCGGCTTGCTCGTGAACATTCGCAAGCACTGTTGGCCGCTATTTCAGAGGATGAACGGCGGCAACTCGCTTCGCTTTTGCAGCGGATCGCCGATGAACAGGGACTCACTCGCGGGGTGCATCCGGGTTATCGGGATAGCTGTCAGGTGGCCACGGCGAACTCCAAGCCCGATGTATCAGCTTAGGTTACCAGTTGACGCGCAAACCTGAAGTTATCGAGACTCATTTTCAGTTGCTTGTTTGCTGACGATCCATTCACTAGTCCCAGGTAAACGCTGCAGCTCCAAAATGAGCGCACGGAAACCAACTGCTATGGTTCTGCACTAGTTCGGAAACGCCCTAGCGTTGGGTTGGCGATCAACTCGCCGCGCAGATGACCGACTACCCAATGCTGTCGCGAGCATTGCTACCCCGCGCCGGATCTCCCGTCGGTCGAAAGCTGCGAACCCGAGCAGCTGGCCTTGCCAATGGTGTTGGGTTAGGGAAAAGCGATGTGGTCCCAGCACCTCAATTTCACGCGCTGTGGCCAAAGCGTGCCAGTGCCGTGCGAGCACCGAAAATTCCGCGTATCTTCGCGATCCCCTCAGCCGTATTAGGAAATGAAAGGAGTTTAAAAACGCTAAAGGATCATCTAGGCACACAGATGTTCCTAATTGCGCCGTTTCACATCAGGCAGGAGACAATGAAGACGATACAAGACCCGAAGACGATGACGCCGATCTTCATCGGCAGGTGGACGCCGAAGATTTTGTTGTTCAGCGGTCCGAACAGGTTCACGGCCAGGTGCTGTTCGATCACGTCAGGCTTCGTCAGATCGTCGTACATGGCGATGCCGGCGTTGTTGATCAGGATATCCAGAGTGTCGACCTCGCCGGCTGCCCGCTTGATCTGCTCGGCGTTGGTCACATCGAGAGTCAGGGGCGTCACCCGCTTATCAGAATGCTCGAATGAGCTCCGAGTTCCTGCATAAACCCTCTTGACTCCTCGTTTGAGCGCCTCTTCGACAAGTGCCCGGCCGATGCCACGGTTCGCGCCTGTGATCAAAATGGTTCTATTTTCGAGGTTCATATCGTTTTCCTTTCTATTCGTTGTGCTTTCTATTGGCTATTACGCAGCGCAAGCCGGCGAGGAGACGTCACAAACGAAAGATTCTGACCTTATCCGGTCTCGGCTTCGCGAAACCGTACTTCAGCGCTCACCGCCTTTCCGTATCGTCTGGCCCATCGGCACATACCGGCGAGTGGAGCAATGATTGTCCTTCCCAATTGGGTCAATGAATACTCGACAGCAATCGCTCTTGATTGCGTCACCCTCCGGGCAATCAAGCCAGCGGATTCGAGATGGCGAAGAGTTCTTGTAAGCATTCGTTGTGAGATGTTTCCCAGTTCCCGGCGGAGCTGGCCGTGTCGGTAGGGCCGCTCCTTGAGAGAAAACAGCATCCTGGGAGTCCACCTGCCGATGAAAATCGCAGCGGCCATCTTCGATGCCTGGGTCGTATTCATAGGTTTCTGCCTCCTGCGAGAACGTCTTTGTAAAATGACACGCCTTTGTTTTCGCACTCGGCACAACTTCAGGTTGCCAGTGCTCGAGTGCAGCGCGCAATTAGGAACATCTGTGTTCTCAGGTCTTTTAGCCTTTCATCTGTTAATACGGCTGCGGGAGGCGAGAGGATACGCGAAAGCCAGAGTCGCCATGACGGCAGAAAAGACAGGTGCTTAGGTCAAGGACGCAGTAAAAGGAGAGATACATCGGACCGGCAGTGGCTTGAAGCAGGGTTCACCATCGAAAGACTCTCGGCATAGTATCTTTGCGTAAATGCACTGCCGCAAAATCATCCACGCGGACATGGATGCCTTCTACGCTTCGGTCGAACAGCGTGACGATCCGAAGTTGCGAAGCAAGCCGGTGGTTGTAGCCTGGGGAGGCAATCGCTCCGTCGTGTGCGCGGCCTCGTATGAAGCTAGAGCTTTTGGCATACGCTCAGCTATGCCTACGCAGCGGGCAGAACGACTGTGCCCAGATGCGATTTTCATTGCTCCCGATTTCACCAGATATCGAACGGTTTCCAAAGAAGTGCAGGACATCTTCAAACGCCACACAAACTTGATCGAGCCCTTGTCGCTGGATGAGGCCTACCTGGATGTCACCACTAACAAAACCGGCCTGCCAACAGCAACACTTGTAGCAAGAACAATTCGTGAGCAGATCCGGAAGGACCTCAATCTGACTGCTTCTGTCGGGGTGGCACCGAACAAGTTCTTAGCGAAACTGGCATCTGACTGGAGAAAGCCGGATGGACTCTTCGTGATCCAACCGAACGAAGTGGATGCGTTTCTGCTATCGCTGCCAGTTGGGCGGCTGCCGGGAGTTGGCAAAGTCAACGAAGAGAAACTGAGGAGACTTGGAATCCAGACTGTGAGCGAATTACGCGGTTTCGAACTCGGGAAGCTTGAAAACGAATTCGGTCGCTATGGAGTGCGCCTGTTCGAACTCGCGCGAGGCATTGACGAAAATCCAGTCGTACCGGATCGACCGACGAAGTCCATCTCAGTCGAGGACACGTTTCAGCACGATGTTCTGCTGCCAGAGACCGAAGCGATGATCCGGCGCCTGGCAGAAAAGCTCTGGTCCGCGTGGCGCAAAGAACCGCGGATCGCGCGCACGATTGTCCTCAAGCTGAAGACGAGCGAATTCAAGATCCTGACGCGAAGTTACACACCAAATTCTCCGCCATTGTCTTGCGAAGAACTGACCGAAATTGCTCTGAAGCTTCGCGAACGAGTGGATCTCGACCCAAAACGACGCTATCGCCTTGTGGGCGTTGGCCTGAGTAATTTTCGGGATGCAGAAGAGACCGCCGGACAGCCGGTGCTTTTCGAATAAGACTCAGTCTGCGGCCGCCGCGCTCGGGGGCTGCTGCTTCATCATCTCTTCCATTCCTTTCTTCATTTCCTTGGTTGTCGGATCGTGATGGACTGCTCAGATTTCTGGCGCGACTGCGAGGCGTGGCAGGTCAGGCGGATGCGGCGAGAGCCGTGGGCTCGGGGGCGATGCCCAGGGCATCGCCCACTGCGCAATGTGCAAGCTTGCTATGGCGGAACTCGCCTGACGCAGAACGGGCACCGGAAAATTGCTGTTGCTCATGGTTCCTCTTAGTCATATCTGGGTGGTGATCTCAGCAAGTTCGTCGGCCTTGGCATGTTGCTCGCCGAGCAAAAGAAGGAACGCGCACCATGCGGCCTGCCCAATCTTTGCATGGATGACGGGCGATCCGGAATGTATGTTTTTGTTCCGATGGCCGATGATCCATCCGCAGCCACTTTTCCTTCGTATAACGCTGTTTCGGGACCGTGAGACTTGGAAGCAAATTGGACTCACCTGTTGCCCACGCGAGCAACTCGCGGGAGTTGTGGCATCATTAAGTGCGATGTCGAAACCTCGTCGCAGCACAGCATCTCGACTGGCAGATGGCGCCTTGTTCGCCGCCAAGCAGCGCAAGGTCACACCGCACGAGTTCGTGCTCGACGCGATTGCTCCCCTGTCGCCCTGGACTCGCCGCATGTTTGGTTGCCTCGCTGTCTACGTTGAGGACAAGATTGTCCTCGTGCTCCGCGACAAGCGCGAGAACGCGGCAGACAACGGTGTCTGGCTCGCCACCACCACAGAGCACCATGAGAGTCTGCGCCGCGAGTTCCCGAACATGCGATCCATTCAGGTACTGGGGAAGAAAGTAACGGGCTGGCAGGTCGTACCGGCCGATGCATCGGATTTCGAGGAGGCTGCAATGCACGCCTGCGAGCTCATCATCGCCAGAGATCCGCGAATCGGCAAGGTACCAGGGGCGCGGCGAACTTCGGGATCGAGAACGAAGAAAGCGATTAGATCTTTTCCCGATGACACCTTGGCTGTCCTCCGGGCAAGCAAGGGTCTGCGTATTCGAGCTGGCACCGGCCGCCACCGTTTTATCGGGATCTGGGTTGTAGTTGTGAAAGACCGCGTCTTCGTTAGATCGTGGAGCGTGAAGCCGAACGGTTGGTACCGAACGTTTCTCAAGGAACCTCGTGGCAGCATCCAGGTAGCAGATTACGAAATCGCAGTGCACGCGAAGTGCATACAGAGCGAGCGACTGAGAGACGAAATTGATCGCGCCTACCTGGAGAAGTACAACACGGCAGGTGCGCTTAAGTATGCCAGGGACCTCGGCCGAGCAAAATCCAGAGCCACGACTATTGAGCTCGTGCCGCTGCCATCAACTAATTAGACCCGTTTCCGGTGACCTCAGCATCACTAACAATCATCCCGCCCCCAGCCATCACTTCCAGAACGCCGTTTGTGGATAACTGCGGTGTTGGCGACGATCCATACACAATCGAGAAACGGTCACGCTTGATGGGTCACACCGGGTAACTTCAGCTGACCAGTCCCTGCACCCGCTCAGCAGCACGAAGGAGTCGCGCATCCTGCCCGGGCCAGGGCGGTTCATGGTGCGTTCATTTTTGGATCTCCGGTGGATGCCAGACCGAGTGGTGCCGGGCCAGTGGCGGCGGGAACCAGGATCACTGGGGTGGTCGTGTACATCTCCGCCATTCGGGTCTTGCATTTTGCAATGTACCGCCTGGCCTCATCGTATCGCTCGACAGAGATCTGGAGTCCTTTTTGAATAAGGTCCACAAGTTCCCCAAGCCGCGAGCCGTATTCCTTAAAACGTTGCTCGAGGAACCGTGCTCCCTCATATTCCTGAACAGTACTGGTAGCTCCGTTGAGCTTGTCCAGCATCTCGGAGATAGCGACGGGGCGGATGGACACGCCAGCCTTTCGCAATTCTGCGAGTACATCCTGAAACGCCGCTGCCATCGGCGGCTCGACCTGAGGCATGGGTTCGGGTGCTCCCAGCGCAAAATCCTCTGCCCGCCCTGCGGAGTGTCCCAACGATTCCCAGAGCGCCAGCATATCGGTTGGTGTATGTGTGAAGAATCCAAGAGTATCCAGGCTCTGCGCGAGGGGAAGAACGCCTTCCAAGGAGAAAAGACCATAGGTGGGTTTGAATCCGGTCACACCACAAAAGGAAGCCGGTCGCAATATTGACCCCCGAGTCTGAGTCCCGAGAGCAAATGGCACCATCCCGGGGCAACGGC
>Ga0126381_100002869_pt1 | contig 18721 bp, 12 predicted proteins | sample PanSoiMetPlot_28_FD_96465 | JGI IMG/M metagenome (GOLD analysis project Ga0126381, IMG submission 96465) | Tropical forest soil microbial communities from Panama - MetaG Plot_28 | ecosystem: Environmental > Terrestrial > Soil > Tropical forest > Bulk soil | place: Panama | collected 2016-02-17
CTTGCGGTCGCGGTCGGAGCAGTGCTGCTGATCGGATGTGTGAACCTTACAAATCTCCTGCTGGCCAGGTCGACGACGCGCCGGCGGGAGATAGCAGTGCGGCTGGCCCTCGGAGCCCGGCGCTCGAGAATCGTCCGGCAGCTCTGCACCGAAAGCGCCTTGATGGGAGTATTGGGCGGGGCCGCCGGTCTTCTCGTATCAGCGGTGATCTGCCGATCCCTGTCATCCGCGCTCGAGAGCAAGCTGGCCACATTCGGCACGGGCGCTGAGTATCTGTTTCTCGATCTGGCTCCGAGCATAAAGGTCTTCGGGTTCACTGCAGCGCTCTCGATTGTTGCCGGGATTATAGTGGGGCTGGCTCCGGCGCGGATGTCAACCAGGCACGATGTCGCTGCCGCCATGAAACAAGAAATCGTGACCGCGCCAGGCGGCCGTGGCCTCTTTAGAGATTTATTGATTGCCGCCCAGATCGCGGCATGCCTTGCTCTGCTTGTTGCGGCCGGGCTATTGGGTCGCGGAGTTATCGCTTCGAGGAAGACAGATCCCGGCTTCGAGACGTCAAGAACCTTCTTCATTGCGTTTCCACCGGATGCGGCAGGCAGGACCAGGGCTGAGCGGGACCACCGCCTGACAGACATCGTTCGCAGGGTTCGAGATATACCACAGATTAGGTCGGTTGCTCTGGTCGATCATCCTCCGATGATGGGCCACAGCACCGCGCCCTTTGAGCCGGTTGGAAGCCGGGTAACCCTCGAATCCAGGGATGCGATGTCGCTGTTCAACACAGTCTCGCCCGACTACTTCGAGACGCTGGGAATTCCGGTGATTTTTGGGCGATGCTTTAGCCGGCAGGAAGCTAATCAGGACGCACCCGTCGTTATGATAAGCGCTGAATCGGCCCATAGGTTCTGGCCGGGTGAAAACCCCTTGGGGAAACAAATCTCGGTCTTGAGAGAACTCAACGTGAAAAGGCTCGCTGGCCGGAGTTTTACGGTCATCGGGGTGGTGAAGGGAGTCCGCAGTACGAATTTGTCCCGTGTCGACCCGTCTTACATTTATTTCACGCAGGGTGAATCGAGTGGCGGCAACTCCAACCTTATCGTCAGGGCTGACATTGGCGGCGATACGGTGATCCCAATCGTGCGCGAGGCTGTTGCATCCGTCAGCCCAACACTGGGGCTGCAGATGATGGCTATGAATATCGAGAGCGGGCCTGTGCTGTTGCAGCGACTGATGACAGAGGCGCCCGCCGCAGTGGCCGCGGCGCTCGGCCTGCTGGCGCTTGTGCTGGCGGCGGTTGGGATTTACGGGGTCGTCTCTTGCCTGGTAAGCCAGCGGACCCGAGAGTTAGGAGTGCGAGTAGCACTAGGAGCAAGGCGGGGCCGGGTGATGGCGATGATATTCCGTCAAGCGCTGAAACCGGTCTTGTGGGGCCTTCCCGTTGGCGTCGCCGCCTCTGTGGCCATGGCGGACCTGCTTTCCAGAATCGTCGTGTCTATAGAGGCTCCGGATCTCTTGTTCGGGGCCAGTCCCTGGAACCCCGCCACATTGATCGCGGTAATAGCGTTCCTTGTCGTGATTGTGCTCGCAGCGAGCTGGCTGCCAGCCTTAAGGGCGACGCGTGTCGATCCAGCGATATCTCTTCGCTACGAATAGATCTGTCGGCTTATCGCGTTACCTTCTCACTGTCTGCTTTGGTTGCTGGACAGGCTCGTGACGTCTCGCCCATTCGGCCCCGCGGTCTTCTGGCAGACCATATGCGCCCGGGCTAACATAGGTCCCGCGCTCGAATTGGGGTTTTTCTTCTTCCGCTTTGAAGGGATGCGTCAGCATCACTCGATCGGAGCGAACACCGGTCACCTGCCAGGACACCTTTACATTTGGCGCACTGGTTCTGACCGTGAAGGTGTTCTGGCTGATTTCGGTCGCGATGATCGCCTGGGCGAATGCCCCGATTACGGTTAGTTGATACCGGAAGTCCCGGTTGATAGCCTCGAACCAATCGGGCAGCGTCACCGTCGCCTCGCCTCGCCCATCCGTTGTCACATTGCCGCTATAGATATTGAGTACTTCTGACGACTCGATTGCTGCATGCAGCAAGTATTTCTTTTCAGGATCCAGCGGGTGATCTATCTTGAAGTTCTTTGTGCCGCTGACATCGAGGTCGCCGTTAATTTGGACGTCTCCGTTAAAGGTACCTGCTCGACCTGACGCCGCGCCGTGGAGCGTCACGCCTGGAGCGGCGACGATCCCGTCCCCGGACAGGCTACCCGCCCCGAGTCCTGGTCCGCCCGAAGCGTCTACGCCTGAACCGGCGAAGCCGCTATCGGCGGGCCCGCCTCCCGCCCGAACACCGATGCCGCCGATGTTAGTCTTGGTGCTGCCGCCAAAGCCCTCCAGTCCGTTACCGCCCTTGCTGCTATCGCTTGGCCCCCCGTTTCCCTGCACTCCGCTGCCCGCAAATGCGTCGGGGCTGGAACCACCGTTCGCTCTAATGCCAAAGCCTGCAGCGAAATTGTCATTGTTGGTGACGGTGATTATGGCAGAATCCGCAATGGTCCCGGTCAATGTCAGCGGAACCGCGACCTGGAGTGGCGCTCCGTTCGTCCCATCGCCGTTGAGCGTGTCATCATGAACAACCGACTGCAGGCCTGTAACCGCGGCGGTCGTCTGCACCGATCCATCGGGAAACTTTAGCCCGCCAAGTGTGGTCTCAATTGTTCCCACAACGGTCAGCCTGGACGATGGAGCATCTGTGCCGATGCCTACCTTGCCGAACTTGTCCTCGAATATCGTTGAATCCCCTATGAACGAGTTGCTGGTGAAGCCAACCCACTTCGTCAGCCGTCCAATCGTACCGCCTCCAAACACGGGCAAGTTAGGGCCACCGGCCATCAGGAGCATCGAGGTCTTGATCGGCCTGGGCCCCGTATTCTCGCGACTGCTTCCGGTGCGCGACAGACTGAACGCCCTGGAGCGCAGCGAAAAGTTGAATCGGGCCGGCGAAACTGCATCGGCTCTTACATCGCCTGGCGTGTAGTTTGCGATTGTACTTGTTTGTGCTCGGGCCCAGGACGCGCAGGCCAGTGTCAGTACCGTAATCGAGCAGACTTTGGTCAGAAATGTACTACGGTTTCTCATTGTTCTTGCCCCCCTGTCTACTTGGTTGTTTATCGTTGATCGAGTCGCTGCCAGACCTGCGCTCAATTGCGCGTCGCAACACCGCCGGATGGCGTGCCATTGACGCGCTCTTCTCTTCAGGCTGATTGAATGCGTCAGGATGGAGATAGGTACCTCGCTCGCGTTCGGGTTTTGTTTCTTCGACCGGAATCCTGTGCATGTTGGCGTACGCGTCCCGGCGAATCCCCGTCACCTGCCATGATACCTCGACGCTCGGGATGCTGGTTTTGATCGTGAATCGGTTACCCCTGATCTTTTCGGCGACAATCGCCTGTGCAAAGGTCCCGATCACAGTCAGTTGATAGCGAAAGTCGCGGTTCAGAGCTTCGAACCAGTCAGGAAGCGTGATCACGGCAGTGCCGCCGGAATCCGTCGTCACCGTTCCGTCATAGATGTTTTTCATATCCGGTGACTCCACGAACGAGTGATACAGGTACTTGTTTTCGGGATCGAGAGGATGATCTATCTTGAACGAACCGGACCCTTTTGTGAGTCTCCCGGCAACATCGACATTGCCGACAACATCGACGTTGCCGACAAAGTCACCAGCGTTGCCGCTGTCCGCGCCGTTCACGCCGACACCTGCCGTGGCTACAATTCCGGTGCCGGCGATATTGCCGTTTCCGCTGCCGTTTCCGCCATCTGCCTCTATGCCGTTTCCACCAAAGCCATTGCGGCTGGCTCCGCCGGACGTGAATATGCCATCGCCGCCATTCGATGATATGCAGTTGCAGGCCCCGGGATCGGTGCCGCCGCCGCCAAAAGCTTCTAATCCCGTACCACCATTTCCGCCTGTCCCATTTACTTCTGCATCGCCTCCGGTTGCTCTTATTCCATGCCCTGAGATGGGGAAATCGGGACCGCCTCGACCATCGAGTGCGGGGCCGCCGCCAGTGCTCACGGCACTCACAATTGGATTGAAGAAACCGATGCCTTTCAGTGTCAGAGGTACGGCAACTGTCAGCGGAGAACCGCCGGTCCCGCTACCCGCAAGCGTAGTATCGTGCGTCACCGACGTGATTACATTAGGCGCAGATAGAGTAAGCGTTCCAGGTCCCGCCGCCACTGTTACATTCGCGCCGGCCAGGATCGACAGGTCGTCTTTCATTCCGTTCAGGCTTTTGACTACTTGCCCGGCCGCGATATTAGCCGCCGCCACAGCCCCGACTGCGATATCCGGGTTTGTCACTCCGCCGGGGGCAATACCAAGCGGCATCGCTGATGTGCCATCGCCAGTCAATGACTGGTCGTGCACGACCGCCGAGATGCCACTGTTCGCAAAATCGACTATCGAAACCGGGATGAACGGGAGATTGCCGTTGACCACCGAAACAAACTGAGATGAAAGGCTCACCTTGCCAGTCACCGGTTGAGGGGCGGCAACAAAGCTGATTTTCACCCCCAGGCTGTCGCCGAACGCGAAAGTCTTGGGTTGCCCGTTATAGGTCACCACAATTTGGTTTTGGTTTGCTCCGAAGCTGACCGAGAAGTCGCTCACCAAGAGACTCGCCGAACTCACAGAAACAGGTGTCGTAAATGACCCGACTGCGCCGACAGAGCTATCAACAAAGAACGTGAAGGTGTTGCCGGTTGGAAGCGTCAGCGGCGACGTGCTCACCGATGTCACAGATAACTCCGCGCTTGCGGGCTGGCCGGACCGGAAGATAGTCGGATTTGCACCGAATGTTACTCGCGCACCTGTCTGGGCCTGAGCTTCGGCGGTAGATAAGAATAGGAGTAGCGTAGGGATCGTCAAAGCTGGAATTGCACACCATAGTCGTCGCATCGAAATCTCCTTAATAGTGGGCCTGTGTTGGCGGTCATCAGAGGCCTGGTCTCAGTGAGAATTCACGGCTGGAAGCAGGAGCCCGACCAGAATGGCAATGATCGAGATGACCACCAGCAGCTCGATTACCGTAAAGCCACCGGGCCAGCCCTGTTTTCTGCTGGGGGATTGCTGACCTGCGCCCGCTCCCAAATAAAAAGCTAAGTCGCATACGTCTGCAATTGAAGTCTGATTGTCATTCTCTCTCATTCCAAATGCTCCTTTCTGAGGTTGGTGACGAAACAATAGAGTCTGGTTTGCTCATTCAAGATCAGTTGGATCGTTGAACAGCACAGTCAGTTTGATTGAGCCGTGCCCGAATTGTGGAAATCCTGGCGCGCCTCGATTCCCTGGGTCGAGCGTCGAAGCAGTATCGTCGGGAGGGAACAGCACAAGTGAATTCAGGAAATCGATGAGTGCGCTTCGCCGTTCCGCCGGCAGGCGAGCAAACGCATCGCGAGCTGCCTGGGCTTCTCCTCCATGCCGCAGTATGACTTCGACGAGATTGATGCTCCGGCCATCGTGTCCGTAAGGCGCAGTGGTTCCGACGCCCCATAGCGGAGTTGTCAGGAATTCCTTTTGCATTGTCCCATCGAAATTCCGCTCGTAGAAATTGGGCCCCAGGTCGTGCCGTTTGAAGTCGGAGAAGATATTCTTGACCAGGAATGGTTGAAGCTTGGGCTGCTTCAGGGAGGGGAATGCGGTTCCGTCGCTGACCACGTTGAACAAGGGAGTCGTCGTGCTGAACAGGCTGTTCATGATTCCATTGGATGGATCGAATGATGTCTCGACGTCGGCAACTCTGCGGTCGCGATTTATCTGCAGATCGGAGACATGACAGGATGCGCAGCCAGCCTTGTCAAAGAACCGCCTGCCCTGGTTGGTCGTTGCTGTCTGTTCATACAACGCGGGCTTGAAGTAATTCAACAGATAGAACTCCATGTAATCGACCAGGGACAAAGGTACCTCGTTTGTAACGCCGTCACGGTCGGGATCAGCGGTAGGATCATCTGTCGGCGGCGGGTCGATTTTGTCTGCCGAGCCGTCGAGGACCATTCCTGAAGGAGTCGTTACTTTTCCTCCCCGGTTTGCCCTCATAAGGTCGGGATCCACTGCCTGGAGCCCCATCTCGTTCTGTAGAGCTCCGGTCACAAACTCGCGGATAGAAATCGTTCCACCATGATGAAAGAAAGGACGTACCCGAAGATCCGGGTCAACGCCATCGACCTGGGACGTGTTGACAGATCCATCGGGACTGGCCGTTATTGAGCCATAGTCGATCCCTTTGCTGGTGAGGTCTTTTGTCACTGGCCGGCCCCCTGACTTTGCTTCGGCGAGTGCTGCGACCCGGATCGCGCGCAGATCCGCAGTGATCTCATCGCCAAGCATCTCCTTCAGGCCGAGGCCGAACAGGTGAGGCGCGTCTCTGGAATCGGGCCTGGTTACGACATCGCCGCCGCTCCCGGCCGAACCTCGCGGCCGTCCATGGCACGAGGCGCAGCTATCAGCAAGCCCCGCGCCAATGGCGATGTTTGAGTCGACGTCGCCCGCTCCATCGCCGACGTTAGGCCCTTGCCCTTCGCTCCTGGTGAACTTGCGCTGGAATAGCTGCCGGCCGCGCCGAATCGCTCGAAAGGGGTCTCGGTTGATTATGAAGGATGATGAACCAGGTGTGTTCACGTCGCCGCGGCCTGACCCGATCTCTTCGACGAGAGACTTGTGGATGCCCTCATTAGCGGCGTTCGGCGCCCTGGTCTTGTCAATGAGCTGACCTGTTGCTGTGGCCGACAGAATCACAAGAGATCCCAGCCACGCGGCTATGACCCATATCTTGCTCTTCTCTTTCCGATGCAAGCTTTTCTGACTGCCCGGGAATCCTGCCCTCATGTCCGTCTCCTCCATCGATCATCCTCGACTTCTATAATCTTCGACCTTCGATCGTTCTTGACTTCGATCGTCTCCCGTCAACGTGTTGGCCGGCCGCCAATGGTTTGAACTCTTGCGTCCTTGAGACGCCACAAGCAAAGTATTTGACCCGCTGCTTAGGCGATCGAGCATCGACACTTCGACTGGCTCTCTCGTCGTCCGTGCACGCCCGGCGATTTTTGCTTGAGGTGTCGCACTGGTTGGACCCAACAATTCGGGCACGCCAATGACTGCACACGCCGTTCACGTCTCGCTTCAAACAAAGGCTCGAGCGCGAATTCTGCCTTTAGGTGTTCGGTAGACACGGGATTGCGTGGCGTGCTTTTGTCTTGCACGACCCGGCCGCGATCGAAGGAGCCTGGCGGCACGGTTGGATTCATGGCGCGGTTGCAATCGGTAGTCTCCGCCCTCGAAATGGTCGGGCGCGACTTCCTGTTGGGCGACTGCTATCGCGGTGAAAAATGCTACGGCCAGCAGAGTTGTCACTGTAATCCGGATCCACATGAGTCTCATGGCAGTTCCTTCCAGTAATTCTGAATCGCTCGACGGAGAAGGCGTCTCCATCTGGCGTGCTCGCGTGGCGGTGAGGTGTCTGCGGCCTGTTCCGGGGAGAGTTTCAGCAACGAGGCCTCATTCGGCATTCGCAGTGCGAATCCTGTTCTCGTCTAGTTAAGCAAGACGGCAAAAAGTATTTCAGGTATGGAAGGTGGTCATTGAATAAAATGGTCTCGTGGAGGGTTCGCTGCGGAAACACTCTAGAGAATGACCTGATTCAGATCAGCTCCGCCGTTTTGATGTGCCGCGATGGTGATGATCCGCATCTGACTTCAAACGGCCGATTTGGGGAAGGGAGGTTCCTCGGTTGAGCTTAGGTGCGGTGTATTCAGGTTGGTGCTCGCTCTGTGGGCGGCAGCCCGAGCTGGTTCAGCGCTTGCCGGAGAGGTTGGCCCATTCGCCCGATTGAATGAAACTCGCCCAAAAGAATGGATGCTGCCGGTCTTTGCGCTTGAGCATTGCAAGCTTCACTCGACGCAACGCTTCCCCGCGACCGAGACCTTTCTCCAGACCTGCATAGTAGCTTGTCATCATCTCTCGCGTTACATAATCGCTTACCGGCCATAAACTCATCACCAGCGACTCAGCGCCGGCCAGAACAAAGGCGCGCCGCATTCCATATACTCCTTCGCCTGCTTTCACTTCGCCCAGGCCGGTGTCGCACGCCGATAGAGTGACCAGCTTTGTTCCCCACAGGTTCAGGCCGGATGCCTCCAGCGCTGTAAGGATACCGTCGTCACTGCGCTCTCGCAGGTTCGCGCCGGCAAGCGCCAGACCGGAGCGTAGCAGCGGATTCTCGATACTCGCATTTGTGTAGACTCGGTCGGCCCGGGTCCCTGAGCGGTCGTTGCCTCGACCTGGACCCGTTTCCAGGAAGAAGCCGTGCGTCGCGATGTGCAAGATGCGCGGAGCTGCAACGCGCTTCAGGGCTGACTTGGTCGCCTGTGCGCCCAACAGCATCTGGGCGTCGGGCAATGTTGCCTGGATCGACCGGGCCTCCTCTTCAGTTTGAGCGAGAGGTCCAAAGTATACATCAGAAAGGCTGCGCGCCTCGGTCACGCTCGCGCGCCTTCCTGCTCCTGGTGCCTCGCCGGGTGTTAAAAGCGCTGGATGTTGAGCCTCGCCGAACAATGGGTTGGCAATTATCACCGGCTTGCTCCTGCTTTCGCGCGCCACGTTTAATCGCAGCAGCTCCCGGCCGCTTGTCAAGTACGACAAAGAGTAGTTCTGAATCAAGTAACGCCCTTTTTCATCCACCATCGCTTCAAATGGCGCAAGGTTCAGCTCTCCGTCGCCCGAGATCAGTAGCTGAGTCACATCGCCAGCGAGCCGCCTTACCGGCCGCATTACTTTATCGTCCACAGCACGCCCAAGGTCCTGCACATCCTTGCTGTGCGGATCTCGCAATGCCCGTCGCCATGAATCGACCAACTGGTCGATTTTGCGCTCTTCGCCAAGCTCGGCCCATAAGGGCTCGCCCTGATGGTGAATCACATAGACGATGTACCGCGGTTCGCTGAACGCCCTCCCGGTTTCGGGTGCCTTCGGGTCAAATGGCCGGTACATGGCGTATTCAATTAGCGCCCCTCTCCCAGGAATCGCCGATTGAATTTCCTCGAGCGTAACGGTATGTGATCGTTCGTAAAAACCGCTGCTCCTCCGGCTGATTTCAGCTTCAAGCTCCTCCTTTTGTTGTTCAAGGCCCTTGATCTGTTCCTGGTGACGAACTGATGACAAACTCTGCGGCCCTTTGATTACAAGGTCCGCGATCTTGGAGGTGGTCTCGTTCAGCTGGTCCAGGAGCTTTCGGTCATCCGTGCCAAATCTTTCCCGAAGCGAAGCCAGGCTATCCGACATCGTATCTTGAACGCGACCCTTGAACCTCAATATGGTCGTCACCGCCAGAGTGCGCGCCTCCGGATCACCTGGCGCGAATTGTGCGTGCAGCGAAATATTACGCCAGCAGTGCGACGACAGAGTTGCCAGAAATGCCAGCTTTTCGCGCTCGGAACCCGCCTTGACGTTCAACCTGACGTAACGCTCTTCGAGCTCGCTGGCCTGTGTCTCGAATCGCACCGCCTGTCTCGCCAACCCCTGTTCAGCGTAGAGCCGGCTCAGCCCAAACAGCGTTTCTTGAGCAACCGGCACCGCCATGCTGCCCGTCCGCTCCAGGATTGACAGAGCACGATTCATCAGTGCCCCCGCTTTAGCGTATTCACCCGTCGTGCAGTAGAGCCCTGCCAGGTCGTTCAAGCGATCGGCGAGTTCTACCTTGTCCGTGCCCAGGGACTTTTCATACAGCGCAAGAGCCCGTGCGAACATCGCCTCGGCTTTGGCGTAGTCGCCTGCATCATAAGCGACCCGGCCGCGCCTCGTGTACGACGGCGCCAGGTGAAAGTGGTCGGGGCCAAGCATCTTCTCCTCCATGGCCTGCGACCGCGCGTAGTATTCTTCCGCCTTCGCATAGTCGCCCTGCTCGTAATAGACGAGACCGAGAGAACCGAGCATCGAGTCGAAAAGCAGGTTGTCCGCCCGCCCTGCCTTCTCCAGGATTTCAATCGCTCTCTTGAAGGTCTCTTCTGCTTTCGCGTTGTCGCCCCTGGCCTGGTAGTGAACTCCCAAACCCTGTAAGTCGAACGCAAGCTGCGGACTCTCGCTCCCCAATGCCCTCTCTTCGATCTTCACAGCACGCAGAAACAAGGGCTCGGCCGCGGCAAAATCGCCTCCCAAATCATAAAGACTCGCCAGATGGGTGAGCGGCGTTGCAATTAAGATATCATCCGGTCCCAACACCTTTTCACGAATATCGATCGCGCGAACGAGCAGTTCGCGGCATTCGGCAAACTTTCCTTGAATCCTGAGCTGGGTATACTCCTCCAGGAGTGTGCGGGCTTGCTGCAACGCTCGTTCTTGGTCCGTGGCAGGGTGTAGTTGCACTAACTGAATCTCATAGCGTCCTGCTGGCGCTCTGCTCCCCGCGTACACTTCAAACTGATAAGTCCCTGCCACCTCAGCTACCCGCGGTATCGACAGCACGGAACTGTTTCCAAACGGAACGAATATCGGAACGCTTTTTCCCTCAGGTAACTTGAGGGACACTCCCACCTCGATGCCGTGTTGTTTGATTTCCAACCCGATATATTGCCCTTCCGAAAGCGTGATCGGATAAGTGTGGCGCTGCCCGGCAGACAATTCCCGGTCAACCGGCTTTCCGAGCTCCAGCGTTACAGGAGAGTCTTGTGGATACCGCGCCGCGCACGCGGAACCTGGTATAGGCAACCTGCCAGTGTTTAGGCGCCCTATGCTTCTAACTGGCGCGGCACCCTGCAGACCAGCCGAAATTGTCAGAACCAGCAAGATGCCCTGTGGAACAAGCGCTCTATTCAACGTGCGCCTACCGCTTTCCATCGAGGCTCGTCCATTCTCCCGATTGTATAAAGCCGGCCCAATAGAATGGATGCTGGTGGCTCTTTCGCTTCAACATCGCGAGCTTGACCTGCCTGAGCGCCTCCCCACGGCCCAGTCCTTCTTTGAGCCCGGTGTAGTATTCGGTCATAATCCTTTTCGTCCCATAATCGCTCACCGGCCACAGGCTCATGAGCAGCGATTCTGCGCCGGCCAGCACAAAAGCGCGCCGGAGCCCGTAGACGCCTTCGCCGGTCCTGACTTCACCAACACCGGTGTCGCATGCAGACAACGTTACCAACCTGGTACCCCAAAGATTCAATCCTGATGCTTCCAGGGCGGTCAGTATTCCGTTGTCGCCGCCGCTGCTCATCAGATTTGCCCCAGCGAGGGCCAGTCCGGAGCGGAGAAGGGGATTGCCGGACCTTATTCGCGCGCTGATTGCGCGGGTTCCGCCAACACCGGCCGTCGGCTGGCTCGAGTCTGCCGTAGCGTCCTGCAAGAAGAATCCATGCGTTGCAATATGCAGGATCCTCGGCGCTTGAACTTGCTCGAGCTCTGACTTTGATGCCTGCGCCCCGGTTAAAAGGATGCCGTCAGGCAATAGTGACTGCACCTCGCGTGCTTCCTGTGCAGTGCTGGCCAGAGGCGCGAAGTAAACGTTTGACAGGTCATTTCCAGTGATGATGCTTTGCCGCGACTTGCGCCCTGACCGCTTCGCAGAACGCGAGTCGGCTTCCTCGGGCCCTGCCTTTTCGGGCTCGCCGAATGTAGGAGCGCCGATCACCAGCGGCGGGTTGGCGCTGTCGCGCGCCAGGCCCATTCGCAACAGATCCCGGCCGCTGGTTAAATAGCTGATCGAGTATCGCTCGATCAGATAGCGACGCTCATCGTCCACCAGCGCTTCAAATGGAATCAGGTTCAGCTCGCCATCCGGTGAGATCAGCAACTGATTCGTGCCCCGCAGCAAAGCCCGAATCGGTTGCATGACTCTCTGGTCGACCGCTCGCGCCAATTCCTGCACGTCTTTGCGCTGCGGATCCCGGAGCGCCTGGCGCAATGAGCCGACTCCGGCGTCAAGCTCACTTGTCGGTCCAAGATCTCGCCATTCTACAGGACCATGTTGAGTGACGACATAGACCACATAACGTGGCGGTCCGGGAGTCAGGCGCTCGTTGCTGGATGTCGGATCGAGCGGCCTGTAAGTCGCAAACTCGATCAACGCGGCCTTGTCGGGAATCCTTTTCTGAATAGAATCGAGCGTAACCGTAGTAGTTGCCGCGCGAAACTGAGCGCTCCGGCGGCTCATTTGATCTTCCAGCTCCGCCTTCCTCTGCTCTAAAACCTTGATCTCGGCCTGGCTCTGCGCTGACACCACCTCGCCCGAACTACTCAGCACTCGATATGATAACTGTGTGGCTGTATTGTTGAGTTGTCCGAGCAATTCCAGATCGTCCTGCCCTGCACGACGACGCAATGCGGCAACCGTGCCGTTCATCGCATCAAGCACGCGCCCCTTGAACCTCAACACTGTCATTGCCGCCGCTTCCGCCGATTTCAAGTCGTTTGGAGCGTGGCGAACGCTGTATGTTACAGTTCTATTCATCTCCGACGCCGACGAGGCCAGATATGCAAGCTTTTGCTGCTCGGAACCCGTCGCAAGTGCAAGTTCCACTCTTCGCTCGCCCACGGTGTTCGCTCGAGACTGGAAGACAAATGCATGATCAAGATCGCCTCGCTCGGTGTAGAGCTCAGCGAGGTTGTCGAGGGTTTCCTGCGAATCGGGAGAGTCAGGCCCCTCCGACTTTTCGTAGATGGCCAGCGACCGCAGTAATAGGGGCTCGGCGCCACTGGAATCGCCTTTCAGGTCGATGATTCTCCCGAGCCGGTTAAGGGCCTCCGCGACCGAAGGGTGGTTCGGCCCATTCATCTTTTCCTGGATCTCAAGCGCGCGACGGCCTGATTCCTCCGCTTCAGGGAAGTCACCCTTGCCCAGGTAGGCTTCCGAGAGATTCACAAGGATATCCGCCAATAGCCGGAGCCGCGCATCCTCGGAACTGATTTCGGCATCGACCGTTAATGCGCGCTTGAAGTAGCGTTCCGCACTCGCGAAATCTCCTTTTGCGTTGTTAATTCCGCCTAGATTCAGTAGCGCGCGTCCAACCCAGGTCGGACTCCGAGTTTTCGCTTTCTCTCGACGCTCCAATACCTGCAGGTAAAGCTCTTCGCTCCGCTGGTAGTCGCCCCTCGCATACTGGATGAGCGCGAGGTTTCCCAGCGAGGCAAGCGCGCCGTTCTCGCTATTTAATTTCTGCCTGATGTCTAAGGTTCGCCTGTACAGTGATTCGGCCAGATCGAATTCACCCCGCCTGTAGTAAATGCGGGCGAGGTAATCAAGGACGAATGCGACCCCCAGTCCGTCCTTACCATCTGACTTTTCGGTGGACGCCAATTCCAGGCGGTAAACCTGTTCGGCTCGGACGAAATCACCGGTCGTGTCATAGAGATTCCCCAGGCTGTGAAGGGCTCTTGAATACTCCCCGTTACCGTCGCCCAAAGATTTCTCCATTATGGACACTGCTCGCCGGTAAACTTCTTCAGCCTTCGAGTACTCCTGACCGTCGAACAATATCCCGCCGTAATCAATCAAGGCGGTTGCGGTAAGAATGTGATTGCTGTCAAGCGATCGCTCGCGTATTCCGAGGGCGCGTTCCAAGTATGATTTCGCTTTTCCCGCATCGCCTTTTTCGCGGTACAGGCGGGCCAGTGAGTGAAGGGACCGGGCGACGTCCGGATGGTCGGCGCCCGGATGGTCAACGCCGCCCGGATGGTCAACGCCCATGACCCGTTCTCTAATGTCGAGCGCCCTCACGAACAGCTTTTCTGCATTGCCGTAGTCCCTTTTTGCCACGTACACATTGGCCAGAAGGTCGAGACTGCTCGCATACTCAGCGTTTTCTGAACCATCCGCCCGTTCTACAAGGTTCAGGGCCTCGCCGGCCCTCGCGATAGCGGCGTCAAACTGCTTGCCGCGAGACAATTCCGCGGCTTCCTGGCTGCGTTTGGCCGCCTCGTTGAGATAGCGGTCGCGTTCTGTAGCAACGTGTCTGTCATCCAGGCTGATCGCGTAAGCCGCAGCCGAAGCTCCTCTTAGAGTCGCTTCGATCTCCACGGTATAATTGCCCGACTTTTCCGCAACGAATTCACATTTCTCCCTGCCATGATTTCTGCTCTCACCGTCAATGTCGGCAATCACCTTCCCGTCAACGCCATACAACCGGACCCGGACATCGATTCCGCGTTGATCCACGGTAATACCGGCGTACTGGTTCTCGAGCATCGGCACTCGGTAAGCCTGCTTTTGCCCGCCGGCCATTTGACGTTCTATCGCCTTACCTGGATGGAGCTCCGGCGTATCCAGCTCGCCCTGGCTCTTTGGCGCGCAGGCCGCATACGGCGAAAGCGCTCGATCGCGAGTCTTTCCTGTTGCGTGGGGTCCGAGCAAGAATAAAACAAATACGACAATCAATGAGGTGAACGCGGGAACACCTCCGCGCAGCACACCTTCATTGGGTGACTTGCCTGGTTGGCGCGACTGCATTTCATACCCCGGCAGGGATGGCGGTGAGGAGGGAGCTATTGTATCACAACTTTGAACGGGTAATTGCCCACGATTTCAAGGCCGCCTCCCTTACGCAGCCCCGCTACCTCGACATTATAGATGCCCTGCTTCAACAAACCGGACCGCACATTGAAAGCAATTATCCGCTTCTTGTTTTTGGCAAGCGGCTTCAGAGGCGCGCTTTTCCAGATAGTTTGATTGGAGCCGGAATCCTTCACGGTTGCTTGATATCCCGAAGAGTCATCAGTCTCCAGTTCCAGCGTAAATGCTACACCAAAGCCCTGCTGCATCCCCAGTACCGGAATCGAAATGGCGCCGCGGGTTGGGGGCTGCAGGCTGAACGCGACGAACTCTGGACGAACGCTATTTCCCGGGCCGGGCCGCTGCTCGGAAGCAAGTTGTTTCTCGAGTTGCGACATCCGCTCCCTAATAGCCGCCAGTTCATCCGCCCTTCTCGCGGCTTCAATTCCATTCTCCGCGAGTTCCCGCGAGAGTTGCTCTTCGCGCTGCTCTAAAGCGGCGCGCTCCTGTCTCGCCTGCCCCATCTGCCGCTCTAATTGCCAGTTCTTCAGCCCAAGATAGCCCGCCGCGACCAGAACTGCTGCTGCCATCGCTAATGCCCACAAAGTCCGGCTCCGGCCAGCGGGTCGCGCCAACCAGGGCCGGCGCGTAGATTCCGCCAGTGAGCTCGCTCCTGTCCCAACCATGGCCGCAGCGGCTCCTACTGGTTCGCGGGCGACCTTGAGTGAGAGAAGTGCCTGACCAAAGCGAACCTTCTCTCTTCGTCTTGGTGATGCGAGGTAATGCGTTTTGAAGCCTTCGGCCAACGCCCCGGAGAGCTCGCCTCGAACGTAGCCGTCTACTAAGTCATTTTCCACGCTACGAAGCCGGTCGGCGAAAATGTCGTCCGTAAGACTCATCTCGTCGAGCCGCTCGGTCTCGTCCTCGGCCAGAGCCCCAACAAGATAAAGCTCTATCTTGTAATCATCCGGTTCTTGCGCCACTGCTAATCGCTCCACTGCCGTCCTGCCGCCTGGCCGTCTGCAAGAATGGCCGGTCCGCGCTGCGAGGCTTTCGGCAATGGACCCCCTCTATCTAGTTAAGGCAGTTGTATCAAAATCTTTCATGCCCGACGATCCCAGGAACCCCCGAAGTAGCGCCGGTCTTGCTGGCTCCTGCGGATCGACCCGGATCAGAAAGAGAGGTCCTGAACAAGGATCAAGATGAGAGTTCTCTGAACAAGAAGCATCCGCGAGAATCCGCCAAATCCGTCTCATCCGCTTCTATTCCCCTTTCGCCCGGGCCTGCTCGGCCGCGCACTTTCGAACGCAGGCCTCGAGTTTGTCTCGAATCCGGCAGGCACGGATACTCAGGGCATTAACGGTGATTCCAAGCCGTGCCGCCATGGCGCGGCGGTTGTCAATCTTGACCCGCTGCTCCCCCCTATAATAGCCAACTATGAGATCGCGATGGTCAGGGTCCAGCGACTCTACACAGCGGCTCAGGCATTCAAGTAATCTCTCCTGTTCTCGTTCCTCTTCGGCTGTATCAGCCTCGGTAACCAGACCGCTACGCTTGCGCGTTTCGCTGTCGTCCAGCGCTTCTTCAACCTTCGGCTTTCGCAGATGTTCGAGAAAGACGAATCTCGCGGTTATAAAGCAGTAGTGCGCCGGCGCGTCGCTGGTGATGGATCCTTCCTCCTGCAGCCGCCTCGCCACACGGTTGAGAGTCTCGTCAGCCAGCTCATCGGGTCCCGCACAGTTCTTACGATCAAAGTACAGCACGATTCGCCTGCGGATTTCCAGATACCGTTGTCCCCCTGAATCCTCGCCCTGGTCCAGCCATTCCAGAAGCCGGCGGAAGGCGCCCTCAGTGAGCGCCCACTGCTTTTTAGATTCGACCTTTGGTCCGAGGGCGTCAGCCATAGCTTTCCTCGTCCTTATCAAAGCGCCAGGACAAAACTCGGCTAAGTTTAACCTATTGTCAGTCGCCCTCGCTAACTCCTAGAACCAGATACCTTAGATCCAGATCTAGTTCGGCATCAGCGTAGCGCAAACTGTTAGTTTGCGTTCTTTCTCCCTCGCCGCTATCTCTCGACTCTTACGGACCGTGTCTTGAGCTTCTCAGAGCAAGGGGCTTCGATGAGAGGACGACACTGGGCGGTCGCCAGATTGACTCTTCAACCACCCCCATAGTATTGTGCCCCTGTCGCCGTGCAAGGGCCGTATCCAAACATCAGTAAAGAAAGCAGTCGTTAGGAAGTTGTACAAGAGTAAGGACGGTGGCGACGCACCCTCACCTTGTGGTCGCTGTGAGGATAAACTATAGGGGCTTACAAGACCCCCGACGACCGCGCTCTGATTCTCACTCCAGAGGCGTCCATTACAAAAATCTCGATTCTACAGAATTCTCAATGAAGGAGGACACGTATGAGATTGTCTCGAGTGTTTGCAGGTCTGTCTCTTGTAGCTCTCTTGGGTACTTGCGCCATGGCTTCTGAACCGATCCACATCAGTGCGAACTTGAGGGGGTTCAACGAAGTCCCCTCAAAGTTTACCGCTGGTACGGCGACTTTTCGCGCCACTATTGATCAGACCGCCCAGACGATAACGTTTACGATGACGTTTTCGAACCTGACTGGTCCGCCGATCGCTTCTCACATTCACTTCGCACAACCAAACGTCAATGGGGGGATTCAAGTGTTTTTCTGCGATGGAGCGGGCCACACCGCTTGCCCCACCACTACCTCTGGCACTATCTCGGGAACCGTTCATGCAGCCGACGTGATTGACGCGGGCCAGGGCATTGGGGCTGGCGACTTCAACGACTTGGTCAAGGCCATTCTAGCAGGCAAGACCTATGTCAACATCCACACAGCCATGTTCCCCGGGGGAGAGATTCGAGGACAGATCACGGTCAGCGAAGATTTCGGCGACGATCGATAACGCCCGCCGATTTTTGAGCTAGAGTCGAGGAGCGCACGCGAACCCGAGAGCCGTTGGCTCGGTGAGCGTGCGCTCCCTAATATCCTCGGAGACTCTGTGAAAACAAGGGGCGGCCGTTCCCCGGCCGCCCGGGATTCTTCCCCAGAGAGACTCTTTCTGAGGGGGACGCGCGCCTTCCATGCCTCTCCCGGCTCCAGTCGACCCGAATGTTTGCAGTCCGTCATGGCGAAGCTGGCGACGCAGCAACAATGAAAAGCCCTGTACGGGCGGCTCTCCGTGGCCGCCCCGGCCCAGCATCTCAGAACTCTTTTAAGAGGAGGACCTCAGGGAACGAGCACCATCTTCAACGGGACTTCGATCGTATGATGCCTTGGATCGTCGGTATTAATCATCATTGTTCCGTCTACTGCGCTCGGTCTGGGGAGGTTATTTGTGTCAGCGCGAAGTCGAAGCAAATAGTTCTTCTCGTTGACCAGTGTCGTAACATCAAAGCTCAACCAGGGCAGGCTGGACGTAACCGATAAGATCTTGAAAGCGCCAAACATCTTCCTGACGCCGACTCTTCCAATCTGGGTTGGACCCGCACCCATGCCTATTATTGAAATCGTGCCCAGATCCGCCACCGCCGGGCTGATCACGACGTTCGACTCCACCACCACGAGGGTCACCCCTAGCATCCCCTGAGCTGCTTCTGCGAGATCCCTGGCTGATTCTGGTATCTCCAGCTTGGCCGTGAATACTCCAGCTTTGTCTATAGGCCCCGCCTTGATGTCGATCCAGTAGCCCTTTCCTTGCGCTTCAGACCTGACTGTTGCAGTAATGGCGCCGTGTGGGGCCGCCGCTGCGTTCGTAACCGGTACCGGCCTTCCCACGGGAATAATCACGCCGGGGTGTTCAGTAGTCGCTGATATAGGAGCTGACCCGGGATCGGCCCGCCAGGCCCTTAGGGAGAAAGAGAATACTTCACCCCGCTCAATATATATCCGGGGATAGGCAGCCGGCCACACTCTCAAGTCCCCAGCATGTTCGCCGTTTGGCAGATCCGGGTTGTCGATCCTTTGGACAAACTCGGGCACGGCTTTGACGTTCCCTGCCAGCACAAACGTGATCACAGGATGGTCGGCATCATTGGTCGTAAAATCGAATCGGACCTCCACCGGTCCCGTGGTGTCCGGAGTTTGGATTTCTAATCTGGCAATTCCCGCCTGACCAGGAGGTATAGTCCCATTGAAATAGGACTTCTTTACTGTCGAGCATCACGTC
>Ga0126381_100002870_pt1 | contig 18718 bp, 18 predicted proteins | sample PanSoiMetPlot_28_FD_96465 | JGI IMG/M metagenome (GOLD analysis project Ga0126381, IMG submission 96465) | Tropical forest soil microbial communities from Panama - MetaG Plot_28 | ecosystem: Environmental > Terrestrial > Soil > Tropical forest > Bulk soil | place: Panama | collected 2016-02-17
ACCACGTCACCGGACTTGACCACCGAGCGGGGGTCGGAGACGAAGCCCTTGGCGAGCTGCGACACGTGCACGAGGCCGTCCTGGTGCACGCCGATGTCGACGAAGGCACCGAACGCGGCGACGTTGGTGACCACGCCCTCGAGGACCATGCCAGGGGTCAGGTCGGTGATGGCTTCCACGCCTTCGGCGAACGTGGCCGTGGTGAACGCGGGTCGCGGGTCGCGGCCGGGTTTCTCCAGCTCACGGAGGATGTCGGTGACGGTAGGCACGCCGAACTGGTCATCGGTGAACTCGGCCGGCTTGAGCGCGCGCAGCACGCCGGCGCTGCCGATCAGTTCACCGGCCGACGCCTTCGTCGCGGCCAGGATACGGCGGACCACCGGGTACGCCTCGGGGTGCACGCCGGAGGCGTCGAGCGGGTCGTCGCCACCGCGGATCCGCAGGAACCCCGCGCACTGCTCGAACGCCTTCGGACCGAGCCTGGGCACGTGCTTGAGCTCCAGCCGGGTACGGAACGGCCCTTCCGCGTCCCGGCGCGCCACGATGGCGGCGGCCAGCGAGTCCGAGATGCCGGACACCCGGGCGAGCAGCGGCTGGGACGCGGTGTTCAGGTCCACGCCGACCCCGTTCACGCAGTCCTCTACCACGGCGTCGAGCGAGCGGGACAGCTTGCCCTCGGCGACGTCGTGCTGGTACTGGCCGACGCCGATGGACTTCGGGTCGATCTTCACCAGCTCGGCGAGCGGATCCTGCAGGCGCCTGGCGATGGACGCGGCGCCGCGGAGGGACACGTCGAGGTCAGGCAGCTCCTGGGAGGCATAGGCGGACGCCGAGTACACCGACGCGCCCGCCTCGGAAACCACGACCTTGGTCAGCTGCAGGGCGGGGTGCCGGCTGATCAGGTCAGCGGCCAGGCGGTCGGTCTCACGCGAAGCCGTCCCGTTCCCGATCGCGATCAGCTCGGCGTGGTGGGCTTGCGCCAGCGCCGCGAGGGCCTGCAGGGATTTGTCCCACTGGTTGTGTGGTTCGTGCGGGTAGATCGTGCTGGTCGCGACGACCTTGCCGGTGGTGTCGGTGACGGCCACCTTCACCCCGGTACGGAAACCTGGGTCAAGGCCGATGGTGGTACGCGCCCCGGCCGGAGCGGCGAGCAGCAGGTCGCGGAGGTTCGCCGCGAACACCCGGACCGCCTCGTCCTCGGCGGCCTGCCAGAGCCGGACCCGGGTGTCGACGCCGAGGTGGACCAGGATCCTGGTGCGCCAGGCCCAGTGCACGGTGGCGGACAGCCAGGTGTCAGCCGGGCGGCCCTGGTCGTCGACGCCGAACCGCGACGCGATGCGGGCTTCCGCGTCCTGCTCGGCGGTGTCCCCTCCGGGGTCGAAGGTCAGGTCAAGGACCTCCTCCTTCTCGCCCCGGAACAGGGCGAGGATCCGGTGCGCCGGCAGCCTGCGGAACGGCTCGGCGAACTCGAAGTAGTCGGCGAACTTCGCGCCCGCCTGCTCCTTGCCCTCGCGCACCCGCGACGACACCTCGCCGCGGGACCACATCGTCTCGCGCAGCTCGCCGATCAGGTCGGCGTCCTCGGCGAAGCGCTCCACCAGGATCGCGCGGGCGCCCTCCAGCGCCGCGGCGGCGTCGGCCACCCCCTCGCCGACGAACCCGGCGGCCTCGGCGGCCGGGTCGCGGGTCGGGTCGGCCAGCAGCAGGTCGGCCAGCGGCTCGAGCCCGGCTTCGCGGGCGATCTGTGCCTTGGTGCGGCGCTTCGGCTTGTACGGGAGGTAGAGGTCCTCGAGCCTCGCCTTGGAGTCGGCGGCACGGATCTGATCCGCGAGCTCGTCGGTCAGCTTGCCCTGCTCCTCGATCGACTTCAAGATCGCGTCCCGGCGTTCGTCGAGTTCGCGCAGGTAGCGAAGGCGCTCCTCGAGCGTGCGCAGCTGCGCGTCGTCGAGCATGCCGGTCGCCTCCTTGCGGTACCTGGCGATGAACGGCACGGTCGCGCCGCCATCGAGCAACTCGACCGCGGCCTGTACCTGACGGCGGGTCACGCTGAGTGCGGCGGCGATCCGGTCTTCCACTGGCAGAACTGTTTGCGTCACCTCTGCATTGTGCCAGCGACCCGCGAGGGAGCGGTCCGGCTCGCCACGGGCCCGCGAAGACGCACACGCTCGCCCAGGTCCGCAGCGGATCCAACGCCGCCGAAGGCCAGGGTCAGGCCCAATTTAAGCGGAAAAATCATCTCAAACCATGGGTGGAGGACTTGGCCGGATGTGTCGTAGGTGTTAAGAATTGTGGGGTTACGTGGGTTAAGTGCCCATGATGTACAGCACGCGAGCCGTCCCGGAGGCACGAGATGATTGGTGCGGGTGTCCGGCGCATTCTGCTGACCACAGCCCTGGCGGCCCTGGTCGCCGTCCCTGCCACCGCCGCGGGCGCGGCGGCGGGCAACGCGGCCAGCAACGAGGGGAGAGCCGGCGCCACGGCGGCGAGCTGTCCCTGGGTGACGTCTAAGGCCCCGATCCCGCAGCGGGTCGCGCAGCTGATGAGCCAGATGTCACTGGACGACGAGATCAGCATGGTGGAGGGCCACGGCACGTCGAACCCGTACGTGTTCTACACCCCGGCGATCCCGGCGCTGTGCATCCCGGCGCTCGGCCTGGAGGACGGTCCGGCCGGCGTGGCCGACGGCCTGACCGGTGTCACCCAGCTGCCCGCCGGCGTGGCCCTGGCCGCCACCTGGGACCCGTCGCTGGCCAGGCAGTACGGCGACGTGATCGGCGCGGAAGAGTTCGGCAAGGGAGCCAGCGCCAACCTCGGCCCGACCGTGAACATCGACAGGGATCCGCGCTGGGGACGGTCGTTCGAGTCGCTGTCCGAGGACCCGTTCCTGAACTCGGGCCTCGACGTCAGCGAGATCGACGGTATCCAGGCCCAGGGCGTGATGGACCAGGTCAAGCACTTCGCCGCCTACAACCAGGAGACGTTCCGCAATTCGCCGGCCGACAACGTGATCGTCAGCCAGCGCGCCGAGCAGGAGATCTACTTCCCGTCGTTCTACAACGCGGTGACCAAAGCGGACGCCGCGTCGGTCATGTGCTCGTACGCGACGATCAACGGCAGCTTCGCCTGCAACGACTCGTTCATCAACAACACCGTGCTGCGTGATCAGTGGGACTTCCCCGGCTTCGTGACCTCGGACTACGGTGCGCTGCACGACACCCAGGGCGCGGTGCAGGGCACCGACCAGGAGCAGCCGTTCAACACGTTCTACGGCACGGCGCTGCAGAACGACATCACGAACGGCACCATCCCGCTCAGCGTGCTGAACACGATGGTGCAGCGGGTCCTCACCGAGATGTTCCAGTACAACATGTTCGCCCAGCCGCGAACCGGCACGACGTCGGCTACCGTCACCACCCCGGCCCACCAGCAGCTGGCCACCAGCATCGCCGAGGCCGGTACCACCTTGCTGAAGAACGCCGGCGGCACGCTCCCGCTGTCCGCGAACGGCCGGGACGCGGGCTCGATAGCCGTCATCGGCCCGTCCGCCGACACGTCGCCGACGTACGCGGGCGGCGGCAGCGCCTACGTCGTCCCGTCCGCCACGGTCAGCCCGCTGGCCGGGATCAAGGCCGCCACCGGGGCCAGCGTCCAGTACTCGCAGGGCCTGCCCGCGGACACGGCGCTCCCGTCCATCCCGAGCGCCGACCTGTCCCCCGCCTACGCCCCGACCCCGTTCGGCGGCAGCTACACCGGCACGCTCACCGCACCCGAGACCGGCACCTACGTGCTGGCCGTCACCAACTCGTGCGGCTGCTACACATCGACCTACCTGTCCGTGAACGGCACCCAGATCATCGATGACCCCAGCACGCCGCCGGTGCACACTTACAGTGCGGCGATCAACCTCACCGCGGGCCAGACGTACACGATCTCGATCAGCGGTGACTCGTCCCAGCTGCTGTGGGGCACCCCGTCCGCGCTGGCTCCCGGCATCGCGGCCGCCGCCGCGGCCGCCAAGGCCGCGAAGACCGCGGTGGTGGTTGTCTCCGACGACACCGAGTCCGAGGCTACCGACCGGCCCAGCCTGAACCTCCCCTCCGCCCAGGACGAGCTGATCGCGGCCGTCGCGGCGGCGAACCCGCACACAGTGGTCGTGGTCAACGCGGGCGCCCCGGTCGCCATGCCGTGGCTGGGCCGGGTCGCATCGGTGCTCGACACCTGGTACCCGGGCCAGAGCAGCGGGACAGCGCTGGCCAGCGTCCTGTTCGGCCGGACCGACCCGGGCGGTCACCTCCCGGTCACGTTCCCCGCCTCGCTCAGCCAGGTACCGGCCGCCAGCACCGCGCAGTTCCCTGGTAACGGCTCGCAGGTCCAGTACTCAGAGGGCATCGACGTCGGGTACCGCTGGTATGACGCCAAGAACGTCACGCCGATGTTCCCGTTCGGGTACGGCCTGTCCTACACCCAGTTCGCGTTCAGCGACCTGCGGATCGGCCAGCGGTCCGTCGACGGCACCGGGGACGTCACGGCTACGGCCACGATCACCAACACCGGTCGCGTCTCCGGCACCGATGTCGCGCAGCTCTACCTGGGCGACCCGGCCTCCTCAGGCGAGCCGCCGCGTCAGCTCGCCGGCTTCCAGCGGGTGACTCTGGCCCCCGGCGCCTCGGCCAAGGTCAGCTTCACGATCACGCCGCAGGACATGTCCTGGTGGGGCGAGGACGGCTGGACCCAGACCCCGGGTCGGTACCAGGTCTTCGTCGGCGACTCGTCCGAGCTGTCCAGCCTGCCGCTGCGCGGCACGTTCGGCATGACCTCGACGCCAGCGGGCCGCCAGGTCACCGTCAGCACCCCCGCCACCCTGGACCCGGGGAAGGCCGTCACCGTCACGGTCACCCTCGGCGCGTCAGGCACCGCCACCCTGCACGACGTCCGGCTCCGGCTGCAGCTCCCGGCCGGCTGGACCGCTACCCCGGTCGGCCCGGCCACGTTCGGCAACGTGACACCCGGCAGCGCGCCGGTCGCGACGTTCCGGGTGACCCCGCCCGCCTACGCGCCGAACGCCAGCGCCACCATCCACGCCACCGCCACGGCCGGCGACTGGCTGCGCGAGGCAGGAGTGACGGTCACGGTGTCGTAGCCCCGGACTCATCACCCCTGCTGCCGGGCCCGGAACGCCGCCACGGTCGTCCGGCTCGCGCACGCGTGCTCGCAGTAGCGCCTGGAGGAGTTGCGCGAGGTATCCGCGAACCACCGCCCGCACCCGGCCGCCGCGCACCGCCGTAGCCGCGACCGCCCGTTCCGGCAGACGTACTGCACGAGTCCGGCCACCGTCATCGTCGGCACCCAGTCGGCGAACGGCGCACCGTCCGGTGCGAAGTGCAGGTGCGGAACCCCATCGTGCCTGGTCAGATATGGTTTACAGGCCTGCTCTTGGAGCAGGGCCGCCAGCGCGTCGAGGAACTCGCCGTCGTCCGGCTCGCCCAGCACCGCCGCGATCCGCCCGCCGAGAGCGGCCAGCATCGCCTCTTCCCCGCCGCGGTACCCGTGCTCGGCGAACATGTCCCGCTGCTGCCGCACTAGCTCCTCGTGACTCAGCGCGCCCGCTCCGAGCGACGCCAGGTCCAGCGCCAGGCTGAGCGTGTTCCTATCGTAGTCGGCATAACTCACTTGATCACCTACATCGCGGTATGATTCCCATCATGACAGAGATCCCCGCCGCTCACGTCACCGCCGCCGCTCGCGCCCTGATGCTGGCCGGCCGTTGGTCCCAGGCTGCCGCGCTGCTCGACTCCGCCGTGCCCGCTGACGGAGGCGAGCGGGCACTGCTCGCCGTAGCCGCCGCCGAGGTAGCGGTAGACCAGGACTTCTGGAGCAGAACGGCCGGCGGTTCCTCCGCCCTGACCCGCGCTCGTGCCGCTGCCGACGGCGCCGGCGCCGCGGTTTCCTTCGACCTGGAGTTCGTCTGCCTCAAGCATGACTACGCGATAGCGCTCTTCGGCCCGGACGACCGTGACCCGGGCGTGGCGGAAGACCTCGCCGCGCGGGCCGCGGCGCTCAGCGACGGCGCGCCCGATCCGGTCCGCCAGGCGAACGCCGTGTTCTATGCCGGCCTGGTCGCCGAGCTCCTGCGCGCGGACGAGGCCACGGCCCGTGCTCGTTACGAGCAGGCGCTGCGGCTGGGCGAGGAAGCGGGTGACGAGCTGATCATCTCCTACGCGCTGCGGCATCTCGGGTACCTGGCCGCCACGGCCGGCGACGCGGACGGCGCGCGGGGGATGCTCCAGCGCTCGATGGAGCTGCGGCAGCGCGTCGGCTGCGTGCCTCACGTGCTGGCCCAGCAGCTCGCGCTCGCCGAACTGGCCCGCGAGGCCGCCGGCGGCCGCGACGCGGCGTGGGCGGAGGCGATGGCGGGCCAGGTGCTCACCTGGGCCCGCGCGTTCGGTGACACCTGGCTGGTTCCCGCCGCGAGCAGCATGCTGCCCGCGGGCACTACTCCCTGATCCCGGCCAGGTCCAGCAGGTCGTCGAGGATGCGGTCCAGCGAGGTGACCGTGAGGGTCAGGTGCCCCTCGCCGGGCAGCAGGTGCGCTCGCGCGCCGTGGATATGCCCGGCGAGCCATTCGCCGTGTGCGTAGGGCACCATCCGGTCCTGGTCGCCCTGCCAGATGGCGACCGGCGCGCCCGAGCCGAGCGAGAAACCCCAGTCGGTGCTGAACGCCAGATCGTCGTCGCGCCAGCCAGCGATGCCGGAGTTCAGTGCCGACCGCAGCGCGCCCGCCATGTGGTCCGCGTAGGCGCCGGTGAGCGCGGCCGTATCGGCCGCGGAGACCAGGCCGCCGAGTGCCTCGGCGATCTCCGCGCCGGTGACGCCCTTGATGCCGGGCGCCATCCGCTCAAGGAAATCCGTCAGCGGCCCCTCCCCCGCCAGCGCGGCGCCGAACTCCGCCACGTTCTCTGGCCCCATGCCCGCCGTCCAGTCCAGGCCCGCCACGCCGTACGGCGCGACCCCGGCGATGGAGGCGGCCGCCAGGCAGCGTCCTGGCAGTACCGCCGCGCAGGCCAGCGCGTGCGGCCCGCCGCCGGACCAGCCCATGGTGAGGAACGTGTCCGCGCCGAGCGCGTCGAGCACGCTGGCGACGTCCGCGGCCACGTCCGACACCCGCCGCCCCGGCCGCGGCGTGGACCCCTCATAGCCTGGCCGGGCGGTCAGCACGACTCGCAGGCCCCGGACCGCCGCGGCGGCCACGGTCGGCTCGAACAGGGCCAGCCCCACCGGCGTGCCCTCGTGCAGTACCAGCGGAAGCCCGTCGGCAGGCCCCGCGGTGAGAATCTCGATTACCCGTCCATCGGGCATGCCGATGCTGCGCCGCTCTTGCTCCATGCAGCCAAGCCTAGGTGCGCCGGTTGACCGAGACCCGCTGCGGTGTCACCAGGACAGCGACGCGGCGTTCGGAGGCCATCACCCGGTCGAAGGCCGGCCAGTCGTCATGGGTGCCGCCCGCCGCGGTGAAGATCTCCCGCAGCAGGAGCCGGAGCCGTTCTCCGTCCACGCCGGGTAGCGGATCCTCTGGGCCGGCCAGCTCGGCCGGGCCCTCGGCGGCCGCCCACTCCCAGCCCGCCCTGACCACGACGCTGGCCCGTGGCCGTACCCGCAAGTTAGCCAGCTTGCGGGTGTCGCCCCGGACGACCAGCCCCACGACCTGGGCGCCGGTCACCGGATGCGACAGCACGCCCGCGTTCGCCACCGACGACTGGATCGTGCCGTCTGACCGCAGGGTCGACACGACGCAGAGGCCGTGATCGCCAGGGACGAGCCTGGCGAATTCCTCGAGCTCGCCCATCGCGTCGCCTAGGCCGATACCAGGTCGCACACGAAGATGAGCGTCTCGCCGGGCGCGATAGCCCGGCCCGCGCCGCGGTCGCCGTACGCCATGCCCGGCGGAATGACCAGCTTGCGCCGGCCGCCGACCCGCATGCCCTGAACACCCTGGTCCCAGCCCTCGATCACCTGGCCGATCCCGAGGCGGAACTCCAGCGGCTCGCCCCGGCTCCAGCTGGAGTCGAACTCCTCGCCGGTGGAGAACGAGACCCCGACGTAGTGGACCTTGACGGTGCTGCCCGCCTTGGCCTCCGGCCCTTCACCCTCCCAGATGTCGGTGATCTCCAGCTCGCGAGGCGGCGGTCCGTCAGGAAGTCGATTTCTGGTTTGTCGATGCTCACCCGGAGCACGCTACCCGAAAGACAGCACCACCCGGTCTTCGACTGGCCGATAGCCAATTCGCTGATAAAGGGCATTACTGGTGGGGTTGGCCAGATCGGTGTAGAGGAGCACGTCGGTGATCCCGGCGTCCAGCGCGGCCTGGCTCACGGCGGCGGTGACCACCCCCGCATAGCCCCGGCCGCGCAGTTCCGGCGGCGTGTACACCGGGCCGACGCGGATCATGCCGGCGACGGTGCGGGTCACCCCGGCGAGCGAGGCCGGGCCGGCGGATGCCTGCCACAGCGTCAGGCCGTCATAGCTCAGCCGTTCGTCGACCGCCGCCGCGTGGTTCGTGTCGAAGTCGCCCGTCTCGCGGGAGAAGGCGCCGAACCAGGGGATCAGCAGATCCCGGTCGGCGGGGGTGGCGATCCTGGCCATCCCGTCCGGCGCCGGTTCCGGCCAGGTCAGCTCCCCGAGCCGGAACAGCCGCATCCGCCGGTGTACCGCGGAGCCGGCTCCGGTGCTGTCCTGCCACACGGCCGCGAAGGCTTGCGCGCTCTGCTCCTGCGCGTTGATCCCGGACAGCGCCCGGCCCGCCCCGGCCAGCTCCTTCGCGAGCGCGGTCACGGCATCGGCGGGCATCGCGCTGAGCATGACGGGAAAGTGCGGCGTGTGCATGAACACCCCGCGCACGGCGTCGCCATCGACCGGCCGCCACCAGCCGAGCAACGGCGCGACGACCGCGCCGCTTCCGCCGCTGACCCGGAGCGTCTCCGTCACGGTGAGGATCACGGTGTTCCGCGCCCGCTCCGCGCGCAGGAACTCCCCCGCCTCCGCGAGGAACTCGTCAACCGTCTCGGTCAGCTGCCAGCTCATGCATATATGTTCCGCACGTCCCCGCCCCCGCGCACCCGGTTTTCCCGTGATCGAATGGAGGCGTGGACGACGCGTTCGGTACCGACCTGTACCTGCTGCTGACCGAGCCGGCCGGGAACACCGTCTTCTCGCCGGCGAGCGTGGCCGCCGCGCTGCGGATGGCGCTGTGCGGCGCACGCGGGGAGACCGCCGCGGAGCTCGCCGCCGCGCTGCACCTGAGCGTTCCGGCGGACCGGACGGCCGATGCGGCGGCCGAGGGGCTGCGCTCGCTTTCCGGGCTGGTGGGCGCGGCGATGGCCGACGATACCGGGATATTCCGGGTGGCGAACACGGCATGGGTCCAGTCCGGCCTGCCGTTGCGGCCCGAGTTCACCGCGCGGCTCGACCAGACCGCATCGGCCGGCATCGCCGCCGCCGACTTCGCCCGCGCGCACGAGGCGGCCAGGGCCGAGATCAACCAGGCCGTGGAGAAGCTGACCGAGGGCAAGATCACCGGCCTGCTCGCTCCCGGTTCCGTCACCGAGCTGACCCGGCTCGTGCTAGCCAATGCCGTCTACCTGAAGGCGCCATGGCACGATCCGTTCCCCGAGCGGGACACCCGCGACGCGCCGTTCTACCCGCGCGGCAGGGACGCGGCGCGGGTCACCGTGCCGATGATGCGCGGCACCGCGACCCGCCACTACCTGCGCGGCGACGGCTACCAGGCCGTGCTGCTGCCCTACGCCAGGAGCAAGCTCGCGATGGCGGTGGTGCTGCCGGACGGCTCGCTGGCGGGCCTGCGCCGCACGCTCGCCGCGGCCGGGCTGGGCGCCCTGCTGGCGGGGACGGCGGCGCGCCAGGTCACGCTCTGGATGCCGAGGTTCCGCGTCGAGGCGAGCTTCGACCTCATCGCGGCCCTGCGGCAGCTCGGCGTGACCCTCGCGTTCAGCCGGGACGCCGACTTCAGCGGCATCGCCGAGGCGGCGAGGCTGCTGATCGGCGCCGTCGCGCACAAGGCCTACATAGACGTCGACGAGATCGGCACCGAGGCCGCGGCGGCCACCGCGGCCCTGTTCGCCGCGGCCGCCGCGATGCTCAGGCCCCCTCCGCCGGTCACGATGATCGTCGACCGCCCGTTCTTGTTCGCGATCATCGACACCACCGACGGCACCCCGATGTTCCTCGGCCAGGTCACCCGGCCCTAGGGCCCTAGCCCTGGGCCGGCGCCGTCACCAGGAACAACATCGCGCCCTGATCGTCGGTCAGGCCCGCCATCCGGCCGTACTCGCTGTCCCACCCGGGCCGCACGACGGTGCCGCCCAGGCCCTGTGCCTGGGCCAGGCTGGCGTCGGTGTCGGCGACCGCGAAGTAGGCGAACCAGCCGGCGGGTGCGTCGTCTTGCTGCGAGCCGATGCCTCCGACCTCGTGCCCGTCGACCATCACCATCGCGTAGCTGAAGCCATCACCGCTCATATCCTGGTACTCATAGCCGAATACTGCCCGGTAGAAGGCCTTGCTGGCGGCGAAGTCACCGCTCAGCTGCTCGTTCCAGCACAGCGAGCCTGGCTCGTTGGCCAGCCCGATGCCCGCGGTGTTCCCGGACTCCCACAGGCCGAACACGGCCCCGGCCGGGTCCACCGCCAGCGCCATCCTGCCCTCTTTCAGCACGTCCATCGGCTCGACCAGGAGCTGGCCGCCCGCCGCCTTGATCTTGCCGGCGGTGGCGTCGGCGTCCTCGGCCGCCAGGTAGGTCGTCCAGACCGACGGCTGAGCGGGATCGCCCATCTTCGGGCCGACCCCGGCGGCGATCCTGCCGTTCTTGTGCGCGATCGCGTAGCCGCCCGCCTCGGGCCCGCCTGACCGGATATCCCAGCCGAACAGGGCCTCGTAGAAGGACGATGCCTTCGCCACGTCGTCGACGCTGACGTCCACCCAGCACGGCGTCCCGGCCGGCCATGGCATGTCACGTGTCACCATTTGATACCCCCCACCCGAGGTTCTTCCGCTACGGGTCCGACGCTACACCTGGGGCACGGCACGAGCTGCTTCTACACTGGTTGAGATATGTATGGCAAAACGAGCCTCGGCGCGGATCAGCTGGCCGAGCGGGAGCTGTCACCTCGGCGCAAGCGGGTGCTGATCTGCGCGGGGATCGCAGCGGTGCTCGGCTTTGGCGGGATCGGTGCGTGGGCGGCGCTAGCCTCTGACCCGTACGCGGGTTCGAGCGCCGGCTGCGTGAACGTCACCGTGCCGAACTCAACCGGCGGCGCGACCCTGCATTACTGCGGGTCCGCGGCCAAGTCGTTCTGCCACGACGCGTTCGCCTCGGCATCTCCTGATCAGCTCGCGCTCCGGGCCCGGCCCCAGTGCCGCCTGGCCGGTCTCGGGCCTGCCTCACCCTGAGCTGGGTCCCGCGGCCCCGCTCACACGTCGATGAGGATGGTGACGGGACCGTCGTTGGTGAGGGTCACCTGCATGCCGGCGCCGAATATGCCGGTTTCCACCCGGGCGCCAAGACGGCGGAGCTCGGCGATGACCGCGGCGACGAGTGGCTCGGCGACCGGCCCGGGCGCGGCCGCGGACCAGGACGGGCGGCGGCCCTTGGCCAGATCGGCGTAAAGGGTGAACTGGCTGATCACCAGCAACGGGGCGGTCACGTCGGAACAGGACTTCTCGCCGTCCAGGATGCGCAGCCCCCAGACTTTGGCCGCCAGCTTCGCGGCCTGGTCCTGCGTGTCGTCGTGGGTGACGCCGACCAGGACCAGCAGGCCCGGCTCGTCGATGGCGCCGACGACCTGCCCGCCGACGGCGACACTGGCCTGAGCGACCCGCTGCACGACTGCCCGCATACGACGGCAGGCTACCGCGCAAGGCAGACTGGTTTCCATGATCAGCAATCCGGTGCTTGCCGAGGTAGTGCGGTCAGGGTTCACCGAGTCCCGGCACCGGGGCGCGGTGGCCGGGCTGACCGCGGACGGCACGGTCGCGGTCCGGGCCGGCGCCATCGACGAGCCCTTCTTCCCCCGGTCCTCGAACAAGCCGCTGCAGGCGGCCGCGATGCTGCGGTGCGGGCTGGACCTGGACGGCGAACTGCTGGCCCTGGCCGCCGCGAGCCATTCCGGCGAGGACTTCCACGTCGACGGCGTGCGGAAGATCCTGTCCGGGGCCGGCCTCGGCGAGGATGCCCTGCGCTGCCCGGCCTCCTGGCCGCTGGACGAGAAGACCGCGGAGCGGCTCATCGCCGGCGGCCAGCACCGGTCCCGGATCCGGATGAACTGCTCGGGCAAGCACGCCGCGATGCTCGCGACCTGCGTCGCGAACGGCTGGCCCACGGAAAGCTACCTGTCACCGGATCATCCCCTGCAGCGGGCGACCAAGCGAATGGTCGAGGAACTGGCCGGACAGCCGGTTGCGGCCGTCGGTGTGGACGGTTGCGGCGCACCGCTGTTCGCGCTCACGCTGCGCGGCCTGGCCAGCGCGTTCCGCGCGCTGGTGCGCGCCGCCCCCGGCACGCCGCAGCGCCGGGTCGCGGACGCCATCCGCGCGTATCCGGCCTGGACCAGCGGCACCGATCGCGACGAACGCCGCCTGATGGACGCGGTGCCGGGCCTGCTGCTCAAGAGCGGCGCCGAGGGTGTGGACGCCTTCGCGCTGGCCGATGGCCGGGCCGGCGCGCTGAAGATAGACGACGGGCACTCCCGGGCCCGCACCCCGGTCACGGCGGCGACCTTGGGCCGGCTCGGTGCCGCCGTCCCCGGCGAGTTCACCACCGCGGCAGTGCGGGGCGGCGACGCCGTGGTCGGCGAGATCCGGGCCGTCATGCCGGAGTAGCGGCCGGTCGTTAGGATGACGCGGTGAGCAACAAGAGCCGCCAGCGCCGCATCGCCGCGTCCAGATCAGTCAGCTCGGCCCAGGCGACCAAGGCCGCCGGCGAACTGTTCGACCAGTTGCTCGCCGAGCTGTGGGACGCGCTCAGGGCGGGCGATCTGCTGCGGGCCGAGGTGGCTGCCAGCCGGTGCATGATCCTGCCCCAGCTGCTGGGCCTGGACCAGGACAAGTCCGACGCCATCTTCATCAAGATGACCACGCAAGGCCGCACCCAGGAGGATGCCGCCCTGCTGAGGCTGATGGCGCTGCTCGGCTCGCCAGCGGTGAAGCGGTCAGCGAGCCGGACGCTGGCGGACCTGACCGCGTCGGGCGTCTACCCGGCCGAATGGGTAGCGGGGGCCGGGAAAGCGGTCCCCGGCCAGGCGTGGCGTCGCCAGGAGGCGCTCGGCGACCAGGAAACGATCATCGTGACATTCCGCTACGGCGACGACGAGCACGCGTTCGTGGTCGGCATGGACCTGATCAGCATTCCGCTCATCAGCGGCATCGGCCTGCTGACCGACCCGGCCGAGCTGGCCGGGCTGGCCGACAGGATCAAGCGTCCCATGGGCGGGTTCGGTCCGGCGCAAGACATCACGCTCGCGCAGGCACGCGGGTGGCTGGAGGAGGCTCTGGCGAACACCGAGACGACGCCGGATCTGCGCCACGAGACGATCGGCTTCATGCCCATCCTCCGGTCCCGGCTCCGCCGCCTGCCTGCCGCGGATGACGAACCCCCGGAGGAGTTCACGGCGGCCGACCGGGCGGCGGCGGTGGATGCCTTCATGGGCAGCCCTCAGGCCGCCGATGCCATCGCGGCCGACCCAGCGGCCACCCGGTACTGGGCAGAGCTGCTTTCCTCGTACAGCAGCCGCGTCCGCGGTGAGCCGCCGACCCGGGTCGGCCCGCTCAAGCTGGAATTCATCCTGACCAGCTTCGTGCCGCGTACCTACACGCTGACCGAGGCGCAGCGCCGCCACATGCGTCCCGCGGTGACCGCCTGGGCCCTGTGGTCCGCCGCTCACCGAGGCCTGGATGAATCCGACACCGGGCACATGGCCGACTCGCTGACCGAGGCGTTCGACGTCTTCGACGCCGCCTATGACGATCCGTACTGTGCCGCGCAAGGCGCGTACACGAGCGACGTCGCGACCAGCGACGCCGACATCACCTCGATAAGCGAGCACGGCCGCCGCCGCCGGTTCGCCATGCCCCCGCCCGGGCAGCGGGACGACGGCGGGCAGACGGGCCTGCTCGACGCCAGCGATCCGCCGGTCCGCCAGTCCTATGCCGCGGCCGAGTTCGGCGGCTGCGCCCTTCCCGGCGACCTGACCCGTGAGGACTACCTGGCCGCCGTTCAGGGCGTGATCGAGGAACTCTGGCTGGGGGAACCCGGCACGACCTGGAAGCGGGCCCAGCGGCTAGTGGCCGGCGGGGCCGGCCGCCACGACGTCATCCACGCCCTGGTCCGCCAGGCCAGCGCCGCGCCGTAGCTACCCGTGCCAGGCACCTGGTCCCAGCACGGGATCGAGCGTGACCCGGTCCACGCTTGCTCTGCTGGCCGCCTCGGCGGCGGCGCGCATCGGCAGGCACACCCACGGCTGCTGCGGGCCTAGCTCGTCCACCAGCCGGGCCACGCTAGAGAACACCGGGAGCGTGCGCGTGCCGTCCGCCCGCAGCCGGACCTCCAGCTGCAAGATCCCCGGCTTATTGCCGGGCAAGGCCGCCGGCGAACTGGCCGGCACGATGACGAGCTCACGCCACTCAGACTCCCGATCCCCTGCCATACTCAATGAACGGACGAACCCGCGACGCGGTTCAACGCCACGCCGGGAACCATGCCGCGATGAGTTCCGCGTCCTGGATACGTTCTAGGAACATGAGCTACCTAGACGTGAACGGACTGTCCCTCTACTACGAAGAGCACGGCGACGGGCCCGGCACCCCGCTGATCCTGCTGCACGGCGGCTTCGGCACCGGCGACATGTTCGGGCCGGTGCTGACCGAACTGGCCCAGGGCCGCCGGGTCATCACGGCGGACCTGCAGGGGCACGGCCGGACAGCCGACATCGCCCGGCCGCTGCGATTCGAGACGATGGCCGATGACATCGCCGGGCTGATCGCGCACCTGGGACCGGCGCGGGCCGACGTGATGGGCTACTCACTCGGCGGCGGAACCGCGCTACGGGTGGCGATCCAGCACCCGGACCTGGTCCGGCGGCTGGTCATCGTGTCGCAGGCGCACAAGCGGGACGCCTGGTATCCCGAGGTCCGGGCCAACTTCGACCAGATGGGCCGCCAGCTCGCCGGGATGTTCATGCAGTCCCCGATCTACACGGCGTACGAGAAGGTCGCGCCGCGGGTGGAGGACTTCCCCGTACTGATGGACAAGGTCGGCGAGCTGACCCGGCAGGACTACGACTGGTCCGCGGACGTGGCCGGGATCACCGCGCCGGCCATGCTGGTCTTCGGCGACGCGGACTCGGTGAGCCCGGCCCACATCGCGGAATTCTACGCGCTGCTCGGCGGCGGCCAGCGGGACGGGAACTGGGACGGTTCGGCCCGTCCGGCAGCACGGCTGGCCGTGCTGCCCAGCCGCATCCACACCGACATGTTCGCCGCCCCCGAGCTGGCCGCCGCGGTCATCTCATTCCTCGACACCACGACGCTGGTACCGCCCCCGGCGGGCATGCCGGGCTAGGAGAGATCCCAGCCCGGCACGGCCGGTCACTTCGGCGGACGGAGCGCGCAAACTTCCACCACGATGCCGCGCACGACGAACGCCCGGCCGTCGCGGATGGCGGGCCCGCGGTTCACCCACGGCTTGCCGCGAAGATCCAGGGTGAACCGGCTGCCCTGGACGAAAGCGACCGTGTAACTGGTGCCCCGGTAAAAGATCATCTCGTGCACGGACAGCCTCGGCCCGCGCACCTCGGTCAGCGTGCGGCCCCCGGCGGGCATGTCGAACACCAGGCCCTGCGGGCCGCAGAAGGCCCGCACCGGGAACACCTTGACCGGGAACGCCTTGCCCGGGAGCTTATTGACCGGGGTGAGCGTGACCGCGGGCGGCCGGGGCGCCAGCCGCAGCGGCGGGCAGATCAACCGGACCGCGACCGGGACTGGGCGGGGCGGCGGCGGACCGCCGGCGCTGGCCAGGGCCGTCGTGGGGACGGAAAGCAAACCGGCCACCACGGCGCCGAGCGCCGTGACGCGCTTCAGCTTCATCGACGTCATTCCTCCTGTGCGGGTGAGCCTGGAATTGAACGTCACGAAAGCTAGACGGCGTGCGTCAGACCGGTGCCGGAGCCGTGTGTGGATTCCGTGTGAGCGCGGCTCACACGGAACCCACACGGAACTCGCACTCGTTACTGGCGGTGACGTGGTCCGATAGCGGCGAAGGGAGCGTCCCGATGAGTGAACCCGGTACCAGCGGCCACGGGGGCCTGCTGGTGGTGGACGACGAACCGTTCCTGCGCGACGCGGTCGCCGCCTCGCTGCGGTTCCTCGGCTACGACGTGACGACCGCGGAGAACGGCGCGGAAGCGCTGCGGCTGGCCAGGGAGCACCCTTTCGACCTGGTCGTGCTCGACGTCATGCTCCCGGACATCGACGGCTTCGACGTGGTGGGACGGCTGCGCCGGGACGGCCTGCGCGTTCCCGTCATCTTCCTCACCGCGAGGGACACCCAGGCCGACAAGGTGACCGGGCTGACGCTGGGCGGGGACGACTACATGACCAAGCCGTTCGGACTTGAGGAACTCGCGGCCCGGATCGGCACCGTGCTGCGCCGTACCCGGCCGGCGGCCACCGGGCCGAAGCTGACGTTCGCTGACGTGGAACTCGACCAGGAGACCTATGAGGTGCGCCGCTCGGGGCAGCTCATCGACTTGTCGCCGACGGAGTTCCGGCTGCTGCGCTACCTGATGCTCAACCCGGGCCGGGTGCTGACCAGGGCGCAGCTGCTTGATCACGTGTGGAACTACGACTTCCGCGGCTCCGGCACCGTGGTGTCGACGTACATCGCCTACTTGCGCCGCAAGCTGGGCACCCCCGAGGTGATCCATACCCAGCGCGCCGTGGGCTACATGCTGCGCATCAGGGAGGAACCATGACCCGTCGGATCCGGCTCAGGACGCAGGTCCTGGCCTGCGTCCTGTCGATCACGCTGCTCGCGCTCGCGGCCTTCGACATCGCCGCGGTCGGCGCGCTGCATCGTTACCTGGTCGGCCGGACCGACTCGAACCTGCGCAGCGCCCTCACCATGACCCGGCCGCAGCTCGAGATCATGGTGGCCGAGGCGATGACGCCCCGCTCGCACCCGCCCGCCGTCCTGGGCGATTACGACATCTCGTTCCTGCCCACGGGCCGCACCCGGCCCGTGGTACTTGAATACGGGGTCAACGCCGGCCAAGCACTGATGCCGCCCTCCCGGCTCGGCCACCCCCGGGCCACGAGCCTGGCCGCAATCCCGGCCAAGGTCACCACCTGGCCCCTCCAGACCGTGTACCGGGCCGAGACCCTCGCGGTGCCGGCCGGCACGCTCGTCGCCAGCGCCAGCCTCAGCGACGTCAACGCGACCGTGAACCGGTTCCGGCTCATCGTCATCGTCGGTTCGGCCGCCGTGGGCCTGCTCATCTTCGGCGGTGTCGTCCTGGTCATGCGCCGCGGCCTGCGGCCGATCGAGACGATGGCCAGTCAGGCCGACCGGATCACCGCCGATCAGCTCAACGGCGGCTGCCTGACCCACCGGGTGGATCACGCGGGTACACGCAGCGAGGTGGGCCGGCTGGCCACGGCACTGAACGGCATGCTGACCCGGATCGAGACCGATGTCGCGGAACGCGAGGCCAGTCAGGTCCTCATGCAGCGCTTCTTCGCTGACGCCAGTCACGAGCTGCGCACGCCGCTGGCCTCGCTGCGCGCCAACGCCGAGCTGTACCAGCAGGGCGCGCTGCGCGAACGCCCGCAGGTGGACGAGGCGATGCGGCGTATCGCGCTCGAGGCCCAGCGGATGAGCCGGCTGGTGGACGACATGCTCCGGCTGGCCCGCCTCGACCAGCACCCGGCCCCGCGCAGCGAGCTGGTGGATCTCGCCGAGCTCATCGGCGCCTGCCTGCAACGGGCCAGGATCGCGGACCCGTGCCGGACCTGGCGGGCGGACCTGGCCGGCGACCTCGCCGCGGCCGGGGATGAGGAACTGCTGGGCCGGGCGATCGACAACCTGCTGGCCAACGTGCGCACGCACACCCCCGAAGGCAGCACCGCCACCGTCGCCGCCAGCGTCAGCGACGACGAGATCACCATCGGGGTCAGCGACGACGGACCGGGCGTGCCGCCGGCCCAGCTCCCCCGCGTCTTCGACCGCTTCTACCGGGCGGGCGCGCCGGCCGGCCGGCCCGGCTCCGGACTCGGGCTCGCGATCGTAGCCGAGATCGCGGCGGTGCACGGCGGCAGGGTCGCGGCCGCGCTGAACTCCCCGCGCGGCCTGTGTGTCACGATGACGCTCCCTGTCGCGCTGCGGGCTAAGACCCCGCCGAGCACCGCGCAGAGCCGGGCGAGCGCCGTGGTGTAGGCGTGCTCGGGCGGACGGGCATAGCCGATGACCAGCCCGGCCCGGCCGGCGTCCGCACCGAACGCGTAACTCTCCAGGCTGTCCAGGGCCAGGCCATGCCGCCAGCCGCGGGTTATGGCCTGGGACACCGATGCCGTTCCGGGAAAATCCAGAACTGCGTGCATGCCCGCAGCTATGCCGCTGACCCGCAGCCCGAGCGGTCTCAGCGCCGCGACCAGCCGG
>Ga0126381_100002872_pt1 | contig 18714 bp, 16 predicted proteins | sample PanSoiMetPlot_28_FD_96465 | JGI IMG/M metagenome (GOLD analysis project Ga0126381, IMG submission 96465) | Tropical forest soil microbial communities from Panama - MetaG Plot_28 | ecosystem: Environmental > Terrestrial > Soil > Tropical forest > Bulk soil | place: Panama | collected 2016-02-17
AAGGTCTCTCGCCGGGCGAACAGCGAATGGTAACGACCCACCTGAAACTCTTCGGGAAGCCCTTCGAAGATGCCGATACCGCGATGGCGCACAGTAGACGGCTTGCCGTGCATGGGGTAGTCGAGCACGCCGAGTTCTCCGCCAAATGCCTCGACAATGCCCTGCAGGCCCAGACAAACTCCGAACACCGGCACGCCGAGACGGACTGCGGTCTCGACCAGCGCCGGCACGCCGAAATCGGCGGGACGGCCTGGACCGGGCGAAATCAGGATCAAGGTGGGAGCGACCTGCTGGATCAGCTCCGGCGGGAAGCCTGCACGGTAAGTGACCACTTCTGCGCCGGTCTGGCGGGCGTAGTTGGCGAGCGTGTGGATGAAGCAGTCGTCATTGTCGACGAGCAGAAGTTTGGCCTTCTCGCCGGAGTGGACCACCGCTGCCACTGCCGGTTCCGGTGCCGCGGTGCCGGCTCCCAGCGTGCGAAAGAAACCGGTGGCTTTGAGGCGCGTTTCGCGCTCCTCCATTTCGGGAACGGAGTCATAGAGCAGCGTGGCGCCCACCGGATAGCGCGCGATGCCGTCGCGCACGTATGTAGTGCGGATGAGAATGCCAGTGTTCAGGTCGCCGTTGAGCGAGATCATGCCGACGGCTCCGCCGTACCAGCCGCGCGCGTTGCGCTCGAGCGATTCGACGGCGGCGGCGGCCGCCTTCTTGGGCGCGCCGATCACGGTCACGGCCCACATGTGGCTGAGGAACGCATCCAGCGAATCGAACCCTTCCTTGAGCAATCCTTCCACGTGATCGACCGTGTGGAACACGCCGGCGTATGACTCGATCAGGCGGCGGCCGATCACCTTCACCGTGCCGGGCTCGCACACGCGCGATTTGTCGTTGCGGTCTACATCCGTGCACATGGTGAGCTCCGACTCTTCCTTGGTGGAGCGCAGCAGTTCGCGGATGTTGTCGGCATCGCGCAGGGGATCGCCGGTGCGCTGCGCGGTTCCGGAGATGGGGCAAGTTTCGACGCGGTGACCCTCCACCCGCACGAACATCTCGGGCGATGCCCCGATCAACTGCTCCTCGCCGAACTGAAGCAGAAACTCATAAGGGCTTGGGCTGGCACGCTGGACGCTCTGGAACAGTTCCGAAGCCTTGCCGGAATAAGGGGTGCGGAAGGTCTGGCGCAGCACGACCTCATAGTAGTCGCCGCGGCGCATGCCTTCGCGCACGCGCTCCACGTTTGCCATGTACTCTTCGGGCGTGTGGTCCGACTCGATGGGACCAGTGGGCGCTTTACGGGACGGCTTGACGCGCTCGCCTTCGGGCTTGAGGCCGCGCGTCGTAATCTCGCCGGCGGTGAAGTCGTAGCGGTAGCGCTCGATCTGCTCCTTCTTGCGATCCATGAACCAAATGTCATCGCAGAAGAAGAGGTGCAGGTCTTTGTGGCCGTCGCGCGGCAGCTTCTTTTCGATCGGCTCGAACTGGAAGAGCAGATCGTAGCCGAAGGCGCCGACCAGGCCGAGGCGGCCTTCGTCATCGCCACGGAACTCCTCGATGAGGGAGCGGAGCACGGAAAACGCCGAGGGCTGTTTGCTGCGCTCTTCCTCGGGGAAGAGGGCCGGAAGCGGCTTGAGGCGGCCGTGCAGCGCGGCGCCGGCGAAGCCGAATTCTTCCCAGTGCGGATCTGCGGCGAGTATCGGATAGACCATCTGAGCCAGCTTTTCGCCGCGCTGGTTCAGCGGCCGGATTTCGACGCGGCGATCGTAGGCGACGATCTCCAGCGGTGGGCAGGTGGAGGCGACGTCCCAACGCGAGTACCGCCCGGGATACTCGTATCCCGAAGACAGATAGGCCCCACGGTGGCGGTCCAGATCGCGCAGAAGATGCTTCAGGCCCTTGCGGTAGTCGGCCTTGGAAACGGTACGGGCGACCTCGATCCCGTGGGGAGTCGTAAAGCGGTGTTCGCGCATTGCGCTCTCCTTTGGGGAATTGTTTCACTCAGGATACCAGATGCCGGGCGTGAACCACTCATTGGTGGAGGACTTGATCGTGGCCGCAGGTACCAGGACTCTTTACTCTGAAGAGCCTGGTGGAGGGAGCGGAATTAGATATATACTTCGATAAAATTCCAGGAGCTCCGCGGCTCCCGGTCGATTCTGGTTTGGAGGAGAGACGCGTGATGCTGAAGTCCTTTCTGTTGCCTCTAATGTGTGCTGCTGCGTTTGGCGGACCAATTCCTTCTGTCACTTATGAGGTCAATCAGACCGTAGGGATTTTTAATGGGACTATAAACGGAACCGTTGTGACCGACGGAGCCCTCGGCCCGCTCGGGTTTGCCGACATCCTCGGTTGGAACCTGCAAATCGGGTGTATGCCACCGTCGGGTTTTTCCTGCCTACTGACTCCGTTCACCTTACTTCCTGGAGACTCCACTCTCACGCTTACAGGAAACGAACTCACGGCAACAGCTACTAATCTCCTGTTCGACTTCGGCGCGGCCCGAACGACGGGAGATTCCTTTGAGATTCTGAATGGCTCCGGTAACGGTTGGGGACTCAGCCCACCGGGGTCTCCAGGCTTCGAGTCAGTCGTGGGAGGGTTCGGAACCGAAAGCCCATTGTATTTTGGACCACAGCCACAGGCGATGGGTATCCAAGTGACACCGCTGCAGGGAGGGTCAGCATCGAGCCCGGTGCTTGTATCCGGTGCTTCCGTAACACAGGTTAGCGGAAACATCGGCGCTTTCGGATCTCAAGACTACTACTCCTTTTTCTGGTCCGGCGGTCCGTTCAGCGCCTCGGCCATGATCGCCGGTGCGCCGGCAGGTGCGTCTTATCTTTCTTCGGCCGGTGTCACAGGCAGTTGCAACGGCCTTGCAACGGTAACGTTGGACGGCACCGACGCGTTCAGTGGGACGATTTCGTTGCCAGGCCTGGCGGCGGGGCAGTACTGCATCGGACTAGACGCAAACAATCCGAACGACCCCGCTTTCTCGCTTACGTTCAGTACTCCAGTAAGTGGCGTGCCGGAGCCGGCCACGTTCGTATTGCTGCCGGCGGGTCTTGCGATCCTGGGTACGCTGCGGCGCGCGGCACGGTGCGCCTGATCTCGCCTGGGCCTCTGTTGGTAACATCGTGAGCCCCAGCGACGGGGAGCGACGCGTCAGCCGACCAAAGCGTGAAACCGCGCGAGGATGTCGCTGGAGAGATCGGGGGCCCGCTTAAGATCGTGGCCGGCGCCTTCGACGGATAGGAGGTCCGTCGGAGCGTCGATCAGTGCCATGGCGTCTCGCAACTCTTCAATCGACGCAAACGGGTCGGACGTGCCGTGGACGAAGAGCACGGGAAGCCGCAGATCGCCAAAGAACGCGGTCCGCTTCTGATCGGGCTTGCCGGGAGGGTGGAGCGGATAGGAAAACAGCAGCAGAGCGCCTGCCATTCCGGCGCGCTCGGCGGCGGCCATGGCGGTCTGGCGCCCGCCATAGGAATGGCCGCCGCCGAAGACGCGTCCTGTGGTCAGGCGCCGCAGCGCTTCAATCGCCTGTACCACGCCTTCGCGGTCGCGAGCGGCCTGCGCGGGAAACGGCGGCCCTTTGGGGCGCTCGCGGCGAAAAGGCAGGTCGTAGCGCAGCACCAGGTATCCGGCATCTGCGAGCGATTCCGCCATCCGCACGAGGAGCGGCGAATTCATGTTCGAGCCGGCGCCATGCGTCAGGGCGAAAGCATCGCCGTTGGGCCGGTCGGGGCGGTGCAGCGCACCGCGAACGAGGTGGCTCTCGAAGGGTTCTTGCATGGACAGGCTCGCCGGCAGCAAGACCGCGGGCGTTACTCTTTTTTCTTGAGCGCGGCGTCGTTGTCCTGAATGAAGCGTCGGATGTCATCCGCCATTCCAAGAAGCTTCTCCCACTGTTCGCGATAAAGCGTCACGGGAAAGCGGCCCAACCCGTATACGGAGAGCGCCCCTTTTTCGCTGACGCGGAGAGACAATTGGCCGCGCGCGGGAGGCTTCTTCAGCGATTCATTTTCGGCGCGTAAACGCTGAATTTCTGCTTGCAGTTCGTCTTCGTTCGGCATGATACGTTAGCTCAGTGATAGCATAACAAGGCGCCTCCTAGCATGCCGACCGATCCCTTGTTCGATGCCATCCTCTTCGACTTTGACGGCGTGCTGGCGGACACCGAACCGGTCCACTGGACGTGCTGGGCTGAGGTATTGAAGCCGCTCGGCGTCATTCTGACGTGGGAATATTATCGCGACAACTGTATTGGAATCGACGACCGGGACATGCTGCGAATGATGGCGGCCTGCACCGATCCGCCGGCCGATTGGGAAGCGATGTGGGCGCAGTATCCGAAAAAGAAGGAGCTGTTCCGCGCGCGCATGCTGACTGCGCCGCCATTCGACACGGCGCTGGATGAGTTGCTCACACGCCTGCACCAAACGCATAAGCTTGCGGTCGTGAGCTCGAGTTCGCGAACCGAGATCGATCCGCTGCTGGTTGCGGGAAAGCTCCGGGCACACTTCGACACGCTCGTGTGTTCCGAAGACTTGCCGCGCGAAAGGCTGAAGCCGGCGCCAGATCCTTACCTGCTTGCCGCGCAGCAGACGCAGGCGTATCGGCCGCTGGTGTTGGAAGACTCGGCGGCCGGTATAGCCAGTGGCCGGGCTGCAGGATTCGAGGTGATCGCGATCAAGCGCGCAGCGGATGTGCCGCAGTTGCTGGCTAGGCTGCTCTCTTCCTGCGGTGAGCCGCGCTCTTCGCCTGCTTAGAAAGCGAGCGCTTCGATGCGGCGCTGCGGCCCTCGCGCTTCAGTGCGGTGCTGGTGGCACGCGAACGTTTGGCGGAAGTTTTGCGCTTCGTGCCACTCTGGCCCCTCTTGGTGTCGCGCTCGGCCTGCTTGCGAGTGCGCGCGCTGGCTTGTCCCTTCTTCGGTGGTTTGAGTTTGACTCCGGCACGACGCGCCTTCGAAAGCCCGATGGCGATGGCTTGCTTGGTGGAGCGCGCTCCGTGCTTGCCTTTGCGGATGTGATCCATTTCTTCGCGGACGAATTCGCCGGCCTGGGTGCTGGCGGACTTGCCCTGGCGCTTATCGCGCTTCGCTCTTTCGAGCGTTCTCTTTTCCGGCATACGGCTGTTTCATTGCACGAATTGTGCCACCACTACGAGCACGCCGTACCTCACGGCACAGTGTAAGCTGGAAGCAATGCATCCACACGGGCGTTCGCCGGGGCCTGCAAAGGGGAAGGCCACCGATCATCTCAAAAGTGTTCTGCCTCTTTTGAAGGAGTTGGTGCGCCCGCGGCGTGCGCTCCTGGTGACGGGATTCCTGCTGATGATCGTCAATCGTCTAAGCGGCTTGGTGCTGCCCGGTTCGACCAAGTTTCTGTTCGACAATGTCATCGGGAAGCGGCAGGTCTGGATGCTGAAGCCGATCGTGCTTGCGGTCCTCGCGGCCACGCTGATCCAGGCGGTTACCTCGTACACGCTGACGCAACTGCTTTCGAAGGGCGCGCAGAGATTGATTGCCGATCTTCGCCGGCGCGTGCAGGAGCATGTCGGCCGGCTGCCCGTCGCCTATTACGATGCGAACAAGACCGGTGCGCTGGTGTCGCGCATCATGAGCGATGTCGAAGGGGTGCGCAACCTGATCGGCACAGGCCTGGTGGAATTTGTGGGCGGCATCATGACGGCGGTGCTCTCGTTGGGGATCCTGTTATGGATCAGTCCGCTGCTGACGGGACTGGCGGTGCTGTTCATCGTGACGTTCGCGTTCTTCCTGCGCGGCGCGTTTGGCAAAATCCGGCCGATCTTCCGCGAGCGCGGCAAGATCAATGCGGAGGTGACGGGACGGCTTACGGAATCGCTTTCGGGCGTTCGCGTGGTGAAGGGCTATCATGCAGAAGCGAGCGAGGCGCGCGTCTTTTCGGGTGGCGTGGACCGCCTGCTGGAGAATGTGATCCGCAGCCTCACGGCGATTTCGCTGATGAGCCTCTCCGCCACCACGATGCTCGGGTTAGTGGGTGCAACGGTGATGTTCGTGGGCGGGCGGGAGATGCTGAGCGGCCAACTTACGCCGGGGAGCTTCATGAGCTTCACCGCGTACATGGCGTTTTTGGTGGCGCCCATGTTCCAGGTGGTGGGGATCGGCACGCAGATCACGGAGGCGCTCGCCGGCCTCGACCGCACGCAGGAAGTGCTCAGCGAAAGACCGGAAGACGAGGACAAGCGCCGCGTCAACGCGATCGGCGCGATTAGCGGATATGTAACGTTCGAAAACGTCACATTCGCGTACGAACCGGGCAAACCGGTACTGCACGATGTAAGCTTCACGGCAGGGCCGGGCGCAGTGACGGCTCTGGTAGGGCCGTCGGGCTCGGGCAAGTCGACCATCATCAGCCTGGTCGCAGCCTTCCACGAGCCGACCGAGGGCAAGATACTGCTGGACAGTGAAAACCTGTCCACGGTGCGGCTGGGCTCCTACCGGACACAACTTGGCGTAGTCTTGCAGGACACGTTCCTCTTCGACGGCACGATCCGGGAGAACATTGCCTTCGCAAGGCCGGGCGCGACCGACGCCGAAGTGCTCGAGGCGTGCCGCATCGCGCGCGTCGACGAGTTCGCCGAGCGCTTCGAGAAGCAGTACGAAACGATTGTCGGCGAACGCGGCGTAAAGCTCTCCGGCGGGCAGCGGCAGCGCGTTTCAATTGCCCGCGCGATCCTGGCAAACCCGCGAATCCTGATTCTGGATGAAGCCACGTCGAGCCTCGACTCCGAATCTGAAGCCGCGATTCAGGAGGGACTTGCATACCTGATGAAGGGACGCACAACGTTCGTGATCGCACACCGGCTCTCGACCATCCGCCGCGCCGACCAGATCCTGGTGGTGGAGGCCGGCCGTATCGCGGAGCGCGGCACGCACGATTCGCTCTATGCCCTACACGGCCGTTATTACGACTTGTACACGCGGCAGCATGGTATCGATGCCAACCTGTTCCTCGCGCCGGGCGAAGGAGACCATGTGCCGGAGACGGAGAAGACCGGGGCCGGGATGGCGGGGGCAGCGCCACCGACTGCGGGCAGGCTCCTAAGCGGTGGGATTGCGTGAGTGAGTGAGTGGATAGCCCCACCAGAAGCCGCGAGCGTTAGCGAGCGGAGCTGTGTTCACATCCAGAAGGTCAGATACTTTCCGCCTTCAATGATGCGCAGCAGGTAGAGCGCGACTTCGCGTGCGTGATAATCGCCCCACATAGACGATTCGCCGGGACCGCCGTCCCAGCCATTCGGGCGGTGATAGACCGAATGGAGGACCAGGCCCTGGTGCGAGGCATCGGTGCTGAGATAAGGCTCGTCGAACAGCGTGTCGCACACCGCCAGACCGGCCTGCCAGTAGCGATCGTCTTTCAGATAATGGCCAAGGCGCAGCAGTCCTTGTGCGGCAATGGCAGCGGCGGAGCTGTCGATGGGCTCATGCGGATTGAAGGGGTCGGACGGCCTGGCGCGCCAGTCGCCGAGGTACATGAGACCGGGTGCGCCGGTGTCCCAGTAGGGAATGCCGTCGGCGGGCGTGTTGTCGATATAGAAGTCGCAGGTGGCGCGGGCGGCCCTTTCCATGATCGGCACGAGCGGCCCGGCGTGGCCCGGAAATTCCAATTGCTCGGCGAATCCGCACATGGCCCAAGCGAGACCTCGCGTCCATGTAGTAAATGGTGAATACCCCTGCTGCGAGTTCGGGCAGCGGTACTGGCCGTCGTTGGCGTTGAAGATACTCTCGTGCGCGACGCGGCCGCGCACATCATACGCATCACGTCCTTCGCCGTAATAGACAGCGTACTTCGCGGTTGCGTGGGCGTGATCGGCGATGCGATCGAGTAGCGAGATGCGGCGATCGCCTTCGCCCATCAGCACATGCCCGAGCCTGTGCGCGACGCCGAGGATGCGCAAAGACCGGATCGTGTCGACGAACAGCGAGTGCGGGCCGTTAAAGGAGTAGATGTAGCCGCCGCCCTCCGCAGTGCGCGACCAACGGGACGCCTGCACCGCGCCCGAGATCTTCAGCGCCAGCTCGTAAAAATCTCGCTCCCAGGGGTTCTCGGCAATGCGCCCCTCGCTCATCAGCCGCAGCAGGTTGCCGTAGGTACTCAGGTTGTTGAAACCGTGGTCGTGCACGCCAGTGTGGCTGACGTGCGGCGCCATGAGGGCAACCGTACGGCTGCGTCCCATCTCGAGGAATTCGGCCTCGCCGGTGGCGTCGAACTGGAGGATCGGCGCCCCGAACTGAAAGCCCTGCGTCCATTCGGTCCAGCCGCGGCTGGTGTACCGTCCGGCGACGGTGTACACGGGCGAACCCTTTTCGGACGACCAGGAGTTCGCAATGGAACGGATCTTGGTGGCGGAGAGATCGAACAGGCGGTGGACTTTGGGCGCGAGCGCCTGAGGGGTGAGGTCGGAGCGGATTTGCATGGGAAAGTAAAGATGCTATTTTAGCGGCTATGCGCGCGTTGCCGTTTGTTGTCGGGCTCATATTCGCCGCAGGGTTTCTGTTGCGCATCGTCGATCTACTCCGGCAGCGATATTGGATACGGCGCTCCGCCTCTTGGCCATGGGCTCTTGCCAGCATCGAGGCCGTTGGTATCAAATCCGTTCGTGTCGGTCGCGGCAGGCGAGGCTATCGCTTGCTCGTACGCTATACGTACCCTGTGGATGACCGAACCTACCTGGGAGAGTATGAGGCCCTCTTTGGCTGTGAATCGGCCGCGCGAGAGCTCGTTCGCAGTCTGAGACAGCTCCCGCTGGCAGTCAGATACGACCCAAGCGAACCAGGATTCTCGATAATGGATCCCTACCGCGATGCGGCGTTGGCGTTAGGGTCGAATTCGATGCCTCCGTAGAGTTCCGAGAGCTTTATCGTGCAGCCGACCGCGCTTAGCGCGAGGGATTCGTCCGGCTTGTTGCCGGCGGTGAGTATCCACGTCGAATCAGGCTGACGAGTGTACAGGTCAACTCGCATACGCTCGCTTGACACTAATACGTAGTGTTGAAGCGAAGTAACCGACTGGTAATGCTCGAACTTGCGGCCACGATCATAAGCTTCGGTGGAACGCGATAGCACCTCGATGATGACCGTCGGATTCAGCAGCGTATCGCGACGGTCATCGAGGTACTGACGTTCGCCGCACACGATCACAATGTCGGGGTAGGTATACAGGCCAGTGGCTGAAACTCGGACGCGCATGTCATTGGAGTGGCCTCGACACGGACCCTCGCGCAGTTGATTGCGCAGCTCGCCGCTTAGATTCCAGATGATATCCCCGTGGGCTTCCCGTGCGCCGGCCATATCGGTCGTACCGAGACCCGCTCGGTCCATCGGGAACATCTCGCCGTTGTAATACTCGCTCTTGAACTCGGCCTTGCGCTCGATTTCGAGGTATTGCTCCGGCGAGATGAATGTCTTGGGCTGCGTGGACATCAGTGTTCGTCCACTATGATAGCGCTCAGATCATTCCCAGAAGCGCGTTGACGACCACCGCCGCCATGCCCACGGGGATCGCGACTTTCCAGCCGATGTTCATGAGCTGATCGTAGCGGTAGCGCGGAAAGGTGCCGCGGAACCAGATCATCAGGTAGATGATGACACCGACCTTGAAGAGGAACCAGAAGATGCCGATCACCGCGTTGTTGATCACAGGCACGGCGAACAGGCCGGCCATCGCGAACAACAAAAGGGCGACGCCGGCGAGACCCTTGCGCTGGATGGAATCGGGGACGCGCGGCACCATGCGGGCGGTGAGCAGTCCGGAGATGGCGAAGAGCAGCACGGGGAAGACGATGTTCAGCGGGATGGCGAGCCAGCTCACATTCGGGAACGGACGCAGCCAACCGCCCCAGAAGAGCGTCACCGCGACACTGGAAACCACGAAAATGTTCGCGTACTCGGCCAGGAAGTAAAGCGCCCATCGAAAACCGCTGTACTCGGTGTGAAAGCCGGCGACCAGCTCCGATTCGGCCTCGGGCAGGTCGAACGGCGCGCGGTTGGTTTCAGCGACGGCGGCGACGATATAGACCGCAAACGGCACGATCATGAAACCGAAATTGCTGAACACGCCCCACACCCCGCGTTGAAGCTGCGATTCCACGATGCCGCGCATGCTGAGGGTGCCCGCGACCATCACGCCCGAAAGCAACGCAAAGGCCAACGCCACTTCGTAGCTGACCAACTGCGCCGCGCTGCGGAGTGCGCCAAGAAGCGGGTAATGGCTGTTCGACGCCCATCCGCCAAGGATGATTCCGAGGATTCCCACGGCCGACATGGCGGAGATCACGAGCAGGCCAACGTTCACGTCGGCCACGTACAAATTGCTGGCGAACGGCAGAACGGCGAAGGCGGTGAGGCCCGTGAACGTCGAGATCACGGGCGCCATCCAGAAGATCGCCTTGTCCGAGTCGGTGGGGATGATGTCTTCCTTCAACATCAGCTTGAGCGCATCGGCGATGGGCTGCAGCAGACCGTGCGGACCCACGCGCATCGGACCGAGCCGGACCTGAAAGTCGGCCAGCACCTTGCGCTCGACCAGCGTCAGGTAGCCGGCCACCAGTGGGAACAGCGCGATGATCGCCACCGTCATCACGATGGGCACGAACAGGGGATGGTTGAAGACCGTTTCCATATGGTTTCTATCGCACCAATGCCGCCGACGCCAGCCGCAGGAACGGCTCGGGATAGATGCCGATCGCGAGTGTCATCGCGCCGCTGGCCACCACGGCCAATTGCAGCCCGAAGCTGGTCGCGAGCGGGGCTTTCTCCGTCGGCTCCTTGATGAACATGCTGCGCACAATCTTGAAGTAGTAGTAGATCGCCACGGCGACGTAGAGCGTCGCGACCACGGCCAATGTGTAGTGGCCGGTCTGGATGAGCGCGAGGAATATGTAGTACTTGCCCAGGAAGCCGGCGGTCGGCGGAATGCCGGCGAGCGAGAGTAGGAAGATCAGCATCAGGACGGCATAGCCGGGACTCTTGTGCATCAGGCCGGCGATGTCGTCGAGGTCTTCGCCGATGATATTCTGGCGGCGCAGCGCTACAACGACCAGAAACGCTCCGAGATTCATGAACGTGTAGACCAGTATGTAAACCTTGATGCCGGTAATGCCTGTGTCGTTGCCTGCGATCAAGCCAAGTAACATGTATCCCGCGTGCGAGATGGAGCTATAAGCCAGCAGACGCTTAATGTTGGTCTGGTTGATCGCAGCGAGGTTGCCCAGGGTCAGCGTGACCACGGCAACCGCGGAGAGCAGCGGCTCCCACGCCGGCCGGGCAGACTCGAGTGGACCGAGGAAGATGCGCAGAAGAAACGCGATGGAGGCCGCTTTCGAGGCAACGGACAGATACGCGGTCACCGTGGTCGGCGCGCCTTCGTATGCATCCGGCGCCCACATGTGGAACGGCGCGGCGGAAACCTTGAAGAACAGCCCGACGGCGGTTGTGACCAACGCGAGTACAACTACTGCGTCCCATGCCGGCAGCTCGCGGAATTTCGCGGCAATCTGATCCAGCTTGGTAGAACCCGCAACGCCGTACATCACGGAAAATCCGTAGACCAGAAATCCGGTCGAGAAGGCGCCGAGCAGAAGATACTTCATGGCGGCCTCGTTGGAGCGCTTATCGGTTCGCAGGAATCCAACCATGACGTAGAACGACAACGCCATCAGCTCGAGGCCGATGAACAGTGTGATCAGATCGGTACCGGACGCCAGGAAGTACATGCCGCACTGCGCAAACAGGATCAGCGAGTAGTATTCGCCATGATGCTCGCCGGCAATTTCGAGGTATTTGTACGAGACGATCGCCACGATGAGGGCGGCGATCACGAAGATCCAGTTGAAGAAGATGCCGAACCCATCGACCATGACCGAGCCCTGAAAGCCCGCGAGCTCCGATACGTTGTTGGCCGCAAGCCAAGCCTGCTGTTTATAGAGTCCCCAACCCGCACCGACTTCGCCCAGCACGACGAAGAACAACAGCCATCGCCGCTGACGCGGCCCGGTGAAGAAGAAGGCTTCGAAGGCGTCGAACAGCAGGATGGCACAGCCGAACAGCGCCAGCATCAGCGCCGGGATGATGGTGAAGTGGTCGGTGGAGGTGTAGTACTGAAAGGGGTTCATTGGGCACCTCCAGCGGCAACAGCGGGGGGTGGGGGCTGGGGAGTGGGGAGTGGGGATAGGTTGGCTCGCTGGCGCTCGCCGAAATATCCTGGCCTGACCCGTTCCACAATTTCAGCCACCGGTTTCTGCAGTACATCGAAGTACGGTTTCGGATAGACGCCGATCCAGACCGCCCACGCGATCAGCGGTAGGAAATAGGCAACTTCGCGGAAATTCATGTCGCGGAGGACGAGATTCTTCCCATTGGTTACCTGGCCGAGCATCGTGCGTTGGTAGAGCCACAGAAGATACGCTGCACCGAAAATTACGCCGGTGACCGCGAATGCCGCCCATGCGCGATTCGCTTCAAATGCGCCTTGCAGGATCGTAAATTCGCCGACGAATCCGTTGAGCAGCGGCAAACCCGCCGAGCTCAACATCGCGATGGCGAAGATGATGGCAAACTTAGGCATGACGTGCGCCAGCCCGCCGTATTCGGCGATTTCGCGCGTGTGGCGGCGCTCGTATATGACGCCGATCACAAGGAAGAGCATGCCCGTGGAGATGCCATGATTGATCTGTTGCAGCACACTGCCCGCTATGCCGTTCGGATTCAGCGAAAAGATGCCGAGTGTGCAGAAGCCGAGGTGGCTCACCGAAGAATACGCCACCAGCTTTTTCCAATCCTGCTGCATCAGGCTGACGAGCGCCCCGTAGATAATGCCGATAATCGAGAGAATCGCCAGGATCTGCACGATCGTCTGATCGACCGAGGCGGCGGGTAGCAGCGGAAGCGAAAAGCGCAGGAACCCGTACGTCCCCATCTTCAGAAGCACGGCAGCCAGGATCACCGATCCCGCCGTGGGAGCCTCGACGTGCGCATCGGGAAGCCACGTGTGGAACGGGAACATCGGCACCTTGATGGCGAAGCCGAGGAAGAACGCCCAGAAGACCCACTGCTGCATTCCGAGTGACATGCTGGTCTTCATGAGCTCGGAGATTTCAAAAGTGTAGAAGCCGAACTGCTGATAGTGCTGGAAGTAGAGCGTCAGGATGCCGAGCAGCATCAACACAGAGCCGGCCAGCGTGTAGAGGAAGAACTTGATGGCAGCGTAAAGCTTGCGCGGTCCGCCCCAGACGCCGATGATGAAATACATCGGCACCAGCACCAGCTCCCAGAAGATGTAGAAGAGGAAGAAGTCGAGCGAAATAAAGACGCCGATCATTCCCGTCTGCAGGAGCAGGAACATGGCGTAATACTCTTTGACGCGGTCTTGAATCGCGCTCCAGGAGCACAGCGTCGCGATGAAGCCCATGAGCGTGGTCAGCATCACCAGCAGCAGGCTGATGCCATCGATCCCAATCATGTAATGGGCGCCCAGGGACGGGATCCAGTCGGCGCGCTCGACAAACTGAAAGCCGGGAGCTCCGGTCTGGAACCGCAGGACCAGCGGAATGGAAACCAGGAAGCCGGCGAGACTGGCCAGGTTGGCCCAGACGCGGACCAGGTTCTTATTGCTCGACGGCAAAAAGATAAGAACCAACAGGCCGGCCAGCGGTGTCAATAAGATGATGCTAAGTAAGTGCTGGTCCATACGGTTATTTCGCTATGTAATATCCCAGGAAGGCCAGAACTCCGACCACCACGAAAAACGCGTAGGCCTGCACGCGCCCGGTCTGCAGAATGCACACCGGGTAAGAGAGCATCTTGACGAAGAATGCAGTAAATCTCACCGCGCCGTCGACGATCCAGGTATCCCACCACATGGAGATACGGGCGCTGGCGCGTGTGAGCCAGCCGGCGCCGTTCACGCCGCCATCGACGATGTTGCGGTCGAACGCGCCGAGTACCCGGCCGCCGCCTTTGCCCAATCCGTTGACGAAAAGAAAGTCGTAGATCTCGTCGACGTACCACTTGTTGTAGAGCAGTGAGTGGAGAGGCTTGCAGCGCGCCTGGATGCGGCCGGGAATCTCGGTCTTAATACAGTAAAAATATCGGGCGAGCGAAATGCCGATGATGGCAATCGCAACCGAGAGTCCCATGAGGATCCACTCGGTGGACGCGGAGTGTTCGCCTTCTTTCGCCGCCTCCGCCGCCGCGGATGCAAACACGGGCTGCAGCCAGCCGGGGAAGCCCCGCCAGGCGTCGCTGAAGATTGTCCATGCCTTGGGCGTTCCAAGCCAACCTGCCAGCACGCTGCCGATAGCGAGCAACACGAGCGGCACGGTCATGGCGGCGGGCGACTCGTGTATATGAGCCTCGACTTCAGCCTTCACACGCGACTTGCCGTAGAACGTCATGTTCATCAGGCGCCACATATAGAAAGCCGTAAGAGCGGCGGTGGCGAGTCCGACGAACCACAAGATTTGCGAGCCTTTGGGCGAGCTGTATGCCTGCCACAGGATTTCGTCTTTGGAGAAGAAACCCGCGAGTCCGGGAATGCCGGCGATTGCCACGGAGCCGACCCACATAGTCCAGTGCGTAATGGGGATCTTGTTTTTAAGTCCGCCCATGTAGCGCATGTCCTGCTCGCCGCCCATCGCATGAATCACTGAGCCGGAACATAAGAAGAGGAGGGCCTTGAAGAACGCGTGCGTGAAGAGGTGAAAGACAGCCACCCAGTAGGCGCCTACTCCGAGTGCGAGAAACATGTAGCCAAGCTGGCTCACCGTCGAGTACGCCAGCACGCGCTTGATATCGTTCTGCACCAGCGCGATGGTTGCGGCGAGGATCGCGGTGAAGGCTCCCACCCCGGCGACGATGCTCGAAGTATTCGGCGTGAGTTCGAATAACGCCGACGATCGGGCCACCATGTAGACGCCGGCCGTGACCATCGTCGCCGCGTGGATCAGGGCCGACACCGGCGTCGGGCCTTCCATCGCGTCGGGCAGCCAGACGTACAGCGGAACCTGCGCCGATTTGCCCGTCGCACCGATGAACATTAGCAGGCTCATGGCACTGAGCACGCCGAAGCCGGCAGTCTCCACGGCGAAGTGTCCGGTGCGCAGTGCGGCGTTTACATCGGTGAAGCGCACCGTGCCCAGCACGGAGAGCATGAGCAGCATGCCGAGTATGAATCCGGCATCGCCCACGCGGTTGACGATGAATGCTTTCTTGCCGGCGTCGCCCGCCGACTTCTTATGGAAATAAAAGCCGATCAGCAGATAGCTGCACAACCCCACACCTTCCCAACCGACGAACAGCAGCGCATAGTTGTTCGCCAGCACCAGCATCAACATGAAGAAGATGAACAGGTTGAAGTAGCCGAAAAAGCGATAAAAACCGGTATCGTGATCCATGTAGCCGGTGGCGTAGACGTGGATCAGGAAACCGATCCCCGTTACCACCAGGATCATGACGGAGCTGAGAGGATCGAGCAGAAATCCCCAATCGGCGGAGAACGTCGCGATGCCGCCATTGGCCATGTGGAAGGGCATGCCCGCGAGCCATGTGTAAAGAATGACCTGATGGGAGCGATTCGCAAGACCGGAAAGCTGCCACACCGCGCCGACCGAGAAGATAAATGAGAGCAGCACCATGCCGGGGCAGATCAGCTTGACGAGGAACTTCGTGGGCGAGGAGTGATGACCGTGCCCGTGTCCGGCATCATGGCCATGCCCGTGCGCCGATGCATGGTGAGAATGTCCGCCCCCATGTCCATGCTCGTCTTCGACCGGTTCCACGCCGGCAGCCACTGCCACTTCCGACGGAGGCTGCGGATCCAGCAGCTTGCCGAAAAACAGCATCAGGGCCGCTCCGGCGAGCGGGAATAGCGGAATCAGCCAGATCTGGTCGAGAAAATTCACGGTTCTCCTACCACTTCAGCAGGTCGATTTCGTCGGCCTGCACGGTTTCCTTGTTGCGGAAGAGCGCGATCAGAATGCCCAGTCCGACGGCCGCCTCCGCGACGGCATCGGTGATGACGAAGATAGCGAAGATCTGCCCGTTGACATTGTGGAGGGCGTGCGAGAAGGCCACCAGGTTGATGTTCACCGCGTTGAGGATCAGCTCGATGGACATCAGGATGATAACGATGTTGCGTCGCGTGAGCACGCCGACGGTGCCGATCAGCAGCAGGGCCGCGCTCAACGCCAGATAATGACCCGTCCCGATATGCATCTCAGATCCTCTTTTTCGCCATGATTACGGAGCCCACTACTGCAACCAGCAGCAGGACGGAGGCGACCTCGAACGGCAGCAGGTACTCGGAAAAAAGCGAGTCGGCGATCTGCTCGGTGTTGCCTGCCGGGGATACCGCTCCGGCTTCCGGCAGATGGAAGGCGCTCATGCCGTGATAAAGAAAGTAGCCGAGTTGCACGCCGACGGCGGCAACCGCCGCCAGCCCCACCAGCCATTGCCGGTTGAACTGGCGCTCGCGCGCTGCCTGGTCGAGATTGACCAGCATGATCACAAACAGGAACAGCACCATGATGCCGCCGACGTAGAGCACGATCTGCACGGCGAACAGGAACTCGGCCTGCTGCAGAAGATACAGGCCGGCTACACCGAGCAGCGAGACGATTAACCAGACGGCACTGTGCACCGCGTTGCGGCCCGTGATGGTGAGGACGGCGCCTCCCAGCACTAGCACCGCGAAAGCATAGAAGAGAATCGCGTCTAACATTTGTATGCCGTGGGCTTCGGCCCTTCTTCGAGCATCTGCCGGTCCCAGATCTGGCCGTCGCGCGTGTAGGTGGCCAGCTCGAAATCCTGAGTCAGCTCGAGCGCATCCACCGGGCAGGCATCTTCGCAGAGGCCGCAGAACATGCAGCGCGACGTGTCATAGATAAAGGTGGTGAGCTCTTTGCGCTTGGTCTCTTCGTTGCGGACGCTGGTCACCACGATCAGGTTCTCGGGGCAGGCCAGCGCGCACAGGTTACACGCGATGCAGAGAGTTTCGCCGTTATCGGGATTGATATTCAGGCGCGGCGCGCCGCGATAGCGCTCCGCCACCTTCGGCCGCTCCGCGGGATACTGCTCCGTGTAGATGTATTTAGGATTCTGGTTCCGGAAAGTGACCCACATTCCCTGGAACAGATCCACGAGAAAAATCTTCTTTAGCAAGCCTGCCATTTGGACCTACTTTTTATCGCGGAGACGCGGAGGAGCGGAGGCCGCTGAGAAAGCACTCCTGATTTTCTCCGCTTCTCCGCGTCTCCGCGCTGAAAATAAGCTCACCTATCCACTTCTCCCAACACAATATCCAGCGTCCCGATGATCGCCACTACGTCCGCCACCAGGCCGCCTCGGACCATGCGGTCGAGTGCCTGCAAATTGATGAACGAGGGCGGGCGGACACGCACGCGGTACGGCTGCGTGGCGCCGTCGCTCACAACGTAATACCCCAGCTCTCCCTTGGGTGCTTCAATGGAAACGTACGCTTCTCCCACGGCGGGCTTGATCACCTTGCCCACCTTGCCCATGATGGGGCCTTCCGGGATGTTTTCAACCGCTTGCTGTATGATGCGCACAGACTGGCGCATCTCCTGCATGCGCACGATGTACCGGTCGTAGGTGTCGCCGTTTTGACATGTGGGAATGTCGAAGTCGTATTTTTCGTAGCCCGAGTACGGCTGAGCTTTGCGCAAGTCCCACTTCACGCCGGCCGCCCGCAGCACCGGTCCGGTGACGCCATATTCTTTGCATTCGTCGGCAGACAGGATGCCGACGTCCTTCAGGCGGCTTACCCAGATCCGATTGTTGGTCAGCAGCTCTTCGTATTCGTCCACCTTCGGCAGAAACATCTCGCAGAAGGCTTTCACGTCCGTTTCGAATCCGTCGTAGGTCTCATACTGCAGGCCGCCGATGCGGAAGGCATGGGTGGTGAGGCGCGCGCCGCAATACTGCTCGAAAATCTTAAGTGCCTCTTCCCGCTCGCGGAAACAGTAGAACACCGGCGTAATAGCGCCGATATCGAGCGCGTGCGTACCGAGCCAGAGCAGATGGCTGGCGATGCGGTTCAACTCGGTGAGGATTACGCGCACCACCTGCGCGCGCGGCGGAGCTTCCACGTTCAGCAGCTTCTCGACGGCCAGGCAGTATCCCAAGCCGTTGGACACGGCGGCCACGTAGTCCATACGGTCCACGTAGGGGTTGAACTGGGCATACGTGCGGTTCTCCGCGATCTTCTCCACGCCGCGGTGCAGGTAGCCGATGACGCAGTCGGTCCCCAGGACCTTCTCGCCATCCAGCTTGAGGATGACGCGCAGCACGCCATGGGTCGAGGGATGCTGCGGTCCCATGTTGAGCACCAGCTCGGTGGAGTCTAAAAAGGTTGTATCCGGCATACAGACAGTTATTGCCCGCTCTCGATTCCGAGGTTTTCCTGCACCCAGCGCTGGTCCTGTTCAATGATGGAGTAATCTTTGCGCAGCGGATAGCCCTGCCACTCGTCGGGCAGCAGGATGCGGCGCATATCGGGGTGCCCGGCGAATTCGATTCCAAACATATCGAAGACCTCCCGTTCCAGCCAGTTCGCGGTCAGATGGACTCCAACCGCCGTCTCCGGCTGGTACTTCTCCGGAAGAAAGCACTTCACTCGTATGCGCTCGTTACGCGAAAAGCTGTAAAGAATGTAAACC
>Ga0126381_100002873_pt1 | contig 18709 bp, 22 predicted proteins | sample PanSoiMetPlot_28_FD_96465 | JGI IMG/M metagenome (GOLD analysis project Ga0126381, IMG submission 96465) | Tropical forest soil microbial communities from Panama - MetaG Plot_28 | ecosystem: Environmental > Terrestrial > Soil > Tropical forest > Bulk soil | place: Panama | collected 2016-02-17
AAGACCGAGCGCGCAATCCAAGCGAGCCTTGCCGAAGTGTCGGCGGGCCGAACTACTCTCGTTATCGCACATCGGCTCTCTACGATTGTTGATGCCGACGAGACCCTGGTGCTTGACGGCGGACGAGTGATCGAGCGGGGGCATCACACAGAGTTGCTGCGGCGGCGAGCTGCGCTTGCCGCAGACTGAGCGATCATTGCGCGCCGCGAATAGAGGAACCATCGCGGATCTGATCGCGGATCTGCGGAGTGGTGACCGGCGGGCACTCGCTCGCGCCGTCACGTTGATCGAATCTTCCCGGCACGACGATCGCGACGCAGCCGAGAAACTCGTCGAGGCGCTGCTCCCGGAAACCGGGGGGGCCATTCGGATCGGGATCTCCGGGCCACCAGGTGCGGGGAAATCCACGTTTATCGAGCGCTTTGGTCTTGAGGGCGTCTCACTCGGACGGCGGATCGCGGTACTTGCCATCGATCCGGTGTCGAAACGCGGTGGCGGGGCCATTCTTGGCGACAAGACCCGCATGGCAGAGCTGGCACGCGCTCCGCATGCGTTTATCCGTCCCTCCTCGGGTGGTCAAAGCGATGGCGGCGTCGCGCGCCGCACCCGCGAGACGATTTTGCTGTGCGAAGCGGCGGGGTTCGACACGGTATTGGTCGAAACGATCGGCGTCGGCCAAGCCGAGACGGCGGTCGCCGAAATCGTCGACATGTTCCTGCTGCTTCTCCCGCCGGCAGGCGGGGACGAATTGCAGGGCATCAAGCGCGGCATCGTCGAACTCGCCGATCTGGTGCTGGTTAACAAGGCGGACGGCGAACTTGCTGCCGCGGCGCACCGCTCGGTCGCCGATTACTCGAGCGCCTTGGGGCTGATCCGATCCGCCCTTCCCGAATGGCAGGTTCCGGTGCGCGCTGTCTCCGCCTTCGAAGGTAGCGGCATCCGCGAGGTCTGGGACGATATTGAGCGCTTTTACGAGGTTCTCCGGCGCACCGGCGCCTGGTCGCGCCGCCGCGCCGAGCAGGCTCGTGCCGCCCTATGGGGCGAGATCGGAAGTACGTTGGTCGACAATTTTCGCACCGTCCCTGCCGTCGCGAGGCACCTCACCGCCATCGAGCGCGAAGTGATGGCCGGAAGGCGCACTCCTGGTGCCGGCGCCCGGACACTGCTCGCTGCGTTCCTCGGTAAAGCCTGAACGCACCGTTGCGCCGAGGCCTGCTACCCCTGCAAAAAAAAGCAGCGATTGAAGAACCCGTTTAAGTCTCGGCCTTGCCGCTATTTTTGCGCCGAACTATGGTTAATAAGCGGTGGCGCGGTAGCGTACCGCCTGACCGGCACAGTCTCGGTGCCCATGCTCACCGCTAATTCGGCCAGTGCCTTTGCCTTACGCCGTGGCGCGACGCGAACAAGAGTCGTGGTTACGCTAATCGGCTTGGCTCTCGTCCTCGCCGCGGACGCGACACCCGGAAGCCCTCTGGCGAGCCTGCGCAATTGGGTGTTCGACGCCTACCAGCGTTATTGGCCGAGCGCACGATCGGGGCATCCGATCGTGATCATTGATATCGACGCTGCCTCAATTCGCCATATCGGACAATGGCCGTGGCCGCGTGATCACCTCGCCCGGCTGGTTGAAGCGGCCGCGGCGGCGCGCGTGATCGGCATCGATCTTCTGTTGACGGAGCCAGACCGTCTGGCCGGCAAAAATCGAGAGACAGACACGACCCTCGCCGCGAGCCTGCGGCATCTGCCCGTCGTTCTCGCCGCTGCCGCCGCGACCCCGACTGACGAAGCCCCGCTGCACCCGACGGCCGCAGCAACACCGGTTTTCGAAGTCGGCAATGATCCACGCACGAACTTGCCGCACTACCAAGCCGTTTCCTGGCCGCAAGAGGTTCTCGCCAGCGCCGCGAGCGGTACCGGTCTTGTCACTGTGCCCCCTGAAGCCGACGGCATCATGCGACGAATGCCGACTGTGGCAGCCGTCGGGTCATTGCTGCTGCCGAGCTTTGGCGTCGAGATTGTTCGCGTCGCCGGTCGGACGGATCGGATAAGTTTCCGATCCGAGGCAACTGGCGGCAGCACGTTGGAGATCGGCGACCGGATAATACCGACCGATCCGGCCGGCGGCGTGTGGCCGCGCTATGCCTCGAACGCAGCCGTGCCCTCGGTGCGGGCCGAACACGTGTTGAGGGGCGAGGTCGATCGAGAAATCTTTCGCGATCGCATCGTGCTGATCGGAACGAGCGCGCCCGGTCTAGCCGACGCCTTCGAGACCCCGCTGCGGCGCCTGCAAAGTGGTGTCTCGATTCAGGCAGAGCTGGTCGATTGCCTGCTGGCCGGTGACGTGGTGTCGCGTCCGGCAATCGCCCCCGCGCTGGAACGGGTGCTTGCCGCCGCACTGGCAATAGCCGCAATGCTCCGCTTCGGCAAGACACGGGACGCCGCTTTTATCTTGATCTCTTTGAGCACCGTGATCTTGCTCGGGATCGGATCGCTCGGCGCCTTCGGGGCTGCGGGTCTTTTGCTTGATGCCACACTCCCTGCGGTGGCGCTGCTCACCGCCGGCGCCGTCGTATTGGCCGAACGGATCCCTCAAGAGGTCCGCGCAAGGCAGAGGCTCGCTGATGCATTGCGGGAGGCGCAACTGCGCCTCGATGCGGAGAATGCGCGAGAGAGCCTCGCGATGGCGCTCGACGCGGCGGGCATGGGGTTCTGGGACGCAGACCTGATCCGCAGCACTTGGCAACGATCGCCGCGGTATGACGAGATCTTTGGGCAAACCGAGGGCACGACGAGGTGGGACAACGGGACTTTACTCGCGCGTACGGTCCCAGAGGACCGCGATGGGGTCACTCGCAGTCTGAACGCGGCGGTCGAGACAGGCGCTCTGCATTTGAGTGCCGCATTCGCCGGCCCGACGGCAGCCTTCGGTCAATCGTTGTCGATGGCCGCGTGTACCACAGAGAAGACGGCACGCCGACCCGCATTGCTGGTGTCGTAATGGACATCACGGAGCGGTTGCGCATCGAGCGGGCTCTGCAGCAGTCGCAACGGCTACAGGCTGTCGGAACGATCGCAGGCGGCGTCGCTCACCACTTCAACAATTTGCTGACGATCGTCCTTGGCAATCTTGACCTGGCGGCGAATGAACGTTCCGACCTGGAGCGCGTGCGTCCAAACCTCATTGCCGCCGCGGCTGCGGCCGAGCAAGGCGCCAATCTGACCTGGCAGCTGCTTTCCTTCGCCCGTCGGCAGCCGCTCAGTCCGCAGCGGCTCGAACCGTCCGACCAGTTTCCCGGCTTAGCCCTGCTGATCCGCGAATCATTCCCGACCAACATTGCGATCGAAACCGATTTTCCTCCTGAGCTCTGGGTCGTCGAGGTCGACCGGGGCGAGCTGCAGCTCGCTCTTCTCAATCTCGCTTCCAACGCACGAGATGCGATGCCGAGCGGCGGCGTGCTGCGTCTTACAGCAAGGAACCAGGTCCTCGAGGATCGTCGCCTTCGCCTTGCCGGATGCTATGTCATGATCGAGATCGCCGATCAGGGCTTAGGGATTCCGACGGAGATCCTGCCCCGGGTCTTCGAGCCCTTCATGACGACGAAGGAGATCGGCGCGGGTGCCGGCCTCGGTCTCAGCCAAGTTCATGGCTTTGTCCACCGCTCCGGCGGCGCGGTCGATATAGAAAGCGAGCCGGGAACGGGCACGACAGTCCGCATTTATTTGCCGGCCGCGGAACCGGCGCGGATCGCAGCTGCGGCGTCGTCGCTCTCGGTGAGGGTGCCTCTCGCGCGCGGAGCAGTGCTCGTCGTCGAGGACAAGCCCGACCTCGCCAGCCTCGCCGCCGAGCTTTTTCAGCGGCTCCGGCGCGAGATCAAGGTCGTTCACCGGGCGAGCGCCGCGCTCGAATTACTGCGCAATGGCATGAAAGTGGATCTGGTTTTCGCCGACGTCAGAATGCCCGATGGCATGGACGGTCTCGAACTCGCAGAGATCATGAAAACCGAATTCCCCAACGTCCCCGTGCTGCTCACAAGCGGCCATGGCGATCTGGCAGCTGACGCCACGGCCAGGCGATTGCAGATACTTCGCAAGCCTTACCGGATGGAAGAGCTCGATATGTGGTTGCGGACGCTGCTCGGCCATAACCCCGCTTGACTTGGGTAAAGCCAGGAAAGACAGAGATTATGAGAACATTTTGGCTGGTCAGCGTAGCTTTTGCTTGTGTTGCTGCGGTTTCAGCCCGAGCCGAAGACGCGCCAATCGGTTTTGTGAAAACACTTTCGGGAACCGTGACGCTGACCCACGGCGACACTTCTACCCCCGCTGGCCTTGGCAGCGCCGTCTATGAGAGTGATTGGCTGCAGACGGGCACCGACGGTCAGGTTGGGGTCACGTTCCGGGACAACACACGCATTGCGCTCGGCCCGGAGAGCCGGATCCAGCTCGCGCATTTTGTCTTCAAGCCGGCTACCGAGCAGTACGGTTTCCTGATGCGGCTGGCGCACGGGACCCTGGAGTGCATTTCGGGACTGACGACAAAGCTCGCGCCGGACGCGATGTCGATCGAAACGCCCGGTTTTACCGTCGGCGCGCGCGGAACCAGGTTTCTGGTCCGCTCGGAGTAGTTCATGATTGCGAGGGTAATAGCGGCGGCGCTGCCGTTGGCAATGTCCGGATGCGGGCTGCCCGCCGATGTCGTCGTGTTAATTCCGGATGAGAGCGGTACGGTCGGCGAAGTTATTGTGCATGAGGGTACCAGCACCGCTGACCTCCACCGACCGCTCGCCGCGGTCAACACGGGATCGGAAGCATCGCTGCGCAACGTTTTTACCGCACCGCAATCCGACGTCAGCAGTGAGTTCGCCGGCGCGCTCGCAGCGACACCGCGAGCGCCGCTCATTTACACCCTCTACTTCGAGACCGGGTCCGCGGAGCTCGACGCGAGATCGCGCCGCGATTTCGAAACCGCAAGCGCCACGGCAAAGGGCACGAAATACGCCGACATCAGCGTCGTCGGTCATGCCGACGCGACGGGTTCCGATGCCTACAATCTGGCGCTCTCCTTGAGACGCGCCGAAGCCGTACGCGGCGCGCTCGTCGCGGCGGGGGTTCCAAGCGAGATCATCGAGATTACTTATCACGGGTCCGGCAACCCCCTTGTGCCGACGCCCCATGGCGTTGCCGAACCGCGGAATCGACGCGTCGAGGTGACGGTCCGCTAAGAGCGGAGGGACCTCGCAGGTTGACGGGAAGCTGCGAAACGGCGTAAAAGCAAGATGCGCGCGGCCGTCGGAATAGCGGCCGCGCGCTGGCGTTTGATCCGGTGGTGTTCGGTCGAGGTGTGGTATGGCGCGGAAATGTTCGGTTACCGGTAAGGGTGTCCAGGTCGGGCACAACGTCAGCCACTCCAACATCAAGACAAAGCGGCGCTTTCTGCCCAACCTTCAGCAGACGTCGGTGCTTTCGGACACGCTCGGCGCCATTCGCCTCCGCGTCACGGCCGCAGCCATCCGCACGATCGAGCACAAGGGCGGGATCGACGTATTTCTGCGTGATACACCCGATCGTAAACTGTCGCCGGAAATTCGCCGGTTGAAACGCCGAGTCGCGAGAGCGGCCGGGCGCAAAAGCGGATAACGCGAGTCACCCCGACTCCTCCGCTAACCACCACCGGCCGTCGGAGGTGGTTAGCTCGGAGCGCAACCGCCCTGGCAAGGGTCAACCTGTTGAGGCCGACGCGGGAACGAGACTGATCCTCGTAGTCGCCGGGCAGCTGGCTCGGGCGCTGGCACCGCTCCCTTTCCTGCTCCCGAAGCGGGCGGAAGCGAGGACGGGGCTGGCCGCTTTGATGGATCGTCGCTAGCGCAGCGGCGAGAAGGACGCGGGAACGACGAGCATGTTCTCCTGCTTGATGAACATGCCGCGCGTCGCCGGCGGCCAATTGCCGTCCTTGCGCGATTCCTCACGGATGCGGGCGCGCTCGTTCGCATCCTTGTACGCCCAGATATGGATCCATTGGTTGAGCGGGCCGAGCTCGGTATGCCCAGCCGCCGCCAAAGGCGACAGCTTCACCCGCCTCTCGATCCGCTCGGCCCAACGCTCAATAACCGTCGGTGCCGATCCCGGCAACATCGTGTAGGTGCGGATCTCATAGAGATTGCCGTATTGCCGTGGTGTGAAAGCGGGGCAGAAAGGCGCGGCGTTGAAGATCTTGCTTTCCATCTCGACGATGAATTCCTGGATCTTCGGTGGCCAGTTTGGGATCGATTGGGACCGAACCCGGGTGCGATGCTGGAGATCGTCGTATGGCCAGATGTGGATGATATGGTTGAGCGGCCCGACTTCGGTGTGAAAGAAGGCGCCGAGCGACGAAACCTTAACGCGCTCCGTCAGTGCTTCGCCAAAACGCTTCTCGACTTCCGGCACCGAGCCCGGCTGTAAGCGGTAGGTCCGCATCTCAAAGATCATCGACCTCACTCCTTTTTCTGAGTTGGCCGGGTCAGCTTAAAGCAAGAATGAGGGCTAAGGTAGCCGGGCGAGCTTTTCCGTTAGGAGCTCGTAGAAGCCCTCGGCATCGACGGTATTCATAAACCGAACGTTGGGTTTTCTGCCCGTGACGCCCCACCAATCGACGACCGTCATCCCGATGGTGAGCGGGCTTTGCGTCTCGATCGCAACATTGACCTCGCGACCCTGAAAAAGGTCTGGGCGAAGCAAATACGCAATTACCGCCGGATCATGCAGCGCCATCGCGCGCGAGCCAAATTTATCGCTGCGGTTTCGCTCGTATGAAGCGAGGAGGGCGGCAACCCCCGGACCGCAGCGGTTGCCAAGCGCGCGCAGCGCCGCAAGGCGCGGCGGCGTGCTGAGCAGCTGATGCGTTACATCGAGCGGGATCATTGTGATCGGGACACCGCTATCAACGACGATGGCAGCGGCATGCGGGTCGACATGGATGTTGAACTCGGCCGCCGGGCTCACATTTCCGAGCTCGAAACCGGCTCCGCCCATGATGACCAACTCACGGATCTTGGGTGCAACCTCGGGCGCCTTGACAAGCATCAACGCGATGTTGGTCAGCGGTCCCAGTGCGCACAATGTGATCGTGCCCGCTTCGGTGGCAGTTAACGCCTCGATCAGAAAATCGACACCATGCCCGGCTTGCAGCGGCATCATCGGTTCGGTCGACAGTAGCTGGTCGCCGTTCGTCTCCGTGTGAAGCCGCTCAGCAGTTGTCATCAGTCGCAAAAGAGGTCGCGCACACCCGGCATAGACTTTGAGGTCGGGCCGCTCCGCCAGCTCGCAAACCCGCCGCGCATTCCGCTCCGTCTGCTTGACCGTCAAATTCCCGGCGACCGCGACGATGCCAACAGCCTCCAGCTCATCCGGCGCCGCGAGAGCCAGCAGGATTGCAACTGCGTCATCCAGGCCGGGGTCGGTATCGATGATGATCTTGCGGCTCATTGGAACTCAGTTGGAATCGGAACCTAATCGATGAGCTTCGTCATCGAGCCTCAGGTCGAGATTGCTTTGTCGCTCCTCTCCTAACACGGAACAACACGGTTCTCGACGGCGGACACTGTTGAGCGCTTCCCTGGCGAAAGCCTGCGTCCACCCCTCGGCGGCACGAGCGGCGGGTAAATGGGTCCCGGCTTTCGCCGGGACAGCGCTCCCGGCATCGTTTCATACAGGGCGGGTCGGCCGCGCGGGCCGGTCGGCAACCCGCAATGACAGCAAAATTCGGGTCATTGCGAGCAAAGCGAAGCGATCTCGGCGAGGCCGGCCCGATAGCAATATCGCCGTTGCACCACCCACCGATTACCGGCGCAGGACCAGCAGCTTTTTGATCTCGGCGATCGCCTTTGCGGGGTTCAGGTTCTTTGGGCAGGTGCGGGTGCAGTTCATGATCGTGTGGCAGCGGTAGAGCCGGAACGGGTCTTCGAGCTGATCGAGCCGCTCGCCGGTTTTCTCGTCGCGGCTGTCGGCGATCCAGCGATAGGCCTGCAACAGCACGGCGGGTCCAAGATAGCGCTCGCCGTTCCACCAATAGCTCGGGCACGAGGTCGTGCAGCAGAAGCACAGAATACATTCCCATAAGCCGTCGAGCTTGTCGCGCTCTTCGATAGACTGCGGTCGCTCACGGTCGGGCGGCGGAGGGCTCGCAGTCTCAAGCCATGGCCGGATCGATTGGTACTGCGCAATGACATGCGTCAGATCGGGAACCAGATCCTTGATGACCGGCATATGCGGCAGCGGGTAGATCCGCACCGGGCCCTCGATGTCCTCGATCGCCTTCAGGCAGGCGAGCGTATTGGTGCCGTCAATGTTCATCGAACAGGAGCCGCAAATCCCCTCGCGGCATGAGCGGCGGAACGTCAATGTCGTGTCGATCTCGTTCTTGATCTTGATCAGTGCGTCGAGAACCATCGGGCCGCAATCGTTGAGATCGATCTCGAATGTATCGATGACCGGGTTGTGCCCGTCGTCAGGGTTCCACCGGTAGATCTTGAACTCGCGCAGCCGCGTGGCGCCAGACGGTCCGGGAAACGTCTTGCCAATGCCGATCTTCGAATTCCGGGGTAGCGTGAATTCAGCCATTGGGCACCTTCAGCGCTCGCCCAGCGATGATGATACGTCGCCCCCGCGAAAGCGGGGGCCGAAGGGGACCGACCGGATCTCGCCGCCCTGAGTCCCCCGCTTCCGCGGGAACGACGACGAAACGACCACAGAGGATCATCTGGGTGTCATCCTCAATATACTCGTGCCTTCGGCGGGAAGACCTGGACCTCGTTCGACAACGTGAACAGGTGGACCGGACGGTAGTCGATCTTGACTGCGTCGCCGCCATCGAGCCATGCGAGGGTGTGTTTCATCCAGCTCCGGTCGTCGCGCTCGGGATAGTCTTCGCGCGCATGGGCGCCGCGACTCTCGGTGCGGTTCTCGGCCGAATGCAACGCCACGACCGCCTGCTCCAGCAGGTTTTCGAGTTCGAGCGCTTCGACTAGATCGGTGTTCCAGATCAACGACCGGTCGGAGATCCCGAGGTCGCCAAAGCTGTTGGCGACGACGTCGATGCGGCTGACGCCTTCCCGAAGCACCTCCGCGGTGCGAAAGACCGCACAATTGTTTTGCATGACTCGCTGCATGTCGAGCCGGATCTCGCCGGTCTTGCGCGGGCCTTTGGATTGACGGACCGCGTCGAGCCGCGCTACGGCGTCGTCGCCGGCGCTGCTCGACAGCGGCTTGTGCGGTGAGCCGGGCCGCACCAATTCGGCGGCGCGATGGGCCGCGGCGCGGCCGAAGACGACGATGTCGAGCAGCGAGTTGCAGCCGAGCCGGTTGGCGCCATGTACGGAGACCGAGGCCGCCTCGCCGATCGCCATCAGCCCGGGAACGGTCGCGTCCGAATCGTCGCTGGTCGGGCGGAGCACCTCTCCATGATGGTTCGTCGGTATGCCCCCCATATTGTAGTGCACGGTCGGCAGCACCGGGATCGGCTCGCGGGTTACATCGACGCCGGCAAAGATCTTGGCCGTCTCTGAGATGCCAGGCAGGCGCTGATGCAGAACCTCGGGCGACAGGTGCTCGAGGTGTAGCAAGATGTGGTCTTTCTCGGGCCCGCAACCGCGGCCTTCACGGATCTCGATCGTCATCGCCCGACTGACGACATCGCGTGACGCCAGATCCTTCGCATGGGGGGCGTACGCCTCCATGAAGCGCACGCCTTCGCTGTTCGTCAGATAGCCGCCCTCTCCGCGCGCTCCCTCGGTAATGAGGCACCCGGCGCCGTAGATCCCCGTCGGATGAAACTGGATGAACTCCATATCCTGCAGCGGCAGCCCTGCCCGCAACACCATCGCATTGCCATCGCCGGTGCAGGTGTGCGCCGAGGTACAGGAGAAGTACGTCCGGCCATAGCCACCTGTCGCCAGCACGACGAGATGAGCGCGAAACCGGTGCAGAGTACCGTCTTCGAGGTTCCACGCCATGACCCCGCGGCAGGCGCCTTCCTCATCCATGATCAGATCGAGCGCGAAATATTCGACGAAGAATTCCGCATTATTGCGCACGCATTGCTGATAGAGCGTATGGATGATTGCGTGACCAGTCCGATCGGCGGCGGCGCAGGCGCGCCGCGCCGGATCGCCCTCTCCGTACTCCATCATGTGGCCGCCAAACGGGCGCTGGTAGATGCGGCCATCTTCGGTGCGAGAAAACGGTACGCCAAAATGCTCGAGCTCGATGACGGCGGGGATCGCATTGCGGCACATATATTCGATCGCGTCCTGGTCGCCGAGCCAATCCGACCCCTTGACCGTATCGTACATATGCCAGCGCCAATCGTCCGGCCCGACGTTCCCGAGCGCCGCGCTGATCCCGCCCTGTGCCGCAACGGTGTGGCTGCGGGTTGGGAAGACCTTGCTGATGCAGGCAGTCTTCAACCCCTCGGTCGTCATCCCCAACGTTGCGCGCAGGCCGGCGCCGCCCGCACCGACGACCACCACGTCATAACTGTGGTCGGTGATTTTGTAGGCCGGTGGCATTCGCGCAACTCCCATCAGCTCGTTGGTCCGAGGGCAATACTGACCACCGCGAAGACGCCGGCTACGGCAAAGCCAAACGACAGCAGACGTACAATGATGATGAGGCCGAGCTTGGCGAGATCGGTGTGAACGTAATCTTCGATTACCACCTGCAATCCGAGAGAGAGGTGGTAAAACGTCGCTATCAACAGCAAAACCAACAGGATCGCAGGCAACGGCAATCCGATCCAATTCTGCATCGTCTCGAGATCGGCGCCGGCAATCCCAATGATCGCGCTGACAAACCACAGGCTCAGCGGGACTAGCGCAATCGCCGTGAGCCGCTGCGCCCACCAGTGCTCGACCCCCTCTTTCGCCGAACCCAGCCCGACTGCTCGGCCGAGCGGCGAGCGCATCCGCGATGCCATCACGTCAGGAAACCCAGCGTGAGATCCCGACAATCCAAGCAACCAACGTCAAAACCGCGGTCGCCCCGACGACAATCCACCCGCCGGTATAGGTCGATCTGAGGTCGAGAGCATGACCGGTGTCCCACACGAGGTGACGGATCCCGTTGCACAAATGGTAGAACAAGGACACGGTCCAGCCGAACAGCAACAACAGACCGATCCAGGAGCCGAGGAAGTCTTGAACGCCGTCATAGGCGTCCGGCCCAGAGGCGGCGGCGACAAGCCACCATACAAGAAGTATCGTGCCCGCACTCAACACCACGCCGGTGGCCCGATGCAGTATCGACAGGACTGAGGTGAGTTGCCAGCGATAGACCTGAAGGTGCGGCGAAAGCGGCCGGTCGGCGGATTTCATCTACAATAATTCCGGCGTTGCCTTTCCTGGAAGTCGGGGGTTGACTTAGACCGCGTGCCGGGGAGTGTCAACGGACCCTCGCTTGGCGCTTTTATTGGTCCTGCGGCCGTCATGCCGAGTCCAGTGTCCTTGTGTTCGGCGAGGATATTAAAGTTGTAAGACCCGGTTGAGCATGAACGGAACGCGTCGTCAACCTTCGTTCGATCCGAAATCTGGTCCCATCCTTCACGGTACGCAATAAGCAATGGACGTAGTCTGGCTTCGTCATATGCGAAAGCGCATGCCGCCCGGACGTGGTTCACCGCGTGGCCGCGGACTGTCAACGGAGGCTCGCCCCGCAGCCGTCCCTCAGGAGCTGTCCTTCACGCTAGGGTGAAGCCGCTCGATTTCCGCGGCGAGATCCAGCAACCGACGCGCATTCTCGACATGCAGGTTTTCGATCAACCTGCCATCGACGAGCGCCACTCCCTTGCCCGCCGCTATCGCCTCTGCGTGCGCCGCGATTATCCGCCGCGACCATTCGATCTCCTCGTTGCTCGGTGCGAAAGCAGCGTTCGCGGCGGCGATCTGGCTGGGGTGTATCAAGGTCTTGCCGTCAAAGCCGAGTTCGCGGCCCTGCCGGCAGGACGCGGCAAGACCGGTCTCATCAGCAATGTTGAGATGGACGCCATCGAGAATCGCGAGCCCATAGGCGCGAGCGGCGAGTATGGCGAGGCTGAGCGACGTCAAAAGCGGTACGCGATCGTGTGTCGCAAGGGCGTGTAGATCCTTGCGCAGGTCCGATGTGCCGAGCACGAGCGCGCCCAATCTTGAGCTCGCCGCTGCGATTTCACGAGCATAAAGAATGGCGCGAGGTGTCTCGAGCATGCACCACACCGCGAGCTGCTCCGGAGCTCCGAGAGCATCAAGCAACGACACCGTTAATCGCACTCGCTCAGCGCTCTCAACTTTTGGCAATAGGACCGCATCGATCGCCATCGACGCGGCGGCGGCGAGATCGCCGTGCCCCCAGGGTGTGTCGATCGCGTTGACCCGCAGCACGATCTCGCGGCCGCCGTAACCGCCTTCGACGAGAGCCGCCGCAACTATCGACCGCGCGCCCTCCTTCGCTTCCGGCGCCACCGCATCCTCGAGATCCACATGAAGCCGTCGGCCCCAAGGCTGCGCGCTCTCTTGAGAGCTCGCGGGTTCGAACCCGGCATAAAGAGAAGGCTGCGGCGGGGACGTGACATGCGTACATCAGCGTTGGTTGGAGTGCTTGGTGGTCACATTACCAACGCCCCCTCGCTCTGCAAAATTGCATCCCGGGTCGTGCGGCTCAAGGAATAACTTTCGCCCAAACCGGTCCCCCAGCGTCATCGCTCCCCTGATCGTCAGCGTATTCGTCAGAACCTATGGTTGGCAGGTCATTCTCGGCCGCGGCCCTAACGGCGATCTCAACTGGCTCCCTCCTTTCTACTGGTCTCGCCCGCACACCTGCGCGGCTGCTCTGCTCTATACCGAAGCTGCGGTCGTAATCGGTTCGCTGCACGTGTTTTCCGATGATGGTGCCGCTAGCCTCGGCATTGGGGAAGATCGACCCAGCGATTGAGGATGCCGCAAAGACGCTAGGCGCCACGTCGTGGCGCTGCTTTCGCCGCATCACACCGCCATCGAGCCGGCCGGGGTTCGCCGTCGGAGCACGCTGGTGTTTACGTTAACTGCCGGCTCATTCGTGACGCCCGCCATTCTCGGCGGCAGAGCCGCGCAGATGCTCGGAATGCTCGTCGATCAGCAGGTCCTTGTGGTCTATGATTGGTGATTTGGCGCGACAGCGGCCACAGTACTCGTGGCAATCGTACTGACGATCAACCTCGTTTTGCTGGGTCCCTTCGACCGCCGCAAGCCGGCAGTCGCACCATGAGCAACGGTCTCCGGAGCCCGTTGGCATGGTTACTTATTCCTATGACGACGGCGGTAATAGTTTTTATCCTGACGCCGCTCGTCGTCACGATCTTGCTGTCGATCGGTGATACTGCCTTCGTCGCGTTCCACCACGCGGTTTCACACTGAATGGTACGGGAAGGTCTTGCACGACCCGGAGTTTCTCGGCTCACTGCGGTTCCGTGCAGGGCTTGTGTCGCGCGAACCGTCGCAGCGAGTCTGATGCTGGCCGACCGGACCCTCGAAAAGCGACGATAACATTGTGTACCGGCCATTGGCGCGTCTTTCGTCACGTCACCATTCCGCAGATAGCGCCTGGATTGGCGCCCAGAGCGCGATAGCGCTGCGCCGGGAGCCTATCACGGTCGGGCCTGTGGCAGCGGAACGCAAGACGTCCCGACGAACACTGTCGACGCGGTTGTCGAACAGATCGTCAATCACGGTTTTGTCAGCCAACTATACCTGAGGTAAAAGAACGGCGAGCCCTCCTCGCCTTTCGGCAGAACCACGCCGGAGCGGCCCATTCGCCGCTGACGGCCGACATGAAAGTTCGCGCGTACTGGTCGGAAAGCAGCAATCATATTGCCAGGGATTGACGCGCCGGTGATGTATTGAATTGCGGTGGGCGATTGCGATCTTTACATAGTTGCGCGGCGGGTAAGGAGCCGCGGAGTCCAGACGGATGTCAGACCGGGCACAACGAGAACTCGCCGACGCGATCGTGCGCGACGCCGTACCGCGCTACATCGCGAGCCGCTACGAGCGCGTCGACGCGTTTGTCGATCGCCACTTCACGTTCCTCGGCTCCCTGGCGCTGCACCGACGCGCGATTGGTTGGGACTTGCTTCGCGCGCCGGCAAATTTGTTTCTCGCCGGCCCGGCGCTCTTGATTAAATTCCTCGCCTGGATGGCGGATTACGTTGGCTTGAGGCGGACTGCCGGATCGCTCGCCCGCTGCCGCATCGTGGTTAAGACGGCGGTCGCCGGCGAGATCGAGTGGCTCGTGGCGACCGAGCTACTCGAGATACCGCATCATTGGCGCGATCGAACCTCTCACCGGGATGCGCTTGCTGAAATCATCCTCGCCGACCCGAGAACGGCAGCGCAACTCGAAGCCTCGCTTGCGACCTCGGCCAGTGCCGACCCTCAATTCTCGCGGCGGTTAGCAACAGCGGCTCAAGACTATGTCGGGTCGCGAACGGCGGCAGCCGAGATCACGACCGGCTTCATCGCGGCCAGTGTCGGTGCCCTGATGATCAAGCAGGCGACCCCGGGTCTGATGACCTTGGGCTCGGCTCTCGCGAGCATGATTGCGCAACAGACGGCGATTGCAGCATTTCCGCTTGGTACCGCCCTTGGTGGGCTGTGGTACAGCCTGTTTCCGGCAACTGCAGGTCCGGAACTCTTCGCCACCACGACCGGCTGCGTGTTGCTGAGTGGCGCCCTCCTCGCCGCTTTTTCCGGTCTTTTGACCGACCCACTGCAACGGCGGCTCGGCCTCCATCGGATAAGGCTGGAGCGGCTTTTGAGCAGGTTCGGAGACGATCTTTGTGGTGAGCCCGCACGAGCCGTGATCATGCGGGACCACTACATAGCCCGGCTGGTCGATATCTTCGACCTCATCGCTCTAGCGATGCGGGCTTCTCACGTTTAGATGTATTCACCCACTGGCGATATCGTTGGGCGATACTTAGATTGCATTGCTTCGTCGAGTCCAGTATCTATAGCAGTTTGGAGGACGGCGGATGAAAGAAGGAATTCACCCCGATTATCACGAAATTACGATCGTGATGACCGACGGGAGCTCGTATCAGACCCGCTCGACCTACGGGAAAGCGGGCGACTCGTTGCGGCTCGAAATAGACCCGAAATCCCACCCAGCGTGGACCGGTGGCCAGCAGCGTCTCGTCGACTCCGGGGGGCAACTCGCTCGGTTCAACAAACGCTTCCAAGGGTTTGGAATCAAGCGTTGACGGTCAGGCGCACGACGAACAGAAGACCCAACTGTCACTAGTGTCCCCTTGACCAGAAGATTTTAAACACCATCTGTGCACTGCGCGGTCGCCCTTGTGGGACTGTGCATCAGAGAAACGGCACTCGACGTTCAAGGTGAGTGCCAAATCCATGTTGCTCAAAGGAGAATGTGGTTATGGATGGTTTCGATTTCTCACCTCTATTCCGCTCGACGATCGGCTTTGACCGTCTGACCAGGCTGGTCGATGCAGCCACTCGCGTTGACAATACCTCTCTCGGCTATCCGCCATATAACATCGAAAAGACCGGTGAGGATGCTTATCGTCTGACGATGGCGGTGGCGGGCTTCTCAACCGAGGAGCTGGACATCACGGTTCAGGAGAACTCGTTGCTGGTGGCCGGCAAGTCGAAAAAAGACGAAGCGGCAAACCGGTATCTCCACCGCGGCATCGCGCGGCGCGGTTTTGAGCGGCGTTTCAGCCTCGCCGACCACATCAAGGTCGTAGGAGCTACGCTCGACAATGGTATGCTGCATGTCGACCTGGTTCACGAAGTCCCTGAGGCGGCAAGACTGCGCAAGATCCAGATCGGCGCAGGACAGCCGGCGCGGGTGACTGCCGCACCCCAACAGGAGCAGGTAGCGAAGGCCGCGTAAATAGTCGCAGACTGCAAGTCCGAACGCCCCCGATTTTCGGGGGCGTTTTCGTTTGCTCCCAGTTCAGCACTAATGAGCACCCCAATAAAAATATCCAGTGGGAACCCGCGGGCGAATTAGCCTGTTTCCGACTGTGACTGACCAAACAGAGGGAATGGAGCAATGAATAAAGATCGTGTCGCCGGGGGCGTGAAGAAAGTTACCGGCAAGATCAAAGAACAGGCCGGCAAAGCCCTAGGTGACGCGCAAACAGAGGCGGAAGGCAAAACTGATCAGGCCGAGGGCCGGGTTCAGGGCGCCGTTGGCCACGCCAAGGACGCCGTTCGCGAGATCGCCGGCAAGAAATAACACTCGTTTTCTCCGCCAGGAGATCGTCATGAGCAGAGGGATTCTGTTGTGGTTACTCGGGATTCCGATCCCGATCATCATTCTTCTCTACTTGTTTCACGTGGTCTGATCGGGCGCTGTCGTCCGATCCACCCTTAACACCCAAGGAGGAACGCAAAGTGTCTAGTCCACGCATTGCCGCTGCATTCGCAACTCTGATGATTGCGACAGCACCAGTCGCCTTCTCCCAAACCGCTACGCAACCTCGCACTATCACGACGGTCGGCGGCGAGACCCAGATCCAGCCGAATCAGATCCGGGCCAGCAAGATGATTGGGAGCGCCGTCTATGACGCGCACAACCGTAATATTGGAAGCGTCAAGGACCTTGTCCTCGATCGTGACGGACGGGTGTCGGCGGCTGTCGTCGATGTCGGCGCCTTCCTCGGAATGGGCGGTAAATACGTTGCGGTACCGCCAAACGACATCAAGACCGACAACAACCGCCTGACCTTGGATATGACGAAGGAGCAGCTTCAGCAGGCCGCCAATTATCGTCTGGAAAGCCGGGACACTGGCGCGGGCACCTCGACCTCGCCGGTGCGTGGCGGTCAGTTAGGGAGATAATCCCCTTCGACGATCTCTCGAAAGCGCCCCGGACCCTGTCTGGGGCGTTTTCTGTGGACATTGTTCCTCAAAACCAACGGCGCCATTTGAACCACAGCAGCGGAATAATCGCGCTGAGCGCTATGAGCGCGAGGCCATAGGGATAGCCCCACGGCCAGTCGAGTTCCGGTATGTTTTTGAAGTTCATACCGTAAATGCTGGCGACGAGGGTCGGCGGCACGCCGACGACCGACACAATCGTCAGTACTTTGATGATGTTGTTCTGGTCGACGTTGATGAGGCCCAGTGTCGCGTCAAGCAGCAGCTGGACCTTATTGACGAGATGTGCGTCGTAATCGTTGAGGGAGAGAATGTCCTGGCGCAGCGTCTCCAGCCTCGGTTTCACGTCGGGCGGAAGCCATTCCGCAGCCGTGCTGGCGAAAAACGGTACGATCCGTCCGATGCCGAGGAGCGTGTCGCGGATCTTCGAGGCGAGGTCACCATGATGGCCGACCCGGCGGAGGATGACTCTGAGGTCGGCGCTCTCCCTGCTCGACCGGCGCAGGCTCAATGGGCCCCCCGGTCCGGCGCGAAACAATCGATGCGACAAGCTATCGAGCTCCCCTGCGCTGCGTTCGAGCGCGTCGGCGGCAAGGTCGATGACGGCCTCCATGAGCTCGGTGAAAACCGCGGCACCAGTGAGAGGCGGAGCGTCAGGCGGAAGTTTGCGGCCCTCTATCGTGGCAAACGACGGCAGCTCGGCGAAGCGGATCGTGATTAACCTATCCCGCGTCACAACAAAGCCGACCGGCGTCGACATGGGTTGATCGAATTCGGCACGATAGATAAGCGGTGCGCTGAGATAGAGTGCGTGGTCCGCAATCCGCAACCGACTCGAGCTTTCGATCTCGCTCAATTCTTCGACGCCCGGGACGGTCAGGCCGGTCGTGCGTTCGACAAAAGCGATTTCACCGCCATCGGGTCTCCAGAGATCGATCCAGACGATTTCTGGCGGCAACACCGCATCGGAAACATCGGCGGGCCGTTCGCTTTGAACACCCCGATTGTCGTAGAGCGCCAGCATGGTAGAGCTCAGAGCCGCAGCGCTGGCCGCACTTCAACTCTTGTCGATGTTCCAGAACACGATCAGATTGGCGCGCAGCACGCCAGTGACATTAGAGCGCCACGCCCAGGGTTGGACATACTGGCCGACCGGGACATCGGGCAGCGTCTCCCACAAATATTGGTGGAGCCCTTCGAGCGCAGCGCGGCTCGGGGCTTCCTCCGCTGCGCGGATATACGCGGTGCGCAGTTCCTCGGGTTTGGGGTCGCATGGCCAGCCAAACCACCTGTCACCGTCGCATGCAGAATTGATCGTGAAATTGGTCAACGGAGAGGACATCAGGGTTCCGCCCACCGTCGTGTGGAATATGTTCCAGCCGCCCTGGCTCGGCGGATCCTTCTTTGCGCGCCGCGCCACCATGGTTCCCCAGTCACTGACTGCGACCTCGACATTGACACCCATCTTGCGGAGATTGTCGGCGGTGACGTCGCCAAGTGCTGAAATGCTGGGGATTTCCCCAGTGGTGATCAGGACGATTTTCTCGCCCTTGTAGCCGGCCTCGGCGAGGAGCTCCTTGGCGCGCGCCAGGTCCTGCTTATGGTAAACCTCGGAACCTGCCTCTGTACCATTGGTGGTGTCGCAGACAAAGAACGACCAGCATTGCCGCCACCACTTGCTATCGCCAAAGGCTGCACTCGCATATTCTTGCTGGTTAACGGCAAACGCCAGCGCCTGTCGAGCCTTCGGATTGTTGAATGGCGGATACAGATGGTTCGGCCGGATGATCCCATACGAATCGAACGGCGGTACCCAA
>Ga0126381_100002874_pt1 | contig 18706 bp, 11 predicted proteins | sample PanSoiMetPlot_28_FD_96465 | JGI IMG/M metagenome (GOLD analysis project Ga0126381, IMG submission 96465) | Tropical forest soil microbial communities from Panama - MetaG Plot_28 | ecosystem: Environmental > Terrestrial > Soil > Tropical forest > Bulk soil | place: Panama | collected 2016-02-17
GTTTCGCTTGCAATCTTGATCTGTTCTTTGCATATAACCTCCGCCTCCGGGTGGATAGGATCGGGGAATCGCGATCTTACTAGATGTAGAGGTCATTTGAACACGATGATTCGGGTGAATACGATGATTTGGGCCGTCTTACTTCGACGGGGTACAACCCGTCGTTACACGCCAACACTCGCTCCTCGCAACGCCCAACCTCGGCTGCTTCTCCGTGTCCCTGGCGCCAGCATGACGTACTGGCGCTCGCCAGCCTTGTTGTGTGGCGCGGCCAAAATGCCACCTTCAGCTCACTGCTTGCAACAAGAGTAGGAGTCTGATAGCATACTAGAATATTTACCCGGGCCTTGCGCCGACAAGCGGATCGCACGGGCGGCCGAAGCGCCGGGACGGCGACAATAATCCTGAATCAGCTATATGAGGTGATAAGATGCTGGCTGGCGATATTCCAGAGGCCCTTACATTTGATGACGTCTCACTTGTGCCGGCAAAGAGTGATGTCCTCCCTAGCGGAGTAGACACGACAACCAGGTTCAGCCGCAATATCCCCCTGGATATCCCCATTTCCTCCTCCGCCATGGACACGGTTACCGAGTCCCACCTCGCGATTGCCATAGCCCAGCAGGGCGGCATCGGCGTGGTCCACAAAAACCTGCCTATCGACACTCAGCGCGACGAGGTAGACAAGGTCAAAAGAAGCGAGTCCGGCATGATTGTCGATCCTATCACCATGACACCGGACCGACCCATCTGGGAAGCCGTCGAAGTGATGGAGAAGTACAGGATCTCTGGTGTCCCTATAGTTGAGGAAAGCGGGCGCCTGGTCGGCATACTCACCAACCGGGACCTCCGGTTCGAAACCCGGCGCAACTTGCCTGTAGCTGAGGTCATGACTAAAGAGAACCTCATTACCGTTCCCGTCGGCACAACCCTGGAGCAGGCCAAAGCGATACTTCAGCGGCATCGTATCGAGAAGCTGCTGGTCGTCGATGAACGATACAAGATCAAGGGCTTGATAACCGTCAAGGACATTCAAAAAGCCATCAAGTACCCAAATGCTGCAAAGGACAAACTCGGCCGCCTCCGCGCCGCCGCTGCCATTGGCGCGACCGGCGATTTCATGGAACGAGCCGTGGACCTTGTTGCCGCTGGTGTCGACGCGCTCGTCATAGATACAGCGCATGGCCACACCGCTGATGTGATCGGCGCGGTCCGGCAGGTCAAGAGCCGTTTCCCTGAGATTGAACTTGTCGCCGGCAACATCGCGACCGCCGAAGCGGCCAGGGACTTGATATCGGCAGGTGTCGACGCGATTAAGGTCGGCATGGGACCCGGGTCCATCTGCACCACCAGGGTCGTCTCTGGCGCCGGCGTTCCGCAAATCACCGCCATCATGGAATGCGCTCGGGCCGCCAGAGGCTCGGATGTGCCGGTCATTGCCGACGGTGGCGTGAAGTATTCGGGCGACATATCAAAGGCCATCGCCGCTGGAGCCGACAGTGTGATGATAGGATCGCTGTTTGCCGGCACTGATGAGAGCCCGGGCGAGATTATTCTCTTTCAGGGAAGAAGCTTTAAGGCTTACCGAGGCATGGGTTCGATCTCTGCGATGAAAGAGGGCAGCAGAGACCGGTATGGCCAGGGTGAGCAGACCCAAACCTCTAAGTTGGTGCCCGAGGGAATCGAAGGCAGGGTCCCTCATAAGGGGCCCCTGTCCGGGCTGGTGCACCAATTAGTTGGGGGACTCAAGGCGGGAATGGGTTACTGCGGGTGTCGCACCATCCCCGAACTCCAGGAGAAAGCCCGATTTGTACGCGTCACCCAGGCCGGCCTCAAGGAAAGCCACGTCCACGACGTGATCATCACCAAGGAAGCGCCTAACTACAGGATCGAATGAAGTCGATCCAAGACTGCGCTCGCGGCACCGTCGTCGGGATCAGGAAATCGCTCTTCATCTCTTTTGGAAAACGAAGACATACTCGTGTTTGAAGATGTAAAAGCCCCCAACCAGTGCGCGGTATCTCCACAATTGCTTCTGGTCCCTCTTTGCTCTCGTGTCTTCGAAATTCTTGACTATTGTGCTCTTGAGCAGCAGCCCTCTCCTTAGGACCTCGTTCATACAGTAAAAGCCAAGTGGAATCCACTGCCCCTTGTGATACTTGTCGCCGGCCACCAGCGCGCAATAGCGGCCCCGCTCGAGCACCGGCAGAACGTTGTCCAGCACCCGTCCGAACATCGCCAGGAACTCCTCAGTATCTTTGCATACGGAGAGATCGGCCTCCTCGTCGGAAAATCGAATGATATCGGAGTACGGCGGATGAAGGATAATCAACTGAACACTGTCCAATCCGCTCTTCGCGATCAAAGCTGCGATGTCCGTGCTTCTGGAGTCTCCGACGAAGATGTCCGTTGAAACGGATCTAGGATTGGGTTCTTCCTCGACCAGGCGCCGGGACCTCTCCACAACATCAGCGTTTAGTTCTACTCCAATACCATTGCGGCCCATCCTGCGGCACTCGATCAGGGTCGTGCCGCTCCCGGCAAACGGGTCCAATACCCAGTCCCCGCGCTTCGTGTAGCGCAACATCATCTGGTGCGGAATCTGAGGGATAAAGTTTCCCCAGTACCAGCCCAGATGCGCGCCTGACGTGTCTCGCCGTGGCAGCATCCACAAGCTATCGGTAATTACTTCTTCATACTCTTTCCACCTGAAGAGATTGATCTCGTTCACTTTTCCATTCTTTACGCCGTCAATACCACGGGCAAGCCGCTTCAGGTAGTACCTCGCTCTTTCGATGGTTCGGGCCTCGAGTATTTGGTCTAGTTCCTTTGCCAACACGTTTCGGTCATAGGCCATTGCCTCCCAATCCCTCGGCGATGACATCTGGTCCCGCTCGATGGTGCCAACCATAGACTTGATGGCGCCTACGGCTCCTCTGAGGTCGGCGAGATCTTCTTCTGCGAATGCCTCTCCCAATGCTGTGATCAGGTCGTCTCGATTCAAAGCTATTCTTTCAACCGGGTCAACATCTGCATCGAACAAGCTTGCATCCGGCGTTCCCTTCTTTCCCCTCAATTTGCCCATTTGCATCTCTTAAGATTAGCGGCCTTCGCTACTTAGATCCTTTGGGCCATTCAAAGAAGTGCCCAGGTTAATCCTCCCACCCTCACCGCTCCACCTGTAAGCTAACTAACCTAATTAAGCCACTTATGATTTATGCTCAACTTAGTCTCAAGCCCCTCAGGATTCACTTTAAGTTTTTTGTTGCATATGCTTGAAACTTATGGTATATATCCGCCCCGTAGACAGTATTGCAACAATGTTCCTGCCATTGAGCAATACGGTTTTCGGCGGTGCGCTGGGGAGGAGCATTCAGAAGGGGGCTACTGAATGTTCTGGGCTTGTCGATTAGGCGACCTGGCGCACCGCAGCATTACCTGATCTGCTTCGCGACGTGATCTGCTTCGGGTTCGACGAGCCGTGCAACCGGACAATCCATTCCGTCTCAAATCGCGACTCCATCCTCGATCACTGAATTCTTGGGAATAATAACGATGCTGTCCCTGATGAAGTATTGCTCCGCGTCGAAGTTTTTGACACCGGCTTCGTTCAGTATCTGGACTCCGGATCCAATTCTCGCGTTTTTATCGATGATCGCGCGCCGGACATTGCAATTCCGTCCAAGCCCGACTCGAGGGTAGCCTCGGCCTTCGTCGCGCTGTAATTCATCGAGGTTCTGATAGAAATCAGCCCCCATCATCAGCACGCCTTGAAGGAGGGTTCCGTGCTCTATCCGGCTTCTGATGCCGACGATTGAGTCTGTAATGGTGGCACCGTTGATTATGCAGCCCTCGGTTATGATCGAGCTCTCGATATGGCAGTCCAGCAATTTTGACCCAGGCAGGTACCGAGGCCGAGTATAGATCGGAGATTCAGTGTCAAAAAAATTAAAGGGCGGCAAAGGCAGCGTCATTTCCATGTTCGCTCGATAAAAGGCGGCGATTGTCCCGATGTCTTCCCAGTAACCGTCGAACAAATAAGTTTGGACGTCCATCCGGGAGATTGCTGCCGGGATGACTTCTTTGCCGAAGTCGGCGGCGCCGGGTAGTTCCTCGAACAGAAGCCTGTTTAGCGCCTCTTTGCGGAATACATAAATGCCCATCGACGCCAGAAACGGCCTGTGCGCTGCTTCGTCCGGCGACAGGCCCAGCACTGAGGTATCGACTCGCATCTCCTCGAGCAAGCCGCCCGAAGGCTTCTCCCTGAATTCGATGACCCGCCCGGAACTGTCGACCTTGAGCAATCCGAATCCGGATGCATCTTCTGGACGGGCCGCCGTCGCGGAGACCGTGATATCGGCTCCCGTCTCCCAGTGCCGCCGCAGAAACTTGCGGTAGTCCATCCGGTACAAGTGATCACCCGACAGCACCAATATCGTGTCGCAGCGATAGTCATTCAGATGATACAGGTTCTGACGTACTGCGTCGGCGGTGCCCTGATACCAGTCCGGACGCTCGGGTGTGATCTCCGCGGCAAGCACTTCGACGAACCCGTTCGTGAATCGGCTGAACCGATAAGTTCGAGAGATGTGCCGGTTCAGAGAAGCCGAGTTGTACTGCGTCAGAATAAAGATCCGATCGACATCAGAGTTGATGCAGTTTGAGACGGACACATCGATCAACCGGTATTTTCCCCCCAGCGGAACCGCCGGCTTGGCCCTGAGTTTGGTCAAGGGATAAAGCCGCTGTCCGGCTCCCCCTCCGAGGATTACCGAGACGACGTTTGAAAGCTCCATAACTCGAGATCCTTCATCAATGGCGAATGCGATACGCCGGTCCGCGCTCGAGTATCATCTTCGAAATCTGCTTACCGACCTTCGAAAATTCCTTGCCGGCCAATTGACGGCGTGACTAGTATAACTGGCAGCAACTGTACTGCAAACCTCTGGACGGCCCGAACACTCCGGTTGATTGACTCTTTCCCTTACACCACCTAATATCAACCCTAAATGAACACTAAGGCGATAGGTCAGCTGGTCGTATCCTGTGAGTGCGGCCATAGAATTGACCGGATGTTCAGGACGCCTTCCACCCCTCCTCCCAAAGTCCGGGTTTTTGGGTCGTAGTTTGTGAATGGATTCGTTCTACGCCGTCGGAGCGGCCGTATCGCCGGTGCGGTCGTACCGACGGACCGGTCGTACCGCTGGGGGCGCTTGACTTATAGAGAGGGGAAGCAAGTATGGAAGCAATTATGGAAGCGATGATGAACCGCATCAAGTGGGTACTGGTCGCACTCGGCGTTGCCTTTGGACTTCAGGTGCTCATCTCGCTGGTCTACACGTCGATTGCGTACAGTGCCGCAGGCAGCTCTCAGCCGGTTCCGCAAGGTACCGCTTCCGTCGTAGTGTTCGGGTTCGCTGTCGGAACCTACCTGATCGGCGGCTTCGTGGTCGGATGGATGAACGACAAATTGCGCATCGGCGATGGTGTCGTTGTCGCCTTGCTGACATTGGTCCCGGCGATTCTGCTATACCTCGCGTTGCCGGAAGGCAACAGAGCTCAATTCGTCATTGGTGTGTTGCTGAGCGACCCGGCCGGCAACTTGGTTCTGTCAGGCAGGTCCATCTTGTTCATCATATCGGGTTCGACGGCCTCTGCTCTCGGGGCTTATCTCGGATGGCACGCGACGGTTCCGCAAGAGGGGATTTTCGACCGGGTTGCGCTCGCACTGGGGTTGCTGGGCGCTATTGTTGGACCGTTCATTCTGCTCGCAGTCGGCGGCCCAGCCGGCAGCCATGATCCCGCCAGCTCCAACCGGCCCGGTCTCCCGTGGTATTTTCTGACCATAGTTCTCGTGCTGGTCCTTGTGATTATAGCAGTCGGGTTCGTGCGTTTCGCTCGGGAGTCGCAGGAGACAGACGAGATTTCTATCAGTCCTGATCGGCCAAGAAGGCCCTAGGACACAGGCCTCCTCGAGTCGATTGAACCCAGGTCGCGGGCCACGTCGGCAGCCGAGCCGTAACGATGCGCTGGCGCCTTTTTCAGCAGTCGCTCGATGATTGCTATTAGTTCTGCCGGAGCATCTTCACGATACCGTAATATCGGCTGAGGCTCTAGTCGAGTCAATGCATCGATCGTCTGGAAGTAGGTGTCGCCATCGAAGGGTAAGCGGCCGGTCGTCGCTTCGTACAGGACTACGCCGAGCGAGAAAAGATCCGAGAGATGAGTCACTTCTTCTTTTCCCGACGCCTGTTCGGGAGACATGTAATTGATCGTTCCCAGCAGGATTCCAGATTCCGTGATGTTCTCACCCGAGTGTTTCGGGGAGCCGCTGGCCAGTGGCTCGAATAGCCTCAGGGGTTTCGCCAGCCCGAAGTCCAGGACTTTTACGCGGCCCCGCCCCGTAATCATGATGTTCGCGGACTTGATGTCACGGTGAACGACCCTGGAATCATGAGCCTCAGCCAGGGCTTCTGCGGCCTGCTGGCCAACTTCAGTGATGAACTCGATCGCCAGCGGCCCTTTGCTGATTCGTGATGCCAGGGTCTCTCCTTCTACATACTCCATCACTATATAGGGGTTGCCAGCCGCTTCGCCGATCTCATAGATCGTCGCAATATTGGGATGATTCAATTGCGAAGCCATGCGGGCTTCTCTGAGGAACCGCCGTTTCATCGCATCGTCCTCGACGTACTTGGATGCAAGCACTTTTATCGCGACGATACGCCGCAACTCGGTATCATACCCCTGGAATATTTCGCCCATTCCGCCGGATCCGAGTGTACGGTGTATCGTGAACCGATCGATGAACCCGTGCGGCTCGATCAGCGGTGTGGGAGGCATGCGCTCGGGCCCTGTCTCGCGTATCGCCATCGCTGCCAGGTCCGAGTCCCTCAGTTCGGTAGTGATCACTTTCGGACGCGATATCACCGAGGAGAAAAGGCTTGAAAACACCCGTGGCCCCCGATCATCCTCTGTGAAATATCCAGCCCGCTTCAAATCCTGGTAGATGTGCTCTTCTTCTTTTTCGATTCGGCCGTTCTCGACAAACTTGCGGATGCATCGCCGATACGAGTCGCCCATGTGGTCCCACATGAAACGGAACTGACCCTTCGCTTCATCAAGGAACATCGCTTCGACTTCCTCGCGGTTTAGCTTGCCATGATTCTCCCAAAGGTGTTCAAAGTACGCTGAGCACGCAATCTGGATAAAATACGGATAATGGCCGGCGATCTCGATAATCCGGCGCGCATAGCCTTCAAGAGGCAGGCCGGCCGCACCTGATGGACCCGATATCAGTTCCATGGACTCTTCCTGGCTGAATGGACGCAGGAACACGTTGGTAAAGATATTAAAGAACGGAGAGTCGGCTATGAACTGGCTGCGACATAGCTCCTGCAAGTCCCTTGCCGAGCTGGTCACGAATGCAACATCATAGTTATTCGCGATCGACCTCAGGAACGAATAGAACTCCAGATCGAAAGCCCGGTTCGTTGTTATTGTGTCGAACTCATCAAACAGCACGACTAACTTGCGTTCTTCCCGCCAGAATCTTTCCAGCAGCTCTCTGACCGAGTCATAAGAGAAATCGAGGGTGACCAGCGATCGGTCTCCGATCTCCCTCGAAATCAGCGAAAACAGCTCACCGAAAAACTCAGCCGGAGTTAGGCGCCGTTTCTGCTGGAGATCGATGAATGCAAATACATAGGACGCCGCCTCGTCCAGAAACCGGGAACGAACTTCAGGATTGTTAATGTAGTAAAGCAGCGAAGACTTGCCGATCCTTCGATCGCCTACCACTGATATTGATTGGGGACGCGACGAACCAAGTCGCGAGAAGATTCGAGCAACTTCTCTGGCCCGCCCAAAGAACTGGGATGCGTCCTTGATGGCTACCCGATTAAGGTACGGGTTGCGCGGAATGGATTGTCTTGTTTCTCTCGTCTCCATCGTCACTGCCAGACCCGGATTCCCGCTCTAGAGAGTTCGCACCTCATTTATTACCTGCCAGATGGAATGAGAGCGACGCACCCACTCCCGGAACAGGTCGATCCGAAACCTGAAACCGTCCCCGGCGTCCCTGTCCAGGATCTCTCGACGCAGCATCTCTTCCAAAGTTAATCTGATGGTGTGCTCTGATAGGTGGACCGGGTAGTTGTTGGACTTGATCCTTGCCCTCAAGTCCCCGGCCGTTGAAAACCCGGCGGCGTCGGCCAGCCGTTCAGCCAGGACCGATCCCACGATCTTCTCGTCGTCCGAAAATCCTTCCCACGCATAGATCATTTGGGGCAGCGGATTGTCGACTATGTCACTAACAATATGGCCCACGTCCGAGAGAACGATCCAGTTGCGCCGGTGCTCGTTCATATAGTCCACGGCGTTCTGGCAGATCACCTGAGTATAGAATGGCTGCCCGGCAGTCAGGCGATAGATTCTCTCGACCACTCCACGTCCATATATCACTCTGGAATTCACGGGTTCGGTGATGAGCCTGAAGGTGTCCTTCTCCGAAAGAAACCCAACCTTGCGGAACAACGACCGCCGCAGCAGTTCGCGCCAGTATTTCCGGTCCCGCTCTTCCAGCCGGCGCGAGCCTGTAAAGACGAGAGCTAGCCGGTCTTTGTTGTCCATCAGTCCTGCGAGAAACGTAAATAGCTCTTGCGAAAGTTTTCCTTCGTCCACCTTCGATTCCATCAGCTCATACTCATCCACGAGGATGAGCAGCGTCCGATCGCCAAGGCCGGCGAGTACTTCGTCCAGGAAGTCGAGGAACACTGTATAAGGATTCCGCCCGTCGAATGCCGGCGCCGAGCCTGGAGTTTGAATCGCCGCCACTCGGTTACCCGATCCGAGCGGCTGAGCACCGGCAGCTCCGGTAGCCTGAACCCCTGTAGGCTCAGGCAAGCCCTTAGGAACGCTATGACCGTTGGACCTGGAAACAGCCTCGGCAATCAATCTGGATATCCTTGTGAAGAACTCTGAATCCGATGATATGACCATCTCCTGCATGTCGACAAAGACCGGTACGAACCTGTCGCCCAGCCTGCCGTTAAGCACTTGATAGAGAATAGAGCTCTTGCCCACCCGCCGTTCACCACAAAAGACTATCACGACGCCCTGGCTGACTCCTTCCAGCTTTGTCCTGACGTACCGGAAGTCGTCTTCGCGGCCGAAAAACATCTTCTCTGTCCTTATTGGGTTTCCCACGATGAACGGATTGGGCTCTATAGGCAAATAATCTTGAAGGTGCGAGGGCAAAACGAACTCCCGCCGCCTGATCCTCCGTTCCAGGACGACCGCACTTAGTGCCAGACCAAGGAAGACAGTTACCAGGGCATAAAACCACCCGTGTCTCCAAAATGGCGGTCCGATACGAACCGCGAGTTGGGCGGCCGGAGAAGAAAGACCGAACAAATCGCGATTCAGCGCAGCGACCGCGAAAACGTATGCCCCCTGGCCCTCACCCGGCACGGAAACCTCTCGCTCTGCGGCTTGTTTCACTGGAAGCACGTGCCAGGGCTCGTTACCATCAGGGCCCGTCATTCGATACAGGAATCTCATCTGCCCATCCATGCTCACGCCGGTGAACCGGAATGTGATCTTACGGGCACCGTAGGGCAGGTCATACGAAGCCGCTGAAGCCTCCGTCGCGTTCTGAGCAGGTTGCAATGCCCGGCCGTCCACCTCGATGGCTAGCTGAGCCAGTGGCACGGCTCGGTCCGGGATATGGCGAACTACGCCGCCGCTCGTGGCAATCCAGATTCTCCCCTCGCTGTCTTCGTAGATCGAGTTTACATGTTTTCCGGTAAGGGCGCCGGTCTCGCCGGAATACACTGTAGAAATGAACTGGCCGTCCAGCAAAGCCAATTTTTTGACCTGGCCGTCGTCAGTCCCGATCCACAGGTAGTCTTCCTTATCGACCATCACAGTGCTTGCCGGCTCGGTGTCGATATTAACCAGCGGCGAGCCTCTTAACGTTCCGGGATCGCCCGCGCTAATATCGCAGGATTGAACTCCACGGGCAGTCGCAATAATCATTCGCTTGCCGGCTCGGGCGATCCATCTTATGTCATTGTCGAACAACCCGCTTACCGAATCCAGCAGAGTGCTTGCCCCCGTCCCGGGCTCGAGCGTAACCACTCCTTTATCAGTCGAAAACCACAGGCGTCCGGTTTCATCCTCTGCGACATGTCTGACATCATACCCTGAAAGTTGATCGGCCCTGGTCAAGCTCCCATCCTTAAAAATGTCGACGCCTTTAGCGGTTGCGATTACAACTCGGGCGCCGTCGGCAGTGGCCGCAATCCAGTTTACATTGTCTGACGAGAGGCCATTTCCTTGATTGAGTTGGGTCAGGGCCTGAGCATCCAGCCTGAACACGCCCTGTTCTGTGGCAAACCATGCCGCCCCGTTTTTATCGAATGCCACACATCGCCCGCCAATATTCGCCCTGAAGCCTTCAAGCGGTACCAGACGTTCCCCCTCCATGACCGAAACGCCGCCGTCGGTAACGAACCACAACCTCGGGCCCGTGCCATTGTGCTCGCCGCCCGAGTTGAGGCGTTCCTCGATTATTTCGTTCACGCTGTTATCCAGGAGTCCTCGGCTGGTGTTGAAGTCGACGAAGCTGTATAGATCGGCCTTTACAACCCCATTGTCGGTACCGAACCAGACGTTGCCCTCACGGTCCACAAAAACCGTGCTTACGAGATCTCGTTCGACCAGCGGAATTCGCTGTGTCTCCTTTCGACCAGGGCTGTACAGCATTGTGCCTTGCCCGTCGAGGGTGAACCACATATTGCCTGCCCGGTCCTGGGCCATAGACCGAACGCCGATATGTCCCGCGGCAGTTGTGTCCGGCCTGATCAACTCGCCCGACGCTCCTGAACCATAAAAGAACGCGCCATCAGCGGTCGCAAGCCACAGCGAGCCGCCCTTGTCCACAAACACTGATCTGATGTCGCCCTTGAGCGGCGAAGGCGACCTTGGATTTGCGCGCTCGAGAGCTGGATTCCTTCCGGTGGTCTGATTGGAAGAAGGCGAAGTATTGCCTGCCGCCGCTCCTCCTGCGGAGACGGCTCCGTCGCTTCCTCCCCTAATGGGGAGCAGCGAGAGAGTTCCCTGAGCCGCAACTGCCACCGCACCAGCAGTAGCGATGAATACGTTCCCTGTCGGACCACACGCTGTTGATCGCGCATCGGCGTTAGCCAGTCCCTGTGACTCACCGATTTTGACCAGGCTCCCGGCTGCGTATTTGAATTCGCCAGTGCTCGTCGCTATCCAGACCCCGTTGTTGTGGTCAACCATCACGCTTCGAACTTCATGGTCCGGTAGCAACTCGCCGGCATCTTCCCCATCCTTTGTAATTCTTTGGACACCGCGGGCAGTTCCGAGCCATATAATCCCTTGTCCGTCCTCGGCTATTGAGCGCACCTCTAGACCCGCGAGAGCCGCATATGATGAACCGGCGACAGACGACCTGAAGTCAGTTCCATTGAACCGAGCCACACCCTTGTCCGTCCCGAACCACATCCATCCATCGCTGTCTTGAAATATCGCCAGAATATTCTTCGATGGGAGATTCGGGACCGTATACCGTTGAGACAGCTTGTCATTGATCGGAATGACTGGAGCGATCGACAGCGGAAGCGCAAACTCGGTTGTGATCTTCCCTGAGGAGATGAATACCACGCTGTGGTATTCGTCAAACCCGCGCAGCGCTGCGGTTATCTGGTATGACCCTGGCGCCAGCCTTCCAAAATAGGCATCCCCGGCTTCGTCCGTAACGCTTCTGCCGGCTAGTTGAGCTGGTCCGCGCTCGCGTGCCGTTATTGTGACGTTGACTCCCGCAAGAGGTTGCCGCGTACCGGCATCGAACACGGCAACGTGCAGCGAGGTCGGCTTCAGCTTAAGCGCCGCCGCAACCGGCTCACCAGCCCTGATGATCGTGACTGTGGCGACGTCTCTCCTGAACCCGGCCGCTTCAGCCAATAGCATATAGTTGCCGGGATAGAGGTTTTTGAATTCGAACTTGCCATCAGCCTGGGTCAGCGTGGACCAGGATGCCTGGCTGTCTTTACGCGTTACGGTGACCTTGGCCGCCGTGACCGGCGTCCCCTGCTCGTCCTGCACAATGCCTGACAGGGTCGATGTCGCCTCAGTTTGTGCTGCGCGCGTCCCAAATGACGCCTTAAGAAGGATCCCTGATAGGACCGCCAGCGTCGCCGCCGCAATTACTGCCGACTTCAAGAAATTCGTTTTCAGCGGGCTGGCCATCATGAATTCAACGGATTATTTGGACGACGTTCGTGGGGATTCCCTCAAGGTGAGTATACACTTGAGGATTACTGACCTTCAAGAATCCACGTTCCTGGCATTATTGACGGTGATTTCGGGTTCGGTCAGGGGTCGCCATGTCCTGATCGGAGATGTGTCGATGGCCCTATTGGACACCATTGGCAAGTACCTGTCAGGGCGTGCACAAGCGCCAACTCTAAGAATCTCACTGGCGGTCTATTTCTTTATGCCTCGTGAGGCCTCCTCGACCTTTCTTGCCAGGTTCGTTTTGTGCTCGGCCAGCTTCTGCCTGAGCGCCGGCTCAGAAAGAGCCAGTATCTCGACAGCAAAAACACCCGCATTAGTAGCTCCTGCCTTGCCAATCGCCATCGTCGCAACCGGGACTCCGCCTGGCATCATGACCGTGGAATAGAGTGCGTCTATTCCATTCAAAGCAGATCCTGCCAGAGGCACGCCGATCACCGGCAGCGTCGTTTCGGCCGCGGTAACCCCCGCCAGATGTGCTGCGGCTCCGGCGCCCACGATGAACACCTTGACGCCGAGCGCCTCTGCCTGCTTAATGTACTGCCGCGTACGCTCAGGACTACGGTGGGCGCTGGTGACTTCGAGGTCAAAGGTGACTCCGAATGTTTCTAAAACTTTGCCAGCCTCTGACATTACGTCGAGGTCGCTGGGGCTACCCATCAATATGGCTACATCGTATTTTCTGTCGCTCATTGACTCTCCAATTTCTGATTCTGTACCACAGCCGGGCCCTAAATAAGATTTACTGCCTTGGTTCTCTCGCCGCTCTGAGGCATTGCAATCGATATCCTGCTTAGCCTTGGGACTCGTCAGCCTGTCCTCCGGACGCGCGCTGCGCGATGTCGGTCCTATAGTGGATTCGGTCAAAGCTGATCTTACGCATGGCTTCGTATGCTCTAGCACGCGCGTCCTCGAGCGTCTGCGCGCGGGCAGTTACTCCTAGCACCCTGCCTCCAGCGGTTGAGATATCTCCATCTACAACCGATGTGCCGGCGTGAAAGACAGATACGCCCTCTACGCGACTGGCCTCGTCCAGGCCTGCGATTGCCTTGCCCCTCTCAAAAGAGCCCGGATAGCCTCCGGAAGCGGCCACAACACAGACGCTGGACTCAGCTGACCATTCAACCTCCGTCCCTCCAATACTGCCGCCGGCAATCGAGTCGAATATTCCAGCCAAATCGCTCTCCAGCCTGACCAGGACTGATTGAGTCTCGGGGTCGCCGAGCCTCGCATTGTATTCGACAACACACGGACCATCCTTCGTCAACATTAGCCCGATGTAGAGGATCCCTCTAAACGGAGTTCCCTCTTGGTTCAAACCTTCCAGGGTTGGGTCGACTATCTCTCGGCAGATTGACGCCGTTTGCTCGGGACTCAACAAGCCTGGCGTCGAGAACGATCCCATGCCGCCGGTGTTTGGACCTCGATCGCCTGTATCTACTCTCTTGTAGTCACGGGCGGGTGCCAGTAGTCGATAGTCTCTGCCATCGGTAAACAACATGAGCGAGGCTTCTTGCCCTGGAAGAAACTCCTCCAGTACAACCCGAGCACCCGCCTCGCCAAACACTCGCCGGACCATCATCTCTTCCAGAGCATTTTCGAAATCCGCCTGGTCCAGTGCGATTCGGACGCCTTTCCCGGCCGCCAGTCCATCCGCTTTTACGACTATAGGGAGCGCGAAATTACGGTTGAGCTCGGCCCGGGCGCTTTCAGGACTATCACATACAACAAAGCGCGCGGTGGGAATCCGATGACGGCGCATGAACTGCTTTGCAAAAACTTTGCTGCCTTCCACCCTCGCGGCGGCTTCGGTCGGACCGACGATTCGCAGCCCCTTACCCTTGAACTGATCCACGATGCCTTTTACGAGGGGAACTTCGGGGCCGACCACAGTCAAGTCGATCCCAAGCTCGCAAGCGAGCGCGGCCAGTGCCCCAACGTCGTCAGCCCCCGTCGGAAAGCATTTGGCCAATTGACCAATGCCGGCGTTTCCTGGCGCGCAGAACAGCTCGACGCCCGATCCGCTCTTGCTCAGCTTCCAAACGATGGCATGTTCACGGCCTCCCGAGCCGATTACGAGTATCTTCATCACCGACGGATTCTATCCTTTCCGCTCTTGTGAATCAAAACTCAACCACGGATGTTTTTGAACGCCGATTCCATGGGAGGTTTATAACGCCGACTCAATAGAACGCGGCTTCCAGCCGTCCACTACCTGGACTGGCGATCAGTCTGGTCCAGAGGACAAACTTCGATTATGAAGGAGGTGGCGGCGCCTCGGCTGCTTCAACTTCTGCTCCCGGCTCATCGATTCTACCCTGCTCGAATACACTCAGATGCCGCAAATGAATACACCAGCCTATGCCCGGTAACACGAAGATGGCTCCCAGCGCCGCTGCCAGCGCCCTCGGGCCGATTCCATGGTCCAGGCCCCAGCCCGTCAGGTATGTCGATAGCGACATCGCAAGAGTTAGGAAGGTGTTGTCCAGCGCGAAAACTCGACCTAGAAACCGATTGGGCACGGCCATCTGTAGCAGGGTCGTTGAATAGACCCATTGGATACTGCCCCCGGCATGCGCCCCCATGACTAGAAGCGCTGCAATCCACAAGCTAGGGGCAGTGGCGAACAGCAGATAAAATAGGGCGGCCTGAAAGAATGCTATCGCTATGCCCTTGTTCAGGCTCGCTGTTGAAGATCCCCCGATTGAGCGGGCCAGCATGGGCCCGGCAAGAGCGCCCAGCCCTCTCGCAGCGTATAGCAGACCGATGGATGCGCTTCCATCTCGACCCAGCGGAAAAACATTCTTGCCAAAGATTGTCAGCAGCAACAGTACGCCGCCGCCAATTCCCCAGCCCGGCTTTACCAACAGCAGCGCTAGCACTCTCAGGTGCGATCTCAAGTATTGTGCTCCCTCGATTATATCGGTCAGGCCTGACGAGTCTCGCAATCGCCTGCGGCGCAAGGCTGCCTGGGCTAAGCGTTCGGGGCCCGGAATTCGAATCCCGACTATGAACATGGCCGATAGGAAAAACGAAATCGCGTCGATCACGAAAGCCGTATTCCTGCCGAACAAATCCGTGACCGCGCCGCCCATTGCTGCTCCGAGCGCAAGAGTCACCGACCAGGTCGCGCTCGACAGCGTATTGGCAGGCACCAGATCTCCTCTGCCAACGAGGCCGGGAATGGCTGCCGACTTGGCGGGCTCAAAAAACGTTGCCAGCGTCACTTCTAGAGTCGTCAGAAGATATACGATCCAAATCTGGTCAGGGCGGCGAACCAGCAATAATCCGAGTACTGTGAACCCGCGCATGATGTCGGCCGACATCATTATCGTTTTCCGGTTGTAGCGGTCGGCTGCTACCCCGGCAAGCGGTCCCAGAAAGAATGAAGGTATGAGCTTCAGTATCAGGACAAAGGCCAGCGACTGACCGGACCCGCTCAAACTCAATAGGAGTGTAAAGATGGCGACGGTATTGAACCAGTCGCCTGCTTGAGAGATTAGCTGTCCGGCGAACAGACGCCGGAAGCCTGGATTTCGGGCCAGCACTTCTAAATAGCCTGACTGGCTGGTCCCCTTGCTGCTCATCAAAGAATTCTAGATGCCGCGAAGCATCGTTTCAATTTCTATGTGAAGGCAGTCAATTCCCGAACCGCCCCTAGCGCAACCGGTAGCGCAAACTGTTAGTTTGCGTCCTTCTCTTCCGCAAGAATTCGATCTTACGATCTACCTGAATCCCATAAGAAGTACCTCGGTTACGGTTCCACATGGACATCTGGACACTGTTTAGTTCCTGGGGACCGCACGGCCGCCTTCAAGAAGCACCAAGAATTGCGGTCGTTGCGCTGGCTCCCCGCTCACACGAACGCCGTCAAGCCAGTCTGTTATAATTGAGCAATGGACGTGATGGGATTCGTGACTGCCGGTGGACGAAGCTCGCGGATGGGCCGGGATAAGGCCTGGCTTGACCTTGGTGGCCGCCCAATGATCACGTATGTGATGGATTCGCTCAGACCGGTAGTAAGAGAGTTAGCTGTGATCGCTAACGGCGATGATTACGAACTGTTGGGCGTGCCGGTTTTTCAGGATCTCAACAAAGGTATCGGCCCCATTGAGGCCGTCCGCGTGGCACTGGCCGCCAGCCAACACGACCGCGTGATACTCGCTGGTTGCGATCTGCCTTTCGTCACGACCGAACTGTTCACGTACTTGTTGAATCACGCCGGCAAATATCAGTCGGTCGTGCCCTTGGGTCCTGATAACAAACCCGAGCCGCTTTGCGCAATTTACTCCCGATCATCTCTGCCGAAAGTTCAAGGGATGATCGAAGCCGGGCAGTTCAAAATATCACCTCTGTACGATCTGGTTGATACCGTGTTCATACAATTCGAAGATATCTCAGGACTGCCTGGATCTGCTCTCTTTTTTGAGAACATTAATACACCTGAGCAATACAGCCGCGCGCTGGCGCTGCGGCCTTTCAGCCGTTATTCTCCGTAAGAACTGATCGGTATGAGAGTCTTTTGTGTATCAGACCTGCATTCTGACTTCCACGAGAACTGGTTGCTGCTGGATAGACTACCGTCGCGTGAATACTCTCGAGATACCCTGATAGTGGCGGGCGACGTAGCGGACAAGTTCGATACGATCCGGCGGACTCTGGAACTCTTGCGTTCCAAATTCGCCCGGGTATTCTACACGCCCGGCAATCACGAGCTGTGGGTCAGGGGGGACTGGAGGAACTCACTTCAAAAGCTCGAACAGCTTCTGGAACTGTGCGACAGTCTCGATGTCCTGACCCGGCCCGCGGAGGCTGCCGGCTATTGGGTCGTGCCGCTGTTGTCCTGGTATGATCACTCCCTCGGCGGAAACAGCGCTGTAAATCCCGCCGAACTCGAGGGCTGGGGCGACTTCCACTTCTGCAGGTGGCCGGACCGCTTGGGTGAGCCGGCAGAATACTTGCTTAATATGAATGGGCCGGTAATACGACACTATGACAAGCCGGTCATCACATTCTCGCACTTCTTGCCTCGGCGCGAACTCTTGCCCGATGCCGGCCGCCTCAGATTCAAAGCACTACCCCAGGTCGCGGGTTCGGCGAAGTTGGATCAGCAGATAAGGGCAGTCGGATCAACCATACACGTTTTCGGCCACAGCCATATCAATCGCGACCAGACGATCGAAGGCGTTCGGTACGTACAGCATGCCATGTTGTATCCTAGAGAACGCGAGTGGCTCGGCACTGCAGGGTATGAGTATTGGAGTTCAGGTGGCCCGCTGCTAGAGCTTGTGAAGGGTTAGCGATAATCAACCATATGCTCTCATCGTGGATACAACTGTGGACCTCCTAAACAAGTCCGTCTCCTGATTGTGATCCGCAATGCTCATATGACAAGCTGCCCGACAACAACTTTTGAGCCCGAGGCACATCTTCGATTTGTTCTTTTCGTTTGTTTGAACAAGAGAGAGCGGTCTTGCCGCCCTCTCTTGTTGACATCGCGCCGGAGTATTGGACCGCTGCCAATCTGCTCTACAGTCATCGTATAAGATGCTGATAGAAACAATGAAAATCACCTTGTAGGGGCGGCCGTTCTCGGGCCGCCCGAGCTTCCGGCCCGAGCTCATGGCGTAAAGCCGCTTTCCCTGGCTGAAAGTTAGTCCCTATGCAAGAAGCAGCCCGTTCCCTCCGTTCAATCTGCGATTATTCTGCCGAGTGCCTATTTTCCATCGCTGACTGGCTTGATCAGTATAGCCTTGTCGGCCGGCGTCTCCGTTTTTCCATCCTGACCAACCGCGCGCGAAAGCACCTTTTCGAGGTCGATCCCCGTCAGAGACTCGATTATAGGTGGAAGCTGGGCGATGATTCTCGTGACGTCGCCCGTGATCTTAGAAGCGCCCGCCGCCCCGCCATCACCGTTGCTGACGACGACGATCTTATCGGTCTTGGCAAGGGGCTCTGAGATAGCGCGGGCAAGCTCCGGCAGCTTCTCGACGAACATCTGCGCTATAGCCGCTTCGCCGTACTGCTTCCAGGCATCCGCCTTGATCCTCATAACTTCCGCTTCTGCAAGACCCTTTTTCTGGATCACCTGTGCTTCAGCCTCGCCCGTGGCGCGGATGACGTCGGCCTGTGCGAGTCCCTTCAGCTTCTGGGCTTCCGCGGCACCCTTTGCCTCGGTTTCCAGCCGGTACTTTTCAGCTTCGGCCAGCGCCTGCAGCCGGTACCGTTCAGCATCGGCCTGCTTTGCCACCGTGGCTTGCAGCTCGCGCTCCCGGCGTTGCACCTCCCTGTCCTGGACTTGAATCTCCTGCTCCTTGGAAACGATCTCGATCTCGATCTCTTCCTTCTTCAGAGATTGATTGGTCTTGAATTTCTGCAGGTCGTA
>Ga0126381_100002875_pt1 | contig 18705 bp, 10 predicted proteins | sample PanSoiMetPlot_28_FD_96465 | JGI IMG/M metagenome (GOLD analysis project Ga0126381, IMG submission 96465) | Tropical forest soil microbial communities from Panama - MetaG Plot_28 | ecosystem: Environmental > Terrestrial > Soil > Tropical forest > Bulk soil | place: Panama | collected 2016-02-17
ACCGAGGACATTTTTCGGCGTCTTTGAACGCATGGAAGGACATCCACTCGGGCGCGGCAGCGAGTTCTGAAGGCGTTCTCGTCGTCCACAGCGCAGAATTAGAAGTGACGGAATTCTTCACAGATTCATCGCCTTCCACAGCTGCTCGGTCGCGCTAGGTAGGTTCCGACGAACGCGAAGCTCCTCGACAACGCGGACGGGAGGAGCCCCAAATTCCATGATGTCAATAAGCGATTCCTCGGCTGGCTGATAGGGAGTTAACACACCCGAAACATCGACGATGGTTTTTAGGCCGTCGGTCCTCTCGACGAGGATGGGCGCGAGAACGCTCGAACCGGTGCTTGCAGAAACCTGGATGTTACGGTGGATTTTGGCATTAGGGTGATTCTGACGACGGAGATCTAGGTAGAGAATCTCACGAGATTCTTCAAGTCTCTTGTCGTTCCATTTCGGCTTGTCGCCATCTAGGAGGTAGCGGAGCAGAGCTGCCCCTACGAATCGATCCAGAAATTCGTGATCGAACTTGTTCTTATAGCTTCGCAAACAGCGATAGCAAGAACGATCGCAGTTTTCGGGACACTGTTCGAGGAGACGTAGTGCTTCACGGAATACTGGTTCTCCCTGATCCCCAACCTGCTTTGCGAAGCCAGCTCCGCCGGGCAAAGTGTCGTATAGGTAGATTTCCATCTGCGCACCGGTCGAACCGTGGATATTGACCGCAGGGCGGAATTCGGCCTGCAATTCGGTAGGTTCCAACTCGAGAATGGAACAGGCTGCTTTGCTGAGCGCTTCGCAGACGGTACGCAGCGCGATGGTCGTTCCCAAGGAATTTGGCCGCAGGTCAATCGGCTCTTCAGAGAGCAAGGAGATCAAGAGCACATCGGTGATGAAATCAGTCCCCAAAACGATCCCCTTGGTGAACCCGCCGTCACATTTTGGTTGCTTGGGATCTGGATAGGGCTTGCGATGAGTCCCGGCCGCCTTTGTTATCCCTGACGTCGATGGAGCAATGAGACCACAACGGGTGCAATAGTCATAGCCTTCTTCTTCGGGACCACGATTTGTAACAAGCAGGTGTTTCTTAAGGTGAGACGTTTTTAGCCGTGTATTGACTGGAATCCAGGCCGATTCGTCAGCGGGGGTCGGGTAGGAAAGCTTGGCGCGAGTGGCATAAGAGCGCGCCGGCTGATCATCCGGTGATATTTCTTCGCCCTCCTCGATAGGATGGGCAAAGCCTGGCGGGCGGAGCCAGTAGCGAGCTGCGCCAAAGGACCCTAAGGACTTGCATGCCGGACAATCTCGAATCTCTCCCCGGTCGGCTTCGACGAGTCGAAATTTGCGCGCGTATCCACACTCCGTGCACTCAAAGTACATCTCGCGGTCGGTCCACGCATTGAACCGGTCACTCCGGTAAGGGGAATAGATTGCTCCGGAACGATACTGCTTGCCGGAAATCCAGACCTCCTTTCCAGGAGCATATTGTGTCAGTGCGATCGGTAGGCCCTGCGATGGACTGAAAAGGAATGTGGGTCGAAAACTTGTGTACTTGGTTTGATCGAAGACATAAAACGAAGCGACATCCGTCGGGAAAGCATAACGAGGCAGAACGCCCTTATAGAGAAGTCGGTCGAGAAGGTGTGAAGACGACGCTTTGAGGTCGTCGATCTCTTCATCGCTCTGGTCATCGTCGTCGGAGTCTCCTGCTTTGGGAGAAGTCTTTTGATCCTCCTCGTCGAAGCGCAGCGCGCCATCGAGGGTGGTGAGGGTTTCCTGGACAAGGCCCCTGAGGAGTTCTATTCTGCGAGGACCGTCAAACTGGACCGGTATCCATTGGGCAATGCGCATCCGTAGCGCCGTCTCGTTTGCCTTGAGCCAAACTTCGAAGTCGGCTCGATTCAGTTTCGATGTTGAACCGAGAAAGCTTTGCACTGAACCGAGCACAGCAAACAAGTTGGCGGGAAGGGAAGGATCGAATTTGGGGATCCGATCCTCGTGATACCGCTGCAACAAGTAGGCAAATACGTGCCGCTTAATAATCTCTTCGTTGTCTAGCGTGAGTTTTGGATCCTCAACTTCGCCAGTGATCATAACTTCTGGCTTTTCGAAGAAGTGAGAATCATGGCTATCGGCGCTTCCGAAAGCGGTTACGGTCGCGACCGCGTTCCCTCGGCGCCCGGCGCGGCCGGCCCGCTGTTGGTAGTTGGCTCTGGAAGGAGGAAGATTGCGAAGAGAGACTCCCGAGAGGGCTCCTATATCGATTCCGACCTCCATCGTTGTTGTGCAAGAGAGAACATCGATAGCGGGGCGGGATATCCCGCGATCATCCGGACCAAGGTCTACATCCTGGAAGAGTAGTTCGTTTTCTTCGGCTTTCGAAAATACGTCATCGGCTTGGGCCGACCCCAGTTGGGCGGTGTGTTCGGCGGCGATTAGAGAGAAGGGCTTGTTGCCGGGTGATCCCAGAGCTTTGATCGTACTCTCTCTGTAGTAGCCTTTCCTGGCTTTGAAGATCGGGTCCTTGTCAGGGTCAATGAGGTGCGCGGTCTTCTGACCGCAGTTGGAGCATAGGCTTGGAACCAGCGGCGGGCGCTGGGTCGTCTGGCAGGTAGCGCAGTACGCCCAATCTCCGCCAACCTGGAGCGTAAGATCGCTTCCTCTGAGACGATATTTGTGATCCACTTCAGATTTCGTTTCACAAAAGAAATGGCGCAATTTGGGAATCCAGTGCCTTTCGAAGGTTCTTCGTGCGCTCGCATCGGGCAGAATCTTGGGCATTGCCGACGGGAAAGCTCCGGAGTTGGTCTTTATCCTTTCCAATTCCCAACTCTGGGGCATCCGGCCTAGATAGAATCCCGAAGGCTGCCAAAGCTGAAGCCAAGCTCGAACTAGCGCTGTCTTTTGCTCATTGGTTTCTGCGAACCCGCTAATGAGTGGAAGGCCAGTAACGTCGCTTTTCCTCATCTCGCATTCGACAAGGGAGGCAAGTCCTAAGGATTCGAGGCCATAGTAGCGATCATCGAAAGCGCTGAGGAGCCCTTCAAACAACGCCTCTGGGGGCGTAGTTCCCATGATTTTGAACATCAGTGCCAAGAGCTTACTCGCATCGCCGTGCGGGTTCTGTTCGACATATTCGGCTACAAACTTCTCGGCTTCGAAGGTCTCAAGTGCCTTCAGTTCCGGTCGCAGACGCACGCCAAGACGTTTGGCGCTCAAAAGCACAGACAGGTAGAGATGATCAAGATTCAGCAGGGGAGCAATCGACGGAAAGCTCTGTAGGTAGCGATATCCCTCACAAATGAGGGGGCGTAATGCATCCTGATTCGAGTACTTCTGAATGTTCGGCGCCAGCCGCGCGGCCATTTGACGCGAATCGGAGAAGATCAGGACCTTTCGTCCGCGCAGAGGAGCCAGTGGAGTCTCTGCCATTGGTCCCGGTGGCTGGATTTGAATCTGCCTAGAAACGAGCGCCTGGAACGGCTGGTCACCTTTGGTCTGATGATCCATAACAGAGCTACGGCCATAGTTACCAGGCTTCCCACATACAGCGCAGGGCTTGAATTCGCCAAGACTTGAGGTGAGTTCGAATAGATTCCTGTTCGGTTTCTCGGAGTGCTCTTCGATTCTCGTGCCGGGGATGAAAACCTGCCGGATACGCAGACTGGGTACCACGGGGTTGAGGGTGCCCGTGATCAAATCGTACTCTGCGGCTTCGACCTCGCTGCCTTCTGTTGGATCTTCAAGTAAAAGGTCCAACGGTAGCATTGAAACGGACAGCCCGGATGCAGTATGGATCGTCTCGCCTGCCTCCGACCAGAGGTATTGCGGGTTTTCAAGGTCGTTGGTGTAGGCCCTTGCGTACATCGTCCCGCAGTGACGGCACGTGTAAAACTCTAAAACCCTTGCGCCGCATTCACAGGTCTCGCGGGGCTGCGCGTATAGTTTCCCCGCCTGCGACGGGCCCGTTTCGCCCCGTACGCTGCACTGGGGATCCATACAGACCCAAAGTCCTGGAAGTCCGCGATAGAAAGCATGAATGCGACAAGGAAGTAGCCCGGGCTCGTCTGGGTTCTTACGCGCAGCGCTCCCAATCGCAAGCAGGACGGTTGCCGCGCGGTTACGAGTCGCCAGTTCGCCTTCAGAAAAGAGCATTTCCCCAAGATTTTCGACGGGCTGGGCCTGTTTCATCGTCCGGTTGACCAGTTCTCCCAAGGGTTGAAAGTTCTCCAGAGCATCAAACAATGACCCTTCAATGTCCCTTTCATCGAAGGGAGTCGAACGATAGTCGCAGATTTTCTTCGCTTCCGCGGCGCGAAGGGAGGTGTCGACGGAATAGAAGTTGTCGAGATCGATCGATGCCAACACTTCGGCGTCGCTCAGATTGCCCGAAGCAGCAGCGTCGCGGTATCTGAGCTTCCCCGTGATCGGAATAAAATCTTTCGGATTTTTTCCGGTTAACTCTGCGGCAAAGCGCGGAGCCATCTGATGATTCGAGAAACTGGCAGTCGTGCAGATCACTTGAAGCCGATCCGGCGCGATGCCCAATCGATCAATGAGGCGCCGAATGAGGAGCGCCACCTCAGAACCGCCAGCTCCTCGATAGAGATGTGCTTCGTCGAGAACGAGCATCATCCTCTCTTCGGGATTGAGTTCTAGCCAGCGACGGGTTCGATCGAAGAGACCCCGCTCCAAGGGGCGCATCAACATGTACTCGAGCATGGAATAGTTCGTTACCAGAACGTCGGGAGGAGCCGCGTGAACTTCATGTCTGGTCCATAGTTCTCGGTCGTCGGCAAGAGTAACTGCACGACGAGGCAGTCCGGTCTTGGCATCCGTCCACCTTCCTTTTCCGAACCATTCGATCAAGTCGGGCTTCGAAGGCCATTTGCCCCGTTTCTTCAATTCGTTGACGAGTTGAAGGGAGGTTTGGCCAGTTCCCGAGTTCTTGAGGTTTTCAAGGTGGTGTACATAATATTTCCGGATTGGAGATAGACGGGTTTTGTCTTTGTCGTCGGTGCGGACCCCGGGGTAAAGAGTCCGACTCGTGTACCGAGCAAATCGAAGCGGCCTCCCTGACCAGTTCTTAAATTGAGAGGCGACTCTTAGATCGCCGAAGAGAAGACGAAGGCGACCAAGCTGATCATTGACTAGTGCGTTCATGGGATAGAGAACCAGCGCACGAATCGCCGCCTGTTTCCCGAACACCTGTGGCTTCGACGATGCTTCGATCGCGAGTTTTCCGAGGATGGGAATCAAGAAGCTCTCGGTCTTGCCAGAGCCAGTGCCAGTCATTACGATCAGGCTCTTTTGATCGACGAGAGTGTCGTGGACTGCCTGCCCCTGATGCGTATAGGGAGGATTAAAGAGAAGTCCCTTGGTTTTTCCTTCCACCTTAGATAGATGGGTAAGAAACTTCCCGACATCGAGAGGCAATCCTTCAATTTCTTCAAATCGGGCTCCGGTTTGATAGCGTGGCGTGCTCTCGAGGAACGGCTTTCGGTAGATGGTGCCTTCCGTATTGAGAAGACGGTGGCGTTGGTCGACCATCCCAGAATCGCTGATGTGGTAGGTGGCCTCGATGTAATCGCTCAGGGCGCGTTGCAACTCCGCGATCGTCTCAGTGATGGTGGGTGGAACTTCGATTGTCGTTTTCATAGGGGAGAGAGCCACATCCTCGTTTTTGCGAAAGATATTTCGGTTTCTATAGCTTCGCTTGCGAAGCGATAGGCAAACAGGCAGCCAGGTCTCGAGGTCTGCTCTCCGACGAGATTCCATCTCCGGTGCGCCCACTGGGGAATCGGGGAAAAGAGTTCGAGAACGCGGTCCTGTTCTGAGGTCTCTCGGACTCGGTAGCGTTGCGGAGACTGAGCCACGGAGTCGATAGCTTGCTGCAAGTGCCACGCCTCATCACAGGCGCGATAGCGAAAATGCTTGGTGGGAAAGTCCAGCAGGGCGTGCGCAATACCGTCGCGAATCCTAACGAAACACCAGGATTCGTTGCCATATTTGCGTTGTCGTCTGGCAACGTGGTTTCCGTCAGGAAAGTGCTGTGATTCCCAGCGCCCGCTATAGTAGGAGACAGGCCGGCGTTGATCTAAGATCCGAAGGCCTTCGAGGTGCCCGACTGGCGTATCGGTGCGCAATCGGTTCAGATAGGACTCAAGATGTTTTTTCGCATCCATTGGCGCCGGCGACTGACTCCATTCCTCCTCGGAAATAATCAAGAAGCCCGCCATATGTAATTTGGCCAAGGCTTCAGTGGAGTCTTCGACGGTGAGGAGCCGTGCGTACCCGCGGAATGTCAAATCGCTTTGAAATTCTGATGGCAACGGGTCCGATCCTTCAGGCAAAAGCCCCAACAGAAGGATTTTTGTTCGCGATATGTGGAGCGCCGAGGGGGCGCGAAGAGAGAGAAGGAGGGATTCGTTGTCAGCGTCCTCGACTTCGAGAAGGTCCCCTTGGTCCAGTAGCCCTTCGATAACCGGTTCGAACTTCTCTCGGGCCGCTTCCTTGTCTTCGAGGCCAGCTACCAGTTCGACCAAGGATCGACGGAGAAAAAACTCTGTACAAGGCGTCTGGTAGGAAGCAACTCGTCGGGCGAAGGCGGCCAAGCCTTCGACCGACTCAAGAAACGAAGAAAAAAGCCCTAGGTGAGAAGAACTCGCGTCAACCACTTCGCTTCGGGATAGAATCTTCATGCGGTTGCCTCGCGTTCTTGTTCATCAGCACGATGGCGACGCGTAATCAGGCCAACAAGACGAATGAACTGCATAAGAACCTGGCTTTTGAGTGCAAGATGGGCCGCACCCTCATCCAACTTTGGCACAGTCGCGTGGGCGTCTTGCTCAACCGACAGAATCCCTAATAACGAAAGAAAGGCGGCGCGAAAAGCAGCCATTTCGCTCTCTGAGTCGCGCACAAGTCTCGCCATCTTCGCCATATCAAGAGCAAGATCAGCTAATTCGTTTTTGCTCAGTTGATGCGCGTGGCGAAAGATGTCCGAGACTGTTTGTTGGATGCGAGAAGGGAGAGTCGACGTGACCATTGTAGTAAGTGCATACAGTGATTTGCGGCCGTTTTCGACGTCAGTTTCTAGTGTGAGCCATCGGGAGCCGCATACGCTCTCGATCACAGCGCTTTTAAGGCTTTCGATGGCGCCGTTTCGTTTCCTCAGGGAAATCGGATCTCCGAGCAATTCTGCGTCGTTCCAAAGCATGAGTGAGTCAGAGAGTGCAACGAGCCCGCGAGCGTCCCGACGCGGTTGAATGTGAGTGATGACTGCTCCGAGAGAAGACAAACTGCTCATGGTTGTTTGCGGCAGAATCAGGGCAGCGAATGAGGAGTCGGTACGGGCCACCACCAGCCCCCCGGGCCCGCGCTCTTCTGATTCTCCCTTTGCGTCAAGAACAAAGGGTTCAAAGCAGTCAGGACGTTCATATCTCGATCGCATCAGCGAGATGCTCTCCCGAGAGTCATTTCGGACGAGAGTCAGCATTTGTGAACTGTTCTTCGTACGAACGGACCATCGGAAGGGGACGAATTCTCGCTCGCAGTCAAGCGTCGATTCCCCAAGATCGATGGACCGAAAGACAAGACGGCAACTCGCCGCCCTTTCGTAGGCCGTTTGAGCTTGCCTATTCTCCTTGAGGCGTTGAAAGAGGGAGTTCCAGTCGGAGTCGCGAACCGGGAGAGTCAATTTGCCAGCAGGGCAATCCCAATCGACTATCTTTGCTTCGGCGTCAGAGTAGAACTTCACCCGCACCGAGATCTGGGCGCCAAATGGGCCAAAAACCTCGATTTTCGTGGAGCCGCTCCAAAGTTGTTCGAGGGTGGGAAGAGTCGGCGATGTCAGCACTTTGAAGCCCTGTGCCGAATCTGGCGATAAGACCTGATCACTGTCGGCGACAACTTCGATGTCGAGTTCGCCGGAAATCGCGGTGGTAGACGCCGAAGGGATCTGAGTCGTAACCCGCAATTGGTAGGAGCCGATCCCCAAATCACTAAGATCGACGAATAGAGGACCACGGCCCATGATGGGGGACTCTATACGCTTCACCCAGTTCTCGCCGGCGAGATCGAACGCGATGGACGAAACTTCGATGTTGGTGGTGACGCCGAGGATTTTCGGAGAACTCAAGTTCCAACTCACCTCGCCATCCCCCGTCCACATCCTTGTGGGATAGCCAACCGGAGCCAGGTCAATCCCGGTTCTAACCTCGAGCCCCAGCCTTTGGGCAGCCTCGACGTAAAAGGAAGAGACGTGTTCCGGAACCTCGATGTAGAGTGCATCCAGCCCTTCGCAGGACAAGCGAACCCGCTTCGAACCATGGAGAACGATCGACGCAGGAAAAGGCCGAGTGCTGACAAACAGGTATTGAGAATCTGGACGCAGCGTTCTCGAACGGATGGGAATCGCTTCATTATCTTCCCGCAAGCGAAATAGATAGTTTCCTTGGTCATCGATGGCGCAAGATCGATCGAGCATCTCGCAAAGTCCGGGCGGGCTTGGCTCAAACCGAACGATCGATTTTCTCGGTCTCGGCCAGTCCTTGAGCCGAACCTCCTGCCTGTTGACGGTAAAGGCTCGTGGTGCGAAATGAGTTCTGTCCGAGACATCGATATAGCTTCTCCGGGTCGCGAACGTCGTCTGGAAGGCGGAATTTTGGCTTTCGAGGTGGGAAAGATTGGGGAGGATCGCCTTGATTGACCAGCAGTCTTCTGCTGTCTTTCTGGCTGTGAGTTCCAGCCGTTCTCGGCACTCTTCGATAGTTCGCGCGGGCCCTTCGGATGCATTTGATGGCGCTGGTCTTTGAAACGACTTCGTTCGCACACCGTGCATCGTGGCATTTGAGGCGCGCTGGCGCGCGGCTTGGAGCCATAGGCGCGCGTTGTGGACCGCGAGCAAATCCTGTGTGATTCGCTTGAGAGTGTGAGGCTCGAGAAGATCGTTGGCATCCTCTGCTTCGGTGCGAAGCAGAGCGACAGCAATGCGTCCGACCAATTCATGCTCGTTGGCGAACCTACGGAATCGAGAACTGCTCCGGTCCGCGTTGACTGCGATCAGCCTGCCGAGGTCTTCGGGCTTACTTAACAAATCGGGAGTAAAAGAGTCCCGGATGTCATAAAGAGTGGATGCCAGATGCTTTTGAAGGTCTTTCGGAAGTATGGCGTTGGTGATTGGCCAGCAGATGATCGTGAAGGTCTTAGCCCAGTTTCCCGATGGCACAGGCCCTTGGAATTGCTTATAGAACCGATAGAGTGCATTGCGAATGAAATTGCGATCCTCGTGTTTGGCCCAGCCAGGAAGATCTTCTGCAAACGTCTGCCAGTATTCGTCTCCACAAAATCGATATCCGATTTCGGTCGCATATACGCTCCAAACCGCCCAGTGCCTATCCGCTGGGCCGGTATTGTCGGTGTGGATTTTGAGTTCTTGAACGAGTTCGCCAAACTTCGAAGGGTCGAGTTTGTGCTCAAGCGCGAAGAGAGGCCGTCGGTTACCGTTGGCGTCCAATCTTTGGCGCAAGGCTGCAAAATACTCAACTAGTAGCTCTTGCCAACTGTTCAGCGTCATAGCGAACCAGGCCTAGCCATGGCGAAAGCCAGACTTTGGCGCATCGCAACCCAGTAAATTTGGGGACGATTGCTATTTTCGAACGCGTGAAACAGGCTGTCAAGAAACGGGTTTATGCCGGTTTCATTCGATTGCCTCGATCAAAACATGCGGCCGAACTTTGAGCGCTTTTGCGATCGCCACGATATTCATGAGAGCGATGTTTCGCTCTCCCCGCTCAACGCCTCCAATGTAATTCCGGTGGAGGCCCGAGAGTTCTGCCAACTGTTCCTGGGAGAGTTGGCGCTGAAGACGCAGCCGTCGAATCGCGTCTCCGATCGCAGCTTTCGGGTCGCTAGGCACACAACCACTCTCAAGGCAATTCGGCCAATGCGCTACACACTATAAGTGTGATTAATGATACTATGATGGGAGTTCAGCCTGATGAGAACCGAACGAAGTCTCGAGTTAGTGAAGCTGCACTGCTTCGTCGAAGCCACGCGCGACTCCGGATACAAAAGCGCAGCGTTTGCTCTGGCTGAACTCATCGACAACGCTCTAGAGGCAGAAGCCCAGCGCGTGAATATCGAGTTGGTCGCTGACCAGGTAGGGAGCCAGGTTGACTCGATCTCAGTCACGGATGACGGAATTGGAATGTCTCCTGAGACGCTCGAATTGGCGCTCCAATTCGGAGGAAGCACACGCTTTGGCTCTCGCAAAGGCCCGGGGCGGTTTGGAATGGGGCTTCCGAACAGTTCTCTGAGCCAAGCGCGAAGAGTGGATGTAGCCAGTTGGCGGCAAAGAGACGTGATCTGGGCGACGCATCTTGATCTGGATGAGATTCTCCGTGGCGGTTCGACCCATATTCCACGCCCGCGAAAGTCGACGCTGGAGCCACGATCGACTTCAGGAACGGTAGTCCGATTGAGTAAATGCGATCGATTTCGCTTTTCGACGATCTTGAGAGCGGAGGCCGAACTTCGCCGCGACCTGGGGAGGATTTTTCGTAGCGCAATTTTGAGTGGGAAATCAATAGCCATCAACGGGCGCCGGATTGATGCCATCGATCCTCTCTTTATGCGAGGAGAAAAGAGCAATGGCGCAAGGGCCACCGAGTATGGACCGCCCCTCATATACTCGATCCGCCTTCCTCGATCTAACAAGTCATCTCGCGTAGCGGTGATTTTCGCGAAACTTCCACTTAAGGTATGGCATGTGCTCTCAAACGAGGAAAAAGAGCGTCTGGGGATCTCTAAGGGCGCCGGGGTGTCGATTCTTCGGGCCGGCAGAGAGATCGATACTGGTTGGTATTTTATGGGTTCGAAGCGTAAAGAGAACTATGACGATTGGTGGCGTTGCGAGGTCCGGTTTGTTCCCGAACTCGATGAACTCTTTGGTGTGACCCACACCAAACAAAGTATTCGACCCACTGAAGAACTGGAGCGGGTCTTGACGCCAGACATCGAACGCATCGCACGGGAGTTGAACTCTTCTGTACGGAAGCAATACGCCGCGATCCGCGCCGATCACTGCAAATCCGTTTCCTTTGCGCAGGCCAACAATCGCGACCACCTGCTCGAGCCACCGCCGGCCTTGCTCGATCACTTGCCGAGAGGGAAATCAAAGGAAGACCTCGGCAAGGTACGCGCCTCGCTGGGAGGAGTGCAATACTTTATAGAGACGAGGGAGGCTACCAGCGAAGAGTTCTATGAGGTAGTCTTCTCGGGAGTTCAGGTAAGGATTATCTTGAACGAACTTCATCCGTTCTACGAACGTGTCTACCGAAAACTGCTCTTGATCAAACCCACTCTGAGAGAAAGGCCAATTCTCGAGAATTTGAAAGCGCTGCTCGCAGCTGCTGCGCGCGCCGAACTCTCATCCGACGAACCATCTCATCGTGAGATAATTCACAAGTTCCGACTCACCTGGAGCAACGCTCTTGCGGCGTTTCTTTCCTAATCTGCGCCCATGACATCGTTGCAGCAATCCGTCGAGCTTCTACCCGATGTCGGGGACCAAAGGCGACAACTCCGATCTTTTTCAAGGAAACTTACCGAATTGCCCCGGGACCTGAATCTCGCCCGCGATCGCATTGAGAAATTGCGCGCTTCCATCGGAGATCAATCGACCCCTCGCACCACTGACACCCTCCGCTTTCATTTCGTTTGTAACGTGCTCCTGGATCTCGCGCTTCAGGGCTGGACTCTGGAGGTTGCCGACCAGATTGTCTTGCGTGAGCGCTCGCTCGATCCAGAATCGCAACTCGATTCCAAACAGAGAATTCGCAATCAGCACCTAGCCGAACGGAATGCTCAGCTTCGCGAACAGTCAGTTGCCGAATTTATTCAGTCGATGGAACGGCGTCGACTGACTGAGAAGGGTTGGCACTCGATTTTTTCCGTCATGCGCGATGGCGAGGAACTGGCGTCCTCTTTGAGGGAGGCCAAAGCCGAAGCCGATCCTGGGAAACGATTGTCTGCGCTGGCTCGGGCGATCGACCCCTACATCGAATTCGTGGATTCCGACGCCGTTTGCTCGGAGACAGGTCTGCGCCTGAACGATATTTGGCGCTATTTTCGCCACTCCTGGACCACCGTTTATAAGAGTGTGCCCGGAAGGAGTATGGGTATTCTCATTCGCGATCGGGCTCGACCAAACCATCCAGTGATCGGGATTGCGGCTCTGGGAAGTTCGGTGGTGCAGTCTTCGGTACGGGATCGTTGGATTGGCTGGGACAAGGAGTCAGTCAACCATCTGTTCTGCGATGCGCCTACCAAAAGAAACGTAAGGCGTCTGCTTCAGGTGCTCGACGGGATGATCAAAGAGGTCTACAAAACGGATCTCTTCGAGGAAGGTATCATCACGCGCTGGTCGGTGAGGAAACCCGCGTTGTCTGATCTCGAACGACTTCAGAAGGCTAGCCTCACCGCGATCAAGAGCCATCGGCTTTATCCAAACTTGTCGTTGAAGAATTCAAGTTCCGATCAGGCCCGTCAGTGGCGGCGATCCGCGCAGACCTCGTTGTTCAAAAGCAAGCGCTGCAAACACCTTGCAACCCTGCTCGGTATTCGGTATGAATTCGGTCGCTACCAATTGGGCGCGGCTTCCGTGGTGGAGCTTCGCCAGGCAATGAAGCAACCTTCTCTTCGTCGCGCCTTGGGACAGTTACTTCGGTTGATGAAGGCGGAACGCGTCGGAATCAACATGATGGACATCACGGTTTGCGGAGCGGTGGCACCCTATAACCCCATCCTCGGCGGGAAATTGGTCTGCATGATGCTCGCGAGCCCGGAAGTGGTCCGAGAGTACCGCGACCGATATCGCCGACAGGTCAGCATCATTGCGTCTTCAATGGCAGGAAAAGAGATCCGTCGCGATCCACAGCTTGTATTGCTTGCGACGACGAGTCTTTATGAGGTCGGATCGAGCCAATATAACCGGATCAAGGTGCCGGCTCACCTGGTTGGCGGAGCGAAGAGCGCCACCGTGGCTTATATCGAACTGGGCAAGAGTGAAGGTTTCGGGTCGTTTCAATTCAGCAAGGAAACGGTCCGAGTGGCACACGCGCTCTTGGGAAGGCTTGAGGGCGGCCGCAAGGTCAACAGCATCTTTGGTGAGGGGGTGAACCCCTTGATGCGCAAAATGCGCGAGGCCCTCAACGCGGTCAATTTGCCAAGCGAAGTGATTCTCCGACATGGAAACCGCCGGATTGTCTTTGCCGTGCCCCTTGCAAAGAATTTTCGGGAAGTGCTGATGGGCATGGACCGACGCCCCGTCTATCTTCTGCCCAAAAACGATCCAGAAAATGTAACCCGAGCGCTCGCGGACTATTGGCGAAGGCGCTGGCTTGAGAAGCGGATCGAGAATGACTCCGTTTTGCTGCACGTAGCCCGAAACACTCTATCCTACCCGATCGAACATGGCGCAAGGGTGCCACTCGAAAGCGATGACGCCGATCAACTGCTGTTGTGGCAGGCAGTGTAGCTCGATTGGGCGCCGCGTAATTTCCCCGAACTGAAACTTAGTACATCGCGCAGCCGCGCAAACACCCATCCACGAAGGGCGATTGGTATGAGGTCGATGCGCATCTCCTCGGTACGGAGGGGTCGGCACCAGGGTACGGAGGGGTCGGCACCAGATGCAAGTTTCCGCAAAAAAAACCACAAATTCGAAAAATTGAGGCTATGAGTCCCCCTGCTCTAGCTGAATCGGATGACGCACTTCTGGAGTCCGTGCCCAATTCTGTGCCCAGTGTCGGCTTGTACGGGGCACTTCCATGAACGCGAAATCGCTTTTAAATACTGCTGTTACAATTCCCAATAGAACCAGCTAAATTGCTGACTCTGTGTGGTCGCGGAACTCATAATCCCTTGGTTGAAATCACGAGGTCCGCAAGGACGCACAGCGGTACAAGCTCTTTGCTAGGCGCTCACCAGTTGCAGCACTTCTACCGGACGGCCCCCAGTATCGCGCCGTTCAATGCGGAGCAAGCCATTCGATTGCGCTAGAGCGATTGCAGCGTCAAGCTGGGCCTTGGTCTTGTTCCGGTCAAAGTGTGTGCTCAATTCTGTGCGCGTGACGCCTTCAGGGCGCGTCCGTAGTAACTCGACAATGGCATCCGCCGTTGGATCTCCGAGAGCGTGCCCGAAGATGTAAGCCGCCGAATCCGCAGAGTAGCGCCATAGTTCCAGCGCAGCGCGCAAATCCTCAACGCGAATCTCCGCCGATTTTGCCAGCAGAGCGTACAGCATTGCAAGCCGTAAAGTTTGCGCCTCAGCCCGCGCCGTCACAAGGCCCAACAGGCCAGGCTTTCCTTCACTGAGCTTGGGGTAAATTTCTTCCCACAATTGGGCAGCGTCCTGTGTCCATGCCAGCTGTTGCGCAGTGCGGGCAAAGCTCACAGCTTCTTGTAAACGATCAGCCAAGCGGGCAAGGGCCTCGGGATCCACTGACCCGCCAAACGGTAGGTGCTTGCTCCGCACGGAGCCCACCCACATGAACCGATTGGCAAAGCCGTTGGCCGCATCGGACTCTGAGAGCAGTTTTTGCAGCTCTGTGCTGGTGATGTGCCCGATAATGGAGATGTGCGGCTCAGCACAGCTTGCCCTTGCGCTCTTGGCGAGCACCCGCAAGGGCACTCCGTCCCACGCTTGGCGAGTCACAGCAGAAAGCGTACTGCCTTCTCGCGCAGCGCACTGCAGTGGTTGGCCCAGTTCGCCTTCTACGCAGAGCAGCCGCTTGTCTGGCTCTCCCGCATCGGTCACTTGCTCTTCGCGGTCAACAATCCGTCCCTTCTCTTTGATTGGCACCAGCTCTTTGATTTCATCGCGTACGGCGTGAATCAGGCCTTCGCCGCTGGTAAGCCCTGAGAGGATTCTTGTTTTTGTCCAGGCAATATCCGTCAGCTCGCAGATGCGGCGAACCTCGCCCCAGCTCATACCCTTGCGCGCCTTGGCTGAATTGCCCACGATCACCATGAACAGGTTTGTGTAATGCTTGTCCGCGCCAGCTCGAATATGCGGGCCGCGCCCGATGATGGTGCCCATTGCAGCCAGAAACTGAAAGAGCAGTGCTGCCGGATCTGCCTCAGTCTGCGGCTCCACCAGGCGCACAAACTCACCAGGCAGCCCGTAGAATGCAGCTTCTCCCAAGGGATCGGGCCATTGCCGGTAGGGCTGGCTGGCTACTGTCTGGACTGATGGGTTTACAACCAGCGCGAGAGCTGCTGGCTCATAGCGCGCAACGCTACGGGCAATATCCCGCACTTCTCTTGTCGGTAACGGCGGATCGCAGCGGGCGGAGTTCTCTTGCATCAGCGCGGCCTCGATCGCCTCTGGTGACATGCCGCGCCGCCGCATGGTGCCTGCGAGGCTGGCGAGGGCAGCATTGCGGCTGCCCTCTTGTATTTCTCCAGCTTTTGGCTTCAGGGGTTCGGACACTGACTTCGCCTCTGAGAGCTTCGCAAACAGCCAGACCGGCAGATCGGCAAGGGGCTGCTCCGGTGCAAGCCATTCGTACAGCAAGCCGCTCGAATGGAGCGATGGTGGCGCAACGACATAGCCACCCTCGCCGCGCACGTCGAGACCCTTGCCAAGAATACCTGCGCTATTGCGGATGATCGCCTCTGCCGGACTGCGAAAGTAGTAATGGCAGCCCTTGCGCCTGCCGTCGCTGCCCGCACGCCCCGTCTTGACGCACAGCGTCTTCGGTAGCGGCGCATGGGCAGCCGTGAGGGCCCGCAAGGATGCTTTGCCGTCCTCGCCATCTACATCCAGGACCACTAGCCCGCTTGTCTGTCCGGTGAGGATGCCGATGTTTGCATCCGGCCAGCGCGCAAACCATTGCTCGATTTGGCTGGCATCATTTGATCCGTCTTTCAGACCGCGCTCGGTCCGTGGATGCTTTCCCGGTGAACTGCAATCATTCTTGCGGCAAGAGCACTTGCCGTGTTTTGGATTGTGGAGCGGGACTACCAGCCAGTCCCGCTGTGCACAGGCCAGGGCGGCTTTCAGCGTGTCCATCGTACTGCGCCTCCCTTGCTGCTTGTTCGCTCCACCTGGTCAGCAATCACGGTGGAGATGCGCTCCAAAGCCATTCTGTAGGGCTCGGAGCCCGTCCCATGTTCGAGATTTGCTCGCACGATTACCGCCAGTGAGCGCCATACCTCCAGCTCGGTTTCGCGGATTGCATCGAAGCTTAGGATTCGAGTAGTCATGCACTCACCCCAGTGCGGCCACTTTCGATTCGAGCCTCGATCCATGCGTCAATGTCGGATTCCAGCCAGGCAACAGCGCGCTCGCCGATGCTGATGGGCTTAGGGAACTCTGATCGATTTATGAGTAAGTAGACTGTCGAACGGCTGTAGCCTACGCGATCGCAAACTACTGGGAGCCGTAAGAGCTTTTTCGGCCTGTAAGTCATTGGACTTCCTTCTCGCAGCGCGTTTCCGGGGCTGCGTCCGTATGAATTGATTAACGTCTGAGACAATGGTGTTCGGTTCGCTTGTCCCTACTCAAGATGGGACAAAGGGGGACATGTGCAAAAAGTGAAAGCAACTGAGGTTAGCCCCAAATGGGTACAACTGTGCGTGAAACGGATCCCGGAGCGCCGCGAAGAAATAGACAGCAGATTCAGGACGTACCGCACCGAGGCGCCTGTCTACTTCATCGGTTCCATGCCCGTGGTTGTGGACTACAGCGCCACGATTGGATGGGTTGAGCATTCCGGAAATGGCGAAGATTCCGTATTTAGCACCGACCTTCGCCACAAAGCTGGCGAAAAGATGTTCCTACTCCCGGAGGAAGTGCGATTAAACGCCTTCACTATTCGCGAAAAGTTCTTCAAGGTCCGGAATCCGGAAGAAGCAGCGGGGTTCCTTCAAAAGACGGGATTTTTTTCGCCACTGAGCGATACGATCACATGGCGAGAATTTAAGAAATGGCAACAGTTCGCCCGGCTGGTACAGGAATACGAAGACCTTGCGACTGCAATGCGGAACTCAGAGCAGAGCGGCGATTGCGCGGAAGTGTGGAAGGCATTGACAGGCATTTATCCCAGTTCGTTCTTTGATGGATGCCAAGTAACTCAGTCTCCGGGAATAGATGAATCGTGGGCAGAGCGCCTGCGAAAAGACCCAGAGGTAGAGCAAAAGAAAAAGCGGCGTCGTGCAGAACGATTCCACGAACTTTGCAGATGGTTTATTCATCCCCCGGTGTCTATCGAGTGGATTCCGAAGAGCCAGACAGCCGCCCGCAAAGTGCTTCAGATGCACGTTGATTCAGCCACCGGGGTCGCTTTGCCGGCACCTGAAGAATCACCCATCTTGCGCGGTGGCGCCATGATCGAGCTTCTTCTTCGACCGGACGAGTTAAAACCAGTTCTTTTGATTCGCCCTAGAGCGACCCTACAAGCTATCGCGGCGGCCATTTATGCTGAGCGATTGCGCGGTGTGACCTTTCGAAAGTGCGCCGAGTGCAAACTGTATTTCAGGATCGGGAATCACCCAGATCATCGTTGGTGCTCGAAGCGTTGCAGAACAAGAGGGCGCAAAAGGGAATGGCGAAGCAAAAAGAACCGAACAGCAGGAAAGTTAGCTGCATCCAAGACCCTCAAAGGCAGGACCAAACAAACAGAGCGTACTTAATGGATAATTCCTTCACGAGAAAGACGACGCGCTGATTTTTCTCTCTGAATTTCTCTTGGAGTTTCTTGGACGACAGCACGCCTGCCGAGGGCTTAATTCGTATATCTTTCGTTTATTTCGTTCCGTGAGAGAGATAAACGCGGAGATTCGGGCCCTCCAGTTTGAAGGCATCAGGCGACACTTTCACGGATCGGGACCACCTTGCCACGGCGCAGCGTGCTCTCTAGAAAATCCGCCCACTCTTGCATCATCTTGGCACGCGGTTCCAGGTAGAGAGCGTGATTATAGGCCGCCGAAACTGCGTTGCGCGGAGCGTGCGCAAGCTGCAGTTCGATATGGTCGTGGTTGTAGCCTTGTTCGTGCAGGATCGTCGAGGCAACGCCGCGGAACCCGTGACCAGTCATGCGGCCCTTGTATCCCATTCGCTCAAGTGCTTTGAGGATAGTCATGTTCGACATCGGCTTCTTGTGATCCTGCTCGCCAGGGAACACGAGTTCCTGGTTGCCAGAGATGGTCCGCAACAATTCGAGCACCTCGATCGCCTGGTAGGACAGAGGCACGATGTGAGGTGTCTGCATCTTCATTCGGGATGCTGGAATTGACCAGCGTTTCGCTTCGAAGTCGAACTCATCCCACCGTGCGCCAATAAGTTCACTGGTGCGAACAAATGTGAGCGCGAGCAGCTTCATTGACAATCTTGTGAGTGGCCGTCCTTCATATACTTCGATCGAGCGGAGCAGAGCAGGAAGCTCCTTTGCATCGATCCGGGCCATGTTGGTCTTCCTCGTCGGCTTGAGGATGTCAGAAGGACGAATCTCCGCTGCTGGATTGCGCTTGATGTAACCGTGCGCGACGGCGTAGCGCAACACCATCCCAACGATCTGAAGAATGCGCTTGGCCATATCCGATGCGCCACGGGACTCGATCCCTTTGACCAGTTGCACAAGCTCCATCGGCTCCATGTCGGCAATTGGTCTGTCACCGAGGATCGGGTACACATTTGCCTTCAAAC
>Ga0126381_100002876_pt1 | contig 18703 bp, 12 predicted proteins | sample PanSoiMetPlot_28_FD_96465 | JGI IMG/M metagenome (GOLD analysis project Ga0126381, IMG submission 96465) | Tropical forest soil microbial communities from Panama - MetaG Plot_28 | ecosystem: Environmental > Terrestrial > Soil > Tropical forest > Bulk soil | place: Panama | collected 2016-02-17
ATCCTCGGCGGCCGGGCACGGGGCGTCTTCAACGGCAAGATCTACGTCCACCGGGACGCCCAGCAGACCGACGCCCGGCAGACCAGCCGGACGCTGCTCCTGTCCGACGACGCCGTCATCGACGCCAAGCCGCAGTTGGAGATTTACGCCGACGACGTGAAGTGCACGCACGGCGCAACCATTGGCCAGATCGAAGAAAACGCGCTCTTCTACCTGCGCTCGCGCGGCATCGACGAGACCTCAGCGCGCAAGCTGCTGCTGCTAGCCTTCGCCAACGAATGCCTCGACCGCATGAAAGAAGAGGGCGTGCGCAGCCACCTGCAAAAACTGATCAACCGTCATCTGTTTGGAATGTCCAGCACCGGGCCCGTTGCGCCAAGCGAGCGCGGCGAGGACAAGGGAAGAAATTGGGAGGAAGTAGGATGAGCACGGCCACGAACAGCATGCCCAAGGAGTTTCATCCCTCCATGGCAGGCGCAGCAGAAACAGCCTACAACGTCGAGGAAATTCGCCGCGACTTCCCCATCCTGCATCAGCAGGTGCACGGCCATCCGCTGGTGTATCTGGATAACGCCGCCACCTCGCAAAAACCGCGCGCCGTCATCGACGCCATCTCGCGTTACTACGAGAGCGGCAACGCCAATATCCATCGCGGGGTCCACTTCTTATCGGAGCATGCGACGGAAGAGCACGAAGCCGCGCGCCGCACCGTGCAGAGCTTCTTGAATGCCGCGGACAAGCGCGAGATCATCTTCGTGCGCAGCGCTACGGAAGGCGTCAACCTGGTCGCGCAGACCTATGGGCGGGCACATGTGGGCCCTGGCGACGAACTTCTCATCAGCGCCATGGAGCACCACTCCAACATCGTTCCCTGGCAGCTGTTGTGCGAAGAGAAAGGCGCCAGGCTGCGCGTCATCCCAATCAACGATCGCGGTGAGCTCCACATGGAGGAATTGCCGAAGCTGCTGACTCCACAAACGAAGCTGCTCGCCATCACTCACGTTTCGAACGCGCTGGGCACGATCAATCCGCTACGCAAGATCGTCGAGATCGCGCACAAGCACAAAGTGCCGGTTATCGTTGATGGCGCCCAGGCCGCGCCGCATATCAAGATCGACGTGCAGGCGCTCGATGCTGACTTTTACGTCTTTTCCGGCCACAAAGTCTATGGTCCGACCGGCATCGGCGTTCTCTATGGCAAGCTGGCGCTGCTCGACGCCATGCCTCCCTACCAGGGCGGCGGCGACATGATCCGCTCCGTCACCTTCGAGAAGACCTTGTACAACGATCTGCCTTACAAGTTCGAGGCCGGCACGCCCAACATCGGCGGTGCCATCGGTCTTGGCGCGGCGCTCGACTATGTCACACGCCTTGGAATCGACAACATCGCCGCGCACGAGCACGATCTGCTGACCTACGCAACCGGGTCGCTGGAAGCGATCCCCGGCGTCCACATCATCGGCACGGCGAAAGAAAAAGCTGCCGTGGTCTCCTACGTGATCGACGGCATCCACCCGCACGATATCGGAACCATCCTCGATCGCGAAGGCATCGCCGTGCGCACCGGACATCACTGCGCACAGCCCGTCATGCAGCGCTTTAAGATTCCCGCAACTGCCCGCGCCTCCTTCGGTCTGTACAACACGCGCGCAGAAGTCGACGCGCTGGTCCAGGGCATCAAAAAGGTGAAGGAGGTTTTCGCCTGATGTCCGATCTGCGCGAGCTCTATCAGGATGTGATCCTGGAGCACAGCAAGACGCCGCGTAACTTTCGCCAGTTACAGTCGGCCAATCACAAAGCCGAGGGCTACAACCCGCTTTGCGGCGACCACTTCACCGTCTATCTGGACCTGGAAGGCGACTCGATTCGCGACATCAGTTTCGAAGGCTCGGGCTGTGCGATTTCTAAAGCGTCGGCGTCCATGATGACCCAGACGTTGAAAGGCAAGAGCAAGGAAGAAGCAGCGAAGCTGTTCGAGCAGTTCCATAAGCTGGTCACGGGCCAGCCAAATGGCGATCGCGAAGACCTGGGAAAGCTGGCTGTCTTCGCCGGCGTCTCCGAGTTTCCCGTGCGCGTGAAGTGCGCAACCCTGGCGTGGCACACTTTGCAGGCCGCTCTTGAAGGCAAGCAGGAGAAGGTCTCGACCGAGTGATACAGCAGAGGAAGCTTCCAAGGGTCGTTTAGCAGAGGGAGATGAAATGATCAGAACGCCACTCGGCTCCTTTAACTTCGAAACGGAAAAGTCGACCGATGAATCGAATAACGCCGTAACCACCGTCAAGTGTCATGGCAGACTGGTCAGCGATACGAACCGCGAGTTCAAAGACGTGATCGCATCGTTCATTCCGCAAGGTGGCCGAATTGTGATCGACCTGGCGGACGTCGAATACATGGACAGCTCCGGCATAGGGACACTGGTTGGCCTCAAGACATCGGCAACCAAATCAGGCCGCTGTTTGCTGGAGCTTGTCAACGTCCCACCGCACTTGGCCGAATTGCTGCGCATTACGAAGCTGACACAGCTGTTCGCTTCCTAGACGGGCTGCGACCGGGCCTGGGCACGGCTTGAGATTTTTGCCATCTACTAACCATGCACTCAGGTGTTCCAATAACGTTATCGCGCGACTGCGAGGTCATCGAAATTCCCAGCGGCACGCGCAGCACTCTGTCCGCCGGAACCCCCGTCCGCATCATGCAGACTCTCGGTGGCAGCTACACCGTGACCGGCGGCCAGTACGGCTACATGTACCGTATCGACGCGCGCGATGCCGACGCGCTCGGCCTCCCGACACCGGAGGCTTCCTCTGCCTCCGAGCAAAAGCCTTTCAGCGAACAGCTCGTCTGGGAAGAACTTAAGACGGTCTTCGACCCCGAAATTCCCGTCAACATCGTCGACCTCGGCCTGGTTTACGGCTGCGATATCAGCCAGTCGGAGCAAGGCGGGCACAAGCTCGACCTCAAGATGTCGATGACCGCTCCGGGTTGCGGCATGGGCAACGTGCTCAAAGCCGACGTTGAGAGCAAGCTCGCGCGCCTCCCCGACGTGAAAGAAGTGAACGTCGAAATCGTCTTCGAGCCGCCGTGGACGCCGGCCCGCATGTCGGAAGCCGCCAAGCTTCAACTGGGGTTTGATCTCGATTTCGGCGAATCGTCGTCCGACTTCCCGATGTACCGCTAATCAATACGCGAAAATCTCCGGCCAATTCAGGCGCGGCGACTCCTGATACTCTGGACGCATGCGGACCTTGCGGACAGCAATGCTGCTGGCGAGCAGCCTGATGCTTACTTCATCACAGGCGCAAACCACGAAGCCAAAGTCCAAAGCTTCTCCCGCTTCCACTCCCGGCGTCACCACGATCACGTCCTTTGACAAGGATCACACCGTCATCGGCTGGCTCGAGATCGTTCCCTTCGAAAGCAAGATCTTCCACAACACTCGCATGCTCCGCGTGCTGGTGCCCGCAAATTACTTTTCTCCGCACAACGCGCACCGCAGTTATCCCGTGCTCTACATGCAGGACGGTCAGCATTTATTCGATGAGGCGATCAGCCCTCAAGGCGAGTGGCATGTCGACGAAACAGTCGAGCACCTGGTAGGCAGCTTTAAAATTCCGCCGATCTTCGTGGTCGGAATCGACAACGCCGGCGAGCGGCGCGACTTCGAATATCTGCCCTACCCCGACCCCATCAACAACAAGGTCAGCGCGAAGGACGCCCTCGGCAACGATTACGCGCGTTTTCTGACGACAGAGGTCATGCCCTTCATCGAGAAGCGATACCGCATCTCGCGCGGGGCGATGAACACCGGCATCGGCGGATCGTCTTACGGCGCCGACATAGCGCTCTATGCGGCCTTGCACTACCCAACAATCTTCGGACACGTACTGCTCGAAAGCCCCGAACTACGAATCGGTGACGCCCAGCTGATGAAAGACGCCCAAAGCGCCAAGCTGCTGCCGCGCAAGATTTATCTGGGAATGGGCACAAAGGAAGGCGGCGACCCCACGCGCAGCGCGGGGATGGTCGAGCAGATGCGCGAACTGGAAGCGATTCTCGTAAAGAAGGGTTTGGGTCCGACTCGCCTGCGCGTTGTGATCGAAGAAGGCGCCCAGGACAACGAAGCCGCCTGGTCACATCGCCTGCCTGACGCGCTGCTGTTCCTCTATGGCCAATAGTATCTCGCACGGCTGACAAACCTTCTCTCAATCCGACACATCGAACTGTAAGCTTCGCGGGAGAGCGGGCGTGTCGAATTCGGATCTGACTTCGGTCCTTTTCATCCTTTTACTTCTTGTTGGGCTAGCACAGCTGCTCGGATACCTTTTTGTGAGGCTCCGCCAGCCGAAGGTGGTCGGCGAGATCCTTGCGGGCATCGTGCTTGGTCCGGCGCTGCTCGGTCGCGTGCCGTTCGTCTCCGACATCACGCAAGCGGCAAAGCACCAGGACAATATTCTGAATTTCGTTTACTGGCTCGGCCTGCTGCTGCTGATGTTCTTGTCCGGCGCGGAAACTCGACAGCTCTTCACCCGCGACGAGCGCCGTGAAGTCGGCTGGTTGGCGATCGTCGGCACGGGCATCCCGTTCGTTCTCGGTCTGGTCTTCGGCGCCCGCCTGATTCACACCTCGCTCGCTGGGCCGCAGGGAAATCGCACTTCCTTAATCATCGTTCTCGCCGTCGGTGTAGCGGTGACTTCGGTACCGGTGGTCTCAAAAATCTTCGCTGACCTGAACATCCTTCACACGCGCTTCGCCCGGCTCGTCCTCGGCGTCGCTGTGCTGGAAGACATCGTGCTCTGGCTGGCGCTTGCCATTGCCACCGCGCTTGCAGGCAACGCGGTGCTGCAGCCTCGTGCGATCGCCAGTCATCTGGTTACCACGATTGCATTCTTTGCGCTTGGACTGACGCTGCTGCCCCGCGCCGTCAAACGCATCAATAAAGCCGGCTGGAATGTACTGGCGAAGCAATCACCCGTCGCCTATGCGATCGCCGTCCTGCTGGCGTATTGCGCGCTGGCAGGCGCTCTCGACGTGAGCCTCGTCTTCGCGGCCTTCCTCGCCGGCTTCGCCGTCGTGCACAAGAAGCGCCGTCTCTTCGCCGACGCGCTGGATGCCATCGGCAAGGTGTCCTTTGCATTCTTCATTCCCGTGTACTTCGCGATCGTGGGAATGAAGCTCGATCTGGTGCGGGGATTGTCGCTGAAGACGCTGGGCGCCTTTCTCGTCGGCAGCTGCGTAGTGAAGATTCTCTCGGTCTCGCTGGCGGGACGCTTCGCCGGCTTCCGCGGACTCGACCTTCTCAATCTCGCGATCACCACCAACGCCCGCGGCGGGCCGGGCATCGTCCTGGCCAGTGTGGCCTTCGATGCGGGGATTATCAGTCCGCAGTTCTACACGACGCTTGTGCTGGCCGCGGTCCTCACATCACAAATCGCGGGCGCGTGGCTCGACTACGTTCTGCGCAGGGGATGGCCGCTGCTGAACTCCGCGCCGGCGGCATCCGCGGAGGCCGCATCACAGGAAACGCCGGCCGCAGCGTAACTGCGGTTTGTCATTTCAATCCAAATGAATACGTCAGCCCTGAGCTGGTGCCGTAATCGCTGCCGGAAAAATTGTTTGGCGGATCGTTGTCCCAGTTGCCGTAGAACGAGACATTCCATGACAGGTCGCCTGTGATCTTGATGTAGTAGGTCGCGTTGGTGTTGACGAAGACCCGGCCCGGCTCTGTCAGCGCTGGAAACGCCGAGGCGGTGATGCTCAGATTGGTCTTGTTAAAGCGAAAGAACTTTACCTGCGCTCCCACCAAGGCAGCGCCCAGGTCCTGCGGCTGCACGGAACCCTGGTAAGTCGTACGCTGCCAGGCAAGTCCGCCAATGATCGCAATCTCCGCATGGTTCGTGTTCTTCAGGTAACGGCCGATGCCTGCGCCAAAATTGGTTTGCAGGCTGATGTCCTGCGTCGAGCTTTGGAGAAAACTGCCAAGCCCGGCATAGAAATAGTTATTCCAGGGCAACAAGTGCATGCCCACTAGATTGACTTGATTGCGAGTTGCCGCCGACTCGGCCCCGCTGCTGGTCGATAAGGTGGAGTCGTAGGTGGCGCCGGCCGACCAGCGCTCGCGAAGATAGGCGAGCTGCGCGCCCAAACTGTATTGCGTGGTTTGATTTCCCTTCGAGTAAATAATTCCGGAATCCAGCTCCCCGCTGAAACGTTGCCAAATATGCTCTGAGGTCTGACTCATCTTCACCACCTGCGACCGCTCCAGTTCCGTCTCCTTTCCCGGCGCCTCCAGCACCTCAATCTTGACCGGCCGCTTCTCATCGGTTTCCACGGTGCTGAGCGTTCCCGTGTATACCGACCCGTCCTCTGTCCTTACGATGAACAGCTGCTTGCTTTCTATGTAAGCGACCTTGGACCACTGCACCGACGAAGTTCCGAGAATGTAATCGAAGCTGACGTAGAGTACGCCTTCGTCCAGTCCTTTGACCTCAGCGGTCAGGCGGTCTCCGTTCTTCATCACTAAGACGTCATTCTTCTCGCGGGCCAACAGCGGCGCCGCCAGAAGCAACGCAAAACTCAGGATTGTGGCGTGAACTTTCATCCCGCCTCCTATACTTGTGCGCAGCCACAGCAAAAGGGCCGGGACCTCGAACAGGTCAACATCTCGGCTGACTTGATTGGGTAACCGTATCGTATAGCGGCACGTCAGAAGTTGCGAAGGCAAATGTGACCAACGAGGGGGACGGACCTCGAATAGGTCAACATCTCTGCTGACATGATTGGGTAACCGTATCGTATAGCGGCACGTCAGAACTTGCGGAGGGCAAATGTGATCAATGTGATCAACGAGCGGGAAGTAAAGGGCGCGTCCTGGCTGAGCCTGCACTTGGGGCGCGTAAACCTCTTCCATAATGCATGCAAAGAGATGACCGTGCCCGCAGGGGAGAGTCACCGAAGACGATTCGCCTCAGACGTGCGGCGCGCTTGAATCCGCGCCGCAGGCCAGCAAGGTGACACAGCGGGACAACATGGTAAACTACAGAAACCCGTCGCGGAGAGGTGGCCGAGTGGCTGAAGGCGGCGGTTTGCTAAACCGTTATACGGTCAAAAGCTGTATCGGGGGTTCGAATCCCCCCCTCTCCGCCAGCAAGTCGTTAACGTCAGAGAAGTAACTTGTCCCACGACCAAAAACCGCGCATTTGGCCGCATTTCCCGCACTGTCGCGGCTCGAACCTGTAGCAGGGAAACCGCACACCTGCTTTTTGTCGCGCAAACCCTCAGAAATTCTCTGAACGCCAAAAGCCGAGTACAGGTCTGCGCGCCGACCTGCACCGGAGAGTTCGCTGTTCTGACTGCTTGCCCAGGCGATCAGTCAGCGAACTATCGACTTAGCTTCGCTTGAATCGAGGACCCAGCCCGAGGCGAATGCCGCTAGACGCGGCGCGACATCACCGCTGGAATGCATTAACAGTTACCAGCGCCAATACCAGCGCCAAACAAAAGGAAAACAGACACCAGACCCACCATGGAATGTCACTGACGGCTGAGACGGTTTCGGCAGGCAGAAAGGTCGACAATCTACGCTTCCAACGGAGGTTTCGGACAACGGACCGGTACAATCGCATCTCGTTCTGCTGCAGCAAACGGACGATGGTAGGAATATCGCCGAGCAGGTAGCTCTGCTTTGGGCCGAAAAACTCACCTTGTTTCAGTGCCTTATCAAAGTAGGTTTCGTACATTGTCCATGTTCGCAGCAGGCTGGTATCGTCTCCTAACAGGGCGTCAGCTTCGGCCTTAAGGTGCGCTAGGAAACTGGCGCAGTGATCGTGAGGAAGGTTAGCCAGCGCGTCACTACATGTGGAACCGACCTCCTGGAGATCGGCGTGCCTTACTCCTGCGAAGCTCAGCACATAGTTTCCGACGACCCACATTTCGACTCCCGGTCGCTTGCGCCAATCCGCCAGGTGCCGGCGGACCTCACGCTTGTGTTCCAGGCCGGCGAGTGCCCGTCCGGTTTGCGCCCACGGCTCGACTCCCGTGTTCAATAAGCCCCGATGCTGCTTCCAGAATCTGACCACAAGGCGCTGATAGCCATAGTCGTTCAGCAACTCCAGTAAGGAACCGACGTAAACGCTGTGACACCAGGGCGACCTCGCAACAGCTTCCAGCATATCCAGTACCTGGCGTGCGCCACCTTTAGGAAACAACGTCTTGGCGAAGGGCTGAACGTCGCGCTCGACGGTGGCCTCCATTGCGTGCGATGCCAGCAGCCTGAGCGCTCGCGGAGTTGGCTTCTGTCCTCCTTGCAGTTGGGCGCGCCCCACACCGCAAAGTTCATCGCCCATCCCGGCATTCTTCAAGACTTCCCAAACTTTGTTGGCAGGCCAGGTTGATTCCTCCACGGGCGCGAACCAGACTCGCAAAGCAGTTTCAAGTGCCTTGGCTCTTTCACCTTTCGAGAGTTGCACCTCGGCGAGCCGGGCCAGGACATACAGGTCATTCGGATGCACGGAATGGATGCCGGCTAGGACATCTGCACATTCCTGCAGCCGTTGACTTGCATGCAGCGAGTCATAGCGTAATACGTACAGTGAAACGTCACGCGGGAAATCCCGTAAGAGATCATTCCACTCCTGGTCGAGCGTGGCTACTGCGATCCCAGCCTTCTCCAGGAGCTGCAAACGCTGCACACGGAAAGAAACATGAGTTCGCAGTTCCGGAATCACGCCACCCAACATGCTCCGAGCTTGCTCCCACGCCTGATCTTCCATTAGCCAATCAATCAGAACACTCCATCCCCAGCGATACCATGGGGCGGACTGCACCACCACAGCAAGGTCTTGCAATGCCTCGCGCTTGTTACCTCTTTCCCGTTTGAGCCAGGCCAGCCGTCCTCTCACAGGCGAGGGATCTGTCAGAAGCGGCTCGATACGGCGAAGGGCCTGTTCAGCCTCGTCAAAGCGACGCTGTTCAGCCAGCAGTGCACTGAGTTCATCGGTAGCTGCGAACAAAATGAGATTGAAATTGGTGCTTCGTCGAAAACACAGCTCGATCTCGCCCGGCGAGGCAAGATTCCGCAGGCGATTCAGAGTCCTGCCCAGCAACAGCCAGAGAAAGGCGCCACGCGGAAATAACCTCGTACCCTCGCGCGCTGTCTCAATCGCCTTCTCATGGGCGCCGCAATCGATGAGCAGCGAAATCGCCCGATTTCGCCAACCAATGTCGCGAGGAAGAGTCCGAAGGCCCTGCTCGATTACGGCAGCCGCCTGCGCCACGGAAGTTTGCTGCATTAGCATGCGTGCGCGGGCTTCCCAGACACTCGAGTTCAGCGGATTTCGGGCCTCGAGAGAATCGAGGGCTGCCTTTGCGGCTTCCGCGTTTCCGGAATGGTATGCAATCCACACCAACTGGATCTGCGCGGCGGTGTTGCCAGGATGGCGACGCAGAATCTCATGTAGTACCCCTTCGGCTTGCTCGTCCTCACCCAGGCTGCGGTGCGCATTCGCGAGCGAAAACCGCAGGCCGAGATGATAAGGGAAGTGCTCGACTGCATATTTCAGCGTCTGTAATGCCCGCTCAGTGTCGGAACGTCCATGTCCGTGATCGAGCAAGAGATCGGCGTAGGCTTCCAAAACTTCAGGATCTTCGTGCCGCCTCTCTTTCCAGCGGGAGATTGTCTCTTCCGCCTCCGCAATGCCAAACCTCTCGGCCAGCAGCGCCATCATCTCGCGTGCGCTGGTCAGCGGGCCGGGCCAGTTCAGAAGCAGCGGCTCAATCCTCCGCCAAATTTCACTGCGGCCGTCGGCGTCGAAGGTGCTGGAGCACTCCCAAATGCGCCGATAGCTATAAAACCCTCCAGCATCCCGGCGAATCGATTCGAGCCAACCCTGCACAGCTTCCCGGCGGTGCCCGCGTGCTTCCTGCCATTGGGCATGCGCTCGCAGAGTATGCACCGTGTCGAGACCGGTGCGATCGCACTCTGCGAGGAAGCCGGTGATTTTTGGTTCAAGCCTGGCGCGCTTCTGTTCATTGGCCTGCTCATACTCCTGGATGGTGTCAAATGTGAGCTCTCGCCATGCCCACGCGTCTTCGGGATTGCGCCGGACGCGACGGAGGAGCATGCGCTGCTTTCGCCAGATTGGAGCGTCAGCCGCTACCAGCTGCTGACAATAGATATCTTCGAAACCCTCGTGCCCGGGATTTTCGCCTTTCCAGCGCGTTGCCACGGCGAGGGCAGCTTCGGCGCCCTTCCATGAGGTTGTAACTTCGAGAAGTGTGTGGCGCGCATCCTTCGAGCGTGGATCTTCACCCACCCATGCTTCGGCGTGCAAGAATGCCGTCGGGAGGTCGCCGCGCATTCGGTGGAAATGTACGGCTGCCTCTTCGAAGACTGCTTGGTTGCCTGCCGATTTCAAGGCCGCGAGCAAGTCTTCGGCCCGTTGCCAATGACCCATTCGCGCCAGAAATGGGACGGCGAAACCAAGAACTTCCGAGGCATTGGCCGCCTGCCCGAGTGCCTCCTCGCAAGCTGCAAGCGCCTCACCTGGATGTCCCAGGTCTTCCAAAGCCCTAATCCGCGTAATCCAGGTGCCGAATGCTCTACGCACGTTGCCATACTTGTGCGTCCTTCGGGCGAGCCACTCCAGTCCTTCGGATTCCCGTCCGGCGCGCACCAGCGCGTCACAATAGGCACGGGCGTAGTGATCGTCAATGTCAGCGAGGCAGGAAGCGAGTCGATATGCTAGCAATGCAGCCTGAGTATCACCTTCATCCTGGAGAAGGTCGGCTAAGGAATGCCATGCTTCCGCCGAGTAGATTTGCCGGCGCAGGACAGCCTTCAGTAGCGAGCGTGCGTCCTCGCGGGTTGGAGCCGAAAATCGCAAGACATCGGCATACTCACATACATAGCGCGCTGGCGGATACACCCACGGTTGCTCCGACTGCATTCCGGGTAGAACGCCGGTATCCACGATGCTCTTCAGTGTTTGCCGCAGCAGCGCCGTATTAGCCAGCGAGCGACAAGCATCCAGCACTCTGATGCGAACCCCCGCGGGCTCTGGATATTCGTGCAGCAAAGCTGTGAAGCCGGCGAGGGCCTCGGCGGTATGGCCCATGGAAAGAGCGTGTAGAGCTTCAAGCAACCGCGTTTGCGGATGGCCAGGAAAGCGCTTCGACACCTCCTCAACGACCGGACGCGCGCTCGCAGCCCCGCCCAAAGCAACGGCCCGGTAATATGCCTGGGCTGCAGCGGCGACGTTGGCATCCTCCGGCAGGATTTCATCCAGCAACATAGCTTGGTCCTGCGGAACCGCCGCCATGCCAGTTGGTCCAAACGGAGCTTCACCGCGCCCAATCGCGTCAACCAGGTAGTGCGTTGCGCGGAACATCCGCGGATCGTGCACAAGCAGGGTGCCGGCTGCTTCGTCGATGCCCACAACGGCAACGGCATGAGCGAAGTCGTCGTCTAGCGACGACATCGTGAAGGCAATGCCGTGTTTGATTAACTTTTTGGCCGTCTCCGGGGTAACAACGAAGAATCGCACGGCCAAGTCGTGCTTCGTGAGCCACTCGGCGGCGGCCCATTCGGGAGTGCCGCCGAATGTGATGTCTGCCGTCATCTCGTCTGGAGAGATCAACACTCCCATAGCTGCCAATGCAGATACCAAGCTGGTCGGCAGGCAGGCGTCATACTTCTGGATAGCATGCCGAAACCGCAGCCGGGTGCGGATGGCGGATGGATTACCGCGGAGATTTGTCAGCACTCGGTTATAGAACGGCGAACGTGCCTCCTTCGACCAAACCTCCATCGCGGTGTGATCGTTGGCCAGCTGCGCAATGTCAAGCTGCATGTACGCGATCGAGCGGCGGGTTTCGCGGTCGGCCAGTGGTGCTAACTCCGGCAAGCGCCCAGCAAGCTGGCGCGCGCGACTCAATAACGGGGACCATTGTTCTTCGGGCAAAGTTTCTGTGAGTGCGCAGAGATGCCAGCCGGCGAGCGAAGCGACTTCCCAGGACTGTGTCTGCTCGGCAGCGCTTTCCAGCCGGGTTGCGGCCTCGTCAGCTCTGCGCAGACCAAGCAAACTTGCGCTGAGGCACCGAGCCGCGTACGGCGCCCCCAGCGATACTCGCCAAGCAATTTCAGCGGAATCTAAGGCGTCTTCCCAACGGTCGGCGCAACCGAACACTGTTGACTCGCAACTCAAGACCCAACCGTCCTCAGGCTTGAGCCGGTGCGCGGATTCAATGTACTGGTAAGCGCGATCGAAATCCCGCAGCGCCGCCCAGCGGCACGCATGGACCGCAAACCAGGAGGCACGCGCCTCGATGTCTTCGCCACTCAGGTCGGGCTCTTGTTCGAGTGCGCGGAGTTCTTCGAGTACTGGCCAGCCGCGCGTGCGCATGTGGCAGGCAAAATAACGCACGCGCGTGTTGAACGGGTCTTTCTGGACAGCGACGCGCAACAGCGCACGGGCCAGGCGGGGCCCACCAAGACGGAAAGCCAATCGCGAGCCTAATATGAGCTGGTCAGTCGAAAGTTGTTGGATGTTTGTGGCGGGATTCCAGAAGTCACTGCTCTGCCGAAAAGCTTCGAGGAAACGATTCTGATCGTAGAGGTGCTGCACCTCTTCTAGCGAGTTCACAAGCACCTACTCAGGAGACGCACAACGAAACCCAAGCCCAGCTAAGGGTGACGCTGTCTGATCTCTTGAAAATCGAGGAGCGCGACAAATGCTACTATGGCCAGCCCTGAATTCCAAACAGTGAGCTTCCGCGGCGAAGAGAATCTGGTTCGCTCGTGACTGGCAGGTAAGCAACCAATCACAGCGAACATTTTGATTCCCCGGGCCCCCTTGAAAGTAATGACTTTCAGCTCCGGAATCGCCTGCCCTTCGCCTTTACAGACGAATGGAACGCGAATCGAAACTGGACTCCTTGAAACCTGAGACCTCGGTTTTCGTGCAAAAATTCTCTCGTAATATCGGCACTATCTGCAACTTACGGATATGTCGAGGCTTAGCGGCGCAAAGCTGTACCGAGGGTTCGAATCCCTCTCCCTCCGCCAGCTAGTCTTCATTGTCAGAGAAGTAACTAGCCAAAGGCCGAAAACCATCGTACTTGGCCGCAACTTACGCAATAATCAATCTCCGACCTGTAGCAGAGAAACTCTGTCGGCATTTACCAGGACGTAATTCCACCAATTTTCTCTGAAGGCCAAAAGCCGAGTACAGGTCTGTGCGCCGACCTGCACCGGAGAGTTCGCTCCTCTGACTGCTTGCCCAGACAGGCAGTCAGCGAACCACCGGTTTAGTTTCGCTCGGTGACTGAACCTTTCCCAGAATCTTGCACGTAATTAAGAAGGCTGCGCCTAAGGTCCGGAATGAGCGTTATACGTCCAAGTGAATCGATTTCGGGATAGCGGACTTCCAGCAGGTGCGCTCGTTGCTGCAGTGAATTGCAACAGCTCGTCGACCGCCGCCGGCTGCCAGCATGATGCCGGTCTATCGGCGGTTACCACGAGGATATTAGCCTTGGCGATCTCATAGTGGTTGATGACTTGCGGTAACCTGTGAAGGCTACAAAGGACAGGGCACCGCCTCAGGTGCTGGTAGTCGTCTACCAAGAGGATGTCCCAGGTCTTGACGAGAAGTCGGCTACTTCCTTGCGCCCAGCTCTTTAGGAATGCCTTCAGGCCAGAGCACCGGTTGGGCGTTATACGACAGAATGCTTACTTTCTCCCGCTTTCGAACCACGAGTATAATCGGGCCGCAAGTTTCATGAACTCTGCCAAAACAGTAACGCCGAAGGGCTTGAGCAACTTTTTATTGAACGTTGCCCTGGTCAGGCCGGTATTTATCTGGGGACCGCCGGGAATTGGAAAGTCGTCTATCGTGCAGCAATTCGCGGCGGCTCTGGGACTCCCGTGTGTATCGCTTCTTGGAAGCCAGCTTGCGCCGGAAGATTTGCTCGGCGTGCCGCAGATTGAGAATGGAGTCAGCCGTTTTTGTCCGCCCAAGTCGATTGCGCGTCAGGAACCCTATTGCCTATTCCTGGATGAGTTGAACGCCTGCTCCCACGAGGTGCAGAAATCGTTCTACAGCCTCATTCATGAGCAGCGTGTCGGCGAATACGTCCTGCCTCAGGGCTCGATTGTGATTGGAGCTGGTAACCGGGCCCAGGACAGTGCGATTGTCAAGCCCATGTCCTCGGCCTTACTGAACCGAATGGTCCATGTCCATCTGCATGTCTCGGTACGAGAATGGCTGGAGTGGGCGCTCGCCAATAATATCCATGCGCTGGTGCTGGAATATATCCGGCTGCGCCCCGATCATCTTTGGACGCAGCCTCCCAAGCACGAAGAGCCGTTCTCTTCACCTCGCGCCTGGCACATGGTAAGCGACGCTCTTCATACCTACGGCGACAAGCTGACGGACAACGAGATTGAGGTGATCGCGTTCGGCTGTCTGTCTCCGCACCACGCAGGGCAATTCAAGGCGTTCTTCAAGCAACTCAGCGGCCGTTTTCAACTGGAAAAGATCTTGGACGGCGATGCCGGATGGCCACACCAACCGGAAGACCGCGATGTCCTGTACTTTCTTGCCCAGTCCTTTCGTGCACGCTTGATCAAGGAGCTGCCCCGCGAGCGGACTGCCGCCGGTGAGCAACAAAAGCAGTTGGCCCATCGCGGCAAAGCGCTGCTCACAAGCCTGGCGACAATCAGTTTCGAGATGGCCCAGATGGTGGTTGCCAGCCAGGATTCCGATACGCTGCCGGATTGGTTCGTGATAGAGATTGTGCGCGACCTGCCTCGGCTGGTGGAGAAGCGCGATGGCGCGCAAACGAAGTAGCTCCCCTGAAGATATTGCAAGCCGCAATTTTACTGAGGCCGTGGAGCGTCTTAAGGCCCATCCTATCTTCGCGCCCCTTATCAAACGGGCCACAATCGTACGCGAGCTGAACAATGGGTGCCCCGCCGATGGCTGGGTGGCGGTGACTTCCACCGGTCAACTGCATGTGCATCCGACGCGGCGCGCCGAAGTTGTGGAGTGGGTGTATGTGCTTTCGCATTCCTTGCTGCACCTGGGGCTAGGGCACTTCAGCCGCGGGCGGCGCGAACTCGAATGGAATACGGCCTGCGATCTATTCGTCGCGCGCTTTCTTAACGACCTCAAGTTTGGCCGCGCACCGGAAGAGTTCTCCGATCTTGAGCTCCCGGGCGGAACGGAGCATCGCCTTTACGAGCAATTCTGTGCGCACGGCGTTCCTAAACACTTGCACAATCCCGGCACGGCAGGCCCCAGGCACCTTGACATGATCGACATGGGATGGCGGGAACGCGACGTTGCAGATTGGCAAGCCGCATTTGCCTATGGCCTAACGCAAGCGGTGAACAGCGCAATAAATGTTGCTGCGGGGCGGGAGACGCATCTGGGATCCGGTAGCCAGGTGCTAACGCGAGCACAGGAAGCACGAGGATGGTTCATCAACAATTATCCGCTTCTTGGCGCTCTGGTTGCCGCTTTTGAATTGATCGAGGACCCGGAGATCTGCCGGCGGGAAGGGATCTCTGTGGCTGCGGTAAATGCCGTCACAAAGGAATTGTTCATTAACCCAGGGATGGCGATGAGCGAACCGGAGTGTCGCTTCGTCATAGCACATGAGATCCTTCACGTGGCCTTAACCCACGATCAACGCTGTGAGGGTCGCGACCCTCAGTTGTGGAATATCGCGTGTGACTATGTCGTAAACGGATGGCTCGTCGAGATGCAGGTGGGGGCTATGCCAAAATTTGGGCTGCTTCATGACCCCAAGTTGAAGGGACTCGCGGCTGAAAGTATCTATGACCGCATCGTGACCGACATCCGTCGCTTTCGCAAACTGGCGACCCTGCGCGGCGTCGGCCTGGGGGAGATGCTCGGCCCACATGATTGGCGGGAATCTCACGAGGCGCAGGACCTCGACGAATTCTACCGGCGGTCATTGGCACAAGGACTGGAGTATCACCAGTCCGAGGGACGTGGCTATTTGCCCGCAGGCCTCATCGAAGAGATACGCGCGCTAAGTCAACCGCCGATACCATGGGACGTTCAACTCGCTCAATGGTTCGACGACTATTTTCAGCCGCTGGAGAAATATCGGTCGTACGCACGGCCAAGCCGGCGCCAGGCTGCAACGCCTGACATCCCGCGCCCGAGAAGCGTCTCCAAAGAAGGTGCGGAAGATGATCGTACCTTTGGAGTCATCCTTGATACTTCGGGCAGTATGGACAGGCAACTATTGGCAAAGGCCTTGGGCGCGATCGCCAGCTACAGTTTGGCGCGCGATGTTGCAGCGGTCCGCGTCATCTTCTGCGACGCCGTCGCCTATGACCAGGGATACATGCCTCCGGAAGCAATTGCCGATCGGGTCAAGGTCCGCGGCCGCGGAGGAACGGTACTTCAGCCAGCCGTGGACATGCTCCAGGAGACCCCCGACTTTCCTAAAGATGGACCGGTACTTATCATTACGGACGGTTTTTGCGATCGACTGCAAGTGAGGCGAACGCATGCTTTCCTCGTTCCTCGCGGCAGACAGTTACCATTTGCACCGGTTGGACCGGTGTTTCGGATCAGTTAGCGGATGGATTCACCGGCTACCTTGTGGTAGCGCTCATTGCTCTTTCACAGGGCCTAATCGATGCATACGCCGGCGGTGGATATTCGAGACCATGCTCAGTTACGCTAGTCAAGGCGTGAAATAGGCGGTTGCGGCCTGATTCGCTGGAGGCATCGTGCATCTTTCGCGACTGGAAATAAGCAATTTCAGGAATTTCCACGAGTTGGATGTAAGCCTCGGAGCCGACCTCGTTGTCGTGGGCGAGAATGGCGTCGGCAAGTCTAATTTGGTTTATGCATTGCGGCTACTACTTGACCCTACGCTTCCGGACTCGAACAGACAGTTAAGGGAAGAGGACTTCTGGGAGGGCTTAGATCGTCCACTTCGAGCCGAAGACACAATTACCATTTCCGTGGAAATCGTGGACTTCGACGAACAAGAGGATCAGTTGGCCGTTCTCAGCGATCATTTGATCAGCGCCGATCCCCTCACGGCACGCCTGACATATGTTTTTGAAAAAGCTGAGCGAATCGAAGGCGATCCGAAAACGGAATCCGATTATGAGTTTGCTTGCTATGGAGGCGACCGGCCAGACAACGGGTTCGGTTACGATGTTCGTTCAAAACTCCCGCTGACGCTGTTACCCGCACTTCGCGATGCCGAGAATGACATTGCAAACTGGCGGAGGTCGCCTCTGAGGCCACTTCTAGACCGCGCGACAGCAAACATCGACAGAACTGCGCTTGAGAAAGTCGCTGCTGATGTGGCTGCAGCGGGCGCGGCGCTCAGCGGAATCCTGGAGATCAAACAGGCTGCTGATGCTGTCAATGCCCGCTTGGAAAGGATGGTTGGCGAATACTACAGCTCAGACATTCTCCTCGGCCTCGCGCCATCTGATTCCGAAAGGCTTATCCGCGCGTTGCGGGTCTTTATAGACGAAGGAAAACGCGGCATTTCAGAAGCAAGTCTCGGTGCAGCGAATCTTTTGTATCTTAGCCTGAAGGCTCTTGAATTTGAGGCATTGGCAAGCGAAGGCGACCGCGCCCATACGTTTGTTGCTATAGAAGAACCGGAAGCACACCTGCACCCCCATCTTCAGCGTTTGGTCTACCGTGATTTCTTGCGTGCCAGGAACGACCATGGCAGGTTAAAAAAAGAGGCGGACGACCCCACCCGTGCCTTGTCGGTGCTGCTGACAACACATTCTCCCCACATTGCCAGTATCACGCCACTGGAGTCTCTGGTTATGCTCCGCAAGGCCGCTGACGGGGGCACCGAGGCATATTCGACTGCAGATTTGGGCCTAGAAGCTCAAGAAGTAGCCGACATCGAGCGGTATCTGGACGTTACCAGAGGGGAGATGCTCTTTGGCCGGGCGGTCATTCTCGTTGAAGGCGATGCGGAACTGTACCTCCTCCCTGTCTTGGCAAAAATCGCGGGGGGGATTTTGAACAGCTTGGAATCACGGTGTGCTCCGTAGGCGGCACCAATTTTGAACCCTATGTGAAACTCTTGCGCGAAGATGGCCTAAATGTTCCGTTTGCAGTGATCACAGATGGAGATCCTGATCCCGAAGGCGATAGCGCGGGGTTAAGCCGCATCCGCAGTTTGCTCGCGGGTATCACCGGAGCCACCGACTTGGATGACCAGGAGGACGGAGAAGTGATCAGCGCTGCCAAGGGGGAGGGGCTTTTCGTGGGGGACTACACGTTCGAGATCGACCTCTCGCGCCCCGACCCCTACTTCCTCGAGTACATGTCGCTGAACTCCGACATGGGGATCATCCCCCAGGGCTGGCTCGCACAGTGCGGGCAGAAGTGCGACACGACCGTGGTCGGGACGGGCCCGTTCACGGTGAAGGAGTGGGTAAGGGCGATCACCTCACGCTCCAGCGGAATCCGAACTACTGGGACAGTCCGCGTCCATACCTTGACCAGATCACATTCAAGGTGACGCCTGACCCCGAAGCTCAGGTGCTCCAGCTCAAGGCGGGCGCAGCGGACATCCTCTTTCAGGTTCCGTTGAAGGACCTTCAGAGCCTCTCGCAAGAACGCGGTGTCACGGTCGGAAAACACGGCTCGGGCAGCATGACCGAGATCATCTGGAACAACCG
>Ga0126381_100002877_pt1 | contig 18702 bp, 23 predicted proteins | sample PanSoiMetPlot_28_FD_96465 | JGI IMG/M metagenome (GOLD analysis project Ga0126381, IMG submission 96465) | Tropical forest soil microbial communities from Panama - MetaG Plot_28 | ecosystem: Environmental > Terrestrial > Soil > Tropical forest > Bulk soil | place: Panama | collected 2016-02-17
GTGGCGCTCGATGCCGCGAACAATCGCTTCCACGAGACGATGAATGTGTCGCGGGTAGACATCGGCATCATCCCGCTGCTGAAGGAAGCCAACAGGTTCACGGGCGGGCGGGGCAGAGTGAAAAGGTTCATCTATGGCGAGCCAAGCGCGGAAGGAACGGCGGCGGCTTGAGCGCTTGAAGGCGCTGCTCGGCATTGCCGAAGAATATCAAGAGTTGCACGCCGCAGAATCTCACCCGAGTGATCCACGTGAAGCAGTGGAGCAAGCCGCTGAAGACGACGGCAAATTCGCCTATTCGGGCGGCCTCGTCGAAGTGGTCAAGCGCGATCAGCCGCGCCTGACCGAGCGGCAGCAGCAGGAAACCGAGCAGTACGGCCAAAGCTACGAGGAAGCGAACTGGGCCAAGCTGTCACCGATGTTCCGCGAACGGCACAACCGGCTGCGGATGCTGCGCGGACTGTCGCCGATCCCGCCGCCGAAGATCGATCTGTACAAGCCGCCAGCGGTGCGCCGGGCCGATCCGAAGGAACTGGAAGCGCTCGACCGCGAAGCCAAAGCAGTGGGCATGCAATTCATGACCAATGGCGGCAAAGCGCCGGTCCGGCTGATGGCACCCGGCCGTGAAGGCTTCACTATCGACGGCAATGATGTGGAGTTCTGAAATGGGAAAAGGACCGGGTGTGTCAATCCCAGTCCTTTAGGGAAAGCTGCGTTGCTCGTCAGAAGGTGCCCGGTGGGACGCTTGCCGTCGAAATCGTTCCGAGTTGACTGCCGCCAGCCAAGGCGACCTAAGTCCCGAAACCCGATCCCGGCTTTGACTTAGATTTGGGGCTACGGTTCGTGCCCCACCGAGCGCTAGGAACAGATCACACCGCTTTCAGCGCCACAACTGTTCCGGTGAGTTATCCACAGCTATTCGACCGGCGCGTCGGGCAATCGACCGTGGTCGACCCGCAAGTGGACATGCAGCGGCGTGTCGTCGATCACATCGGTCCTGATCTGGATCGGACGATCATCGAACAGTTTGTGCGAACTGGTCAGCGTGATGCCGACAGCAAGCGCGAGAATAGCGACAACGGCGAAGACCCTCATTTGACCGACTCCCAGTTTGGTGAGTGATCGCGAAGCCTACGGGAAAATTCCCGATTAGCTGTGACGCAGGTCACACTTCTGTTGTAGCATCTGGCGATGCTCACACCTTTGCGATATGTCCACCACGCAAATCACAACGCCTATTGGCTTTATCGATGCGACTGCGGCGTCAAGAAAGTCATACGCAAATCACACGTTGATCGCGGCCTGATCGTTTCATGCGGTTGCCGCAAAGCCGAGCATCCCGGTCCAACGCCGCGTCATGGTCACAACCGTTTCCACAGCGGCGCGCGATCACGAACTTATGTGACGTGGGTGTCTATGCTGGGGCGCTGTCGCAATCGACGCGATCCAAGCTGGAAGCGCTACGGCGGTCGCGGCATTAAAGTTTGCAAGCGCTGGCATCGGTTCGAAAACTTCTTAGCCGATATGGGCGAACGCCCGTCAAAGACATCACTCGACCGCATCGATCCTGATGGTGACTACACGCCGAGCAACTGCCGGTGGGCTGACGGATCGACGCAGCGAAGGAATCAATCATGCCGACACCGCGAGCAGGGGAGAAGCAAAGCGACTTCATTTCACGCTGCGTGAAGCAGGTGGTCGGCGAAGGCAAGACGCAGGATCAAGCGCTCGGTCAATGCTACGGCGTATTCCGTCAGCATCGCGGTGGTACGGCAAAACTATTCTGCGAAGTGATCAAGCAGCCGACCGGCCAGTCCACGCACCAGCAAACCGCATTGGGCAACGACCGGGCGCTGCGTAGTGCGCGCGGGGATCGCAAGAAAGAACGCCAATTGGCGATCATGGCGGCGGCGGCGCGGCAGAAGCAACCGGATTACGGCGGCTCGGGCGGCGGCGATGAAAGCATCGGCACCGAGAAGCGCTGGTCGCTGCGATTGAAGGTGCAGAAAGCCGAGCCGGAACGGCAGATGATCTTCGGCTGGGCGTCGGTGGTTGCCAAGGATGGCAACTACATCATCGACAAGCAGGGCGACATCATTCCGATCAGCGAACTGGAAAACGCGGTGCTTAACTACATGCTGGAATCGCGCGACCACGGCGTGATGCACAGCGTCAAAGGCACCGGCAAGCTGGTGATGTCGTTTCTGACCACGCCTGACTTCATGAAGGCTTTTAAGCTGAAGCAGGAAGACGATCAGATCGGCTGGATCGCAGGCTATAAAATTGAAGACCCGGCACTGTGGGAAGCGCACAAGCGCGGACTGCTACCGGAGTTTTCAATCGGCGGCTCGTCGGTGCCCTTCGAGCAAATCGATGACGGGTCGCCGCCTAATTGGAGCGTGGACAAGAAAGAGAAAGGTGAGCGCATCAAGCGCCCGCCTTTTCGCTGAGCACGCTGCCGCTAAAATCTATCACGTGATGCGGCGTCAGTTCGCGCGCTGGCAGCAACAGTTGCTGCATAATCTGCACAACGAGTGGGCCAGACGCGACATTGCCAAAGCGGCAGGTGATACGCCGCTGTGGCAGTGGATCGATGATGTGGTTGATGATTCGATCACCGATCCGTCGCCGACATCGATGCGCGACATCGCCGATGCGCTAGCAGCGGGCTACGTCAGCAGTCTGCATTCGACGCTGAAGCAGATCGATCTTGACGACCCGAACGCGTTGCTGTTGCGCGGTCACACCGAAGCGGTCGATTACGCCGCCAGCCGTGGCGCTGAGTTGGTGGGCAAGCGCTACGACACCGATGGCAATCTGGTCGATAACCCGGATGCCGATTGGGTGATCACCGATACGACGCGCGGTGTATTGCGACGAGAGATTCAACTGGCGGCGTCCACGCATATGGACGTGGACAAGCTGGCCGATCACATCACCGATACCGGAGTGTTTTCGGATGACCGCGCTGAGATGATTGCGCGGACCGAAATGAACATGGCGCAGAGCCAAGGCGTGCTCGAAGCCGGTCGGCAGGCAGCAGCCGAAGGGTTAGCGGTTCAAAAAGTATGGACGCTGGGACCAAACCCATGTCCGCTTTGCGAAGACGCTGCCGCTGAAGGCGTGATCGATCTGGATGATGATTTTGGCAGTGATGCCGGTGATGCGCCGCCATTACATCCGAACTGCGAATGTTCACTCGATCTGTTCGTGGAAGAAGAAACAGAAAAAGTCTACGACCCGAGCGAGCCGCGCGACGCGCACGGGCGCTGGACGAGCGGCGGTGGCGGCGGTGGTGAAGCCGAGTCACCCGCTGAACATTACGCGCGATTAGGCGGCGGTTATCCGCCGCACGGCGCAAAGTTCGGGATGCACGATGACGGGCGGTTTGGTGTATCACGCTATGCCGGGAGCAATGTCGGCAAGGATGTCAATCTCAGCTTGCGCCGTGGTCATGTTGGCGGCGAGTTCGTGCTCGATCCCGAGCAGGAAACAATCGCCAAAGAACTAACCAAAGAAATCAACGAAGCGCCGCGTCTGCCGGAAGATGTCACCGTGTATCGTGCGGCGGCATTGCCACCGGAAGTGCTGGGGCAGATGGTGCCGGGTGCGATCATTGAAGATAAAGGTTTCACATCGGCGACGCTCGATCCTAAAGTGGTAGAGTTTCACATGGATGAAACGCGGCAATATGCCGGTCAGCCTGTGCAACTGTTAGAAATTAACTTGCCGAAGGGATCGGCGGCAACATTGGTCAAGGGCAGCACCGAGCGCGAAATTATCGTGCAGCGTGGCGCGAAGTTCAAAGTAGGGATGGCAACGCGCGCCGAAGGTGCCGAGTATCCGACATGGCATTTGGAGTTAATGCAATGAGCCGGTTTGTCGAGGATGGTGTTGGTCTGATCATCATTCCACCGAAAGGAAAAAAGAAATCTGATGACGACGCTGCCGCAGCCGCGCAACAATCAGGAAATAGCGACCGAAAAACGGATCGCTGAACTGGCGCGCGACGGCTACGTCGAGCAAGTGCACGGCCGCTGGCTGTTGACCGACAAGGGCTGGCGGACATTGTCGGGTGCGGCGAAAACGAAACATGCCCCGCACCGGCAGAGCAAGGCGCAGATCGAATACGAGTTGCACGACTGGGCGCGCAACATCATGCGAATTGGCGGATGGTGGCAAGTTAAATGAGGGTGAAGTGCGAGCACCGGGCAAGATCGATCAGCGCGATGCCATGCTCGCGCAACTGGTCGAGGCATTCATGTCTGACGATATGCCGCGCTTTCGCGATGCAGCGGCATGGCTGCGCGGCTATGTCGAAGATTGCAAGCACGAGCGCGGCCTGAAGCTGATCGGCAAGCGCTGGTTCGATCCCGAACGGTTCGCGCGGTGGCAGAGCCAGCAAAACCAGTTGAACAACAGCATTCGGCGGCAGCCCCGGCGCAAGCGATGCGATTAGGTCCGCTGCTGTGGTCGCTTCTGATTGCTGCCGTGATCTATGTGATCGTGGTGTTCGTGCTGCTGACGTGGGCTTGGGGCCACGAAGGCGAGCAGTGGATCAGCGACAAGCAGTTGACCGATCCGGTCAGTCGCATGTGGTGTTGCGGGCCGAACGATTGCAGCCAGCTTGACGAAGACGCTGTTGAGAAAGTGCCGGGCGGCTATCGCGTCGGCAATATGTATGGCCCGCCCGAGTTCGTGCCTGAGAAACGTGCACTGCCGTACTCGCCAGACGGTCACTATCACGCTTGCTTTGCACCAGACCCGGCCAAGGATCACGTGCGATGCTTTATTGTGCCGCCGCCGCCATCGTGATCGGTGCTGTAATCGGGATCGCGGTGTTCTTTCTGTGCGTGCTCACAAGTGGCGCGCCGTGGCCGCCGTCGCAATGATCTTCATGCGCGATCCAACTGGCCGTCTGGTGTGGACGAAGTTGGACGTGATCGACCAGCTAATGCTGGCGCTGATGATCGTGTTTATTTCGCTGCTCAGTGTCGTGGTGGCGTTCGGGACTGAACTGATTTTGCCCGGTGTCTACAATCCGAATGTGACGCAGGTGACTATCGCGACCACGATCTGCGTGCCGAACTGGACCGACACGATACGGCCGCCCGCCAGCTACACCAACACGCTGAAGTTCACGCAGATGCGCGCGCTCGGTCTGCCCGGCAAATCAAGCGACTATGAGGAAGATCATTTCATTCCGCTGGCGCTGGGCGGTCATCCGACTGCGCCCGGCAATCTGTGGCCGCAGCTTTGGGACGTGACCGATCCGTGCTCGGCGCATGTCAAAGACGTGGACGAGGCGGCGCTGCATCGCGCGGTGTGCGATGGCAAGCTGACGCTCGATGCGGCGCGCCAGCAGATCGCCGCCAAGTGGCTGCACTGCAAACGACCATAAGGCCGGTCGAGGCTTTCAGCCGAGCGTCGGGGATCGCGCTCGGCTGACCCGAACACAAGGAATAGTGCTCACGGCGTCAACACTGACGCAAAGGGAATCCCTTAACCCTGTCCGCACAATCAGTCCTGTAAACCCTACAGGATTTGGAGACTAGACACTTCCAGTTCAGCACTGGCGCATATCGCGCTACCGTCGTGAGCACTACTGAAAATCGAAAATGTCAGAACAATTATGGACGCCGGAAGCGCGTGTTGAGCGCGTGCGCAAACTTGCAGCGCGCGTCTACGACGACGTGACCAATGACTGGCCGCGCAATTCGGTGCGCGAAGTCATGCACGCGATGGCGTTGGCGACGGCAACAATCATCTGTGAGAACCACAAAGGCATCGGCCGTCAGCGCGCGACTTACGTGCACGCCAAGATGGTCGAGCACCACGTGCAAAAGGGTTAGCCATGCCGAACATTTTGCGGCGCTTGAAGATCGACGAAGTGAGTTCGGTTGATCGCGGCGCTGGTGAAGGAGTCCACATCATGTTGATGAAACGCGAAGACGGCACCGACAAGTCCGCCGACAAATCCGCCGACAAGACGCTCGGCGAGCGGTTGACCGCTTATTTCACCGATCTGTTCCGGCGTGAGCCGAAGGTCAGCGCTAATGAAGCATTCGACGGTGCGCTGTCCGGCTTAGCCGAATCGGTGAAGTCAATCGTCAACGACGATGGCGAAGCGGATCGCGAAGACATGCTGGCGAAGTCGTTCGCGCAATTCCACGAACACGTATCACCGCTGCTTGGCGACCGAGTCTTGCAGCAACCCACCGACAAGCAAGGAGAACTCCCCATGTCGGCAATTCTGAAGGCACTCGGTCTTGCTGAAGACGCGAGTGAGGAAGACGCGCTGAAAGCCATCGCCGAGATGGCCAAGGCGCGACGCAAAGAGAACGGCAACGACGAAGAAGAAGAAGAAGATGAAGAAGACGACGACGAAAAGAAACGCGAGAAAGCGTTCAAGGCGTTGCCGGAAGCCGTGCGCAAGCAGATCGCTGCTGGCGAAGATGCCATCAAGCGGGTGCAGAAACTCGAAGACGAGACGCAGCTTGCCACGTTCACCAAGCGTGCGGTCGAGGCCGGGCTTCCAGCATCCGAAGGCGCGACGCTGCAAAAGCTGTCCAAGGTCGATCCCGAAGCGGCCGACAAGCTGTTGGCGCACGCCAAGGCAGGCTGGACGGCGGCCAAGGAAGCGGGCGCGTTCAGAGAAATCGGGGCCAGCGGCGGCGGCGGCGGCGCGACCACTGCCTATGACCAGTTCAGCGCGCTGGCGCAGAAATATCTGAAAGATCATCCCGACAGCAATCTCACGTCGGAGCAAGCCTTCGCCAAGGTCTACCAAGACCCGGCGAACAAAGCATTGCGCATTCAAGAAGCGCGCGAGTCGGGCCGCGCCTAAGCGCACCGTTAAGAAAGGATCACAGTCATGACGACAGAAGCCCCTCTCCAAAAAGACGGTGCGCAGTGTGTCGCGGGTGCAAACCTGTGGAATCCCGGCACCGCATTGTTCGGGCCACAAGGCTCGGGCCAATTCCTGCTGGTGTTTTTGTCAGGGTCGCGCACCGTGTCGCTGCAAACCACGCAGGGCGCAGTTTGCTATGGCGTCTTGCAGAACTCGCCAGCGCAGGGTCAAGCCGCCGATGTCGCAATCGGCGGTATCACCAAGGTCGTTGTTGGCGCTGCGGTGACGGCCGGTGCCGAGTTGATGGCTGACACCAACGGCAGGGCCATCACTCAGACTTCAACCAACCGCAAGGTCGGGATGGCGTTGGAATCGGCGACCGCCGCCAACCAACTGATCAGCATGCTGGTCTACACGCCGAACGGCTAAGCAGCAGGCACAGAAAGGATCACGACTATGCCCCAACCAACTGTTCAGCAGGTCCACGTGCAGGCTGCGTTGACGCAAATCGCAACCGCCTACATTCAGGATCAAACGCACTATGTCGCGGAGCAGGTCTTTGCGAACGTGCCGGTCGAGCATCAGACCGACAAATATTTTATGTTCAGCAAAGACGATTTCTACCGTGACGAGGCGCAAGAGCGTGCCGACACGGCCGAGTCGGTCGGTGGCGGGTTCAACCTGTCAACCAACAGCTATTCGGCAAACGTGTGGGCGTACCACAAAGACCTTGGCGGGCAGACCCGGCGCAATGCCGATCCGGCCGTCAACATGGACATCGCGACCACCAAGTTCTGCATGCAAAAGTTGCTGATCAAACGGGATCGCATCTTCATGCAGAAGTTTCTCACCAACGGTGTGTGGGGAACGGACATCACCGGCACGGCTGGCGGTACGCCCGGATCGGGCGCACCGGCATTCTGGAACGATGACGCGGGCGGCGATCCGTACACCGACATCGCGCAGGCGCAGACCACGGTGCTGCAAAACACCGGGTTCGAAATCAACTGCGGGTTGCTCGCCTATCCGGTGTATCAAGGATTGCGCAAGCATCCATTAGTGGTAGATCGTATCAAATACACGACCCGCGCCGACGCCTCGAAGATCACGCCGGAACTGCTGGCGGCGAGTTTCGATGTTGATCGGCTGGTGGTGTCCAAGGCGGTCTACAATTCCACGCCCGAGCAAGCGGTCGGCGGCGCAGGTTCGGTGACTGCACCAACGTATTCCTTCGTTGCGTCGAAGGACGCGTTGTTTGTTCACGCTGCGCCAGAGCCGGGCATCATGGTGCCGTCAGCGGGCTACATCTTCCCGTGGTCAGGTTTCACTGGCGTCAATTCAATGGGCGTTCGGGTCGCGCAAATCCCGATGCCGTGGCTCGGACTGGAAACGATACGGACCGAAGGCGAGATGGCGTTCGACATGCTCGTGATCGGTGCCGATCTTGGCTACCACTTCAGCGGCATCGTGCAGTAGTCGCCCCCCGTCCCCCTCACGCTACTGCATTGGTGGACGGCGCGCGCCGGACTCCTCCCCCGAGCACGCCACGCGCGTCGTTCCCACTTTTCAAGCGAGACATAACATGCCTCTCGACATCGCCGAAACCGACATCGGTGGCGCACGGATTCGCATGGGCTTCACGCGCGGCAACGTGCGCATGAAGGCTGGCGATCATTTGAGCGCCGACGAAGTGCGCTCGATTCCGTTGGCCAATCGCCGCGCGTTGTCGAGTGCCGGATTCATCGAAGTCTATCCGCAGCGGGTGCAAGTCGTGCACCGCGAAGCCGCCGCCAAGCCCGGTGATCGTTTCATCGTGCAGGTCAGCAAAGGTCAGTTCAACGTCATCGAAGGCCGCAGGCTCAACGACGAACCGCTCAGTCGCGAAGACGCTGAGAAGCTGGCCGGGAAATAGGAGTCACGATCATGATTTCTGGTCTGCAAGACCGAATGAAGGGCAAGTCTGCGATTGCCAATCAGTATCAAGCGCAGAACACCCAGTTTTACGGCTCAGCGCTCGACAACATCACCGCGTCGCCGTCACCGAACAACACGCAGGCGGGCGCGCAACTGCTGATGAACCAGCAGAACCGCATCACCACGGTCGCTGCCGCTGGTGATAGCGTGCGATTGCCGCCAGCGATCCCCGGCGCGTGCATGATTGTGGTCAACGACGCGGCAACCAATGCCGCCAACGTGTGGCCGTCGTCGCAGGCGCAGGGCGGCGTAACGGGCGGCGACCGTATCAATGCACTGGCGCAGAACGGCGCATTCTCGCTCACGGTCGCGCTCGGCGTCACCCAGTTCTATTGCTTCAGCGCTGGCACGTGGCGGACCAAGTAAATGGTCGGGCTGATCACACAAACAATAACGACACCGGCCGCAGCGCAGGTCGGGCCGGTGTTGCAGGTAGAAGGTCGGCACGCCGTGCCGAACAATGCCTTGATTCAGGGCAAGCTGGCCTATGGTTCGGGCGGTACTACGATAGATGCGTGGGTGCAAACATCAATCGACGGCGGCGTGACATGGTGCGATGTCTGTAATTTCCATTTCACTACAGCATCGGCGCGCTTTCTGTTCAATCTGACATCGGCGACGGTGATCACCACGCAGGCGACGCCGACCGATGGCGCGCTGGCCGCCAACACCGCCACGTCCGGTCTGATCGGTCCGCGTTGGCGCGTCAAATGGACTAGCACCGGCACCTACGCGGGCAATACTGTGCTCGAAGTGGACATGGCGACAGACGCTCTGACTGTTTAATAGGGGGACGTGATGGCTTTGAAAACAGTGCCGTGCAAGCACGGCACGTTCACGGTCTACGACAACGATTACTATATCGGCAATGCGCTGGTGAAGACCGGCGAATACAGCGAAGCCGAAGTGCAGAAGCTGCTCAGTCTGGTCGAGCGCGACTCGGTCGTGCTCGAAGTCGGCGCGAATATCGGCGCGATCAGCGTTCCGCTGGCGCAAAAGGTTGCCGAACTGCATGTGTTCGAACCGCAGCCGAAAATCTTTGCGCTGCTGCAAGAGAACGTCGAGCGCAACAGTAAAAACCGGCCGGCATGGTTCAATCACTGCGCGGTCGGTGCAAGGTCGCGCGACCGCATCGCGATCATGCCGCTCAATGTTGACGCGCCGAGCATCAATATGGGCGCGGCGGCAGTCACGCCGCTGGCTGTGGTCGATGACGATGCGATCCATGTCACGCAACTCACGCTCGATGAATACTGCCGCGAGTTCGACCGCCTCGACCTGATCAAGATGGATGTCGAGGGCATGGAGTGCGACGTTATCGACGGCGCGCTAGAGACGATCAACAAATTCAAGCCGCTGCTGTGGGTCGAGAACGACCGCGAACAAAAATCGGCTGAGTTGATCAAGAAAATCGCCACGCTCGGTTATCGGCTGTGGTGGTGCCCGACGCCGATCTGGAATCCCGATCCGAACGGCGGCCCGGTGCTGTCCTTCAATATGCTGTGCGCGACAGCCGATCACGCCATCGACATCGGCGATGATCTGATGCCGATCAACAGCGCGGCGCACGATTGGCGGCTGGCGGCGCAATGGGCGGTGACGCGGCTGCCGCAACCGAAGCCGAAGTTGAACAAGGGTTGGGCCTGCGTGGTGCGGCTCGGCTCGGTTGGCGACAATATCATGGCGTCGGCGGTGCTGCCGTATCTGCGCTGGAAGTACGGCAAGGTCGAAGTGATCTGCTCCGAGCCGTATCACGTCATCTTCGAGAACAACCCGCACATCGACAAACTGACGGTGAAGAAGTCGGGGACACCGGGCGGCGACGGTATGGCGTTCCAAAGCTACTGGCTGGATCGATCCGACGACTACGAATTTTTTGTGCACCTGTCGCATACCTGTGAGGGATTACGCGCCATCGCCGCCAGCCAGACGGCGTTCTACTGGCCCGCCGCCGCGCGTCGCAAGCTGTTCGGCCAAAGCTATCTGGAAACTGTCGCCGACATTGCGGGCGTGCCGTACAGTGAACTGAAGCCGGATTTCTATCCAACGCCGGATGAAATCGACAAAGCGCTGGAAATCAAGCGCTCGATTGGCGGCCGGTACATCGCGTGGGTGTTGAGCGGATCGCGCTGGGACAAGCTGTGGCCGCATACCATGACCGCAGTGGCGCGGATCATCAAGGAACTGCATTGGCCGGTGATCATGACCGGCGTGCCCGGCAAGGATCACGAACTCGCCAGCGTCATCGTCGAGCACGTGCGCCGCGCCAATGGCTCGGTGGACGGCTTGCATCTGGCGATGTCGCCCGAAACGGTGAACCCGTCATGGCCGATCCGCCGCGTGCTGACGCAGGTGCAGCAGGCCGACATCGTGGTCGCGCCCGATACCGGCCCGGCTTGGGCGGTCGCTTATCACGACATGGCGAAGATCGTGCTGGTCAGCCATGCCGGGGCCGATTCGATCACCAAGCACTGGCGCAACACCGTCACGCTGCACGCTGATCAGGCGCGCGTGCCGTGCTGGCCGTGTCACCTGCTGCACGATTCCAAAGAGAGTTGTCAGCGGGTGAGCGGCAGCAATGATGAAGTCGGCGCGGCTTGCATCAGCGACATCGGCGTCGAGCGCGTGCTCGGCGCGATCCGCGACACCGCGATTACCGAAGTGAAGTCACCGCTGCAACTCGCAGCCGAATAGGGGGAAGGTCATGGACATTGAATTTTCCGTTCGCACAATCGAAATCGACGAGCACCTGCAAGACAAGATTCAGCAGATGCTGAAGGAAGGCTGGACGCTGGTATCAGGCACCAAGCCAGTCGCGATCTATCATCTGCAACGGATCAAACAAGTCAGTGCCGCGCAGGGATTCATGGGTGCGGCCGGGCAAGGCGGCGTCGGCGTTGACGAAACTCAAGTGTTCATCTTGCGAGACGGCAAGTTGCTCAAACCGGGAGAAGAAAGTCTCCCCGAGAACCAGCCCAAATAGGAGTCACAGACTATGGCGAACATTTGCCAGTACATGCAAAAGGCGATGCTTGATTGGGTGTTGCTCGGTGCCGCGCCCACGCGACCAGCGAGCGTGCTTGTCGGTTTGTCGATTGGCGCGCCATCGAGCACATCGAACTCGGAAGTCGGCGCTGGCTCGGGCTACGCGCGGGCCGCGCCATCGTTCGGCGCAGCAGGCACCCCGGCATCGTCGGGATCGGCATCAAACAACGCCGCCATGACGTTCGGGCCGTTCTCGTCATCGCAGGTGATTTCAGGATTGTTCCTGATCGACAACACCGCGCTGGCGACCGCGACCAACGCATTGTGGTTCGGCAACTTGTCCACGGTACGCACACCGCTCGTTGGTGACTCGCTGGTGATCGCGGTTGGCGCGCTGCAAATCACGCTCGCCTAAATGAGCAATGCGACCCAGCCCGTGGTCAGCGGACTATACCCGCCAGAATGCGCTTGCGCCGCTTACGCGCAGGCTTTGGCGCGATCACATTGCCAACCGGCTGGTGTTCATTCAATTTCCGACACTGCAAGGCTACGAGCGGCACTGGTTCAATCAAATATGGTTTGGTGACGGGCAGACCATCGCCATCCCGGCGCTGGCGCAAACCTTTCTTACTACATCACCCGGCAGCTTACAGACCTTCACGTCGCCCGCGAACTGGACGACCAGCGGGTCGAGCATCGAAGTCATCGCTGCCGGTGGCGGTGGCGGTGGTGAATCGGCGAACAGTAGCGCGCAGAGCGCCGCAGGCGGCGCGGGCGGCGGCTACGCCAAGATCACCAATTTCGCCTTCGCCGTTCCCGGCACGACCACGGCGCAGTATCAGATCGGCTCGGGCGGCGCTGGCGGTACGGGCACGACCGGCGCATTTCCCGGTTCGGTTGGCGGCGATACGTGGTTTAACGCGGCGGCTTATCCGAGCACCGGCACGGCGGTCGGTGCCAAAGGCGGCGGCGGCGGTGGCGCAACGCAAGGTGCGGGCGCGTCGGGCGGCGCGGCTGGGGCTGCCGGTTATGCGCCGAGCGGCACGACCGCTTTAGGCGGCACGGGCGGCACCATCACCAGCAATACCAGCACGCAGGTCGCAACAGGCGGCGGCGGTGCAGGCGGCCCGCATGGTGCGGGCCTCACGGGTGTCAGCAGCAGCACTAACGTAGCGGGCAACACCAACGGCGGCGCTGGCGATAACGGCAACGCGGCTGGCGGCGCGGGCGGCACGGGTGTCAATGCTGCGACCGGCAATCCGGGCGGCGCGGGCACGGCGTTCGATGCGACGCATGGCCCCGGTGGCGGCGGCGGCTCGGCCCGTTTGTCGTCGGCGACCACGACGGCGGGCGCGGGCGGACTTTACGGCGGCGGCGGTGGTGGCGGTATGCGCACCACCAACGGCACTGCGACAGGCGGCAACGGCGCGCAAGGTCTGATCGTTCTCACCTACACGCCCGGCGCGGTGTCGTGGGCGGGCGCGGCGGCGCTGGCCGGTTCTGGTGCGTTCGCTGCTGCTGCACTGTTGCAGTTCGCGGCTGGTTGGCAACTGTCGTCAGTCGGCTCGAACTTCGCGCATAATTCCACGACCGTTGCGCTGACCGGCCTCAACGTCCCGGCTGGCGTCCTGCTGATCGTGGCGACCGGCGAAGCGGCGGGCGGTGCCGGTACTGTGACCGGCGCGCTGACCGACAATCTCGGCAGCACTTACACCAAGGTTCAGTTAGCACGTGAGAACAACACTACCGCCAACGCAACCATTCTCTGGTATGTGGTTACGACCGGCGTGGTCACGTCGATCACCTACACCGCGCAGTCGTCGTCGAGCGACAACGTCATCTGCGCGTTCTACGCGACCAATTTCAATGCGACGACGCCGCTCGATTCTGCGGTCACGGCAACTGGTTTTGGCAACAGTGCCGCACCGAGCGCGACATCAGGCGCAGCCAGTGTCAGCAATGATCTGTTTGTCGGGCTTGTCGGGTTTACCAGCAGCAGCAATACGATCACGGAAGATACTGGCCACGGCTGGCGCAACATCACCAGCGCTCTTAACAACGGCCAAACCAATCAGGGCATCAGCTTAGCGTTTCAAGTCAACACCGGCACTGCCGCCAAGACCTACGCGCCAACCATGAGTGGCAGCACGGCGTGGGCGGTGACGGCGGTCGCATTCCAAGTCAATCCAGCGACAGCGTGGGCCGGTGCGGCGGCGCTGGCCGGTGCGGCGGCGCTGGCGGCGACGGCGGTTCAGCAACAGCTTGCGACTGCCGCGCTAGCGGGTGCTGGTGCGCTCACTGCCAATCTGACCAAGGCACCGCTGACGGGCGCTGCGCTGCTGGCTGGCTCTGGCGCGCTGGCGGCCAGCGCTACGCAGCGGATGTTGGCGGCGACAGTGTTGGCGGGTGCCGGTGGCATTGCCGTCAACGAGGATCAGTTCTACGGCGCAGCCGCGCTGCTGGCAGGCGCAAGCGCTCTGACCGGCAAGGCGGCGCAGGTAGCGGCTGGCGTCGCGGCGCTGGCGGGTGTTGGCGGGATCGCCGCTGCCGCAACGCATATCCCGGCCCCGTTCACGCCCGATCCGCTGCTTGGCGCTGGTGCGTTGTCGGCGACGGCCAGCCAAAGGCTGGCCACTGCTTCGGTGTTTGCGCTGGCTGGCGCACTGACGGCGAGCGCCACGCAGGTGCTGGCTGGGCGGGCGACCTTGCCGGGTGCCGGTGGTTTAGTCGTCAACGAGGATCAGTTTTACGCGGCGCTGGCGGTGCTGGCCGGTTCGTCGGCACTTGTTGCAACTGCCAGCATGCAGATGCCGAGCGCGGCGGCGTTCGCTGGCGTAGGCAACCTGACCGCCACGGCGGCGATCAGTCTGGTGGCGACGGCGGGCTTTGCCGGTGCAGGCGCACTGGCGATATTCGAGACGCAGCGGTTGGCGGTTGCCGCCGCGCTGAGCGGCGCAGGATCGCTGGCCGCCGACACCGCTGCGGCGCATCAGATACTCGGCGCGGCACTGCTGGCCGGTGCCGGTGCACTGTCCGCCGCCACGATCCAGTTTGCAGCGGGCTTGGCGAATTGGTCCGGTGCCGGTGCGCTGGCGGCAACGGCCGCGCAGGTCATCTATCCGACTGTGACGCTGGCAGGCGTCGGCGGTCTAGTGCCGGTCGCGGTGTTCTTCCCCAGCATGCAGGCGGCGGCGCTGTTGGGCGGCGCGGGCGGTCTGGCGGTTACGTTTAGTTCGCCGAACATCCAAGTGTCGCAGTTGCTGGCTGGTGCCGGTGCGGTTGCGGCGGTCACGGCGCGCGTACTGGTGGCGGGTACACCGGCAGTGCTGAGCGGCAGCGGCGCACTTGCGAGTGCGTCTATCGCTTGGATGCAAGCGCAAAGTGTGCTGGCGGGCGCGGGCGGTTTGACCGGCGACGCGCAACGGTTTGCGGGCGCGCAAATTCTGCTGTCGGCGGCGTTCCTCGGTGCTGGCGCATTGGCTGTGACCGAGTTGCCGTTGCTGGCAGCGACGCCTGCGGCGATGGCTGGCGCAGGCGCGCTCACCGCTTCGATGGTCTTCCGGCAGGCGCAAGCGCTGGCACTGCTGGCAGGCGCGGGCGCGGTCGCCGATACTGTCACGTCATTGCAGTTGGTGACGACGCCGAATGTGATGGCTGGCTCTGGCGTCATTGCTGTCAACGCGATCCGCCAACTCAATCTGTTCCCGCCGATCCTAACCGGCACCGGCAGTTTCGCTATCGCCGATGCGCAGATCGCGCAACTGATGATGGCGGTCACTGCGCTAAGCGGTGCAGGTGGTGTCAACGTCAACGAAGGTCAGTGGTCCGTTGGCGACGCCGTACTGTCCGGTCAAGGCAGTCTGAGCGACGTTCCCACGCAAGTGGAAATGGCGGCGGCACATTTCGCGGGCGGCGGCGGCGAATTGGCTGTTGTCGTTGAAATTCTAATGGCGGCAACCAAGATCGGCGCGGGTGTCGGTTCGCTGATCGTTCATGAAGGATTGATTCTCCCGATAGTGCCAAACGTGCTCAGCGGCTCGCTGACGATGGTCGGCACGGCGGGACTGATCAGCAATACCGGCGCAGTGATGGCCAGCGCTGGTGCGCTGACCGCTTACGCCGCGCAGAACCAGCTTATCAAGACCCAGCTAGGCGGCGCGGGCGGCTTGGTCGCCGACATCTTCAAAGCTGGTCAGATACCGATTGTTCAGGTGCTTGCGGGTGCGGGTGCGGTGTTCGCCGCGACCACGCAGTTGCAGCAGGCGCAATCGACACTGGCAGGCAGCGGCGCGCTGGTCGTCAATCTGAGCCGTCCGCTGTTCGCCGATACGACAGTGTTTGCTGGCGGCGGCACCGTGGCGGCGGTCGCGCAACTGGCTTATGCGGGTGGTGCGACATTATCCGGTGCATCAACGCTGGTCGGCTCGACCAAATATCTATTGGCGGCTTACATCGCGCTCGGCGGGTCCGGCGTGTTGAACGCGCTGATCACGTCGCTGATGGCGGGCGCGGCGCGAGCGCTCGGCAGCGGTCATCTCGCCGCACTGGCGCGAGCGTTAGTGACAGCCAATGTGTCGCTCAACGGTCGCGGCGTGTTGTCAGTCGATGCGGTGCTCAAGGTGCTGGCGGTGCCCGGCATCGTCACGATCACGGATTCGGTTCAGTTCAGAGTCGGTGTCAGCGATCAACCGGCAGGCAGGGTAACGGTGCGTGATGGGGTGTCCTAACTGTTACGATCTTGGCACGGCGATTGTGCTCACCGGGAATTTCGCTGACCCGACCGGCAAACCGGCCGATCCCGGCGAAGTGACGGTGCGGATTCTCGATCCCGATGGCAACGAATCGTCGATGACGCCGAGCAAGATCGATACCGGCGTCTATCAGGTGGCGCTCGATCCCGACGTGCCCGGCGTTTGGTTCTATCGCTTCGAGGGTACTGCGCCGGTCGATACCGCTATGGAAGCGAACTTCGTTGTCGCCAGTTCACAATTCGTGGATGCAGCCTGATGACATGGTCGTATTCGCAAGATCAACTGAACAAGCCGCTGTATCGGGTGCGCTTCCTGATCGGCGACACCTTTTGTTCTGAACAACAGTTTCAGGACGAAGAAATCAATGCCGCCATCGGCTCGCGCGGCACGCTCTATGGTGCCTGTGCCGATCTGTGCCGGGCGCTGGCGACCAAATATTCGCGCTCGGTCGATTTCGCCGTGACTGGCGGCGGCCGGGCTTCGTACTCGCAACTGTCGAAGCAGTATCTGCGGCAGGCGTTGCAGTTCGAAGCCAAGGCGGCGTCGAGCGGTGCGGCAGCACCGTATTTCGCTGGCACGTCCGAGTTCGACAAGTTCAATCAGGAACTCGATCAGGATCGCGTGCCGCCCGTGTTTCAGAAAGGCATGCACGACAATTCGTCGCCGGTCCCGCCGATTGGCATTGAAAGTCAGGACGTGGGCACCGACTGATGGGCAACTGTCCGCCGAAATGGGATTCCAACTCGACGCTGCGACCGTGGGAAATCGCGGCGATTGCAACGCCGCCCGGACTGACCGCAGGCTCGGTGCTGATCTACGACCGCGTGATCGAGATTCACCGCACCGTCACCCAAGAGACGCAGACGCCAGCGGTTGGCGATACCGGCTATTCCGGCGAGACGCAGGACACCGGCACCGTCACTGGTCAGGAGCAGGTGCTCTACACCAATATCCCGGCCGTGATTTCCACCAAGTCGGCGGGCCGCAGCAAAGGACCGCTGCCTGCTGACATCGTCTACCTGACATCGTGGACAATCGGCATTCCGGTCGATGCGATCCCCGAGTTCGGCATCAGGGACAAAGACATCATCGTGGACGATGACGGCTATCGCTATCTGGTCGGCGCAGCGGGTTGGACTTCGTTGCAGTGGAATTTGGAGTGCGTTCGCTTGGAGGCGTGACACGTGGCCGATCTGTCCGATGTCACCCGCATGATCGAAACGCTGGCCACGCAAGCGGTCTATCCGAACGGCACCAGCCAGCCATCGGTCGCGCACATGGATGTGCGCATCTACGAAGGCTGGCCGATTCCGGCACAGCTTGATCTGGATGTCGCCGGGCAAGTGCTGACTGGCACGCCGCCGATGCCGCATCCGCGACCGGGCGGCAAGGTGGCGAACGTCTCGGTCTATCCGATGCCGGGCGCGGCGGCCAATGTGTTTCAGATACTCGACGACACCTACACCATCATTGATCCGAACTATGGACTGACCGCGCCCACGGTCGTTGACGACAAGATCACCGTCACCGGCACGCCGGTCCCCGGCGAATATCTGACGGTGATCTTGGACAACACCAACACCGCGTCGTCGTCACAACCGACACTGCCAGCGATCCTCAATGACTTGGTGGCGCAGATCAATGCGTTCGGCATCTACGATGTCAGCACTGACGGCGTCAGTTCGCTGACCATCGACGGCTGGGCCTACATGACGGTGCGGCAAGGCTCGGTCGGCACGCTGGCCAAGGTCACGCACCGGCAACGCCAAGGCGTCATGGTGACGGTGTGGGCACCGGATCATGCCAGCCGCGCCACGCTGGCCGCCGCCATCGACGTGTTGTTCAAGGAAAATGTCGTGGTCAGTTTGCCGGACACGTCGCAGATGGTTCTGACCTACAACCGCACCAGCACGTCCGACGAGATGCAGGCGCAGACGATCTACCGCCGCGATCTGATCTACGAAGCCGAATACGCAACGCTGCAACAATTCCCCGGCTACGTGATCACGTCGGCACAATTCCAGATTCAAGGCGGCAACTGGTACGCACCGACTGAGCCGCCGACGATCACGACCGATCCGTAAGAGGATTCACAATGGCAGACACTGCATACAAATACGTCGTCACCCAGCCGTTTCACGGCCA